>Ga0075424_100003627_pt1 | contig 14499 bp, 13 predicted proteins | sample SoiMethybrSBSTD3_FD_75301 | JGI IMG/M metagenome (GOLD analysis project Ga0075424, IMG submission 75301) | Bulk soil microbial communities from a Populus tree surrounding site in Tennessee, USA - Soil MetaG P. TD hybrid SBSTD3 | ecosystem: Environmental > Terrestrial > Soil > Tree plantation... | reverse complement strand
TCGAGGGCAACGTCACGAGCTCAGGCGAGCCGAACGGCGGCCGGATCGCGCAGCTCGAGCGGCGCGCCGACCAGCGCGTCATGGCCTTCGTGCACGTGCGCGGCTAGATCAGCCGCCCACCATCGGGGTCAGACCCCGAACGGAAGTGCAACGGAACTGCAACGGCCGACGTTCGGGGTCTGACCCCGATCAGGCGATGTGGCGGAAGAAGCGCGACGCCTCGCCGCCCAGGCCGCGCGTCGAGCGCAGGTTGTAGCCGGCGGCCAGGCCGATGCCGAGGATCGGGATCTCGCGGCCGAGGATGATGTGCGCCCGCCGCCGCGCCAGGCGGCCGGTCACCTGCAGCGCCAGACGGCCGGACACGCTGGCGGACAGGGTGTCGGCCCGGGCGCCGCGCAGCTCGTCGGGCCGGTACCTGTTCCCCATCGCCTCGACGACGCCCCCGCGCCGCAGCCGCACCGCGCCCACGTCCATCCCCAGCACGAGCAGCACGTCGAGCAGCCGCGCGTCCTGGTCGGACAGCGGACGGCCGAACAGGTGCGCGCCCTCCAGGATCAGCTCGACCTGGGCGGCCGTGAGGAGGGCGACGTCGCCGAGCGCGGCGCTGATCTCGGCCAGCGTCCCCGGCCCCGGCACGAGCGCAGGGATGGCGCTGGCTGCGCCCGTGCCGGCCAGGTGCCACGACCGCCGGGCAGCCGCGATCCGCAGCAGCCGGGCCGGGTCCGAGCCCGGGTAGGTCGCGCGAAGCGCATCGCCGGACGCCGCAATGGCGGGGCCGCGATGCTTGACGACGGTGCGGATCGCGCGGTCGGTCGTGGTCGTCAGCCGCTCGCTCAGGGCCACGACGAGCCGGTCGGACGTACGTGCCATCGCGGGAGTGTAGAGACCGCCTCGGTAGGCTCCGGCGATGGCCGTCCGCACGCCGCTCGAGCGCAGGTTGCGGTGGGCGGTGGTCGGCCTCGCGATGCTGTGCGCCGCGCTCGTCCTCGTCGTGGTGGCCGTGCTGGTCTACTGGAAGCTCTACCTGCTCTCGCCCGGCTCCGACCCGTTCAGCCGGGGGCCGTTCGTGATCCGCCTCGGCCAGACCTCGGCGCAGCTCGCCTGGACGCTGCCGGGCGGCCGCAAGGTCGAGCTCGTCGCGACGGCGCCCGACGGCACGACCGCGACCGCCAGGGACGGCCGCTTCACCGGGCTCGAGCCCGGCGTCCGCTACCTGTGGACGGCATCGGTGGGCGGCGTCGGGCGTGCCGCCGGCTCGTTCCATACGGCGCCGGCGAGCCCGGATGCGCCCGTCACCTTCGCCGCCATCGGCGACTACGGCTCGGGCACCGACCACGAGTGGGCGGTCGGGCGCACGCTGGCCTCGGAGCAGCCCGACTTCGTCGTGACAGCCGGGGACAACAGCTACCTCGTCGGCGCGTCGGTCCTCCTCGACCGCAACATCTTCCGGCCGCTCCACGACGTCATGCTCGAGGCGCCGCTCTACGCCACGATGGGCGAGCACGACCTCTTCTACAGCAACGGCGCGGCGGTCGCCGATGCGCTCCACCTGCCGAACCACGCAGGCCGCTACGCCGTCGACTACGGGCCCGTCCAGGTCGTCCTGCTCGGCCTGGACGACGGCCCGGCCGAGGTCGCGTTCGCCCGCCGGGCGCTGGCCCGGCCGGGGCCGCGCGTGCGCTTCGTCGTCCTGCACCGGCCGGTTCAGCCCGGCGACGACATCCTGCCGCTGCTGCGCCGCGCGCACGTCGCGGCGGTGATCGCCGGGCACCTGCACCGCTACGAGCGCCGCCTGGTCGGCGGCATCCCCGAGTTCGTGGTGGGGACGAGCGGCGAGGGGCCGGGCGCGGCCGCGTTCACGAAGCGCAGCTCCGACGCGATCGTCTCGCTGCTGAACTTCGGGTCTCTGCGCGTCACGGTGACCGCGGCCGGTGTCAACTATCAGTTCGTCGACGAGCGCGGGCGCGTGCTCGACCACTACACAAAGGGATGACCGGGCTCCGGGTCGCCATCGGTGCCCTCGGCGCGACCGGCTTCGTGGCGGGCCTGCTCATCGCTCCTCCCGCGGTGCTGGCCCCGCTGTTTCTGTGCGGGATCGCCGCCTTCGTGGTCGCCGCGGGCTGTCTCGCCGCCGACCTCCTGCCGCTGCGGCCGGTGTACGCGGCCACGTCCGGGCTGGCGCTGATCGCCGCGGTGCTGATGGCCGTCGGGGGGCAGGTGTCTCGCACCCTGGCGGTCGTCGCGGCCCTCGCGCTCGTCCTCCTGAGCGCCGCGCCCCGGCTCATCCGCCTCCGCGGATGACCCCCCGAGCGGCCCGCGCGGCGACGAGCTCCTCGCGGGCCCGGATCACCGCAACCCTCACCGGGGATGCGGGAGTGGCGATGTCCCGGTCGTTCTCGGCGGCGTTCAGCGCCGGATCGACCTCGACGCCCAGGAATGCGAGCCGGCCGCACACGCGCGCGCGGACCTGCGGCGAGCGCTCGCCGATGCCGGCCGTGAAGGCGAGCACGTCGAGGCCGCCTGCCGACGTCGCCATCGCCGCGACCGCCCCGGCCACCCGGTGCACGTAGACGTCGACGGCCAGCCGGGCGGCCTCGTCGCCCTCTGCCGCGCGCCGCTCCAGCTCGAGCTCGAGGCCGTCTCCGCCCGCCAGGCCGCGCATGCCCGACTCCTCGTTCAGCGCGTGGTCGAGCGCGTCGGCGTCCATCCCCGACCGCCGCAGCACGGCCACGAGCGCCCCCGGGTCGACCGATCCCGACCGCGTGGCCATCGGCACGCCCTCATTGGGGCTGAAGCCCATCGTCGTGTCGACCGAGCGGCCGTCGGCCACCGCCGTCACGGAGCTCCCGCCGCCGAGATGGCAGACCACCATGCGCAGACCCTCCGGAGGCCGGCCGATCACCTGCGGCGCCCGTTCCACCGACCACGCCACGGACAGGCCATGGAAGCCGTAGCGGCGCACGCCCCACTCCTCCCGCCACCGCCGCGGCACGGCGTAGGTGGCCGCCGCCGCCGGGATCGTGGCATGGAACGCGGTGTCGAACACGGCCACATGAGGCAGCTCCGGGAACCGCTCCCTGGCGGCGTCGAGGTCGCGGAGCGCCGGTGCGTTGTGGAGCGGCGCGAGCGGCTCCAGCCGGCGCAGCTCGGCGTGGACGTCGGCGTCGACGAGCACCGGTTCGCGGAACCGCTCGCCGCCGTGGACGACCCGGTGGGCGACGCAGTCGAGGCCGGCCGGGTCGACCTCGTCGAGCTCGCCCACGCGCACGGCCTCGCCGTCCTCCGAGACCAGGTGCAGCTTCAGGCTGGTCGAGCCCGCGTTGACGACGAGGACGCCGCCCACGCCGTCAGTGCGGCCAGGTCCAGTCGCGGATCTCGGGCGCGTCCTCGCCGTGCTCGCGCGTGTAGGCGCGGGCGCGAAGGCGGCTGTCCTCCATCTCCTGTCGCAGCCCGGCGGTGCGGACGCCGAGGCCGGGGACGCGGTCGATCACGTCCATCACCAGGTGGAAGCGGTCGAGGTCGTTCAGCATGACCATGTCGAACGGCGTCGTGGTGGTCCCCTCCTCCTTGTAGCCGCGCACGTGGATGTTCCGGTGGTTGCGGCGCCGGTAGGTCAGCTTGTGGATCAGCGACGCGTACCCGTGATAGGCGAACACCACCGGCCGGTCCTCGGTGAAGAGCGCGTCGAACTCGCGGTCGGAGAGGCCGTGCGGATGCTCGGTGTCGGGCTCGAGCCGCATCAGGTCGACGACGTTCACGACCCGGACACGCAGGTCGGGGAGCCGCTCGCGCAGGATGGCGGCAGCGGCGAGCGTCTCGAGCGTCGGGATGTCGCCGGCGCACCCGAGCACGACGTCCGGCTCTCCGCCCGCGTCGTTCGACGCCCACGGCCAGATCCCGATGCCGCGCGTGCAGTGGACGATCGCCTCGTCCATGGTCAGGTAGTTCAGCGCGGGCTGCTTGCCCGCCACGACGACGTTCACGTAGTCGCGGCTGCGCAGGCAGTGGTCGCCGACCGAGAGGAGCGTGTTGGCGTCGGGTGGCAGGTAGACGCGGACGATCTCGGCCTTCTTGTTGACGACATGGTCGATGAAGCCGGGGTCCTGATGCGAGAAGCCGTTGTGGTCCTGCCGCCACACGTGCGAGGAGAGCAGGTAGTTGAGCGAGGCGATCGGCCGCCGCCAGGCGATTCCGCGGGTCACCTTGAGCCACTTGGCGTGCTGGTTGACCATCGAGTCGACGATGTGGATGAAGGCCTCGTAGCAGTTGAAGAGGCCGTGGCGGCCCGTCAGCAGATAGCCCTCGAGCCAGCCCTGGCACTGGTGCTCGGACAGCACCTCCATGACCCGGCCGACCCGCGCGAGGCCCGTGTCGGTATCGAGGAGCTCCGCCGACCATGTCCGTGCCGTCTCCTCGAACACGGCCCCCAGCCGGTTCGACTCGGTCTCGTCCGGCCCGAACAGCCGGAACGTCTCCGGGTTGCGCGCGATCACGTCGCGGAGGAAGCCGCCCAGCACCCGCGTGGCCTCGCTGGTCGTCTCGGCCGGCGCCGTGACATCGACCGCGTACTCCCGGAAGTCGGGCAGGTCGAGGTCGCGCAGCAGGAGGCCGCCGTTGGCGTGCGGGGTCGCGCTCATGCGCCTCTCACCGGCCGGCGCCAGCCGGGCCAGATCGGCGATCGGGGCGCCGTCCTCGTCGAAGAGCTCCTCCGGCCGGTAGGAGCGCATCCACTCCTCCAGCTGGCGCAGGTGCTCGGGGTTCTCGCGCACGGCCGCGAGCGGCACCTGGTGCGAGCGCCACGAGCCCTCGACCTGGAGGCCCTCGACCGTGCGCGGGCCGGTCCACCCCTTGGGGCTGCGCAGGACGATGGCGGGCCAGCGCGGCCGCTCGTCGTCGCCGTCGGCGCGCGCCGCCTGCTGGATCGCGGCGATGCGGTCGAGCGCGGCGTCGAGCACCGAGGCGAAGCGGCGATGGACGTCGGCGTGGTCGTCGTCGAGCGCGGCGTCGATCCGCAGCGGCTCCCAGCCGTACCCGCGCAGGAGGTCGTCGAGCTCCTCGTCGGGGATGCGGGCGAGCACGGTCGGGTTCGCGATCTTGTAGCCGTTCAGGTGCAGGATCGGCAGCACGGCGCCGTCGGTGCCCGCGTTCAGGAACTTGTTGCCGTGCCAGCCGGTCGCGAGCGGGCCGGTCTCGGCCTCGCCGTCGCCGACCACGCACGCCACCACGAGCCCAGGGTTGTCGAACGCGGCGCCGAACGCGTGGGACAGCGAGTAGCCGAGCTCGCCGCCCTCGTGGATCGAGCCTGGCGTCTCGGGGGCGACGTGGCTGGGGATCCCGCCCGGAAACGAGAACTGGCGGAAGAGCTCCTGCAGGCCCTCCTCGTCGCGGCCGACGTGCGGGTAGACCTCGGTGTACGTGCCCTCGAGATAGGCGTTCGCGACCAGCCCCGGGCCGCCGTGACCCGGCCCGGTCACGTACAGCATCTCGAGATCGCGGCGCAGGATCGCGCGGTTCAGGTGCGCGTAGATCAGGTTCAGGCCCGGCGTCGTGCCGAAGTGCCCGAGCAGACGGGGCTTGATGTGCTCGGGGCGCAGGGGCTCGCGCAGAAGGGCATTCCGGCGCAGATAGATCTGCCCAACCGAGAGGTAGTTGGCCGCGCGCCAGTACGCGTCGAGCAGCCCCACCTCCCCGGCCGAGAGCGGATTGGCCAGCGTCGCCACCTCGTCCCCCTTCCCTCGACGGTGACAGCCTAGTCTCGGAAGTCCGGGCGAACGGCCAATCGAGCCCACACCGGGCCGCCCTAGCGTGCGTGAGATGCCGCCCCGGTCTCAGACGATCACGCCGGGCATGGCGCTCCTGCCGCTGCGCCTGTTCCTCGGCCTGACGTTCGTCTACGCCGGCTACCAGAAGCTCTCCGACCCTGGTTTCCTCACGCCCGGCGCGGCGACCTACATCGGCACCCAGCTGCACGGCTTTGCCGCGGGCACGCCGGGCGGCTTCCTGCTGCGCTGGTTCGCGCTCCCGTTTCCGCGGGCGGCGGGCGTCGGCGTGGCGCTGGCCGAGATCGCGATCGGACTCCTGACGACTGCGGGCCTCCTGACGCGGCTCGCCGCGGCGGCCGGCCTCGGACTGAACCTGGTGCTGTTTCTCACCGCGAGCTGGCATACGACGCCGTACTTCCTGGGCTCGGACATCGTCTTCTGCTTCGCCTGGCTGCCATTCGTGCTCGTCGGCGCCGCCGACCAACCCGCGGTCGACACCCTCGTCCTGGGCCGGAAACGCGTGCCGGAGCGCGTCCAGCGGCGGACGCGGTCCGGTGCGCAGGTCTACGGCGCGGGCGAGCCGGACACCCAGACGCGGGCCGTTTACCTGCGCCGCGGCCTGGTCGCAACGGGCGTCGCGACGCTCTCGATCGCGGGGCTCGCGACGGCGATGCGCGGCGGGGCCCGGGCCGCGTCGGCAGCGACCGCCCTCGCGGGCGAGGGCACGCGCACGCGGCCCCGCCGACCCAGGCGACGCGCCGGAGGCTCGACCGGCCCGGCCTCGTCGAGCGCCGGGACGACCGGTTCGACGGCCCCGCCGAGCGTGCCGTCCGGGGCGGTCAAGCTCGGGCCGGCGTCCGCCCTGAAGGCCGACGCGGCCGCCCTCTACCGCGACCCGGCCGACGGCGCGCCCGACATCGTCGTGCGTCATCGTGACGGGTCGCTGGCGGCGTTCAGCGCGGTCTGCACGCACGCGGGGTGTCAGGTCGAGTACGCGTCGGGGATGCTCGTCTGCCCGTGCCACGGCTCGGAGTTCGACGCGTCGACCGGCGCGGTCATCCAGGGCCCGGCCGTGACGCCGCTCGCGCGCAAGCGGGTGATCCAGCGGCGCGGGGCGATCTACGCCGTCTAACCCGCCGGGCGGCTACTCGTGGATGCGCCTGCCCTCGCGCAGCATGGCCACGAACTTCTCGAGCCGGCGGGCGCGCGTCTCGGGCCGGCGCGCCTCCTGCAGCCGGTAGAGGATCGCGTAGCGATTGGCGCGATCGAGGCCGGCGAAGAACTCCCCTGCGACCGGGTCGGCGTCGAGCGCGGCCTGCAGGTCGGGCGGCACCTCGGCCGTCGTCGACGAGTCGTACGCGGCCTCCCAGCGGCCGTCCGCCCGGGCCGCCTCGACCTCGCGCATGCCCGCGGGTGCCATCTCGCCCGAGGCGATCAGCTCCTCGGCCCGAGCGCGGTTTCGCTTCGACCAGCGACTGCGCGGGCCGCGCGGCGTGAAGCGCTGACGCCAGTGACGTTCGTCGATCGGGCCCGCCTGGCTGTCGATCCAGCCGTGGCGAAGGGCGACGTCGAGCGCCTCGGCGTGGGTGACCGACCGCTCTCCGCTGTCCTTCCGTGCGAGCTTCAGCCACACTCCCGCGGACGACTCGCCGTGCTCCGCCAGCCAGTCCGCCCAGGACTCCCGGTCGGGGAACTCGAGGAGCGGCAGGTCAGCCGGCATCGACGCCGTCCAGGAGCACTCGGAGCTGGCCGAGGCTGATGTTGCCGCCGCTCGCGACCAGCGCCACGCGGCGGCCGGCGAGCCGGTCGCGCAGCGCCAGCGCAGCGGCCAGGGCGGCGGCGCCGGCCGGCTCGACTAGGCTGCTGGTCGCGGCGATCATCCGCGCCGTCGCGGCGCGCAGGTCGTCGTCGGAGACGAGCACGAAGTCGTCCAGCAGCCGCCACAGGATCCGCTGCGGCAGCTCGAACGCCGTGCGCGTCGCGAGCCCCTCCGCGAACGTCTGCATCTCACCGGTCACGAGCTCCTTGCGCTGCCACGAGCTGTGCGCCGCCGGAGCGGCGGACGACTGGGCGCCGATCACCTCGATGTCGGGGCGGATCGCCTTGGCCGCGATGCAGGCCCCGGCCGCGCCGCTGCCGCCGCCGATCGGAACGACGATGACCTCGATGTCGGGCACGTCCTCGACCATCTCGAGCGTCGCGGTGGCGACGCCGGCGATCAGGTGCGGCTCGTTGCCGGAGTGCACGTAGCGGAGGCCGTCGCGGGCGGCGAGCTGCTCGCAATGCTCGCGGGCCTCGTCGAAGTCCGCCCCGTGCGCAACGATCTCCGCGCCCATGGCACGGATCGCCGCCACCTTGACGGGGTTCGCGGCCTCGGGAACGCAGATCGTCGCCTTCACGCCGTGCAGGCGGGCGGCGTAGGCGATCGACTGCCCATGGTTGCCGGTCGAGGCGGTGACGAGCCCCCGCTCGCGCTCCTCCGGCGAGAGCTGCGACACCAGGTTGATCCCGCCCCTGACCTTGAACGCCGCGGTGGGATTGTGGTTCTCGTGCTTCACCCAGACGTCCGCGCCCACGGCCTCCGCGAGGGCCGGATACGGCCGGAACGCGGTGCGGGTCAGGTGCGGCGCGATGCGCGTCCTGGCGGCGAGGACATCGGCGAGTCTCGGCTCCTGCATGCCGGAATCATTACCATCGGGGCGTGCGCTGGCTCGCGAAAGCGGCTCTCCAGAACACGATCTCGGTGCTTCCCAGGGGTGTCGAGGTGAACGGGGTCCTGCAGCGATACGGCACTCGCTCGGTGGTGATGACGCCGCAACGGGTCGTCGCCAAGCTCGCCCGGGTCGGCGGCCGCCACCTCGACCATCAGCGCCGGTTCGGCCCCCGGCCGCTGCCCGAGACCGAGGTGGTGGAGATCGGCACCGGGTTCGCGCCGCTCCTGCCCGTCGGCCTCTACCTGGCCGGAGCCAGGGCGGTGCACACCTTCGACATCGTCCGCCTCGCCAACACGGCCCGGACGTGCGACATGCTCGGCCATGTCGTCGCGACCGCCGACTCGGGCGCGCTCGAGCGGGAATGCCCGTGGGTGCTGCCGGAGCGGCTCGACCGCGTCCGCGCGATCGCCGCCCACCCACCCCTCGAGCTCGACGCCCTGCTCGCCGAGATGCGCATCTCCTACCACATCGGCGACGCGTCGCGGTCGGGCCTGCCCGCCGGCAGCGTCGGCCTCTTTGTCACGAACAACGTCTTCGAGCACATCCCCGCCGACGGCATCCGCGCGCTCCTGCGCGAGGCCCATCGCACCGGCGCGCCGGAGGCGCTGATCAGCCACCACATCGACCTGCGCGACCACTACGCCAAGTTCGACCGCAAGGTCGGCGTCTACAACTCGCTGCGCTTCTCATCGCGGCAGTGGCGCTACCTGAACAGCCGCCTGGAGCCGCAGAACCGGCTGCGCCGGCCCGACTTCCTGCGCCTCGTCGACGAGTGCGGCTTCGACCTCGTGGCAGAGGACTCGCACAACGGCAACGACGCGCACTTCGCCAGGGTCACGCCCGCGCCCGAGTTCGGCCGCTACGACGAGGCCGACCTGCGCATCGTCGACATGTGGATCGCCGCGCGGCGCCGCTAGACGGGCGGGAGCGGCGTGCCCAGCGTCTCGAGGCTCTCGCGCTCGGACTCGATCGCGGCCGCGTCGAAGCGGAAGTACGACCGCGGCGGCAGCGGCCCCCAGGTGTTCGACGAGAACCGGTCGTCGGGGAACGTGCGCGGCTCGTGCTCAGGCTCGAGCTGCTCCATATCGCAGTAGCACTCGACGTGCAGCGGCTCCTCGGTGATGCGCACGTACCCGCACATGTTCTGGGCGATGCCGTGCCGCACCGGGCCCCACGACAGCCAGCGGCCGTGCTGGGCGAGGTTGTCGAAGAGGGTGCGTAGCGCCCCGAAGTCGACGTAGTCGAACGCGATGTGGTGGAAGTGCGGCGCGGCCGAGGCGACGAGCGCCACCTGGTGGTGCTCGGAGGTCACGTGCAGCCACGTCCCGAACTCGCCGAGGTAGTCCGACACCTCCATCCCGAGCACGTCGGTGGAGAAGCGGGTCACGGCCTCCATGTCGGCGGTGAGCCGGTTGATGTGCCCGAGCTTGCGCGGCCGCAGCGCCGGGAGGTCGGTCGTCTGGCGGGCGATCGCAGGCCGGCGGTCGTCCTCGTGCAGGTAGGGGACGATGTGATGCTCGAACCCCTCGGGGTCGGCGACGACGAGGTGGTCGCCCCGGTCCTCCCAGCTCTCCCACGTCGACGCCAGCCAGTCGCGGGCCGCCTCGAGCGGGACGCTGCGACGCAGCTGCCACGCGCAGTGGGCGTAGCCGAGCTCCTCGTCCGGCCCGGCGTTCACGAGCTCGAGCGAGTACGGCTCGTAGTCGCACGCGAGCGTCGCCCGGTCGGAGGCGAGGTCGCGGATCGTGAGGCCGAACTGGATCGCGTAGCGCGGCGCGGCCTCGGCGACGTCGCCGACCCGCAGGCAGACATGATCGATCTTTCGGAGCCGGATCACGGGCGTCTCTCGCGCCATGATAGATCGGCGATGATGCGGGCATGAACGACACGCCGCTCGCACTCGGCGAGGCCCGCACGGAGACGCTCGAGCACGGCCTCGCCCTCATCCTCGAGTCGTGGCGCGGATTCGACCGCGCCCGGCCCTATCAGCCCCCGATCGCGGAGCACATCCGCGCCCTGCTGGACGAGGGGTTGCCCGCGACCGGCGTCGGCCCGCACGCCGCGCTCGACGAGGTGTCCGAGATCCTGGACGAGAGCCTGGCCCACTCGCGGCCGCGCTTCTTCGGCTACGTCGGCTCGTCCGGGCTCGAGCTGGGAGTGCTGGCAGACGCCCTGGCCGGCTCGCACGACATCAACCTGGCGGCCAGCGCCGCCGCCGCCGACCTGGTGGAGCGGCAGGCGCTGCGCTGGGTGGGCGACCTGGTCGGCTACCCAGCGGCCTGGGGGACGTTCACGAGCGGCGGGATGCTCTCGAACCTGACGGCGCTCACGGCGGCGCGGGAGCGCGCCCAGCCGGGCTGCCGCGTCGAGGGCTGCGACGGCCGCGGCGTCGTCTACACAAGCGCCGAGGCGCACTCGAGCGTGGAGCGGGCCGTCGAGGTGCTCGGCCTCGGCCGCAAGGCGCTGCGCACGATCGAGATCGATGCGGCCCGGCGCATGCGCCCCGACCTCCTGGCCGCCGCCATCGACCGCGATCTGGCCGACGGGCTGCGCCCGGTCGCCGTCGTCGCCACCGCCGGGACGACGCTCACCGGCGCGGTCGACCCGATCCGGGCGGTGGCCGAGGTGTGCGCCGCCCACGGCGTGTGGCTGCACGTGGACGGCGCGTACGGCCTGCCGGCGGCGGCCACCGCCTCTGCCCGGCGCCTGTTCGACGGCCTCGAGCTGGCCGACTCGGCCGCCCTCGACGGCCACAAGTGGCTGTTCGTGCCGAAGGCGTGCGGCGTGCTCCTCGTCCGCAACCGGGCCGATCTCGAGGCGGCCTTCTCGCACGACGCGCCGTACATCCCCGAGATCGAGTTCGGCGAGCACCCGGTGGAGTGGACGCTCGAGTACTCGCGGCCGTTCCGGGCGCTCAAGCTGTGGCTGGCGCTGCGGGCGCACGGCGCCGAGGCGTTCCGCGAGGCCATCGAGCACGATCTCGAGCTGGCCCGGCTGGTGGCGGACCTCGTCCGCGAGGCCGACGACCTCGAGCTCCTGACCGAGCCGTCGCTCTCGATCGTGCCGTTCCGGCGCGTCCCGGCCAGGGGCGACGTCGACCTCCACAACCAGCGCCTGGTGGGCGCGCTCCAGCGCGACGGCCGCGTCTACGTGACGGGCGCGGTCGTCGACGGCAGCTGGTGCCTGCGGCCGTGCATGGTCAACTACCGCACGACGGAGGACGACGCCCGCGCGCTCGTGGACATCGTGCGCGAGGTGGGCCGCCGTATCGAGGACGAGTGAATCGGGGACTGTCCCCGTCCGGGGACAGTCCCCACCTTCCCGTCAGCCGTCGTTCGAGCTGGGGTCGTGCCAGCCGCCGTGGCCGGCCTTGATCCGCTGGGCCGACTCCGGGCCCCACGAGCCGCGCGCGTAGACCTCGACGGCCGGCGGCTTGTCGAGCGCCGGCTGCACGATCCGCCAGGTCTCCTCGACGGCGTCCTGGCGGGTGAAGTGGCTGCGGTCGCCCCGCAGCGCCGCCGCGAGCAGCTCCTCGTAGGCCGTGGGCGCCTGCGTCCCTTCGGCGGCCAGCTCGAGATCGAGGCTGACGGTGTGGATGCCCGGCTCGCCGGCGCGGAGCGACTGGAGCTCGATGGTCGTTCCCGGATCCGGGTCGATGCGCACCACGAAATGGTTCGGCGCGGGCCGGTGGTTGCCGGACAGGAACCCGAGCTGCGGCGGCCGCTTGAAGACGACCCGCACCTCGGTCGCCCGCACGGCCATCGCCTTGCCGGCCCGGATGAAGAACGGGACGCCCTGCCAGCGCCAGTTGTCGATCTCGGTCCGTATGGCGATGTAGGTCTCGGTGTCCGACCCCTTGCGCACGCAGACAACGTCGAGATAGCCCTCGTACTGGCCGCGGACGATCCGCTCCGGGTCGAGGTCCGGCATGGCCGTGAACACGTCGCGCTTGCGGTCGTCGATCGCCGCCAGGCCGCGCCGCGCGGGCGGCTCCATCGCGATCAGCGAGAGCACCTGCATCATGTGGTTCTGGACGACGTCGCGCAGCGCCCCGACGGCGTCGTAGAAGCGGCCGCGGTCCTCGACGCCGAAGTCCTCGGCCATCGTCAGCTCGACGTAGGCGATGTGGTTTCGGTTCCACACCGGCTCGAGCAGCGAGTTCGCGAAGCGCAGGTAGAGGATGTCCTCGACCGGCATCTTGCCGAGGAAGTGGTCGATGCGGAAGAGCTGCGACTCGTCGATCACCGCGTGCAGGTCGGCGGCGAGCTGGCGGGCCGACTCGAGGTCGTGCCCGAACGGCTTCTCGACGACGACGCGGGCGTGCTCGGTGAGCCCGGCGCCGGCGAGGCCGTTCACCACCGTGGCGAACAGGGACGGCGGCACCTCCAGGTAGAAGACCGGCGCCTTCACGCCCTTGATCGCCTTCGCGACCGCCGCGTAGGTGGCGTCGTCGGCGAAGTCGCCGCGCACATAGGTCAGGCGCTTCGCGAACTCGGCGAACTCGGCGTCGTCGACCTTCGTGCCCGCCTCCTCGATCGCGGTGCGGGCGCGGTCGCGCAGCGCGTCGTCTGAGAGGTCGTCCTTCGCGACGCCCACGACCGGGCACGTCAATCCGTGGCGCCTCGAGAGCAGGTAGAGCGCCTGGAACGTCATCTTCCGGGCGAGGTCGCCGGTGATCCCGAAGATCACCAGGGCGTCGGCATCCGCGCTCCTGCTCACGAACGCTGAGACTAGCCGGACCGCCACTCCGCGAGCAGCGCCTCCTCGCGCTCGCGGGTCATCGCCGGGCCGGGATCCGGCTGCGCCTCCTGCGCCCAGCGCAGGGTGTCGGCCGCCGTCTCCGCGACCGGCCGGATCCGCAGGCCGGCCGCGAGCGCGCGGGAGACATCCGAGCGCTGGAAGCCCGCCATCTGCTCGCCGGGCGTCCACAGCGGCAGCTCCGACCACGGCTGCACGCCGCGGTCGAGCAGGAAGGCCTCATCGACCCACACCGGGCGCACGCCGCCGCCGGCCGCCGCCGCGCAGGCATCGAGCACGTCGCCGAGCACGAGCATCCCGCCGGGGCTGACGACGTCGAAGGTCCCGCCGGCGTCGCGCTCGAGCAGATCGAGGGCGAACGTCGCCAGGTCGCGCGCGTCGACGACCTGGATCGGCTGGTCGGGGGGTGCCGGGGCGAGCATGTCGCCACCGTCCGCCGCCCGCACCGGCCAGTAGGTGAACCGGCCCGTGGGGTCGTACGGCCCCACGATCAGCCCCGGGCGCAGGACGAGGGCGCGGTCGCCGAACACGGCCTGGACGGCCCGCTCGCAGCCCAGCTTCAGCGGCCCGTAGCTCTCCTCCGTGATCTCGTCCTCCGGCGCGCCCGGCGGCAGCTCGCCGACGGCCGAGTCCTCGTTCGCACCCGGCAGCGAGTGGTCGGAGTAGACGCTGCGGGTCGAGACGAACAGGTAGCGGCCGGCCGCGCCCGCGAGCATTCCCGCGGAGCGCTCGACGTCGGGCGGGAAATAGCCCGAGAAGTCGGCGACGGCGTCGAACGTCCGCCCGCGCAGGCCGTCGAGGCTGCCGGCGCGCTCCCCGACCACGCGCTCGACCCCCGGGTGCAGGTCGGCACCGGTGCGGCCGCGGTTGAAGAGCACGAAGTCGTGGCCGCGCGCCAGCCCGAGCTCGACCAGATGCCGGCCCGCGAACGACGTCCCACCCAGCACGAGGATGCGCACCGCGCCAAGTATACGCAACCGCACGGTTGCGTCTCTGCGGTCAGCGCGGGCGGCGGTAGCGGATCGCCGGGGCCGACGGCTCCGCGCACGCTCTCGAGTGCCTGGGCGGCCTGCGCGGCTGCGGCCCAGGAAGAAGATGGGGACAGTCCCCGCGCGCGGGGACTGTCCCCGGCAAGACCACGGCAGGAGCTCGCGGCCTCGCAGCTATCGGGGCGCCGAGATTCGAACTCGGGACCTCACCGACCCGAACGGTGCGCGCTACCAGGCTGCGCCACGCCCCGGGGACGCCGGATTATCGCACAGGCG
>Ga0075424_100003624_pt1 | contig 14509 bp, 12 predicted proteins | sample SoiMethybrSBSTD3_FD_75301 | JGI IMG/M metagenome (GOLD analysis project Ga0075424, IMG submission 75301) | Bulk soil microbial communities from a Populus tree surrounding site in Tennessee, USA - Soil MetaG P. TD hybrid SBSTD3 | ecosystem: Environmental > Terrestrial > Soil > Tree plantation... | reverse complement strand
GGGGTCGGTGTACATCCTGACCAAGGAAGAGGGCGGGCGGCACACGCCGTTCTTCAACGGGTACCGGCCGCAGTTCTACTTTCGGACGACGGACGTGACGGGAGTGGCGACGCTGCCGACGGGGCGGGAGATGGTGATGCCGGGCGACAACGTGGAGATGGAAGTGGAGTTGATCACGCCGATCGCGATGGAGAAGGAGCTGCGGTTCGCGATCCGCGAGGGCGGACGGACGGTCGGGGCCGGCGTCGTCGCCGAGATCAAGGCCTAGGAGGCGAAGATGCGGGACCAGGTTCATCTGGCGTGCAACGACTGCAAGCGGCGCAACTACATCACGACCAAGAACAAGCGCCTGCACCCGGATCGCGTCGAGTTCAAGAAGTACTGCCCGGCGTGTCGCAAGCACACGGCGCACAAGGAAACGCGGTAGGGGTGGGGACCACGGTTCGTTCCGGCGACCGCACTGCGGCAGGCCTGTAGCTCAGTCCGGCTAGAGCACCGGTCTCCAAAACCGGGAGTCGGGGGTTCAAATCCCTCCAGGCCTGCCATGAGGCGGGTGCGCGCGACGCGGATGCGGGCGCGCGGAGGGAACGAGACAGGAGTGAGGGATGCTGGCGCGGGCGCGAGAGTTCTTGAAAGAAGTCCGGGTGGAGGCCACGAAGGTCAGCTGGCCGACGCGCAACGAGCTGCGTGACTCGACCCTGGTCGTGATCGTCACCGTGTTGATCGTGTCGGTGTTCATCGGCATCGTCGACCGCGTGCTGTCCTTCGGGATCGGCTCGCTGTTTCGGCTGTTTCGCTGACGCATGGAGGCGCCGGAGAAGGTCATGTCGAAGAAGTGGTACGTGGTCCACACCTATTCGGGCCACGAGAACAAGGTGAAGATGAACCTCGAGAAGGCCATCCACTCGGCCGGGCTGGAAGAGCAGTTCGGGCAGATCCTGGTGGCCACCGAAGAGTTCGTCGAGATGAAGGACGGGAAGCGCAAGACGTCGAAACGGAAGACCTTCCCCTCCTACGTGATGATCGAGATGGAGTTGACGAACGACACGCGCCACCTGGTCACGAACGTCCCGGGCGTCACGCGCTTCATCGGCTCCGGCCAGAACGCGGTGGCGCTGCGCGAGAACGAGGTGCGGCGTGTGCTCGGCCAGATGGAAGCGACGAAGACCAAGCCGACGCCGACCGTGTCGTTCCGCATCGGCGACCACGTGCGCGTGGTGGACGGACCGTTCAGCGCATTTACCGGCGTGGTGGACGAAGTGAACGGGGACCGCGGCAAGGTGAAGGTGATGGTGAGCATCTTCGGGCGCGCGACGCCGGTGGAGCTCGACTTCTTGCAGGTACAACCGGTCTAGGCCTCACGCGGCCGGGACGCAGGAGATCCGATGGCAAAGCCAGTCACAGCCATGGTGAAGCTGCAGTGCAACGCGGGCAACGCGACGCCGGCGCCGCCCGTGGGCCCCGCACTGGGGCAGCACGGCATCAACATCATGGAGTTTTGCAAGCAGTTCAACGCCCGTACACAGAATCAGGCCGGGCTGGTGATCCCGGTGGTGATCACCATCTACAGTGACCGCTCGTTCACCTTCATCACCAAGACTCCGCCCGCGGCGGTGCTGCTCAAGCGCGCGGCGGGTCTGGCGAAGGGCTCGGGCGTTCCGAATCGCACCAAGGTCGGCAAGGTGACTCCCGCGCAGGTGCGCGAGATCGCCGAGCTGAAGGCGCCCGACCTGAACTCCGCCACGCTCGCGGCGGCCGAGCGGATGGTGAAGGGCACCGCCCGCAGTATGGGCATCGAAGTCGCCGAATAGGAAGGGAAGGACCCGGATGGTTCGCCTGGGCAAGGAAGATGCAGAAGCACTGCTGAGGGGCAAGACCCCGCGCGAAGTCTACGAGATCGTTCGCGACCGGGTGTCGAGGGCTCCCAACGCAAGCATCAACGACTTCTTCGAGACGCTGGACTGGGTGGTGAAGGAAGGCTACGCCACCGAGGCCGAGCTCGAAGCCGTCGAGGAAGAGAACTCCTAGTCCCGGGGCATCGTGAACGCGGCCCCGCCGCGTTCGACCCCGGGGAAGTCGCCGTCCGCGGGACCCTTGTTTCCCGCCGGGGCGGCGGCGCCTCGAACCATGCGTGGGAGTGGCGGCTCGATGACCGCCACGCGAAACCACGGGAGGATCCATGAAGAAGGCCGGAAAACGGTATCGCGCCGCGCTGGAGCTGGCGAAGAAGGCCGGGGTGGTGAAGAACCTCGCCCAGGGCGTATCGCTCGTGAAGCAGACGGCGAAGGCGAAGTTCGACGAGACCATCGTGGTCTCGTCCCATCTGGGCGTGGATCCGAAGCACTCGGATCAGCTGGTGCGCGGCACCGTCGTGCTGCCGCACGGCACCGGCAAGAGCCTGCGCGTGCTCGTGCTGTGCAAGGGCGAGAAGGAGAAGGAGGCGCTCGCGGCGGGGGCCGACTTCGCCGGGGCCTCCCCCTACGTGCAGAAGATCCAGGAGGGCTGGCTCGACGTGGATGCGATCGTCGCCACGCCGGACATGATGGGTGAGGTCGGCAAGCTCGGACGCGTGCTCGGACCGCGCGGGCTCATGCCGAATCCCAAGAGCGGCACGGTCACCTTCGACGTCGCCAAGGCGGTGCGCGAGCTCAAGGCCGGCAAGATCGAGTTCCGGGTGGACAAGGGCTCGAACGTTCACGCCCCGGTGGGCAAGGCCTCGTTCAGCGAGGACAAGCTCCTGGACAACGCGCGCACGTTCCTGCGCGAGCTGGTGCGGGCCAAGCCCGCCGCGGCCAAGGGGCACTACATCAAGAGCCTGACGCTCTCCTCCACCATGGGCCCGCCGATCACCCTCGATCCCACGGCGGTCACCGCCGACCTGGTCCACTAGGAGGAGCCATGCCGACGCTCGAGAAGGAAAAGATCCTCCGGGAGACCGGGGAGAAGATCGCGGGGGTGAAGGGCATCTACCTCGCGGATCTCAGCGGGATGACGGTCGAGAAGGTCTCGCTGCTGCGCAAGAAGTGCCGGGGCGAGAAGATCCAGGTCAAGGTGGTCAAGAACACGCTGCTCAAGCGCGCGTTCCACGACCGCGGGATCACGCAGCTCGACGATCACCTGGTGGGGCCCACCGGGCTGGTGTTCAGCCCCGAGGACGAGATGGTCCCGGCCCGTATCCTCACGGAGTTCGCGAAGGAGCACGAGAAGCCGCGCATCAAGGCGGCGGTGCTCGACGGCCGGCTGTTCGACGACCGCGCGATCGCGCAGCTCGCGAAGCTGCCGAGCCGCGAGGTGCTGCTCGCGCAGCTGCTGGCCGCCTTCGTGGCGCCGATGACGCAGTTCCTGGCCGCGGTGGACGCCACGCTGCGGCTGCCGGCGGTGATGGCGATGGTGCTGGAGCAGGAGAAGAGCAAGGCAACCCAATCCTGAACCCTGAGCCGCGGGCGCACATGCCCCGGCCTTCGATGGCAACCCGGCTGCACGAAGAACCTACGGAAGGAGAGATGCGACGATGTCTACCGCGATCGACCAGGTGCTCGACCTGATTGGCAACATGACCGTGCTGGAGCTGTCCGAGCTCAAGAAGAAGTACGAGGATAAGTTCGGCGTGACCGCGGCGGCTCCGATGATGGCGATGCCGATGGGCGGCATGGCGGGCGGCGCCGCGGCCGTGGTCGAGGAGAAGACCGAGTTCGACGTCGTGCTGACCGGCGCCGGCGACAAGAAGATCCAGGTGATCAAGGTGGTGCGCGAGCTGACCGGTCTGGGCCTCAAGGAGGCGAAGGACCTGGTGGACGGCGCCCCCAAGACGGTGAAGGAGAAGGTCAGCAAGACCGACGCAGCCGAAATGAAGGCCAAGCTCGAGGAGCAGGGCGCCAGCGTCGAGATCAAGTAGGCAGCGCCACGCGTATGCGCCCCAGATGTGACCGGCGCTCGAGGCCCGCGCAGTCGCGCGGTGCCGGCCGGCGGCATTTCGCTTCCCCACTCAGAAAGGCGGGAAGGCCTTGAAGACAGCACGCCGTAAGGAACGGAAGAGCTTCTCGAAGATCGACCGCGAGTGGAATCTGCAGATTCCGAATCTGCTCGAGGTCCAGCTCAAGAGCTTCCGCGATTTCCTCCAGATCACGCCATTGGCCGACGGGAAGGCGGTGAACCCCGCGCACCGCAAGAACGAGGGGCTGCAGGAAGTGTTCACCGGGGTGTTCCCGATCAGCGACCCGCGCGAGCTGTACGAGCTGCAGTTCGTCTCGTACGACATCGGCGAGCCCAAGTACTCGATGGACGAGTGCGTGGAGCGCGACCTCACCTTCTCCGCGCCGCTCAAGGCCCGACTGCGCCTGATCAGCCGCGAAGAAGTGGACGGCGTCAAGCGCGACAAGGACGTGATCGAGCAGGAGGTGTACCTCGGCGAGCTCCCGCTCATCACCGACAGCGGGACCTTCATCATCAACGGCGCCGAGCGCGTGATCGTGTCCCAGCTCCACCGCTCGCCGGGCGTGTTCTTCGACGAGCTCACCCACCCGAACGGCAAGCAGCTGTACTCCGCCCGCATCATTCCCTACCGCGGATCGTGGGTGGAATTCAGCCTCGACGTGAACGACGTCATGCACGTACACATCGACCGCAAGCGCAAGCTGCCGGTGACGGTGCTGCTGCGGGCGCTGGGCTTCGTCGGCGACCGCGACATCCTCGAGCTGTTCTTCGAGAAGGAGGCGCTCGAGGTCAAGGGCAAGAAGGCCGAGGCCGCGCTGGGACGGGTGTGCGCCCAGGACATCGTGGACGAGTCCACCGGCGAGATCCTGCTCGAGGCGAACGACGAGATCACGGCCGAGAAGGTCGAGGTGCTGAAGAAGGCCGCGCTCGATGAGCTCCAGGTGTTCGTGATCCCGCAGCAGGACGAAGCCGACGTGGTGCGCAACACGCTGCGCAAGGATCCGACCAAGTCCCAGGAGGAGGCGCTCCACCGCATCTACAACCTGCTGCGGCCGGGCGAGCCGCCGCGGGCGGACTCGGCGCGCGAGATCCTGAACAAGCTGTTCTTCAATCCCAAGCGCTACGACCTGGCGCGCGTCGGGCGCTACAAGCTCAACTACAAGCTGCCCCACGAGTACCTGCTGCCGGGGCGCGAGGTGCGCCGCAAGCTCGGGCTCGGGATCCCGGACCTGAACCACACGACGCTGTGCCGCGAGGACTTCATCGTCATCATCAAGTACCTGCTGCTGCTGCGCATCAACGGCGAGGTCGTCACCGATCGCGGCGGGGAGCAGGCGATCACGGACGACATCGACCACCTCGGCAACCGCCGCGTGCGCTCGGTCGGCGAGCTGCTCGCGAACCAGTTCAACATCGGGCTGGCGCGCATGGCGCGCATCATCCGCGAGCGCATGTCGCTCCAGGACCAGGAGCAGATCACGCCCACCGACCTGGTGAACTCGCGCACGATCTCGGCGGTGATCCAGAGCTTCTTCGGCTCCTCCCAGCTCTCGCAGTTCATGGACCAGACCAACCCGCTCGCCGAGCTCACGAACAAGCGCCGGCTCTCGGCGCTCGGGCCCGGCGGGCTCACGCGCGACCGCGCCGGCTTCGAGGTGCGCGACGTCCACTACACCCACTACGGCCGGGTGTGCCCGATCGAGACGCCGGAAGGCCCGAACATCGGGCTGATCTCGTCGCTCTCGACCTACGCCAAGGTGAACGAGTTCGGGTTCCTCGAGACCCCGTACTTCCGGGTGCAGAACGGATCGGTCGACCGCAAGAAGCCGGAGTTCCTGGCCGCCGACGTCGAGGACCGCTCCCACATCGCGCCGGCGAACACGCCGTTCGACAAGCGCTCGGGCGACCTGGCGGACGATTCGCTCTCCGTGCGCTACCGCGGCGAGTACCCGATGGTCGAGAAGACGCGCGTGGACTACATGGACGTCTCGCCGATCCAGCTCGTGTCACCCGCCGCCGCGCTCATCCCGTTCCTCGAGCACGACGACGCGAACCGCGCGCTCATGGGCTCCAACATGCAGCGCCAGGCGGTGCCGCTGCTCGTCACCGAGGCGCCGCTGGTCGGCACCGGCCTCGAGGACAAGGTGGCGGAGGACTCGGGCGCCCTGCTCTTGGCGCGGCGTTCGGGGGTGGTCGAGTTCGTCTCGGGCGAGATGATCGCGATCCGCTACGAGCGCGATCCGGAAGAGGTCCCGGTGGACTACAGCGACCAGCCCAACCTCGACATCTACCGGCTCATCAAGTTCCGGCGCTCGAACCAGGACACCTGCCTGAACCAGCGGCCGATCGTGGCCGAGGGCACGAAGGTGAAGAAGGGCCAGGTGATCGCCGACGGACCGGCCACCCGCGAGGGCGAGCTGGCGCTGGGGCGCAACGTGCTGTCCGCGTTCATGCCGTGGGGCGGCTACAACTTCGAGGACGCCATCCTGGTGAGTGAACGACTCATCAAGCACGACGTCTTCACCTCGATCCACATCGAGGAGTTCGAGCTGCAGGTGCGCGACACCAAGCGCGGGGTGGAGGAGATCACCCGCGAGATCCCGAACGTCTCCGAGGAGGCGGTCAAGAACCTCGACGAGGAAGGGATCATCCGCATCGGCGCGCGCGTGCGGCAGGGCGACATCCTGGTCGGCAAGGTGACGCCCAAGGGCGAGCAGGAGCTGTCGCCCGAGGAGCGCCTCTTGAAGGCGATCTTCGGCGACAAGGCCGGCGACGTGCGCGACGCTTCGCTCAAGGCCCCGCCCGGCATGGACGGGATCGTGATCGACATCAAGGTGTTCTCGCGCCGCGAGAAGGACGAGACCACCAAGCAGCAGGAGAAGAAGAAGATCGAGAAGCTGCGGCGCGAGAGCAAGAAGGAGCGCGAGCGCATCGCCGACGTGCGGCTGGCGAGCGTGGCCGAGCTGCTCGGCGAGATGACGGTGAACGTGCTGCGCACCGCTTCGAACAGCGAGCCGCTGGCGCGCAAGGGCCGCAAGTTCAGCCGCGAGTTCCTGCAAGAGATCGATCTCGACGACGTGGCGTGGGGCACGCCGGTCACGGAGGATGACCGCGTGAACGAGCGCTTCTGGCAGATCATGGAAGGCGCGCAGTCGGCCTTCACCCGCTGCGAAAAGGATCTCGAGAAGGAGATCGAGAAGGTGACGCGCGGCGACGAGCTGCCGCCCGGCGTGGTGAAGCTGGTCAAGGTCTACGTGGCGAAGAAGCGCAAGCTCTCGGTGGGCGACAAGATGGCGGGCCGCCACGGCAACAAGGGCGTGGTGGCGAAGATCCTGTCCGAAGAGGACCTGCCGTGCCTCCCCGACGGGACCGCGGTGGAGATCGTGCTGAATCCGCTGGGCGTGCCGTCGCGCATGAACATCGGCCAGGTGCTCGAGACCCACCTGGGCTGGGCGGCGCAGGTGCTGGGCTACCACTGCGCGACCCCGGTGTTCGCGGGTGCCACGGTGGACGAGATCAAGTCCGAGCTGCGCTCCGCGGGGCTGCCGGAGGACGGCAAGATCGATCTGCGCGACGGCCGCAACGGCGAACCGTTCGATCAGCGGGTCGCGGTCGGCTACCTCTACATGCTCAAGCTCAGCCACCTGGTGGATGACAAGATCCACGCGCGCTCGACCGGTCCGTACTCGCTCGTCACCCAGCAGCCGCTGGGCGGCAAGGCGCAGTTCGGCGGCCAGCGCTTCGGCGAAATGGAGGTGTGGGCGCTCGAAGCCTACGGCGCGGCCTACACCCTGCAGGAATTGCTCACGGTGAAGAGCGACGACGTGGCCGGACGGTCGCGCATCTACGAGGCGATCGTGAAGGGCGAGAACCCGCCCGAGCCCGGCGTGCCGGAATCCTTCAACGTGCTGGTCAAGGAACTTCAGAGCCTGTGTCTCGAAGTGCAGTTCGAAGAAGTCTGACGAAGCGACCGCGCCCACGCGGCAGATCCCACGGGGTCGGCCGCTTCGGAAGGAGAGCGTGAATGATGCAGGAAACGGAACTGCAGACGGCGATGGGTGTGACGGCGGCCCGGCTGGGGCTGAGTACTTCCCTCGAGCGCGATCAGCGCCGCCGTGCGGCGTTCAATTCGATCCGCATCCGACTGGCGTCCCCCGATGTGATCCGCAGCTGGTCGCACGGTGAGGTCACCAAGCCCGAGACCATCAACTACCGCTCGTTCAAGCCCGAGAAGGACGGGCTGTTCTGCGAGAAGATCTTCGGCCCGGTCAAGGACTGGGAGTGCAACTGCGGCAAGTACAAGCGCATCCGCTACCGCGGCGTGATCTGCGACCGCTGCGGCGTCGAGGTGACGCAGGCCAAGGTGCGGCGCGAGCGGCTCGGCCACATCGAGCTGGCGGTGCCGGTGTCGCACATCTGGTTCTTCAAGGGCGTGCCGTCGCGCATCGGGCACCTGCTCGACATGAGCATCCGTGACCTCGAGCGCATCCTCTACTACGAGTCCTTCGTCGTGATCGATCCGGGCAAGACCGGGTTCAAGCGGCGCGAGATCATCTCGGAAGAGCAGTTCAACGAGGTGATGGACGAGCAGCCCGACAACGCGCTCAAGGCCAAGATGGGTGCGGAGGCGATCCGCGATCTGCTCTCCGAGCTCGACCTCGAGGAGCTGTCCACCGAGCTGCGGGCGCAGGCCAAGATGGAGACCTCGGTCCAGCGCAAGAAGGAGCAGCTGAAGCGGCTGCGCATCGTCGAGGCGTTCCGCCACAGCGGGAACCGCCCGGAGTGGATGATTCTCGAGGCCATCCCGGTCCTGCCGCCGGATCTCCGGCCGCTGGTGCCGCTCGAGGGCGGACGCTTCGCGACCTCGGATCTCAACGACCTCTACCGGCGCGTGATCAACCGCAACAACCGGTTGAAGAAGCTCATGGACATCAAGGCGCCGGAAGTGATCCTGCGCAACGAGAAGCGCATGCTGCAGGAGGCGGTGGACGCGCTGTTCGACAACGGGCGCCGGAGCCGCGCGGTGCGCGGCCAGGGCAACCGGCCGCTCAAGTCGCTGTCCGACATGCTCAAGGGCAAGCAGGGGCGCTTCCGCCAGAACCTGCTCGGCAAGCGCGTCGACTACTCCGGTCGGTCCGTGATCGTGGTCGGTCCCGAGCTCAAGCTGAACCAGTGCGGGCTGCCGAAGAACATGGCGCTCGAGCTGTTCAAGCCGTTCATCATCCGCAAGCTCGAGGACCGCGGCTACGTGCAGACCGTGAAGAGCGCGAAGCGGCTGGTCGAGCGCGAGAAGCCCGAGGTGTGGGACATCCTGGGCGAGATCATCGAGAACCACCCGGTGCTCCTGAACCGCGCGCCCACGCTGCACCGCCTCGGCATCCAGGGCTTCGAGCCGGTGCTGGTCGAGGGCAAGGCGATCCGCATCCACCCGCTGGTGTGCCAGGCGTTCAACGCCGACTTCGACGGCGACCAGATGGCGGTGCACGTCCCGCTCTCGTTCGAGGCGCAGATCGAGACCAGCCTGCTCATGCTTTCGACCCACAACATCCTGTCGCCCGCGAACGGCCGGCCGCTCGCGACGCCGAACCAGGACATCGTGCTCGGCTGCCACTACCTGACCAAGCCGCGCGGCGAGGTCGCGAACCCGCACGCGGCGGCGGCGAAGCTCGACCCCGGCGACCCGCGGCGGCTGCGCACCTTCTACGATCCGACCGAGGTGCGCGCGGCCTTCGACAACGCCGAGCTGTCGCTGCACGGCAAGATCGCGCTGCGCGCCGCGAGCGTGGCGCTGGCGAAGCCCAACACCGGGCCCTACGTCATCACCACCGCCGGACGCGTGCTGTTCAACGAGGTGGTGCCGCGCGAGCTCGGCTTCATCAACGAGACGATGGACAAGAAGCGGCTCGAAACCCTGGTGGGCGACTCCTACGGGCGCCTCGGCCCCGAGATCACGTCGGACCTGCTCGACGAGCTCAAGAACCTGGGCTTCACCTACGCGACCCAGGCGGGCTTCACGGTGGGCATCGACGACGTGCGCATCCCGCCCGAGAAGACCGAGATCATCGAGCGCGCGAAGCGCGACGTGGCGCAGATCAACGCGAACTACCGCAACGGCGTGATCACCGAGGGCGAGCGCTACAACAAGGTGATCGACACCTGGCAGCACGTCATGACCGAGGTCGAGCAGGTGACATTCGACGGCCTGTCGCGCGACAAGGACGGCTTCAACCCCATCTTCATGATGGCGGACTCCGGCTCGCGCGGTAACCGCGAGCAGGTGCGCCAGCTCGCCGGCATGCGCGGCCTGATGGCGAAGCCCCAGAAGAAGGTGACGGGCGGCCTGGGCGAGATCATCGAGTCGCCGGTCATCCACAACTTCAAGGAAGGGCTGACCGTGCTCGAGTACTTCATCTCCACGCACGGCGCCCGCAAGGGGCTGGCGGACACGGCGCTCAAGACCGCGGACGCCGGCTACCTCACGCGGCGGCTGGTGGACGTGGCGCAGGACGTGATCATCAACGAGCCGGACTGCGGCACGATCCGCGGGTTGTCCGTGGGCGCGCTCAAGGACGGCGAGGACGTGATCGAGCCGCTCTCGGATCGCGTGCTGGGCCGCGTGGCGGCCGAGGACGTGGTGCACCCGATCTCGAGCGAGACCATCGTCGAGTCCGGCGCGCTGATCGACGAGGAGATCGCGGCCATGATCGACGAGGCCGCCAAGTCGGGGCTCGACAAGATGCGCATCCGCTCGGTGCTGACGTGCGACGCGCGCCGCGGCGTGTGCGCGAAGTGCTACGGCCGCAACCTCGCGACCGGCCGCCCGGTGGACCTGGGCGAAGCGGTGGGGGTGATCGCCGCGCAGTCGATCGGCGAGCCTGGCACGCAGCTCACGCTCCGCACCTTCCACATCGGCGGCACCGCGAGCCGCATCGTCGAGCAGTCGCGCGCCACCGCCAAGGAGGCGGGCACGCTTCACTTCGTGAACCTGGAGACGGTGGGCTACAAAGACAACATCAGCGTGAGCGTGGGCCACGCCGGCGAGCTCGAGCTGCGCGACACGCAGGGCCGCACCCGCCAGCGCTACAACGTGCCGTACGGCGCCCACCTGTTCGTGAAGGACGGGCAGGAGCTCACGTCCGACCAGGCGCTGTTCGAGTGGGACATCTACAACAAGCCGGTCGTCACCGAGCGCGCGGGCACCGTGCGGTTCGCGGACGTGAAGGAGAAGATCACGGTGCGCGACGAGGTCGACGACACCACCGGCCTCAAGCTGCTCGTGATCATGGAGGACCGCAACAAGGAGCTGCAGCCGGCGATCGACATCCTGGGCGCCGCGGGCCAGAAGCTCGCGCACTACCCGTTGCCGACCGGAGCGCGCCTCGAGGTGCGGGACGGCCAGGCCGTGGTGGCGGGCGACGTGCTGGTGAAGATCCGCCGCGAGGAGTCGCGCACCCGCGACATCACCGGCGGTCTCCCGCGCGTGGCCGAGCTGTTCGAGGCACGGCGGCCCAAGGAGTTCTCGATCGTCTCCGAGATCGACGGGCGCGTCGAGTTCGGCGGCGTCTCGCGCGGCATGCGCAAGCTGCTGGTGAGGGGCGACGACGGCGACGTGCGCGAGTACCAGATCCCGCAGGGCAAGCTGCGCTACGTGCAGGAGGGCAGCCCGGTACGGGCCGGCGACCGCCTCACCGAGGGCCCGATCAACCCGCACGACATCCTCCGGATCAAGGGCATCGAGGAGGTCCAGGAGTACTTGGTGGACGAGATCCAGGAGGTCTACCGGCTCCAGGGCGTGCGCATCGACGACAAGCACATCGAGGTGATCGTCCGCCAGATGCTGCAGAAGGTGCGGATCGAGGACCCGGGCAACACCACCTTCCTCGAGGGCGAGCACATGGACCGGCTGCTCGTGCTGGAGGACAACGAGCGCATGGTGAAGGAGGGCCAGCAGCCGGCCACCTTCCAGCCGCTGCTGCTCGGCATCACCAAGGCCTCGCTCTCGACCGACAGCTTCATCTCGGCGGCCTCGTTCCAGGAGACCACCCGGGTGCTGACCGAGGCGGCGATCCAGGGCAAGGTGGACTACCTCCGCGGCCTCAAGGAGAACGTCATCATCGGGCACCTGATCCCGGCCGGGACCGGCATGCCGAACTACCGCCGGCTCCGCCTCGAGGCCGAGAAGCAGCAGGCGGCCGCCCTGGGGCTCGAGGAGCCCGAGGGCTCGGAGGGGGCGAAGACCGCTTGACAGACCTCGGTCAAGTCGATAGGTTCCCCCGTCTGCGCGGTAACGGCGCATGTTGTTCCTTCACGGATGCCGTGGCCTGCCACGCCGCGCAAGCCCGAGTTCGATCGGAATTTGGAGGTATTACGTGCCGACGTTGAGCCAGCTCGTCCGCTACGGGCGGCGGCGGGTGAGGAGCAAGACCGGCGCGCCGGCGCTGCGGTCGTGCCCCCAGAAGCGCGGAGTGTGCACGCGCGTGTACACGACCACGCCCAAGAAGCCGAACTCCGCGCTCCGCAAGGTGGCGCGCGTGCGGCTCACGAACGGGGTGGAAGTGACGTGCTACATCCCGGGCGAGGGACACAACCTGCAGGAGCACTCGATCGTGCTGATCCGCGGCGGTCGCGTGAAGGATCTGCCGGGAGTGCGGTATCACATCGTGCGCGGGACGCTCGATGCGAGCGGCGTGACGGGACGCAAGCAGAGCCGCTCGAAGTACGGCACGAAATCGAAGTAGGACATCGCGCGGGCTGCGACCCCGGCCGGGGCCGGCCTGCGTTCGTGCGTGCGGTGACGCCGCGCGCACCTGAGGAAACGAAGAGAGGAATCAGGGCATGCCACGCAAGGGTCAGGTCGCGCGCCGTGAGGCGGTGGGCGATCCCAAGTTCGACAGCGTCCTCGTAACGCGCTTCGTGAGCGCGACGATGAAGCGCGGCAAGCGCTCGCTCGCCGAGCGCGCGTTTTATGGCGCGATGGGCATCGTCGAGCAGAAGACCGGGCAGGATTCCATGACGGTCCTCAAGCAGGCGATGACGAACGTGAAGCCGGCGCTCGAGGTGAAGTCGCGGCGCGTCGGCGGCGCGAACTACCAGGTTCCGGTCGAGGTGCGGCCGGAGCGCCGGAACGCGCTGGCGGTGAGGTGGATTCTCCAGAATGCACACGCCCGCAGCGACCACACCTTCGGCGAGAAGCTGGCCGCCGAGGTGATCGCGGCATCGCGGAACGAGGGCGGGGCGGTCAAGAAACGCGAAGACACGCACAAGATGGCGGAGGCCAACAAGGCCTTCGCGCACTATCGCTGGTAGTCGTAGCGCCCGGGCTAAAGCCCGGGCGATTTCACAACCCATTCCGGGTCCAAGGCCGGCGCCAGCTGGCCTGGGTTCCGTCGCGGCGCGCGGAAGCGCCGGGGCGGGCGCCTGAATCGACCGGAATGGCTCACGAATTCATCACCGCGCTTTCTACGATGGAAAGGCAGGTGGTGTCAGCGCAGGCAAACACAAGACTGAGGGACGTTCTCGACATGTCGCGGCAGTTCGCACTGGAACGATACCGGAACATCGGGATCATGGCCCATATTGACGCCGGCAAGACCACCTTGACCGAGCGCATCCTCTTTTATACGGGCCGCATCCACCGCGTGGGCGAGGTGCACGAAGGCGCCGCCACCATGGACTGGATGGAGCAGGAGCGCGAGCGCGGCATCACGATCACCTCCGCCGCCACCACCTGCCTGTGGCGCGACCACCGCATCAACATCATCGACACCCCGGGTCACGTGGACTTCACCGTCGAAGTCGAGCGCAGCCTGCGCGTCCTCGACGGCGCGGTCGCCGTGTTCTGCGCGGTGGGCGGGGTCGAGCCCCAGTCCGAGACGGTGTGGCGCCAGGCGGACAAGTACAACGTCCCGCGCATGGCGTTCGTGAACAAGATGGACCGCGTGGGCGCCGACTTCGACAACGTGGTGCGGATGATGACCGAGCGCCTGGGCGCCAAGCCGGTCCCGATCCACATCCCGATGTTCGTGGGCGAGCAGTTCATGGGCACCATCGATCTCGTGGAGATGAAGGCGATCACCTACCACGAGGACGGGATGGGCACGAAGTTCGACGAGCACGAGATCCCGCGCGACCTCCAGAAGACGGCGGCCGATGCGCGGCACCACCTGCTCGAGTCGATCGCGGAATTCGACGAGCAGCTGCTCGACGACTACCTCCACGAGAAGCCCTACACCTCGGACGACCTGCGGCGCGCGCTGCGCAAGGGCACGGTCCAGGGCGCGATCCATCCGGTGCTGTGCGGCTCGGCGTTCAAGAACAAGGGCGTCCAGCGGCTGCTCGACGCGGTCGTGGAATTCCTGCCCTCGCCGCTCGACAAGCCGCCGGTGCAGGGACAGGAGCTGCCGACTTTCTCGCACGTCACCCGCAAGGCCGCCGACGACGAGGCGTTCTCGGCGCTGGCGTTCAAGATCATGACCGACCCCTACGTCGGCAAGCTCACCTTCTTCCGGGTCTACTCGGGGACGGTGAAGACCGGCGACGCGGTGCTGAACTCGACCAGCGGCTCCAAGGACCGCAT
>Ga0075424_100003620_pt1 | contig 14514 bp, 8 predicted proteins | sample SoiMethybrSBSTD3_FD_75301 | JGI IMG/M metagenome (GOLD analysis project Ga0075424, IMG submission 75301) | Bulk soil microbial communities from a Populus tree surrounding site in Tennessee, USA - Soil MetaG P. TD hybrid SBSTD3 | ecosystem: Environmental > Terrestrial > Soil > Tree plantation... | reverse complement strand
CGGCCACTTGCGATTCTTCGGAGGAATCTTCGTCGCTGTGTACAACCGCGCCTTGGGGTGCCGCTTCAGCAGGCCACCGAGGAGCTGTTCGCTGTGTCCGTCCCCGTACGCCCACGCCGTATCGAAGAAGTTGCAGCCCAGGGCGACGGCGCGATCCAGCGACGCGATCGACTCTTCGTCGTCGCTTCCAGTCCACCCCGCCATGCCCCACATGCCGTAGCCGATTTCCGAGACATTCCACCCCGTTCGGCCGAACGTTCGATATCGCATCGGGAAATGATACCGCCCGCCTACGCCGGCGCGCATCTCGGCGCCGGCTCCGGCGAGGCCTCGCCGAAGCCGCTTCGCGGCGCAGGCGGGGAACCGGGATGCGGGATCCGGGATGCGGGATGCGGAGCGCCTGTGGCCCGGCGAGCGAGCGGAGCGAGACGAGCCGAGCGCGTGGGGGTGGGGCCCCACGCGTGGTGAGAAATACAGACTCAGTCCGGCGATAGAATTCGCGAATGCGATTCTCAATTTCATCTATAGCCTTCGTCGTGCTTGTGGCGATCACTGAGTCGCTCGCGCAGTCGCCCGCTGAACCGCTCGACTACGCCACGATCGCGCAAATCCGCGACGAAGGGCTGAACCGCTCGCAGGTGATGGATCACATCAGCTGGTTGAGCGACGTGTACGGACCACGCCTCACTGGCAGCCCCGCCATTCTTCAGGCCAGCGACTGGGCGATCCGCAAGTTCAACGAATGGGGTCTCGTGAATGCGCACCGCGAGACCTGGCCGTTCGGCAAGGGCTGGTCGCTCGTGCGGTTCAGCGCACACTTGATCGAGCCGCAGGTGCAGCCGCTCATCGGGTTTCCCGGATCGTGGACGCCCGGCACGAACGGCGCCGTGACGGCCGACGTGATTCGCGTCCAGATCGACAGCGAAGCGGATTTCGAAAAGTATCGCGGCAAGCTGGCGGGGAAGATCGTCCTTTCGCAGCCCGAGCGCCCCGTTCCGATGCTCGAAGGATTGATCGTCCATCGGATGGACGACAAAGACTTCGCCGAAGCTGCCACGACGCCAATTCCGCAGCCGGGTCGCGGACGAGGCCGCGACGCAACCACGGCTGATGCAGGCGACGACACTGCGGCGGGACGGGGACGCGGCGACGCGATCCTGAGCGCGCGCACCGGGCAGTTCTACAGGGGCGAAGGAGTGGTCGCGGTTTTCAATCGCGGCAGCGACAACATCTTCGCGTCTATCGGCAGCGATCTGTCCGCGCGGCAGCAGCACACCGACGGCGGCACGATTTTCCCGACCGGCAACGGCTCACGCGGAGCGGACGCAGGCGCCGGCGTTCCAGCAATCACGCTCGCCGTCGAGCATTACAACCGGATGGTTCGTGTGCTCGCGAAGGGAGTTCCCGTCAAGGTGGAGCTGAACGTTCAAACGAAGTTCTACGACGAGACAACGCCGAACGGGTTCAACACCATTGCGGAGATTCCGGGCAGCGATCCAAAGCTGAAGGACGAAGTGGTCATGCTTGGCGCGCACTTCGACTCCGTCGCGGCCGCGACCGGCGCGACAGACAATGCGACGGGGTCGGCCGCGATGATGGAAGCGATGCGGATCCTCAAAGCGATTGGCGCGAAGCCGCGGCGCACGATTCGCGTGGCGCTCTGGGGCGGCGAAGAGGAGGGCCTGCTTGGCTCGCGCGCCTACGTGCGCGAGCATTTCGGGGATCCCGCAACGATGGCGTTGAAGCCGGATCACGCAAAGCTCGCGGCATACTTCAACTCGGACAACGGCACAGGACGCGTGCGCGGCATCTGGCTGCAGGGGAACCTCGCGGTCCAGCCGATCTTCGAGCAGTGGATGAAGCCGCTCGCGGATCTCGGCGTCGTCGAGGCGGGTCCGCGCTCGGTGTCGTCGACCGATCACGTGTCGTTCAACGACGTCGGCTTGCCAGGGTTTCAGTTCATGGTGGACCGGCTCGAGTACAACTCGCGGACGCACCACTCGAATATGGACGTGTTCGACCGCGTGCAGCGCGACGACATGATTCAGCACGCGACCGTCATCGCAGTGTTCGCCTATAACGCCGCGATGCGAGAGGAGAAGCTGCCGAGGAAGCCGGTCACCAGGAGGTAGCGATAGGAGGGGTGGAACGCGAATTGAATAACCACGGCCGTGACCCTCCGTGCCACTCGCTGGGCCATCGTCATCATCGGCGGCGCGCTGGTCGCGGTTGCGATTGTTGCGGGCGCTGGATCGCGCACAGCCACACTGCGTCAGCTCGTCATCGACACGCTGGCTGAGCGTCTCGACAGCGAAGTCCAGCTCGAGTCTTTCAGCGTCGACACATTTCCGACCGTACACATCACGGGCACAGGCCTCGTAATCCGTCTCCGGGGAAGACGCGACATTCCGCCTCTCGTCACGGTCGACGCCTTCGGAATGGACGGCGGGCTCTTCGGCCTGCTCAGCCGGCCGCGCCGCTTCCGCACGGTTTCTCTCACCGGGCTGAACATCAACATTCCTCCTGGCGGACTGAAGGGTGCCTCGAACGACCATCAGACGAGCCGGGCCGACGACGACGGTCCGGCGGCAATCGTGGTGGACATTCTCGAAGCAAATGACGCGGCGCTGACGCTGATTCCGAAGCGCGCCGGCAAAGAGGCCAAGGTGTTCGCCGTTCACCGCCTGACGATGAAGCCGCTCGGCCGTGCGCAGACGATGACGTTCGACGCGTCGATCACGAACCCCGTCCCCAAGGGCCTCGTGAAGGCGACGGGCACGTTCGGTCCGTGGGACCGCGACGATCCGGGAAGCACGCCGCTGAACGGTCGATACACGTTCGACCACGCCGATCTCACACCAATCAAGGGGATAGCCGGCACGCTCAGCTCGAAGGGGACATTCGACGGCAAGCTCGGTCGCATTGGCGTAAAGGGGGAGACCGATACGCCCGACTTCGGGCTCGACGTGAGCGGCACGCGCGTTCCGCTTCACACGTCGTTTGAAGCGGTGGTCGATGGCACAGACGGCGATACGTACTTGAACGCGGTCTCCGCGTCATTCCTGCAGACATCGCTCACGTCCCGCGGCGCGGTGGTCGGCGCCGAAGGTGTCAAGGGGCATACCGTCAAGGTGCACGTGAAGATCGATAAAGGACGAATCGAGGATCTGCTGCGGCTCACGGTCAAAGGAAATGACCCCGTGATGACGGGCGCTCTTGCGTTGCACGCGGACCTCGATTTGCCCGCGGGCCCGGCCGATGTCATGGAGCGCATGCACGTGTCAGGGCAGTTCAACATCGCGGGGGTCCGCTTCAACAGCAAGGACGTGGAGACGCGCATCTCCGACATGTCGGAGCGGGCCCGTGGCCTCGATCCGGACGAGCACGCCCAGAATGTTGCGTCGGATCTGCGCGGGGACTTCACGCTCGCCCGGAACACCATCACGCTCCACGAAGCGATGTTCGGCATTCCCGGGGCGCAGGTCCGCGCCGCCGGCACCTACGGCCTCCGCAACGAGGCGCTGCAATTCGACGGCACCGTCCGGATGCGCGCGACCGTGTCGCAGGCGGCGGGCGGAGCGAAAGGAATCCTGCTGAAGGTCGTCGACCCGCTGTTCCGGAAGGACGGCGCCGGCGCAGTCATCCCGATCACGATTCACGGCACACGGACAGCCCCGAAGTTCGGTCTCGACATGGGGCGCGTCTTCGGAAAGGGACGAAATCCAAATCCGTAGCGTCGATCGCCGATAATCGGTTCATGACGCTTTCGCGCGCCCACAAATCCATCTTCCTCGCGTTCGCCAGCGTTCTGACGGCTGCGCACCTGGCAGTCGCTCAGGCACCGCCGCCCGGCAGGGAAACCTCAGCCGAGTCTGTCGCATCGTACGCCGTCACGCAGGCGATGCCATTCGACCCGGAAGCGGTTGTGGGGGCTCTGCCGAACGGCCTGCGCTATTACGTGAGACCGAACCCGAAACCCGTCCGCCGTGCCGAGCTCCGTCTGGTGGTGAAGGCCGGGTCCGTGCTCGAGGATGACGACCAGCGGGGGCTCGCGCACTTCGTGGAGCACATGGAGTTCGAGGGCACGCGGCATTTCCCCGGCCATGCGATTCCCGATTTCCTGTCCACGCTCGGCCTCGGCATCGGACCCGATGCGAATGCCGCAACCAGCTACGACGACACGCAGTACACGCTGCGCGTGCCGACGGATGTGCCCGGCGTACTGGATCGCGCGATGCTCATCCTCGAGGACTGGGCGCAGGGGGCCTCCTTCGATCAGGACGCGATCGATCGTGAGCGCGGCATCGTCCTGTCCGAGTGGCGGATGAACCTCGGGGCGGGGGAACGAACGCAGGAGAAGATCCGCCGTACGCAGCTCGAGGGATCGCGGTATGCGGATCGGCGGCCGATTGGCGACCCTTCGGTGATCGAGCGCGCGCAGCGCGATGCGCTCTTGCGGTTTTATCACGACTGGTACCGGCCGGACCTGATGGCGGTGATCGTCGTCGGCGACGTCGACCCTGACGCGACCGTGAAGATGATTCGGGATCACTTTTCCGGGCTGTCATCCCCCTCGCCGGAACGTCCGCGCCCCGCGTTCGACGTGCCTGAACGTCCGGCCACGCGCTACACGATCGTGACCGACAAGGAAGCGACGGCGACCGTCGTCGAACTCTCGGATTTGCGGCCGGCCCGCAATCAGAGCACCGTCGGCGGATATCGCGACATCATGCTCGACCAGCTGTTCGCGGCGATGTTCGGCGCGCGCCTGGACGAGCTCGCGCAATCGGCAAATCCCCCATTTCTCAGAGCGGCGGCGGGCCGGGGCCTGTTTCCCGCGCCGAAAACGAAGGACGAAGCCGCGCTCCAGGCGCTCGTGGCGGCCAACGGGATCTCGAAAGGATTGGATGCGCTCGTCACCGAGCTGCAGCGCGTCGCGCGGTTCGGTTTTACCGCGACGGAGTTCGCACGCGCCAAACAGGAAATGATGCTCGACTACGAGCGCGTCGTCACCGAGAGTCCGGACCGCGAATCGTCGAGCCGCGCCGACGAATACACGCGGAACTTTCTGCAGGGGGAGGCGCTGCCGACAATCTGGCAGGAGCTCGCGTTCCATCGCCGCTTCCTTCCGCGAGTCACGCTGCAGGAAATCAACGCGCTCATCGCCGATTGGTTCCCCGAGCGCAACCGTCTCGTGATCGTGTCGACCCCGGAATCAGAAGGGACGGCGCTGCCGACGGAGGCGCAGCTGGCGGCGGTGGTGAAAACGGCGTCGAGCAAGCGGCTGCAGGCCTACGTCGATGCAGCGGGTGGCCAGGATCTGATGCCCTCGGCTCCGCCGCGCGGCACGATCGTGAAGACGACGGCGCGCGCCGCCGGCGTGACGGAGTGGACGCTCTCGAACGGCGCGACTGTCGTGCTCAAGCCGACGACGCTCAAAGAAGACCAGATCCTGTTCCGGGCGGAGGCGCCAGGGGGCACCTCGCTGGCGAGCGACGCGGATTTCATTCCCGCGCGCGTAGCCGACGACGCCATCGGCGCCGGTGGCGTCGGCACGCTCAGCAGCGTGATGCTCGACAAGGTGCTGTCGGGCAAGGCGGTCACCGTCGTGCCTTTCTTGACCGAGCTCGAAACGGGAATGGCAGGCGGAAGCACGCCGCAGGATCTCGAGACGTTGTTCCAGCTGCTGTATCTCCGCTTCACGCAGCCGCGCGCGGATCCGGCCGCCTTTGCCGCGCTGGCCGGCCAGGCCAAAGCGATGCTCGCAAACCGGTCGGCAAGCCCCGACGTCGTGTTCAATCAGACCGTCGACTCGCTGCTCAGCGGGAACCATCCTCGTCGCCAGCCGGAGACCGTATCGGGCGTCGATCGCTGGAATCTCGAGAAGTCGATGGCGTTTTACAAGGCGCGGTTTGCCGACGCAAGCAACTTCACGTTCGTCTTCGTCGGCAGCTTCACGCTCGACGCCATGAAGCCGCTCGTCGAGACATACGTGGCGAGCCTGCCGGCAACCCATTCGCACGAGAAGTGGCGGGACATCGGCGTCACCCCGCCGGCGGCGGTGGTCGAGAAGACGATAGAGAAGGGAATCGCGCCTCGGAGCGCCGTCGCGATCGTGTTCCACGGACCGTTCGAATACGACGCGCCGCACCTGCTTCAGCTTCACACGATGACCATGCTGCTCGAATCGCGCCTGTTCGACACGATCCGCCAGGAGCTCGGCGGCACCTACAGCATTACCGCGTCCCCCGATGCAGACCGGTTCCCGCGGCCCGAGTACACGGTGCGGATCGAGTGGACGTGCGACCCGACGCGAGCCGAATCGCTCGTGCAGCGCGTGTTTCAGGAGATCGATTTCGTCAAGTCGACGCGCCTGAGCCGCACCCAGATGGATCGTGTTCGGGAATCGCTGCTGCGTGAGTACGAGACGAACAGCCAGGACAATCGCTTTCTGCTCAACCAGATCTCGATGGCGTACGAAGACGGCGACGCGTCAGACCTCGAGGCCGCACTCGACGTCCCCGCACAGATCAAGGCGCTGACCGGGGACGCCGTGCGGCAGGCGGCGCAGACGTACCTCGATACGTCGAGGTACGTGAAGGTCGTCCTGATGCCGGCAAAGCAGAATCCCTAATCCCTAATCGTGAATCCCTGATCCGTCAATCGTGAATCGCTGATCAGTCCATCATGAATCGTTCGAATCGTGAATCAATTCGCGTGAACATGTGTCGAATCAGCGATTCGAGGATTGTCGGATTCGGCGATTGGGGATTCCCGATCAGGGATTCTCGATCAGGGAATAGGGATTCGTCAGATCGGCCAGAACTGCTCCAACCCCAGACACGCCATCCAGTCGCTGAGTGCGTGCAGCAGAATCGATGCGATGGCGATTCCCGCGACGGTGCGCGCGAGCCGCGGTCCTTCGAAGCCGCGCGCGAGCGCGTAGGCTGCGGCGATCGCGGCTAGCGGCTGCGCTGCGAGGCTGGCGCGCATCTCGATCGCGGTCACGATACCGAGCAGCCAGAAGCCGAGCACGACGGCTGCCCAGCCAGCCAACATCAGCGTGAGCGGGTCGTGCGCGCGGCGGCGCAGGAGCAGCGCGGCGGTGACGACAGCGGCGATCAGGACCGCCGCGCCGAACTCCGTCCAGATCGTCGTGACGACGCGCTCCGCTTTCGCCGCGGCAGGCGCCGCCATCGAGCGCTCCTGTCCTTGACCCTCTCGCGCGAGCACGCGCTCCGCGGTTCGTTTGTACACAGGCATGAAGTGCGCGTAGTAGAGCGCGATCGACGTCGTTGACGCGATCGCCAGCGCAAGCAGCAGCGCGCCGGCGGCGCGCCGCGGCTCGCCGCGTCTTCCGAGGAAGGCGGCCGCGGCGCAGGCAGCGAGCAACGGGATGCCGACCGAGAACGTGCTGAAATGTGAGAGGAACCCACCGGTCACGAACACGGTTCCCGCCGCGACGAGCCACCAGCGCAGCGAAGGCCAGATGTGCGCGCACAGGAGCGTCGCGATCCCGATTCCGAACAGCGATTGCCCGAACGAGTTCGTGAGGTTCGACGTGCAGATGGTGAAAATGCCGACGGGCAGCACGACCACGACCGCAGACGTCAGAAACGCCGCCAGCCGATTCTTCCAGTTCGCCGCAACGACAGCGTAGAGCGCAAGCGCGAGGAGGGCCTGCGCGGCCAGCACGAGCGAGCGGAGGAGCCACATGTGCTCCATGTCGCTGCGGAACCTCTGCCACAGCGCCCCTGCGGCAACGTAGAGGCCCGGCGGATAGGGGAACTCGAAGAAGGGACGCGGCGTGATCGAGGTGAAGAAGTACTCCCCGCCCTGCACGACCTGCGCACGGTGAACGTGAAAAATCGAGTCGCCGACGGTCGCCATGGTGTGAAAGAACAGCGCGAGCTGGCAGGCTGTCAGGGCGAGGACGACGCAGGCCGCTGCACGAAATCCCCATCGCTCGCGATCGGTCCCTGTCGCGAGCGTGAGCAGCGCACCCACGACTGCGCACGAGATCGCGATGCCCTGGACCCGATCCGGATACGGACCCAGGAACGCGCCGTCGTAGGTCAGGAGAAACGCGAACCACGCCGCGGTGCCGGCGCCGACGGCGAACGCGAGCGGCCTTGCTCCCAGCATCATCGCGGCCATGACGCCGAGCGCGAGGCCTGCGACTGCGGCCGCGAAGAGAGAGGCGGACGGCACATCGAGCGACCCGTTCGCGGGTACCAGCGCGATGCCGTCGACGCGCATGCCGAGCGAGCGCGTGTCGTTGCCGCCCGGCACCAGCGTTTCCGAGACGGCAAGGCCGATGACCGCGCGCGTGTTGTCAGAAGGCGGCAGCGGAATGTCCACCTGCTGCGACCCCGCATCGAGGCGGCGCGGAGGCAGCGAGACGCCGTCCACCGCGATCGTGAGATCGACCGGACGATTCGTGACGGCGGGCTGTGCCCAGAGCGACAGCGTCAGCGGATCCGAGCGATCGATCCGCACCAGTCTCAGCCGGCCGGTGCCGGACATCCAGTTGAACGGACGCGCGGCATCGAGCTCGGCGGGGTAGAAGCCGCTGAAATCAATCCAGTCGTGCGTCCGTGCGGCTCCTCCGCCTCCTTCGAGGGGACTCTTCGAGAGGCCGTGACGAGCGCTCGAGATGGGAAGAACCAGGACCGCCAGAAGCACGACGACAGGCGCGAGCGTGACGGCCGCAAGGGCCGCGAGGCGTTGCGGCGGGATCGGCATCAGACGCGGTGATTGTACATTCAAAGAAAAACGCCCACGGGGAGAGTCCCCGTGGGCGTCCTCCACACTTGCGAGGAGTGTTCCAGAAGAAGCCGCCGATTACGCGATTAGCGCCAGTCCGCCGCGACGAGCGACCAGAGCGTCTGATCGTGGTATTCGCCGTCGCGGAGAAATGACTTTCTCAGAATCCCTTCGCGCGTGGCCCCGAGCTTCTGCAGCGCGCCGTTGCCGCGTCCGTTCTGCACCGACGCGCGCGCTTCGAGGCGCGTCGTTCCCAGCGACGCGAACGTGAACGCCACGACTTGTCGCGCCGCCTTGATGAACATCCCAGAGCCCCAGAACTCAGAGCCGATCGCGAATCCCCACTCAGCGACCTCGAACGATCCATTGAGCTGCCGCACCTGAATGATCCCGATCGCCTGGTGGTGCCCCTCCGGTACGACCGCAAAGCACACGTAGTGGCCCGCCGCGCGCTCGCGGTGCGTCCACTCGATGAAGCGCTCGAAGCCCGCGAGCGTCGTCGGCGGCGGAGAGATGAAGCGGCACACCTCTTCCGTGCTTAGGTACGCGAGCAGCGACTCGGCATCCGACAGACGCAGATCGCGCAGCGACACCTGCTTCGCCGCGATCACGGGCAGCGCTTGACGCCAGTCGCTGCTGACGACGTCGGCCGGCACGATCGACGCCGGGGCTTGGCGGTTTTCCAGTACGGGTACGATGGTCTGTCTCCGAACAAAAGGGTGCCCACGGTGGAGGGACCGTGGGCGGTTTGGTCTTGCGGCCGGCCGCCGGGGACTAGGCGGCCGGTCTGCCGCTCCACACTGCCTTACTGCTCACTTGACCCATTCGCGGCACCTCCGTGCTCACTGGCTGATCCATATAGCAAAGGGAGCGCCGCTTTGCACGGTTCGACACGATTCAATAAGTCATTTAAATACAGCTGTTTATAGTCATTACAGATTTGAAGTCATGAGCGAGGCGCCGGTTCTTGTGCTGAAACGGAGCAGTCACCTCCAGTCCGATCACATGGTTGGCGCTAAGAGCTAGCCGCTGCAGTGACTTAGCTGCATGTGTCGTAACGCAACACTATTGCGAGCGATATAGGCCGATTTGTGCTGTTTTGTGCTTGTTTGACTCATCAGTGGTCGGGTAGTCTTTCCCCGCTCCGACCACCGGCGAGGAGCCGGTGATCGACGGGGCGACCAAATGGAGGTATCCAGCATGAAGAAAGTGACCAGCGCTGCAACGATCCTTTTGATGTTCGGTCTTGCCAGCGCCGCGGCGGCGCAGACGAGATATGTCGCGGCGCCGTGGACGTTCGTCGGAACGGCAGCGGAGTGCGGTGTGGCGGGAGCGAAGATCGTGACGTCATCATGGTTGCCGGGGATGGGATTGCCCGACAACGGGACGGCGAATCCCGACGGCAAGGACGCGCATCTGGGTCTGTTGCTCTCGAAGAATGGACCGACTGCGAATTGCTCGTCAGCCGGGGCGTCGATCGTGGGCTGGACGTCCGGAGATACGCTTCACACGCTCGGCTTCGATTATCGCAACGGCGGGCACTGCGGCGCGGGCGCTCCGCGGTTCAACGTCACGGATACGTTCGGGAACACGTACTTCTTCGGGTGCGCCGCCGGCGCCCACAGCGCGGCGCCTCAGGACCCCGGCCAATGGGAGCGAGTGACGTTCACGGCCTCGGCGCAGGGATTCCCGCCGACATTCGTTTTCGGTGTGACGCCGGTGGCGTCGATCGATATCGTGTTCGACGAGGGAACTGACAGCACGAGCCCCGACGATCCGAACGGCGTCGGCCTTGCCGTGCTCGACAATATCCGGATCAACAACACGATCATCCGCAACAAGAAGGGCGCGATCGTCACGCCGTAGAACCGCACGCAGAGTGGAGAGGGCGGGTTGGCCGCCCTCTTCATTCCCACCTGGATCGATCGCCGCCCTACCGCGCGCCGTTGGCCATCGACCCCAGGAACTCCGCGTTGTTCTTCGTCTTCCCCATCTTGGAGAGCAGGAGCTCCATCGCCTCGACGGGGGAGAGCGGCGTGAGCACCTTGCGCAGGACCCACACCCGGTTGAGATCTTCCTTCGGCAGCAGCAGCTCTTCCTTCCGCGTGCCGCTCTTCTGAATGTCAATCGCGGGGAACACGCGCCGATCGGCGAGCTTGCGATCCAGATGGATTTCGAGGTTGCCGGTTCCCTTGAACTCTTCGAAGATCACTTCGTCCATGCGCGATCCGGTGTCGATGAGCGCGGTCGCCACGATCGTCAGCGAGCCGCCTTCCTCGATGTTGCGCGCGGCCCCGAAGAACCGCTTCGGCCGCTGCAGCGCGTTGCTGTCGACGCCCCCCGACAGCACCTTGCCCGAGGGAGGCACGATCGTGTTGTAGGCGCGCGCGAGGCGCGTAATCGAATCGAGGAGGATGACCACGTCCTTCTTGTGCTCGACGAGGCGCTTCGCCTTCTCGATCACCATCTCGGCGACCTGGACGTGCCGCGTCGCCGGCTCGTCGAACGTCGACGAAATCACCTCGCCTTTGACCGACCGCTGCATGTCGGTGACTTCCTCGGGCCGCTCGTCGATGAGCAGGACGATCAGATACACCTCGGGATGGTTCGTCGTGATGCTGTTCGCGATGTTCTGCAGCAGCATCGTCTTGCCCGTCCGCGGCGGTGCGACGATGAGGCCGCGCTGGCCCTTGCCGATCGGGACCATGAGGTCCATCACGCGCGCCGAGAGATTGTCGGAGGCCGCCTCGAGGTGGACCCGGCTCTGCGGATAGAGCGGCGTCAGGTTCTCGAAGAAGACCTTCTCGCGCGCCTTGTCGGGCGGCTCGAAGTTGACCGCCTCCACCTTGATCAGCGCGAAGTAGCGTTCGCCTTCCTTCGGTGGACGGATCTGGCCGGACACGGTGTCGCCGGTATGGAGGTCGAACTTCCGGATCTGCGAAGGGGAGACGTAGATGTCGTCGGGGCCCGGGAGGTAGTTGTAGTCGGGCGCGCGGAGGAACCCGAACCCGTCGGGCAGCACCTCGAGGACGCCTTCGGAGAAGAGCAGCCCGCTCTTCTCGGCGCGCGACCGGAGGATCTCGAAGATCAGCTCCTGCTTGCGCATGCCCGACAGGCCGGGCACGTCGAGCTGCTTGGCGATCTTCGTGAGCTCGGTGACGCTCATGTCCTTCAGCGTCGAGAGCTCCACCACCGGTGGCGCCTGCTGGGGGGTCTCGACCGCTACTTCCCCGCTGTTCGTGCGATTCTTGCTATCAGCTTCCACAGTTCATCCAACCCTTCGCCGCCGGCTGCCGACACGGGCAGCGGCGCATTGCCGAATACACGTTCCATCTCCTTCATGTTGCGCGCGCGCTCCGCGCGCGAGAGCTTGTCGATCTTCGTCGCGACGATCTGCGGCGGCCCCGCGATCGCGGTCAGCCACTGGTGCGCCTGCCGGTCCAGGACCAGGCCCGGATGCCTCGCGTCCACGAGCAGGAGAGTCGCGCGCCGCCGGCCGGGATCCGGAATCCGGGATCCGGGATCCGGCGCGCTGTCGCTTGTCGCCTGTCGCCTGTCGCTGCTCGCGAAGTACGCGGCCGCGACAGCGGCCAGCTCCTTCGCCGCATCGTCGCCGCCTCGCGCGTAGCCGTATCCGGGCAGATCGACCAGATACAGGCCCCACTTGCCAGGGCCGCCCGGTCCGCCCTCAACGCCGACGCGGTAACTGTTCACGAGGCGCGTCTTCCCCGGAGCCGCGCTCGTCCGCGCGAGCTTCCTGCGCACCAGCGCGTTCAGCAGGGTCGACTTGCCGACGTTCGACCGGCCGGCCATCGCGATCCGCGCGAGGCCGTCGGCGGGAATCCCGTCGGCGCCGAGCGAGCTCGTGACGAACTCCGCGCTCAGGATTTTCAATATCGGGACGCGATTCGCGATTCGCGCTTCGAACCGCGAAGCGCGACCCGCGAACCGCGAAGGTCAGTGAGTAATCGTATCGTCCGAGATGGCGGGCGCCTCGGGCTCCGCGCTGGGGGAGGCGATCACCGGCAAAGGCCCGGCGAGCGCGATCTTCAGCACCTCGTCCATCGTATCGACCATGTAGATGTCGAGCGCATCCAGCACGTTCTTGGGAATGTCCGCCAGGTCCTTCTCGTTGTCGCGCGGCAGGATAATCGTCTTCAACCCCGCACGGTGCGCGCCGAGGACTTTTTCCTTCACGCCGCCGATCGGCAGCACCTTGCCGCGGAGCGTGATCTCGCCGGTCATCGCGACGTCCTTGCGCACCGGCACCTGCGCCAACGCCGAGACGAGCGTCGTCGCGAGCGTGATTCCCGCGGACGGGCCGTCCTTCGGGATCGCGCCTTCCGGGATGTGCACGTGCACGTCGGTCGTGCGCGTGAAGTTCTTCGGGATCCGGAATTCGTCGGCCTTCGAGCGGACGTAGCTCATCGCGGCCTGCGCCGATTCCTGCATGACGTCGCCGAGCTTGCCGGTGAGCGTCAGACGCCCCTTGCCGGGCATCAGCGTCGCTTCGATTACGAGGATCTCGCCGCCGACCTCCGTCCACGCGAGGCCTGTTGCGACGCCGATCTCGTTGGATTCCTCGGCGAGCGTCGGGCGGAAGCGCGGCACGCCGAGGTGCTCCGTGACCTTCGTCGCGCTGATCTCTTCGCTGAACGACTTCCCTTCGACGACGACCTTGCGCGCGATCTTGCGGCAGATCGACGAGATTTCGCGTTCGAGGTTGCGGACGCCCGCTTCCCGCGTGTAGCGCTGGATGATGGTCTGGAACGCCTCGTCGAGGAACCTGATGTTGTCCTTCGTGAGGCCCGCGCCTTCGATCGCCTTCGGCGCGAGGAACTTCTTCGCGATCTCGACCTTTTCCTGCTCGGTGTAGCCCGCGAGCTGCAGCACTTCCATGCGGTCGCGAAGCGCCTGCGGGATCGTGTGCAGCACGTTGGCCGTGCAGATGAACATCACGTTCGAGAGGTCGTACTCGACGTCGAGGTAGTGGTCCAGGAACGCGTTGTTCTGCTCCGGATCCAGCACTTCGAGGAGCGCGGCCGACGGGTCGCCGCGGAAGTCCATCGACATCTTGTCGACTTCGTCGAGGAGGAAGACCGGGTTCATCGTCCCCGCCTTCTTCATCATCTGGATGATCTGGCCGGGGAAGGCGCCGATGTACGTCCGCCGATGTCCGCGGATCTCCGCCTCGTCGCGGACGCCGCCGAGCGACAGCCGGACGAACTTGCGGTTCATCGCGCGCGCGATCGACTTGGCGAGGGAGGTCTTGCCGACTCCCGGAGGGCCCGAGAAGGTGAGGATCGTCGCCTTCGGCTTCTTGATCAGCGCACGGACCGCGAGGAACTCGAGGATGCGATCCTTGATTTTCTCGAGGCCGTAGTGGTCCTCGTTGAGGATCTGCTCGGCGCGCTTGAGATCGCGGCTCTCCTTCGTCTTCTTGAACCAGGGGACGGCGATCAGCCAGTCGAGATAGTTCCGCGACACCGTGGCTTCCGCCGACATCGGCGGCATTGCCTCGAGGCGCTTCAGCTCCTGGACCGCCTTTTCGGCGACGTCCTCGGGCATCTTCGCCTGCTCGATCTTCTTCTTCAGCTCGTCGATCTCGTTCCCCTTTTCGTCCTTGCGCCCCAGTTCCTTCTGGATCGCCTTCATCTTCTCGTTGAGGTAGTACTCCTTCTGCGCCTTCTCCATCTGCTTCTTCACGCGAGACTGGATGCGGCGGTCCACCTGGAGCTTGTCGACCTC
>Ga0075424_100003615_pt1 | contig 14521 bp, 18 predicted proteins | sample SoiMethybrSBSTD3_FD_75301 | JGI IMG/M metagenome (GOLD analysis project Ga0075424, IMG submission 75301) | Bulk soil microbial communities from a Populus tree surrounding site in Tennessee, USA - Soil MetaG P. TD hybrid SBSTD3 | ecosystem: Environmental > Terrestrial > Soil > Tree plantation... | reverse complement strand
CGGCATTATGCCCTCGTTCCGGCGTCTCCTCGATGTGCCGCGCCCCGGCTTCCCGGACGGTATCCATGTGCCGGTCGTCCTAGTGCCCCGCGACTCGGACAAGAGCAAGGAGGAGCGCATCATGCAAACGCTCCAACCCTGGTACAAGAGCAGTGACCTTCGCTTCGTGATCGATCCTCCCGAGATCAAGACCAAGGGCATCTCGGATGAAACGCTCGCCCAGCTCCGCAAGGAACTGATGGAGTTTCCCTCCGGGAATCATGACGATATCCTAGATGCCGTCTCCGATCTGTTCCAAGACAAGGAATGGTTTGGCCGGGAAATGCCACACCTGATGAGCCCCGAAGAAAAGAAGCACTACTACAGCCAACGGACCAAGGAAGTCATGAGCCGTCAGTGGGAACTGATGTTGGGGGCGGACCCGACGCCAGAGGACGCCATGTACATGGACGCGTCCCCGTTCATCCACCCGCAATTGTCCCGAACTGGGGGCCTCTAAAAGGAAAAAGGCCGCCGACCGAGAGAGGAAGACGGCCCCGAGCGCGCAATAATTGAGAGACGATTCGCGCTCAATAGCGGATAGCATACCACAGAAAAAGACAAGCCTGTAAAGGCCCTTCCGATAAGATACTTATAGAGATCGTCCGTGCCCTCCGAGCAACACGTCCCCACAATCCAGCCCGCTGACCTGGAAAATGAGCCCCTAAAGACCTCGCAAGAGAGGGTAAGCACTCAGTACGCCCTTGCCACGGTCGTTCGTACTTTCTACGAATACGAGACATTTCGCAGCCAAAACCACGATAAACGGTGGAATGTCCACGACTCGCTGTACTTCGGGTGGGTGCCCCCTCGGACCTGGGACGGCACGAATATGCCCCGCGCCGCCTTGGGCATGCAGATTGTCTTTGATCAGGTGGAGGCGATGGTTCCTGCCGTCACCCAAGCCCTGTTCAACGTGGGGCCGGAATGGTTCCAAGTCACGGCGGAATCAGGCACCGATCCCCAGGAAGTCCAGGGCGTCCAGGACTCCATGTCCTACTGCCTGGAGCACCCCAAGGACGACGTAAGCGCCAATGCCGTGGCCGAAACGGAGCTAGCCGTCAAGTCGGTGGGGCTCTACGGCAATGGGGGCGTTGGTATTGAGTGGGACCCCGTTAAGAATCGGGCCGTTTGGGAATGGGTTGACCTTCGGGACTTCTACATCGATCCCCAGTGCCCAACTCCCAATGTGGACGATTGCCGGTCCATCATTCGCCGCCGCTTCATGACGGTTGAGCAGTTGCTTGACCTGGGGGCGGCTGATGGGCGCATGGATATGCCGAGCGCGGACGTCCTCTACACGATGGCGAAGTACCACGCCAGCGCCTACGCCGACGAAACCAAACGCGTTCAGGAAGCCCTCCGGGGCGTGTCCTACTCGCCGGGAGCCTCTGATTATGTTCCCGTCCCCGCCGACCGCACCGTCGAAGTCCTGATCTATTACAGCAAGGGCAAGATCATCTGGGTGCTGAACAAGCAGTGGGTGGCCTATAATCAACCCAATCCCTACGGCTTCGTCCCCTTCGCTTTCGCCCCTTGCTACATCGTCCCCGGTCGATGGTACGCTCAGAGCATCGCCGACGTCCAGGAGCCCAATCAGCGCGCCATCGAGGGGCTAATCAACGCCCACATGGATGAAGTCGCGTTGGCCGTGCATCCGCCCCGCGCGATCCCCAGGGGGGCCATGCTCACCCCCGCTCAGCAGAAATGGCGGCCCGGCGCTCTCTACGCCTTCGACAAGCCCCAGGAGGTTAACCTCCTACAGCCCCAACCGGCCACCACCAACGTCTACACCGACGTCTCGTACTTTGAGACGGTTGCTGACCGGCGATCCGGCATCAACAGCATGTCCAGCGGCGTGCCCCGACCGAGCAATGCCAACCGTACTGCGAGTGGCATGCAAATGCAGCAACAGGGTTCGGGGAACCGGCTCAGCCATCTTGTCGGCAACATCGAAAAGTACCTCATCCTCCCGGCGTTGTACAAGCTTCACAAGATCATCCAATTTCACGTGCGCGCGGGGCAACAGCTCCCGGCATACAGCGCCGACAAGGGGCGGTACGACGTTGACGCGTCGGTCTTCTACAAGCCGGTTCGTTTCCGTATGAACGCGGCCTCACGAATGTTGACCAAGGACCGGTTGATGCAAATCTTCCCGTTCCTTGCGCAGTACCTCTTGCAAGGCCCCCTGTTGGAGCAATTGCACGCGACCGGGAAGACCCTAGACTACGAAGTCCTGGTCAAGATGCTTACCGACGCGACCAACGTTGGCCAGCTCTACCCCCTCATTCGACAGATGAACGAACAGGAGCAACAGGCGGCCCAGCAGCCCCCGCCTGAGGTAGCCGCCCAGCAACAACAGGCGCAACAGGAACTCCAGGCGCGCATGCAAATGGCCCAGGAGAGCAACCAAACCGAACTGCAAAAGGCGATGATCTCCAAACAGAGCAATCCGATGGAGATGCAAATCGAAGCCCAGAAGGCCCAGCAAGAGATGGAGATGGAGGGGCAAAAGAACCAAGCCGACCTCTTCATGCAAGCCATGCTGGCCAAGATCAAAATCCAGGCCGAACACGACAAATCCCAGATGGATCTGGCCAAGAAGCGCGCCGATCTTCAGCTCGCTCAGCAACAGCACGGCCAAGAAATGCAGCAGTCCACCACCTCGCATCAGATGAAGATGCAGCAAATGATGGATCAGCTCATGATGCAGAAATACGCCAAGGATCAGGGCCTCCAGGGCGGCGCTACCGGCGAAGGGGGCCAGCCCCAACAGGCCGCCGAACCCACCGGGGGCCAGCCAAAGCAGCCCGCCAATCGTCCCCGAAAGAAGGCCGAAGAACGTAAGAAGGAACGTCCAGCGAAATAATTTCCCTACATTATGTTAACCACTGAAGAAATGGAGCTGGTGGCCTCGTTGGCCGAAAGCAGGGCATTTACCCTCGTCCTGGAGAATTTGCAAGCGGAAATTGACACCGAAGCCGACCGGATGGACAGCGCCGACACGAATGAAGAGTCCTTACGACGGCTGGCAATGTGGAAGGCAATGAGGCGCATTTTGGCCATCCTTCGGGGCACACCCCAACTCATGTCGGCGACATTAGCCGAAATGCGAGAGCGTGAGGCCGCCGAACAACAGGCCCTTTTCGCCATTGACACCGAAAACTACATCCGCGCGCTGAAATGGGCGGATAAGGCCCGTGAGGCGCATCTGGCCCATATCGCGGAGCAAGAAGAAGCCGAACACGAACTGTAAGGCCATTTCACCATGGTCTTATAGATCGACCTGATAAGATTCTTATAGAGAATGACCCCGACCGAAAACAACGATTTTGAGGCCCTACTGCGCTCCGAGATTGCCGCGCAGCTTCAGAAATTGGGCCAACCTGGAGATAAGCAGGTAGAAACGCCTGTAACTCCCGCCCCCATTGAAGTGACGATTGGCGGGCAGCCCTACAAGTTCAAGGACGCCGCCGAGCTTTCGGGGGCCATTGAGCGCACGATTGCCCAGGCCCAGGCCGAGATTCAGGCATCCAAAGCCAGCCAAGCCCCGATTCGCTCCGAGGTGACCGGCGACGACAAGCCGGATTGGTCCCTGGAAGGATTCGTCCAGAAGATGACCACGGACCCACGCGATGCCTTCGAAATGGTCCTCGCTCACAAGTTGGGCGTGGAAAAGCCGTTTGAGCATTTGAAGGAAATGGCGGCCCAGGCCAAAGAAGTAGAGCTGATCAAGAAGACTTTGGCCGTGGAGCAGTTCAAGTCTTTGCACCCCGAGTTTCCGATTGGTCACGCGGGGGCAGCCAATCTCCTGGAGAAAGTGCGCGAGGACTTGAATTTGCCGTTCGATGCGCGCGGCCTGGAGGCGGCCTACTTTATGGCGGCCAACCAGTACCCCGACTTTCGCCAACTCGTCGCCCAGAACGCTCAGCAACTTCACCAGACTCAGCAAGATAGACAGGCGAACGTCGCTCAGCCCCAGGATTGGAACAGCCAGCGCCAACCCTTCGCTCAGCAGTCCCAGAATCCCTACCTGATGCCCCCGCCGTCACCGGGGCGTTTGAGTGCTGACACTCCTCTCAGCGATCCTTTTGCCGACGCCGACAAGCTGACGACCAAGCAAATCGAAGAGATTTTCGCAAAGGCTACCCGTCGATAGGCAAAATCTCATAGCGCGAATAATCATTCCGCTATAATCCAGTTGGAAATAAGGAAGTCCCCTCCCACCCCTCCGTTAGTTCATGGCTTATACACCTGCCGGTAATCTTACCTCTAGCGCCGGTCTTGCCCACCTCCAGTCTCTCTACTGGAAAAAGAAGGCCCTAGATCGTCTCCAAAAAAAGTTCGTGTTCCGCGAGGCGTGCGACAAGGACACGATGCCCCTGAATTCGGGACGCACTGCCCAGTGGTTCCGATATACGAACTTTGCCGCCAATACTACGCAGACCACCGAGGGCACGGTCGGCACTTCTCTCTCGCTGACGTCCAAGATCGTCGGCGCTACGGTCTCGCAGTACTCGGCGTTTATCACCGTCTCGGATTTCCTCCAAGAGACGTCGCTGGACCCGATTGTGACCAACGCGTCCGAGCTGTTGGGCTATCAGGCGGGGCTCTCCGTCGATACCATGACGCGCAACGTCATCGACGCGGAGTTCGCCGGTTGCTCCCAGACCCTTCTGGGTACGTACCTGCGCGTGGCCGATCTTCGCGCCGCCCGTTCGGCGCTCCAGGCGGTTGACGTACAGCCGTTCGAGGACAATGAGTTCTTCGTCATCGCGCACCCGTTCAGCACCTATGATCTGGTGAACGATCCGGCTGCCGGTGGGCTTGCCGACATCTTCAAGTACAACACGAAGGTGGCCGACACCCCGCTGGTGAGCTACGAAGATCGCGGCCTCATCACCCACATTGCCGGTTGTCGAGTTATCGAGAGCACCAACGTCAAAGTGACTTCCGGCTCCCCGAACCTGTACCGCGTGTACGTGTTCGGTCGCCATGGCGTCGGGACCCTGGATCTGGAGGGCAATGGCCCCTCGGATGTGAAGGACCCGCGCAATCAGCGGTTCAAGATCAACGTCATCAAGGGCGCTCCGAGCATCCCGGACCCCGAGGGCGTGATCGGCGGCGCTGTCAGCTACAACTTCAAGATGACCACGGTTGTCCTGGACGGCCCGGCTGGCATCGGCGGCGTGTACCGTATGCGGCAGATCGACGCCCAAAGCTCCATCGGCTAACCATTTGCGAAACACCTGCTCCTCCAAAGCGGCTTTCCTCTAATCGGGGGGAGCCGCTTATTTTGTTTCTGACGGGATGCCGCTCAATATGGGGCTGAATAGGCGGGCACCCGACCTTGTGTTACGACGTCCCGAGCCCCGAACTTCATGGCTGCTTTTCTCCACGCTTATCAATTGACGCTGACAACGGCGAGTACCAAGTACAGCTTGCGGACGCTCATTACCGCTATCGAATCGGGGGCTCCCCAGTTTGTCGGCGAAATTCAGCTCCAGTCCGACAAGGCTAACGCGGCCTCCAAGATTTCTGTGGGCGACACCAACATTTCGACCACCCGATATGGATATCAGTTGGAGCCGGGGGAAGGGAAGAGCTACGGCCCCGGTCGCATGAACGGCCTCGATACCGCCTCGCTTTACTTCATGTCGGACACCAACGCCGTCAAGATCAACGTGGAGCTGATGGAGTACGGCAACTAACATGGCCACGGTAAATAACATGGCCAAGCGAATTCTAGCTGTGGCCGCCCTGTTGTCGGTTCTGGCGTTCCCCGTTCTTGTGGGGCTCCTGTGGCCGCCCCCGATTGACGCCGCCCTCTCGCCGATCATCACGGCCCGTCGAATTGTTTGGGGCGCGTCCCTTCCGGCCACTTGTTCGCCTTCGACCGGCGACATGTTTTTCAAGACGGCATCCGGCATTGGCCCCTACTTCTGCTCAGCCACGAACACCTGGAGCGCCCTAACATCGGGGGCTAGCGGCACGGTTCCGTTTTCTTCGGTTACGGCGGGCACCAATACCACCGCCCTGGTGATCGGCACGGCGGGTTCGCTAGACGTTTCTGGCACCGGAAGCATCAACGCCACCAAGATCAATGGCACAGCCTTTGCGGGCACAAACGGCAACGTCGTTTCCTTCGGGGCCTCCAACATCCCAGCCGACTCGGGGATCGCAACGTCCACGGTCGTCAAAGGAGCCGCTGCCCTCGATACGGCGGGCTATGTCGCCTTTATCACCAGCGCCGGTACGCTGACCATCGACAAGACCTCGAACGGTCAGTTCTTCTGGGATAACTCTGCCCACTGTCTTGCCATCGGGCAAGCCTCTTGTACTGCCGAGCTGCAAGTATTCGGGACGGCTGGCAACCAGATGTGGATGATCAGCTCGACTGCGCTTGGCAGTTCATCGGGCGCATCGGCCTCTTGGTTCACCAATAACCTGCCCAATGCCGCTGACCAACGCCTCGGGGCCTTCACCTTCGGTTATCTCTCGGGGGGCACAACCGCCCGCAACGCGGTAGCTATCGAAGGATTCTCAAACCAAGCCTGGACTGACGGCACTGTCCAGGGCTCGTATGTGACCGTCGCAGTGACAGCGAATGGCGCGGCCTCTCGCACAACTGTGTTGAAAATCGATAACTCGACGACAACCAATGACGTTCGTCTTCTGGTCTATGATGCTACCGCCGCCGCACTGGTACGAGTCTCCCGTGGGGCCTCCGATTCTGGTGGCTCTGGTTTCCGTCTACTCCGCATTCCGAACTAACGTATGAAATTCTGGCTTCTCATCATCCTGTCTGTTCTTCTTGGTGCCGCCGCTGTAGTTCGCGCAGTATCCCTTATGCCGGTCCTCACCTTGGAGGATCGTTACGACTGGATTAAGCAGGCGCGAATCGTAGAGAACCTGAACGCAATCCTGCAAGGCAGCCTCACGGCGGCCCAGCGTGACATGGTGGACCAGATCAAGAAGCAGAACGACGCGCTAGCAAAAAAGCGCGATGGACTGACCGCGAAGTGCAAGACAAAGGGCCTTGCGCTGACTTTCGAAGCGGATGGAGAGCCCTTTTGCAAGCACCCTTAATGTGCGGGGTGGAGCAGTCTGGTAGCTCGCTTGGCTCATGACCAAGAAGTCGAAGGTTCAAATCCTTCCCCCGCCTCCAAAGAAACAATATGGCCAGCCCCCCTCCTCAAGTACGAACCGGGACGATCAACCCCTCGACAAACGTCCTGTGGTCAGACGGTACAACGCTCTTCACCGGCTACTATTTGTTCGAACTGCGCATACCCTCACTCGGGGGCACGGCCTGGACGTCGATCAACGTCAACACGAATGTAAACGGGATTCAGGTGCCCCAGTTTGCGATGATTCCGATTGTCAACGGAACGCCGTACGCGGGGCTGGGCCTCTACTACAATGCGGACCTTACGCCGCCCACAACCCAGTATCTGGCCTACCTGTATGACACGAGCAAGCGCCAAGTAGCTGGCCCCTCGTCTACCTTCACTGTCAGCGCCGCCACGTTCACGCCCCCGACGCTGACACCGACAATCCCGAACGCCTATGCGACTGACACTTCACCGGACTCCTAAAATGGTGCCTGAAACCGACCGAACCGCAACCAAGCTTCTGTGGTTTCTGCTCAGCCTCGTTGTGGGCATTACGTTGACCGTCGTGGGCTCGTGGGCCGCCAACGTCAATCGCGAAATTGACCATTTCAAGGGTGTGGAAGTAACGAACGCCGAACGGTTGGCCCGCATTGAGGCCAAGCTCGACACTTTGCTAGCGAACAAAAAGTAAGTATGCTGATTCGCGACGAAGCGCTACAAGATCGTCACGCCGTGATCTCGCCCCAAGAGGCGCATATGGCGAAGGTGAAGCAGTGGGCCGCTGAACAGGCCCGCCATTGCATCTATGTCCAAGACGATGACCTGAGCCCCGGAAACGCCGAGAAGCAGCTCGGGACGCCGCTCATGTCGGAGGAGTTTGAACGGCGGCTGGCCAAGGTGTTGCCCCCGAATTGCAAGTTCATCACTCACCCGATTCGGCCCTGGATTCGAGTTATCATTCGGGTCTTTCCCGATGGAACGTCCGAGACCATTTGCCCCTACGAACGGGGGCTAATGCCGGAACACTCTATCCTTCGCATTCGAACCGAGTGGGTGCGCGATTTCAGCACCACCCGAATCGACCGGAAGGATTTGCCCAAAGCTGACTTCATCCCCGGCGTTGGACACGTATTCGAAAAGGATGCCCCCCGCCCTGGGTGGCGCAAAATCTACCATCTGTGTGGCGAAGACCCCACGGCTGGCAAGAAAACGCGGGGCTGGCGCACGGTGCTGATCCGTTGCGTCGAAATGGGCGTCATCACCCCGACTGCCGCAGAGCGCGAATTCGGCGTGGACGATAGCCCCCAATGGGCCGCCCACCTCGGCAAGCAAAAAATCACTCTCCCCTGGTAAGAACAATGCCCGAAATGACGAAAGCAGAAAAGCTGCAAGAAGCCCTATTGGCCTTGCAATACGAAAACGCCCTCCTGGAGAACGAACAGGCCAAGCGGCACAAGACGGCCCGCGAGGAACAGGAGATGCTGAACCACAACGCCCGCAAATTGGGGGCGACAGTCCTCGATCAACAGCGGAAAATGGAGCTGGATAAGCAGAATGCTTGCCCCCACCTGAAGCCCAATGCTCAGCCCGCCATCGCCGGTCAGTGGGACCACAGCGGCACCTACCATTGGATTTGCGCCTACTGTTCGAAGGAGTGGACCGGTGGCGAACTGCCCCTCCACCTCCGCATCGACATGGAAAAGGTCGGCGGCCCCCAGCGGTCGTAGGGAAATAGTTTTCCTTCATGGCGGCCACTTACCGACCAATCGACGCCTTTGATATCTGCAAGCGCTTCATCAAGAACATGCCGCTTGAACAGGTACAAGTGCGCGTGCTGGATTCCGTAAGCAAGGTCATGTGGATGGCCGCCCCGTGGCGTTGGTCCATCGGGTCCCTGCCTAACATCACCCTGGTAGCCAATACGCAGGATTACACGGTTGCCTTGCCCGCCGATTTCCTGTATGCCGTTACCTCCTACGTCACGGATCAGAACGGGGGCTCCCCTCGTGATCTGGAAATTGTGCCCTCAATGCCGGTCGGGGGCTTGGTGGGGCAAGTCTCGCGGGTAGCTTTTACAGGCACGGCGGGGACAAACGGAACAGCCCGGTTCTTCCCAAAGCCGGTCACTCTGCCCACGGGAACGCAAACGGTGATCAGCATGTACAAGAAAACGGCCCCGGTCATCACCCCGGCTAATGTCTTTACCGCTGGAACGCTCGTTTTCGATGATGAGTGGACACCCGTATACGAGGCTGGTGTTCTGTGGCTCTCCTATCTCTTCGCCGATGACACTCGCGCAGGCTCAGCCCAGGCGGATGGCAGAGGGACCTATTCTTTCACCGGTCAGCGCGCGGTATTTGAAGCGAATATTCAACTCATGAAGGAACGCGAAAAGCTGTTGATCGTCGATCCGCGCATGGTACCAGACGCGAAGGCTTCAAGATAAATGTCTGTCCGAACTGCCACATATACCTACGGCGACGTGATGAACGTTGTGGGCAAGAGCGCCACCAACCGGGCCAACGAAGACGACTTGGCCGCCTTCATCTGTAACGTGGGCACCAACCTGTTGTGGCAACGCTACGATTGGCGCGAGTCCATCTCAACGCTGCCGCCTTTTTACCTCATTCCCGACGAACAGGACCACGGAGCGCCCGCCGTCATCGTCCCCACGAACTTTTGGGGGCTACGTAAGGTGTGGCTGATGAAGAACGCCACCACGCCGCCCTACAAGCAGGACATGACGATCCTGAAGGACCTAGCTCTGACGCACGTTCGCTATCTGCCCCAGTCGATCTCATACAATTCCGCCTCCCGGTCCTTCCGCGTGTTCCCTCGCGTGCCCCCATCGATAGGGGCTCCCGACTACTGCGTTTCTGGGGAATACAAGATCAAGCCAACCAAGATCACGGCGGCTAATATCGCCTCCACGCTCTTGCCCTTCGATGACGTCTACTTTCAGACCTGGGTGGAAGTCCTCAAGTGGGCCTCCCTCAATATCGCCGGGGACCCGCGCGCCGGGGACGTCAACTACACCAACGGTCAGAAAGTCGCTTCCGGGCAACTTGCGAAGGCGTACGCTGCAATTGATGAGATGGCCCGTACCGAGAATTTGGAAGGCGGGGACGTGACGATTAGCCCCTCGGAGCCCCTAATCAACATGAACCGACTTTGGCCCGCTGGCCTTGGTTGGGGAATGTAGCAATGACTCTTGAGGATCTTGCCCGCGCCATCGCCCGCCAAGAGGGATTCCTGGTCCGTAACAGCCGAGCCCAACGGAACAACAACCCCGGCAACATCTGGGACGGAACCGGCAAGGGCAAGCCACGGCGCGTTTGGCCCAGCATCCCCATCGACGACAAGGGCTTTCTCATCTTCCCCAGCCCGGCGCAGGGTATCGCGTACCTCCTCCGTCAGATCGCCGTGAACGTTGCGGCGGGGCTCACACTCCGGGAGTTCGTCGCCAAGTGGGCACCCCCGAACGAGAACGACACGGAAGCATACGTCAAGTTCGTCTCCGCGTTCGTCAAGGTGCCCGCCGATGGGAAACTTTGGGATTATGTCATGGTGTTTTAGGCCCTTCCCGTAAACTCATAAGAGAGAGAAGTTGACCATCCTTACGCCGGGATTTCGCCCCGCCGACAAAACCTTCCGGCACAACAAGAAGCGCCCCGGCCCCAAACCCCCCTCTCAAGTCGTTCGTTTCAACCGTTATGCCGTTCGAATCAAAGGCCCAAGCTCGCTGGATGTTCGCCAAGAAACCACAAATGGCGAAGGAGTGGGCGGGGGAAACGCCGAGTATCAAGGCGCTACCAGAGAAGGTCAAGAAAAAGCACCCCAGTAACGCCGAACTATTGGCGGCCCCGCCCATCCGCAAGAGGAAATAAATGGCAGACGAGAAGAAAGGCGGCTTCCTATTTGGTAAGGGAGCCCTGGAAAAGGCAGCCCAGCAAGGCGGCAAGACCGAGCCCATCGCGCCTGCCCCCGTGCCGACCCCGGATGGCATGCAGAGCCTTCGGGAAGCGGCAATGGAAGCGGCACGAAGATCGCGTCCAGATTTGTATCCGCCTGAAAAGCCAGCTACTTCCGCGCCGACAAAACCGGCAATAAAACCGGCCAAAAAGCTGCCCACCAACGCGGAGCTGATCGCGGCCCCGCCCATCAAGACCAAGCCGGTTACCTCCAAGAAATAAGTAAGCAATTTTCATGAATCCGAGTCATTTCATTACGAAGGCCGACGCCGACGCCATTGTTAAGGCGCTGGGCGATATTGGCGGCGGGGTGGACAAGCTGTATATCCCCCCGTACTGGGGTATCCCGACCCCTGAAATCGGGGATGCCAAGTTCTACCACATCCGGTTCAAGAATGGCGCAGACGGCTTCAACGTCGGTCTGATCCGCCAGACTATGAGCTTTTTCCCGACGCGTTGGCCCGCAATGGTTGACGCCGAAGTGCGCGCAGTCGCAAACAGTCCGAAGTTTCCCTGGGAGTACTAACCAGATAGGCTTTCATGGCCGTTGTCAATATCAATTCCGGTAATGGCTTGCAGACCGGCGCTCCCTCGGGTCCCACCGGAGGCGTCGTCAACCCTTCGCCTCTCAACTTCGGGGCTGGGGCTGGTGGAGGCGGCGGTAGTCCCGCTGCTTCGGGCGGCGGTCCCATGAGCGCCTATCGCCAAGACGTCGGGGGCTACAACCCCTTCCAGTACGCTACCGACGACACTACCAACTCGCTGGCCAAGCTCTTCGGGGCGACGGCTGGCAAGACCACCGATCCGAATGGACCGGGCGGAATCGGTTTTGGTCCCCCGAGTCAGAACATGCTCGACTTCGGCGGGGGCTACGTCGGCAACGCCGGTCTGACTCAGCAGTTCATCGACGCCTTTGGGCTTGACCGGGCGCGGCAGATGTTCGCCGATCAGCAAGCCTATTCGCAGAACAACAAAATGGGCGACGGCCCCATGCTGGGAATCGGCACCGATCCGTCACTACAAGGGTACAACCCGAATCTGTCGCAGCCGACTACGTTCGGTCAGCGCGCCAACTTCGGCGCTTCGCCCAGCTCGTTCTACAATAATCCGCGTTCCGGGGGGCAGATGCCTCAGATGCCGGGAGCGCAACCTCCACAAATGGGGCAGCCTCCGTCTGCCGGTCCCGGTGGGGGCATGGGTGGCCCTGGGATGGGTGGTCCTCAGCAACCCCCGTTTGGGGGCGGCGGCTTCCCTGGTTTCGGGGGTGGTGGTTTCGGCGGGGGTTTCGGGGGTGGCCGTATGCCCCAATTCGGGGGGTATAACCAGTGGGGCAATCCCTTCCAAGGCAACCCCTTTGGCATGATGGGCGGCGGCTTCGGCGGCGGCTCCAACATGTACGGTTTTGGGGGCGGCGGTATGGGAGGCGGCATGATGAACCCGTGGATGGGCGGCGGGGGCGGCATGATGGGTGGCATTGCCGGTCTATTGAACCAAGTCCAGGGGCTTCGTCGCGGCGGGGGCGGCGGAATGCCTATGCCCTGGTCGTCCAGCCCCAACACGGGGATGTACTTCCCGCAGTTCTACTAACCCTCCCGTACTTTAGGTACGCGATAGCCCATGAGCGACAACCGTCGTTGGGACGGGATTACCTATCCCGCTCTCGACTTCCCTTACAACCGAATTACAGCCGAGCTTTCCGAAGAGCCTCCGCGATTCATCCGGGGGCTCAATTGTTTTGTCAGCTCGGGCGGCAAAGTCGCGCGCCGACCCGGCACCATTGCGATGACGAACGGAACGTTCAACCTTCGCGTGGATCGCGCGTGGATCTATGAGACCATCGATACGCCCCCGGTTGTTTACCTCATCGTCTCCGCGTATAACGCCTCCACCGGCTACTGGGAGCTGTGGTACCAGCGCCTAAGCAACACCCCCTCCGCGTTCGCCCAAGTCCCCAACTACCGAGCGTCAAACCAATCTCTGAGCCCCCACGAAGCTTCGGTTGCAAGGGGCCTCCTGTTCGTCAAGGGCTACCCCGGCGCGCTCAGCTCCGAGAAGTTGGGCAGCGTGATCATTGACGGGACTGCTGGCGCGATCTCCATCAAGCCCTGGGGCATGCTTGGCCCCACCACGCCCGCCCGCATCGTCGGCAATCTCACCACCACGACTGCCGACATTACGGCCTCGGGTACCACGCTTGCCGTTACCGCCGACGTCTTCCCGGCTGCCCCCTTTGTCGTACAGGTGGACTATGAGCAGATGAACGTGACGGCCAAGGCGGGGCTGAATTTCACGGTCACGCGGGGCTTCAACGGTACCACGGCGGCGGCCCATGTCGCGGGCTCCGTTGTCATCTATCGCGGCTGGACGCCTTCATCGCACCTGATCACTGTTGGCCTGGGTTGGCAGTACAGTTACGCGTACAAGTCCATCACGGGGCACTACAGCAACCGCGCCCCCGTGGAGACGAATCCCGACAATCTGCCCTCCACCACTGGCCCCTTTTTCAATCAACAGCCCCAGGTCACAGTTCAGGGGACCAGCGACACCACAAACTTCCCCAGTATTGTCATCTTTCGGACTACAGACGGAGGGGGGACGTTCTATGAGCTAGACACGATCACCAACACTGGAGCCGGGGCAATCACATACACGGATAATAAGCTCACTTCGGGGGCCGGAACAGCCGACCCGATCCCGGATAAGCAGCTCAATGCCGCGTCGTTTGCCCCGTCGCTTACCAGCAATTCGCCGCCCCCAACGTGCAATTCGCCCTCGGTCGTTGGTACCGACGCGATTGTCAATTCGAGCCCCATTGCCTACTTCCAGGCCCGCCACTGGTTTGCCATCGGCAACATTTTGTACTACAGTGCGAACGAGGAACTTGACAATGGCGTGCCTGAGGAGGCGTTTCCTTCCGGCATCAAGGGCAACTTTTTCCGATTCCAATTCCCCATCGTCAACCTACAGACGACTTCAGATGCTCTGTACGTCTTCACGCTTCAGCACATCTACGTCATCTTTGGGACCACCAGAGAAACGTTTGCTGCGCGCCCCATCTTCGACAATTACGGCGCTCCCTATGGGCACGCAAGAGCCATCACTCGGTTCGCCGAAAACATCGCCTTCCTCACCCACGACTATCGCGTAGCCCTCATCCGCGACAAGCAAATCGACACGATCAGCGATCCCCTCTTCACTGACATCGTGGATCAGATCAACCTGGGAGCCGAGTTCGATATCAAGTACTGGGCCGATCTGGAGAAGCAATGGCTAATCGTTTCGGGCCACATCTCAGCCGATCCGACTCAATCCCGGCAGTGGGTCTACGATCTGAACCGCGTATTCCAGGGCGACGTGGAATCCTTGAAGCAAAAGCAGGATGACTTCTGGTTCGTT
>Ga0075424_100003614_pt1 | contig 14521 bp, 15 predicted proteins | sample SoiMethybrSBSTD3_FD_75301 | JGI IMG/M metagenome (GOLD analysis project Ga0075424, IMG submission 75301) | Bulk soil microbial communities from a Populus tree surrounding site in Tennessee, USA - Soil MetaG P. TD hybrid SBSTD3 | ecosystem: Environmental > Terrestrial > Soil > Tree plantation... | reverse complement strand
TCGCAGCCCGCGTAAGTTTGGTTTCAATAACAAAGCAGGCTCTTTTCGGCTACGACTAAGACTTCGCTGTTCTTCACGGCAAAGGTGCCGATCGGGTCTCCTACGCCGCTTTCAGAGGTGAGCCGCACAACGACATCGACCTCAAGTGGGTTCTGCGGCCAAGTCAGAAATAGTCTGAACATCTCAGCTTTCTGGTCGGCGTTGAGCGCAGCCTTCGAGCCAGTTTTCTTCTGGTCGGTAGTTAGCCCCCGCTTGGCCAGGAAGGCGTCGAATCCTTTCTCGATAGCTGCCAGCGGTGAAGGATCAAGATCCCGCTTGCTGGCTGCGGCGGCCACCACATGCTGTTGGTGTGCGTGTGCTGGCGCGGCCGGGGCAACCATCAATAGCGTTCTTGCCTGTGCCAGCACGCTTCCGTCATCCTTGACGAGGTCAATTGCGACTTCTGATTTCTCTTGCACTCCACTCGGCACGACGATCGTGAGATTGGGGACGGCGATCAGAGGCACAAACCATGCTCCCGGCGCGACGGCGTAGCCACTGGAGACTGCCACGACGGCGGGCAGACCGCGAATACGAATGAAGCTGTTTTTTGGGAGCGTTTCCTGGGCCCCCACGTGGATCGAAAGTTGTGTCACGGATGCGGGCTGGGCACGCGTTACCGGCGGAAAAGTGATTGTGATCGTGGCGCGCTGCGCTTCCTGCGACCATGCTGCTCGCGACCAAGTTCCGATGGTCACGTGGAGGACCACCCCCGTGCCGGCTGCAATCACTGTCGCCACTTTCGATGAGTGATGGAAACACGACCGTGCAGTGTTCCCAACCCCAACGTCACCGCGAACACTAATGCCGTGCATGGTTCCACCCAACCGAACACAGAGCAACCGTAGGAAAATCACGCAAACGAAGGGCATTGCTCACACACCCGATCGACCGGGAACAGTGTACTCATTCCATTTGCTGCTGACGCGCAACAGCGTAGTCGATGATCCGCAGGTCACGCCAGCAGCCGCAGGTTGCGAACGCATAGGGTGTTGTTTGCGCCCCCGCCCGCACTTGAGTGCGTTTGGATGCGTATGGATGAAGCGTCCGCCGCCAGTAGAACAGCCTCAAGCGGGAGCATGGAGCGATTCGTCCAGGTTCGTACTTGCTCCTGGCACCGCAATGATTCCCCAATGACCGAGGGCCAGAAGTATAGAAGACTTCGAAATCCAATGCCCGACCTACCTCATCCTGATGGACATCCGGGCGCTGTTCACCGATGCTGATGGATAAACCCGCCAGATCAACGCAGATCTTACCTGCGATGGCATCGATCAACGGGCCGATAAGGATCTAGCTGATGACATACGAGAATATTCTGGTGGAGCGCGATGACGGTGTCGGCATCGTAACGCTCAATAGGCCGAACGCCCTCAATGCGATGAACCGCAAGCTTGGTGCTGAGTTGCTCGATGCAGTGAAATCGCTCGAAGCCGACGATGAAATCGGTTGTCTCGTCATTACGGGCGCCGGGGACAAAGCGTTTTCTGCGGGCGGTGACATCAAGGAGCAGGTGGCGGACGACCAGCGCTATACCCGCGCGGAGCAGCAGCGTCTCGGCAATCCACGGCGCACTCTAGAGATTTCGCTGTGTGCCAAGCCGACCATCGGCATGATGAATGGCCTCGCTTATGGGGGCGCCGCTGTGCTCGCCTCTTCGCTCGATATAAGAGTTGGGTGCGAGACCTCGCGGTTTCGCTTCCTCGCTGCTGCTTACGGACGCATCAACGCCACATGGTCGCTCGGCAGCCAGATCGGATGGCCGCAGGCCAAGGAATTGCTGTTCACCGCTCGTATCGTCGAGGCCGAGGAGGCCTATCGCATCGGTCTGCTCAACCACCTGGTCCCCAAGTCGGAGCTACGCACGAAGACCATGGAGATCGCAAGAATGATCGCGGGCAACCACCGCGGTGCTGTGAAGGGTGTCAAGGCATTACTGCTTGAGCAACAGGGGGGCGATCTTGCCGCGCGTTGGGCCGCGGAGCACCGCTACACCACGGAAGTGATGCATGGGGCGCAAGCCAAAGACGCATTCCCCGAGTTTCTGGCCCGCAAGGGTATCGCCACAGATTGATGTGTCAGGACGGGCCTGCGCGGCGTAACCTATGGCTCCCGTCGACTCGTCCACGACAATCCGCCAGATGGAGCACAAGAACAAGGGAAACCTTGTCATTGGGATCGGGCCCACCTTTACGCCGCTGAAATCCTCTACGGCGGCACCCCGTCACATGAGGTCTCAATCGGCGGCCGACGCGACCGCGGTCGCGTGGTGCGGGGCGGCCCCCATTTGGCAGGTCTGATGGCGGTCCAACTGCTAGGGGTCAAGCGCGAACCCTTAGAGATGACCTACCCCGGTTCATAAGCCCCGGGGCCGCTCGGCGCTGTCGCCACGCGGCATGCCAGGGGCAATCGCGGCTACCTGATCAGTTCCCACGTTGACGTCACTGGCGTGCTCTTTGCGTGGCGAGACCACAGCTCCATTGCTTGCAAAATGAAGAAGACGTTGAGCATGAACCACAAGGCAAGCCCAGTCGCGGCAGGCATGAGGATCAAGTGCACGTGTAGTCGAGCCGGTCCTGCGTCGTGTTTCGGGCAGGATTGTCTCACGCCTCTACATCGCCGGAACCCATGCTTCGATCCTTAAGTGGCCTAGCCCTGATGGCCGGGCGGACCATCTTTCGGCTCCACCGCCGGCCATCTGGCGTGTTGAATTGCCTCAAGGTAAGTCCTGCTCCCTTTGGACTTCTTCGTCGAGATCCCGGAGATGACGCTTGCCACATGCATCGCAGCTCCAAGCGATACATCGGCTCACGGGTCCAACGTCCATCGCGACAACGCGAATTGCGCGAGATGATCGCGTCCTCTGTCCGCTCACCTTGTCGCAGAGGCTCTGTGCAGCCGGTGACAGCCTGCGGATCGCCAATCGCCGTTTCGTCAAGGACTGCTCTTCCATGCGCGCGCTACCTTGCGCGATGTTAGGCTCCCAGGGTCCACGCCCGAACCCTTGCGGAACTCGCGGCATCCGTGGGATCAACGTGTCGGTTGGTATCGGAATGTAGTCCTATGGCAATCCTATCGCTCGATCATGTTCAACTCGCCATGCCGCCCGGCCGCGAGGATGAAGCACGCGCTTTCTACGAGAAAGCTCTGCAAATTCCTGAAGCTCCCAAGCCTGCGCACTTGGCAAAACGTGGAGGCTGCTGGTTCGCGCGTGGGTCACTTAAAATCCACCTTGGCGTAGAACTTGATTTTCGTCCGGCCAAGAAAGCTCATCCCGCATTTATTGTTGATGATTTAGCGGGGCTCTCTGCCACTCTTGCAAGTGCTGGGTTTCCTGTCAGGTCAGAAGAGCCACTGGACGGCTACACGCGGGTTTACGTCGACGATCCATTCGGTAACCGCATTGAACTTATGGAGCCGAATGGTCGCAAGACGTAATGAAGATGCCGCCCAGGCGGCCCAGTATGCGGCTGGACGCGTGTCGAAGACCGCCGCTACGCTTTCGATGCTTACGAACGGTCTGCTGCGAAGTCGGAGGAAAATGCCGTTGATGGCCTGGTAGGAACCACCGTGGCGCGGCCGCTTTCTGCGCTTGACCGGCCGGCGCGCCGGTTGGGTGAGGGCCAATGACGTTGACGGGGTAGCGTGGTAGACGATCGGAAGGCTGTGACAATGAAGGTTCGTTTCGATTTCACCGAGGGTACGAACCTCGAGTGGGCGCTCCACGATACATTGCTTGAGTTCAATGGCGATCTTGCCGATTGCATGGTCGCCGTTGCGGCCAATGCCGACATCACCTTCAAACCGTGCCAGCTATCGTCGCCGGCACAAAAGGCTTTGGAGCGTGAGCAGGCGGCCGTTGAAGTTGATCTGCCGGAATTTCTTCGCTTGCTCTGTGGCATGGTGCAGATTATTGACGGCCATCTGCGCATTATGCGGTCGCGCTCAGAACCGCAAACGATTCTGGATCTCCGGATTGTCGATTCGAGTTTCGCGCTCGTCGAGACGGAACACAGGAAGGTCCTGCAGGCATTCGCGGCGCGGCTGGGTGGTCAGCGACGGACATAACAGACGAGCAGACCTAGGCACCCTGATTGGCGTCGCATCGTGTCGGCCATCACCAGCGCGGGGGCGGTAGCTTTCTCGAGCGTACGGCGATGATTTCAGATTATCGCATTTTCGCGGTACTTGCCGTATTCGCTGCTTGGAGTCTCCTGTGATTGACGAGTGCTCGCCTTCGACCGGCCGACGCACCGGTGGGAGACAGCTAGGAATCGGCGCGCGGCGTGGAGGGCCTTGGCGCTAACGCGAGCCACTTCCGCGCGGCCCAAGGTCGATGCCGCGCAGGTGTGCAGCAGGGATGGTGATTGTGCACTCCACGCCGTTCGTGGCGTATTTGAAGGCAACCTTTCCGGCAAGTTCATGCGGTATGAGATCGCGGATCAGGCTTAGGCCGTGGCCGGAGTCGGGTCGATCGGTGATCGTGGGGCCGCCGACTTCGCGCCAGTTGATGCCCAGTGCACCGTCGAGGCCCTGCTCCCATTGCACCATCACTTGCCCGCCGGTCACCGACAGCGCGCCATATTTGGCGGCATTTGTGACAAGCTCGTGCATGACTAATGCGATTGCCTCAGCCGCCTCGGAGGAGAGCGCAAGGTCAGGGCCAATCAGTGCCGAATTCCCGGCAACAGCGTATGGGGCGAGCTGACGGCACACGAGTTCGGAGAGGCTGACGGCCCGACTTTGACCCATCAGCTCGTGGGCATTGACGAGCGATGCGATCCGCTCCTCGAGCGCCTCGGCGTATTCCTCCACCGATCCGACTTGTCCGCGGGTGGCTGCGACGACCGCGGCTACACGCGAGAGCACATTTTTGACCCGGTGGTCGAATTCGGTGAGGAGCGCGGCTTGGTGTTCTTCAAGTCGCCTGCGCAAACTGATATCTCGAGTGAGACCGCGCAAGCGCAGCAGGCGTCCTGTGGCATCGAACTCACCTCTGGCCGTTTCCTCAAGCCATATGTGCCGGCCGTCCGGCCGCGCAAAACGAAAACTGATGCTATAGGCTGGGCTACTCGGACGGACATCACGCAGACAGGCCTTTAGCGATTCGCGATCTTCGGAATCGATCTGGGCCAAAAAGCGTTCGGCCGTCAAAACTTGATTGGGACCAAATCCCAGAATATCCGCAGCGTTCGCACTTCGTTGCGACGTGCCGCTGCGCGCGTCCCACTGGAAGGCCAAGACTGCACCAGTCGCAAGCGCGTCCTGTAACCACGAGCTGTCTTGCGTGGGGTTGATGGGCAACCAAGTGCCGGTGTCGCGCTTCCAAGGGCGGCGGCTTCGCTGTCGTTCAGGCCCTCGAATGCCCCGAATATAGTTCACGATCACCTCGACAATGCGTTTGATTCCGCTAACCAACCACTGCCGCATCGCGCGGACTAAGTCCCGATGGCACTGTCTGCCGCGCCATCCGGATTATCGAAGGGGGCCTAGCAAAACAATCTGAGCGTGAGTCTGGCGAAAGGCATAAAATCGTATGGTTGGACCTATACTCGCGATCAGGGTGGACATGGTCCACAATCAGAGTGCAGGGGATGGGAGGGGGGCGCGCCGGCTCTGTCGGCCCTTCAGGGCGGGCATGGACCACAACAGAATCGATCTTTGGGAGACTAGTGAGTGGCTCCCGGAGCGCTTGGGGTCACCAGGGTGCGCTCGAGGCAGGAGATTAAGCGCTCCGCGTTTACCGGCTTGCTCAGAAAGGCGAGAGCCCCCCACTTCAATGCGGCCGCGCGCACATGTTCATCGACATGCGCGGTCATAACGATGGTGGGGATACGGTGGCCGGCATGAATCAGCCGTTCCTGCAGGTCAATGCCGTTGATGCCCGGCATGCGCACATCGGTTACGAGACACTTTGTGTCGGCGAACAGCGGGGACTGGAGAAACTCTTCGGCTGAAGTGAAAGCCGCGGTGACATAGCCATGGGACTCCAGAAGGCTCGTAGTCGCCTCGAGAACGGCCATGTCATCGTCAATGATTGATATGAGCGAGGTCTGGACCAAAGTCAGAGCGCTTTCATCGTGTGAGTACCTACCGAACAAATAGGCAGTTGGAGGGAAGCTTGAAACCTATACATCGGTGTAGGAAGGGATCAACTCGGGGGTTGAAGCCCCAGAACCTGCGCCATTCGCATGAGCTCGGCCAGCGACGTCGCTCGCATCTTTCGCATGGCATTGCCGCGGTGCATCTTGACCGTTATCTCGGCTACTCCCAGTTTGCCGGCGATCTGCTTGTTCATCAGGCCGGCGCTGACAAATGTGACCACCTCCCGCTCTCGCGGAGTGAGCGACGCGAAGCGGGAGCGGAGCGCGGTCACGGACCTGTTCTGTTCGCGCCGAGCGCGATCCAGGTCGAGCGCGCGCTGCACAGCATCGAGCAGATCTTGGTCGCGAATTGGTTTGGTCAAGAACTCCACCGCGCCCGCTTTCATTGCCCTTACCGTCATAGGGATGTCGCCATGCCCGGTGATGAAGATTATGGGCAACTGAATGTCGGCCCGTGCGAGGTCGGCCTGGAAATCAAGTCCGCTCGCCCCTGGCAGCCGCACATCGAGGACAAGGCAGCCAGGGCCATCCAAAGTCCGATCGCGCAAGAATTGCGCGGGTGAACCAAACGCGGCGACTTGCAGACCCACCGATGTGAACAGCTCGGTGAGGGATTCGCGCACAGAAGAATCATCATCAACGATGAACACTACCGGCGGCGCTTCTAATACTTGTGCCATCATCGTGCTCCGCCTTCGCAGGGAAGGGTGAACTGGAAGTTGCTCCCGTGCGGATTGCGTCGCGTTGCCCACAGACGCCCACCATGCGCCTCGATGATCGAGCGGCAAATCGAGAGCCCAAGCCCCATACCGTTGGCTTTGGTCGTGAAGAAAGCTTCAAAGAGCCGGCCATCGTGCTTTGGATCGAACCCCGCCCCTGTGTCTGCAACTGCAATGAGGACATTGCCGGTTTCTATCGCTTGGGCGCGAATCCGCAATTCCCGCGGCCGACCCTGAGTCTCGCGCATCGCATCGATGGCGTTTGATATCAGATTTAGAAGGACCTGTTGTAGTTGTACCCGATCGGCCAACACGCTTGGGAGGCCACTCGCCAGCCGTACTTCGAGTACGATCTGTTCGCTCTGCAGATCTTCGCGCACGAGCCCCTGCACCTCGTTGATGAGTTCCTCAACGCTTAGCGGGACCTTCACATTCGCATCTCTCTTGAACATTGCCCGCACGCTGGCAATAACCTCGCTCGCTCGAAGTCCGTCCCGAACCACGCGCTTCAAGATAGTCTCTAACCTGTTGAGATCAGGGGTTGCATTGGTCAACCAGCGCAGTCCTGCATTCGCGTTTGTCACGATCGCCGAAAGCGGCTGGTTGATTTCGTGGGCAATTGAAGCAGCCATCTCGCCCATCGATGTCAACTGCGCGACACGCGCAGATGCCGCCCTCTCGGCGATCTCCCGGCTGCGTGCAGCGGCGAGCTCCGAAAGCATCTCGTTGAAGGCGGATGTTACGCGGCCGATCTCATCATGCCCACTATAGTCCACGCGAAGGTTGTAGTCCTTGTTCCTTCGCACGGCCAATGCCACAGCTTCCAGCCGCTGCAACGGTCCTACAATGTGTCGATGAGTAAGACCTGCAATGAGGATACTGAGGCCGGCGAAGGTGCCGATAAGCCCAAGGCCCAAATTCAACTTGCTGAGCAGGCTGCCGACGCGCTTTCGCAATAGGCGGTCGAGCTCGGACTGCGCGAGTGCCCAGGCTTTGATGGCGTGCTGGACGGTACTGGCCTGGAAATGGTTATAAGGTACGCCGTCCCTGGCATCGAGCCCAGCGGTGCTGGCGTCCAAAGCTCCGAGATAGGAATCGACGCTTGAGAACATGGCAGAAAATTCGACATCGACACCCTTTTTGAGGCTTCCATCGGAGTTCCCACGATAGGCGGCCTCCAGATCAGCCCTTATCTCGTGGGCCATCGACGGCAGCTGGCTTACGAGGATTGGCAGGCGGCGCATAACCGAAGACGTCTCTCCAGAGATGGTGGTCTCGAACAACTGCTGAAGTTTGGTTAATTCCCCGAGAAAATTCGGCATCCTGCGCACGACGATATTCTGGACGTAGTAACTGTCGAGATCGGGATCGAGAGCCAGATTGGAGTCATCGCCGATGCGCTGCGCCAGGGACTGGGACTGGGAAAGCGCTTCCGGCACGAGTTCGCCTGCGTTTGCGCCGGCGGCTCTGCGCTGCCATATTTCGCGCAGAGTGGCCGCCAATGGTTGCGCGAATTCGGGCGTTTGGAGCCAGCGGTCAGCACCGGATGCAAGGTTCGTAAGTTCCGCCAGGATTGTGTCTCCGGGATCGATCGCTCGCTCGGGGATGGCGGGTAGAAGGCTCGCGTATATGTCGCGGACCATGACAAGGTAGCGGCTGCCGATGAGCTCCTTGCGCGCAAATTCAATAGCGATCTGCTTCTCGGCCACGAACCCGTAAATTGGGATGGCGATCGAGACGATGAAGGCACCACACAGGATCAGGAGTTTGGTACTGGTGCGGAGGTTTCTGAACATCTTCCCTTCTGATGTATGTTCCTAGGTGGCGTGACGCGCTGGCTTGCGTGGAGAAAGCCCGGGAGGCTTGCGAGCATATGCAGGTAGTATGGTAAAAGGGTAAGTCGCACATTGGCCCCCTCCGACGGCAGCGTGTTAACCAGAGTGAGTTGCCTCATAGGCCAATCAGCGCTCATGCGACGCATTGTGGCGATGCGGGAACATAGGATCACGGCACAAGCCAACGCTGCCATCTGGCCCGCGGCCCGGCACTATCAAAAGTCTCTTAACCACATTTGGCGTTGGCCGCGACGGACGCGATTGGCACCACGAAGTCATCCTCGGAAAACTCCGACCGACGATCGTAACGCCGCCGTTAACCGTAAGAAACGCTTCGTTTAGCGGGAACGGCCGGGATTGACGCGCGTTCAAAGCAAAAGTGGAGTTGGCTTTGCGAGGCTCCCCATGCCAATGTTCCCTGGCAAAAGCGTTAGAGCGGTGCTGGTCAGGAGCTTGGCCGTCGTGTCGCTCATTCTCACATACATCCTCGGCAACATCACGCCACAAGTGCTCACCCTAGCTGGGATATCGGCTCTCGGTGTAACCGCGACCGCTACGCCAGCAAATGCGCGGCGCCGCTACCGTCGCCGCCGCTTTTATGGTTATTTTCCATACAGGCGTTGGCGTCGCGTCTCGCCGCTGTAGCGCCCACGGTGAGGGGAAGACGTTCGATCTCGCTCCCTGGCACAGAACGCGGAGCCTCGGATTCAATCACACGGCGCAAGGCGCGAAGGCACGCATAGAGGTCGTCCGCGTCGAAGTGGTGTTCTTCACTTCCACAGGCCAAGCGACCACCAACCGGCAACGACCAGTTAGCCTTGCCTCAAGACCTATCTTTTCCCTTCCCGCCCGTTGGACGTTCAGTTGAATGAATTTCTGTAATCTCTGGTTCCATTGGCCGAGCCGTTGTAATGGTCTCCGGCGAGTAATGATTTGTTTGAAGTGCCTTGGCCCGCGTAAGGTGGTCTTCGCCGCCATCTTGCGGTACGCACGAGCCTATGCTTCGGCGTCACCCCTGCAATGAGCCCCAGCAAGCGCGGCGGTTCTCTCGCCGCACAGCCCTGGAGGCGCGGTCGGATTAAGCCATCGGTCGCTCGGCGCAGTGGGGTGATTATGCTGGCCGCCGCTGGGATGGATGTCTATCAGCAATACTTAGGGAGCCAAACCAGCTCGCCACAGGCCTTCGGCGAAGAGGTTCCCGTCGCACTCGGGCAGCCTAATGAAATCAAGCCAGGCTCGAATGGTGAAGGAAGGTTGCTGGGTCGTCACCTTGGCAGCTGCGTGACGGGCGTCATCCATGTGCTTCGCCGTCGCTGCGACCGCCGCTAGCCACACGAACATGGATCGATAGGTCGGCATGCGCTCAGATCCGCGCGTCAGCGTGCGAAATGATTCCTCAAACCTGCTGAGCAGGTAGAAGCTGTTACCCTGCCAGCTGAGATAGATGCTCGGCGGAAAGAGATCGTATCGCAAGGCATTCGGGAAGAGATCCAACGCCTCCTGCGCGCGTCCCGTATGCATCATCATGTGGCCTATCCGACCGTCTGATTGGTTTTGATTGAACTCAAGCGACTTCTTCACATCCTCCCGGGCATCATCGCGGCGATAGAGCCAATGCAGGATGTAGGCGCGGGTAATGTATCCATTTGCCGAGTAGGGATTGAGCAAAATGGCGCGATCGGCAAGGTCAAGGGCTCGCTGCAACGTTGTGGGATTTCGATGCTCGTCGTAGGTGGCCCGAGAGTCGGAATGCTCAAGCCAGATGATGTTATAGGCCTCGGCTAGACCCTCTACGGCAGGGGCATAGTCGGCATCGGCCGCCAGCGATTTCTCGAACATGCTGCGGGCTTCGGCCACCATCGGCCACGATCACTACCCGAACGGTTCGCCAGCAGCGATCGGCCACGCAGAAAATAGTCATACGCTGCAAGGCTGTTCGTCGGTTGGCGCATCGATCGGGCAAGCCCCCTCAGCTCAGCTCATATGCGATTCCCTTGCGGGAAGGTTGCGAGGCTGCGCGGAGAAAGATGGCGGAATGAAGTGAACAGGCCGACTGTTTAACTGACGAAATGATAGATGGCGTTGAGGCCGATCAACCCAATTAATATGAGGTAGATGGCGACGATGTAGTTTAATAGCCTTGGCATGATTAGGATCAAGATGCCTGCGATAAGAGCTACGAGCGGAGTGATGTGGGCGGTGGTGATTACCATTCTCATTTCTCCACATGATTGAAGTCACAATGGATGCGCGCCTTCCTGATCGAGGTAAGCGAGGTTAATATTTGACGCTGAATCAACCCCACGGGAACTTCACATTCGTTCCCAGCATCACTACAAGCGCCAGGACCAAAAGATACATTGGCTGTAAGAATGAGCGATCCATAATCGCTATGATCAGTGACAATACGACAAGAACCAAAACCACCACGAGCCAGGGACTTCTCATGTCTGATCTCCTTCAGGAAATGACCACGGGGTTCTCTCCTCACCGATACGCAAGCCTGACCCGATCTTGATTCGAGTGCACAAGTCAATTAATTTCGGCAGGGAATGCCCAATCTCGATCAGAATCCGATTAGCGCGACCTTGTCCAGCCGACGCGCTAGTTGGGCGACGGCCATGCGATGACTACAAAAGCTCAGAAGCGCCGGAATTAACAATCCATGGATAGCGGTCTGGAAGGCGTCATCGCGGCCAATACCGTGCTGAGCCACATTGATGGCAGAGAGGGCACGATTTTGGTGCGCGGCCACACCATCGATGACTTGGTGAGGAACCACGGTTTCGAAGGCACTGTCGCGATCATATGGAACGGCTTCACGGCCCCAGGCCTAACGCGCGAGAGAATTCAGAAGGATTTAGGCTCGGCTCGTGAACGCGCGTTTGCGGAGATCAATAACTGGATCGGCACAGCATCGAAGCGTTCATTATTAGAAGGGGTCCGCATTGCCCTTGCCGCACTTCCCGAAAATGCGTCGCCCGCCGAGATCCTCTCAACGCTTCCGGTTGCAATTACCGCATTGGTGCGGAACCGGGAAGGAAAGCCAGTAGTGAAGCCTGACGCTTCCCTCAACACCGCCGCAGATTTTCTGCAGATGCTCAAGGGAAAGTCCGCCGCAGAGAATGAGGTGCAGGCACTCGATACGTATTTCACCACGGTTTGCGAAAATGGCCTGGGCAGTTCGAGCTTCGCCGCGCGCGTGACAGGCTCCACCAAGGCATCGCTGACGTCTGCTGTGGTAAGCGCCTATTGTACCTTCACGGGCCCATTGCACGGCGGCGCACCGGGCCCGGTGCTCGATATGCTGGACGAGATCGCGGCATCCGGCGATGTCGACGCGTGGATTGAGAGGAAACTCGCCGCTGGTTGCCGGTTGATGGGGTTCGGGCATCGCGTATTTCGCATCCGCGACCCCCGCGCCGACGCACTGCACAACGCGGTCTCTTCTCTCAACCCGGACGCCGGGCGCCTGTCCTTGGCAGCCAAAGTCGAGAAGACGGCGCTCGCGGCGCTCGCCCGATACAAGCCAGGCCGTTTGCTACAGTTCAATATTGAGATGAACGCGGCTCTTTTGCTCGACACGGTCGGCGTGCCGCGCGATGCCTTCACCCAGGTTTTCGCGATCGCCCGCTGCGCCGGTTGGTTAGCTCATGCAACGGAGCAGCAAAAGACAGGCCGTATGATACGTCCGGCGTCAAACTATATCGGCCCGAAGCCCTACTTGCCGCGCCAGCTGCCTAAGAACGGTAGGGAGTGATGGTCTTCGTCCCCGAAGGTAACCGGCGCTCTGGTGCGGCCCGCCAAGGGAACCCCTCGCGTGCGCTCGGGGCGCGTTATGCGCGCCCTTGACCGGCCGACGCGCCGGTTTGGTGATGGCTATGACAATGATGGGGTAAAGGTTTCGGAATGTGGCGCGGGGTAGTTGCGGGCCGCGTTCTCGCTTCAATTTGCCGGGTACAGTTGCATGCGGGTCCGTTGTTCTTGTCCACAGAAGGTCATCGTCAGTGAGCTCGTCCATTGCGGTGCCGTTCGCCATAGCAGAAGTCGACCAGGGTGGGTGGAGCGCACGGGTTAGGAAAAGGTAGGTCACGTGCTTCCGCCGCCAGGCGAATGCCTCTAGAATAGGAACATGACAGAGATCCTTGCCGGCACCAACTTAAAATCCTTAGGGGAGAGGAAGGTCGGCAAGGTCCGCGATGTCTATATCCAGCCCGACAAGCTCATTCTCGTGACGACCGATCGTCACAGCTCGTTCGACCGCATCATCGCGCATATCCCCTGGAAAGGGCAGGTACTGAACCAGATAAGCGCCTACTGGTTCGAACAGACCAAAGATATCGTGCGGAATCACGTGCTATCCGTTCCGGACCCAAACGTGACCGTTGCCAAGAAATGCCAGCTGATCCCAGTCGAGGCCGTGGTGCGTGGCTATCTCACGGGAATCACCGACACCGCGATTTGGACGCGTTATGAGAAGAGGCAGCGGGAATTCGGCGGCGTGAAGCTCCCGCACGGCATGTCGAAGAATGAGAAACTGCCCGAGCCAATCTTCGACCCTACGACGAAAGAGGAAGGGCATGATCGCGCACTGACGCCCAACGAGATGATTGCGGAAGGCAACATCACCAAGGAGCGATTCGAAGAATTGAAGAAGGCGGCGCTCAAGCTCTTCAAGCGCGGACAAGAAAAGGCCGCATCGCGCGGGCTTATCCTCGTCGATACCAAGTATGAATTCGGGATGGATGATGACACGCTGGTTTTGATAGACGAGATACACACGCCAGATTCCTCTCGCTACTGGAAACTCGGCTCGTACGATGAGCGCATGAAAGCAGGGCAGGAGCCGGAGTACTTTGACAAGGAATTCCTGCGGCTGTGGTTTCGCGAGAATTGCGACCCCTACAAGGACGGGAAGCTGCCGGACGCCCCCCAAGAGCTCGTGGGCGAACTCTCGAGACGCTACATCGAGATGTACGAGACGATAACCGGCGCAAAATTCCAGAGAGGGGAGACGCCCATCGAGGTTCGCATCGCGAAGAACCTGGAGAAGTACTGAAATTGAGAATCCTAAATTAATGGACCTACTGCGAAGCAGATTTGGCACATTTTTATCGTGCATCAGGACGGAGGGTTAAAGATACTCTTTATTCTCCCATCCATTGATCGGTATGGCGCGGTCATGCTTGCGGAGTATACCGCCGTGGCCGGCAAAAAGATCCTCGCGCAGCGTATGAAGACTGGGCTCTATGAGCCGCCCATTCGGATCGCAGGACCTCCCGCAGTGGGAACATGGAATTGGTAGTTCGATGCAAGTACCCAACGCATGCGACGACGCATCCTTGAAGGAACGTTTCGATGAACCGATTTTCGCCCACGTCAAAAGGACACCACACCTTTACTATTGAGGAAGCGGCTCAATACGAGCGGCGCGATCTCTGAGCGGGTCCACGTAGCCAAGGCCGGTGCTCAAGCTCTCAGCGCTACACGAGGGTTGCCCGTAAGCGTGGCCCTTTCGCATTTATGCGGACCAACAGAGAGAGGTTCACGCACACCTTATGACATGCGCCGAATACGCCGATACGCCATGCTGTTCGCGAGAATCTCTTTGGCCGCCATGACGTTGTGGTGGCTACTCAGAAAGTAACCGGGAGCCGTTTGCCGCAAGGTGGCCCCTTTCGCATGTTCCTCTCTCTTTTGGTGCAACCGGGGGAGGGCGAAGAATGCAATGGTGGACCAAGGCACTTATCTATTCGGTTATTTTTTCGGTGGTCTGGGCGGGTATCGTTGTAGCGGTCGGATACTACCATACGGACGTGTATCT
>Ga0075424_100003613_pt1 | contig 14522 bp, 12 predicted proteins | sample SoiMethybrSBSTD3_FD_75301 | JGI IMG/M metagenome (GOLD analysis project Ga0075424, IMG submission 75301) | Bulk soil microbial communities from a Populus tree surrounding site in Tennessee, USA - Soil MetaG P. TD hybrid SBSTD3 | ecosystem: Environmental > Terrestrial > Soil > Tree plantation... | reverse complement strand
CCTGATGTGACGACTCCGGACGGCGACACCATGTCAGCCGTAGGCAGCCTCGACCATAATACCCGTGGAGCTTGCAAAGGTTGCCTCGGCTTCAGCCCGCGGTGGGCCATCACTCGCGACGATCCACGCCGGTCATCCGTCACGCCTATACCTCGAAGGCAGGCAAGAAGTGCTCGCCTCCGGGGTCGTCTCGCCGCGACGGCCAAGTCGTTGGTGACCAATGAGTCGCGGCGCAACACCTTGACGGCGTCAGGCAGAACCGGCCAGCGGCGTACTGATACGCCTAACGTCCGAGCTACGCGAACAGCGCGAAGAAGTAGGCAACCACCGAAAGCGCCACGGTCGTGATCGCGAGTGGGACCGGGTACCCGATTCCGGGAACCGCGGAGCGCGACTCCTCCTGCGCGGCCTGCATCGATGACCTATTCTGACGAGCGCCCGCGACGGCGCCCATGACGAGCGCCGGGTTCATATGCAGCACGTGCCGCCCGATCCGGTCGCCGATGAATTGTTCGATCCGGCCAGCACGCCGGCTAGCCCATTTCTGGCGAGCCGCTCCGCGGTCGGCGTGTTGATGACCCCGCCGAAGGCGCCGGAGGCAGCGAAGCCGGCGTCGTCGAGGAGGACGATCAGAACGTTCGGGGCACCGGTGGGTGGACGCAGCGGAACGATCGGCGGGAATGCCGTGTCCGGGTCCTTCGCATCGTAGGTCGTGTGGCCGATCGGTCGCTTGTCCGGGATCGGCAGCACAGCGCGGGACAGGGAATCGTTCGGTGACGCCATGTCGGGGACTCCGCAGGATGAAGGGGCCGGCAGCGGCGCCGTTGGGCAGGGTTTACGAGGCCGGATGGCAGGTGCCACCGGCCGGGCGCTCACCGTCGCGCTTACGGCCCCGGGTTGCCTTTGGACCTTCGCGCGACTGCGGATGATTGTTGACGACGCGCTCGACGAATCGACTGCATCTTCGAATGGCTCATCGTGCAGCCCGCGGCACGTGGAAGTGCAGCCATTGAGCATCGAAGGCCCTCACGCGATCTTGCCGATCGCCGCCTATCCTCGCATCCACCGCCGGCTCCGAACCCCGTGCCCCTGCGAATCATTGACGATCCGGTGACCCGGCGAGAGCTGTCGTCATTGGCGCCCGAGCTCGGAGACCTGATCAAGGCTGTTGTCGATATCGAACGTGGCGTGATGGCGATCGGCGGCGAGATGCACGCGGACGAAGAGGCGGCGTTGCTCGATGATGGCTCGCGGCAGGCGGACCTGTGGGGGATCAACCTTTACCCCGCCGAGGCTGGCCCTGAGTGGCTGGAGTTCGACTCGATGATCAATGTCCGACCGTCGCGAGGCAACCGCAGCCGCGACGTCGAGGACCCGGTCGTCCGCGAAGCCATCCGCCAGCTCGTTACAACGCTGGTGCGCGATGCCTAACGACGAAGCCGTCATTCATGCCGGCGCCGCCGCTCGGTGGGCCGAGTTGGCGCTCGTCGACCAGCTCGCGAACGTTGGCAGCGAGGTCGAGCGGGCAATTCGGGCGCACGGCGCTGGCAATGTGACGCGGTGGGGACATGCGCAGGCGCGGGCGCTCGAGCTGTTCGACCTGACCGCTGCCGACCCGCGGTGGCACGGACCGCGCCGGCGTGAGATTCTCCGCGCGCGGGAGGAGTTCTGCCGGCTGTTTCACGGGTCCGACGCAGCACCCGGCTCTGCCGAGGGACTTCGCCGATACTTTCTCGCGTTCGCGGTAGCGGCGCGACGTCGCACCGCGTCCGGCTAACTGCGTGCCCTAACGTGGTTCAGCTCAGCGTCGCGCCCGCGGGGACAGGAGCACGATCGCGGCCCGCAACTTCCACGTGGGCCCGATGTCCGGATGCACCGGGAATACTCCCAATCCCGCCTGGTAGCTCGCGGGGAACGGCCCGAGCAGCCGCCAAGAGCCGGGCGCGCCGGCTCGTGGATGGACGACCTTGGACTGGGCGGACGAGCTCGCGCCAACCGACACGACTAGCGCCAATGCGAATGCCGTTCGCCGCAAGGGCCTTGGCCGCGCGTGTTTCGGTCTTCGTTGACTGCGGCCCTCTGCGATTGCCTGCGGGAACCCCGCGCCTCTTCAGTCGCTAGGCTGGCAGCCTATGTCGACGCCATCTGCTCGTGCTCGATCGCCTTCGTGATCTCGCGCTCGACCTCGTCGGGCAGGTCGGACTCGATGATCGTCGGCTTGAATACCTCCATGCGTTCGATCACCTTCGCCCGGCGCTGATCATCCGAGCGCGCGAACACGATGAGGGCCGACTTCCCGGGGCCGACCTCCTTCTTCACCTTGTCGATGAAGGTGTTCGTGATGCCGTGGTCGGTGAGCTTGCCCACCAGCCAGCCGCCTAACGTTCCGGCCATGATGAACGGCAACGTCCCGGTCACGGCGGCGGTCAGGAGGCCCGCGATGTGACCGATCTTTTCGCCGTTCGCGGCGATGTTCACGTCCTGCGACACGCGCGTTCTGCCGTCCGGGTACTTCGCGATCAGCGCGGTCTCATCGATCTCGAGCAGCCCCTCGCCGCCCATCCGGTGTAGCGCTGCACGCGCCTCCTCGGCCGTGTAGGGGTCGTCGAAGACCACTGCGACGAGCTTGTTCGTGTTGGCCTTTGGCATGAGGTCCTCCATCTCATGTGTCCGTGCTCGGTCTGCCTCACGAGCGTCGACAGTTCCGCATCGTCACCAGGCCGTAAACGGCTGGCTATTGGACCTTGGTTGGCCGAAGTCTGGTTCACCCCGCCACGACTGGGTCACCTGCCGGCTGTATCAGTCGACTCGCTCGAGGTCCGGCAGCGTCCACGTCTTGTCGAACAGCGGCTTCTCTGGACCGTAGAACCGGAAGAGCACCTCGAACGTTCGGCTGGCCCTCGTCGGAATCCAGTTCGACTTTTTGCCGTTAGGCGGCACCGGCCCGAAGGCGATGTCGACCGAGCCATCGGGGTTCTTCACGAGACCATGCGCGTTGGAGGATCGACTGGACCACTCCGTGTCAAGAATCAGTGTGTGGGTCGCGGCGTCGTACGCGGTCGCCGACCAGTACTGATTGACCGGCGCGGCCGCGGGAACGTGCAGTCGATAGGTGTTGCCTCCATCGAGCGCGGCCCCGGCACGATTCTTCGTTGCCATTAGATAGAACTGTCCTGCACCAAGGTGCTTGGCGCTGAAGAAGGCCATCGCGAAGGCAACCGCGCGGCCGTCTACCGCGTAGGCGTCGGCATTGGTGTAGTTCGACATCATGCCGTCGAGGACGTCGCTGGACGCGGGCACGTGCCAGTGGCCGCCGTCGAAGTACGGTGCCGGGAAGTACGCCGTCTCCATCCGGTTCCGGATCCACGCGTGCGCTTCGGCCGCCGCGTCGTCCAGCGCCGTGCGCGTCACGGCGTCGGGCTTGAATGGTCTGGCCTTCTCGATGCCGATCGACTTGAGCGTATCGATCATTACCTTGTCACGCGTCAGCCACGGCTCGATCTGAACGATGCGGTTGAGTGCGTCGAAAAACCGTGCGTCGTAGCTGATGGTCGAATCGAACATCGCGTCGATCGCGTCGATGAACGTCGTCTCGGATCGATTGGCTGGCTTCGAGAGCGGGTAGACCCTCACGCGCTTGCCGTACGTGACGGCCTTCGCGATGTCGGCATCGGTGCTGCTCTGATAGTTGGAGCGAAGCAGCGCGAACGACTGATACGTGGGCGATGGCATCGCGATGTAGCCGTCGGGCACCTTCTCTTTGTAGTCCGGCGGGAGTATCAGGTATTTGCCACCGTTGCCTTTATCCACGCCGGCCGGCCCAACATCTTCGATGGCGGTTTGCCAGCAGTCGTCTACCGAGCCCACGATGATGCCGCCGTCCGCCGGCGGGATCTCGAGCACGACGGGCCCGACATCCCGCGTGTTGAAGAACGGCATGAAGTAGATCGTGTCGGGGTTGGGCGTCAGCGTCTGATTTTTCCACCCGACCGGCCGAGACCAGTAGACGACCTGGTTAGGCGCGCCGCCAACGCTGACGAATGCCTGACGCATGAGCTCGTAGTTCACGGCCGGCACGCCCCAGATGACTGCTTCCACCGCGCGGCGGTGAATCGTGCGTGCTCGTAGCTCGTCAGTGGTGAGCTCGCGGGACGATGGCGCGGTAGTCGTCACTGGCATAAGTCACCTCCGAGTGCCGTGTCGCCTCGTACCGGCCGGCGAGCGACGCCGACGATTTCACCTCGACGACAGAGGAGCGGCGGGCTCCGCGCATCTTAGACGACCACCCACCAGAAATTCTTGATCGAGATGTTAGCAAGCAGGGCTGTCGACCATCGCACGGACAACCTACGCGATGTACGCGAACGCCGGACTCTGTGTTGAAGTACCCCAACGTGCCAGTCAACGTGATGACGCATTGCTGGGCAACGCGATTCGAGGACCGCTCTCGGGTGCGGTGAAGGTCCGGTCGGCGTTAGGTGGCCGGCCGCCGAGGGGTCGCCATCTGCTTCGCGATGTCGGAACGAGTTATCGTCCGAGATTGGCGAGCGCGAATCGCATGGGGCCGCTCGAGATCCGAATGATTCCCTCGAACGGGCCATCCAGCTCGAAGATCAGGAAGACGGCCGCCGCCACCGATAGCGTCGAGATGCCGAACACCGTCATCACGGTTGCGTTTCTCGGCGCGCTCAACCCAAAGCTGGCAAAGGTCATCGACAGCCAGAAGATCACAACGATCAGGAACTGCTTCGGCACCGCGCCGCCGGCACTCAGCAGTCGCCACCGAGACCGCAGGACTTCAGAGGTCAGCTTCAACGCCTCCGATCTGTACCACCGTTGCGCTTCGGTTTGTGGTGAGAGCTGCAGAATCTCTCTCTCGATCTCTTCCGCAGCCTGACCGGTCTTCGCGACCGATGCCGAGTCGTCGAGAGGCGATCGCAGGTCGGTGCTCGCGCGGCTGGGCCACATCGTTTCGATGCGGTCGGCCAACGTCTCGCGGAGCAGGGTACGCGTGGGCTGCGTTTCGGGACCGTAGCGTGCGAGAAGGCGGTCGAGTGTCAGTATGCCTGCCGCGCTGTTCTTGATCGCGAGGTCCTGCGAGTCGAATGAGCCCTTGGCGGCGGCGGTCACGAGGCCAAGGAGGAGCGCCGTCATCGTCGCTACGAGACCCATCCCGAGGCGGATGACATCCTGCGACTCCTTGCTGACATGCGCGGGCGGAAGCGCATTCCGAACAAACATGCCAATCAGCGCCGCGGCGAACGTGCAGACAAACGTAAGGACCGCGAAGTCGATGCCCGTCGTCATGGCGTTGCCACCCCGGAAGAGGGGCGATCCGCCACGGCCGACGCGTCGGCCGTGGCGGATGACTGGTTCGATCGTTAGGTCAGAACGCGAAGATGAGGCCGAGGCCGCCCGAGCCCTGATGCAGCCAGTCGGTCCCCGACACAGCGTAGCAGCCCCAGTAGTCGCACCACGTGCCGTACTCGCCCGACGGCACCGGCGTCACCATCCACCGGATGTCCAGCCGCACGCCGACCTTCTGGTTCGCCGCCATCCACTTGGCGCCGCCGCCGAGACTCCAGGCAAAGCGCGTGCTGCTGCTGGCGTTCGTCGCGTCGAGCACGTTGATCCCCATCGACGCGGTGATGAACGGCGCGATTCCCTCCGTCCGCGGCAGCCCCTGCCTAACGCCCAGCTGGACGTAGTTGTTGGAGAATCCCGAGCCGACCGTCCGCTTCTGGCCGGCGTTCGGCTTGAAGTCCACGTCGGTGTCCTGGCGCAGGTAGGTCAGTTCGACAGCCGAGTTGCCGGCGGCGAGGAAGCTCAGGATCCCACCCCAGCTGAAGGAAGACTGCTCGTTGATCTCGCCGGCCAGAATACTGCCGAGGCCTTGGGTGTCGAATGAGCCGCCCCACTGGTAGCTGCCGAACGGCGTCAGCTCGATGCGCTTGGGGGGCGTATAGCCGCCCTGGGCCCGAGCCGGCGCAGCGGCGACGGAAAGAATCAGGACCGTGGTGAGCAGGGTGACCAGTCGCGTGGTCACGAACGGACGAGGCATGGTGGTTCCTCCGGTACGGTAGGCCGACGTTCGTCAGGAGACGATTGCCGCGGCCGAGGCCGGCGGGTATCGGACCTTCGTACTTCGCCTTGAACTTCTCCCACGGTCATGGTCCCTTGGCGGCGTCTACCCAGCGTGGTAGAGCTAGCCAAGGACATACGGCTAACTCCGGGTACGGCCTTCACACCGGACGCGCCGTCTCCGGTTCACGTTGTCGCTCGCGCGCGTCGGCGACGTCGCGCTCGAGGAAGTAGTCCAGGAACGTCCGGATGACCGCGATCGCCCCGAGTCGTCCAACCGACTCCCAGCTGGTCGTGATGGACGACTCGATGACGTCGGCGGCGAGCTGGAACGTGAGTCCCGCAACCAGCCAGCGCGCAAATCGCAGCCAGATGTCGCGCCGTTCGTGAGCGGGCAGGGGCGCGAACATCCCGCGGACGCTCCTGATGAACGCTTCGAGCGCGGCGAAGACAATGATCACCAGCGCCAGCGCGTCGATCACGAGGATCGCATGCTCGCTGGCCAGCGTGAACAGCTCTTTCATGCTTTCCACCGTCGTCGCAGTCAGGGCCTATCGGGTCATCGGCGCCATGGTCATCGCCATGCCGACCCGGTCTGGATGTAGAACGCGAACGTGCCGCCGGAGCCCCATGCGAAGTCGAGGCCGGTGCCAAGTCCGAGCTTGCGCGCCATGAGATAACGGAACCCGATACCGCCCGCCCCGACCGTCGGGGCGCTTCCCAGATCGCCTAACGTTTCGCCCACCCGGCCCCCGCCCCCGAAGCCGACGATCGTCCAGCGTGGATCGATCGAGTACCGCAGCTCGCCCTCGGTGAGCAAGGTGACGTCGTTCGCGTACTGCCCGGATTCGAGCCCGCGCATTTGCAGGAAGGGCTTCATGAAGAACGGCGCGTCGCCCGACGCGAATCGACTGTCCACGCGCAGCCCGTACCCCCACCGTTTCTCGGGTTGCCAATAGAAGAGTCCCTGGACCTGATAGCGTTCGAACGGGAGGTCGCTGCCGAACGCCTTCTGGTACCACGTGCCGCTCGCGGTAATGTCCATCCCGCGCCTGGCATCGAGGAGGTTGTCGCGCGTGTCGTACTCGAGGCTCGTCCCGAGTCCGCCGAGGCCCAACGTCAGGTCGCGGTCTGGAATCTCCTCGGGCAACGCCGCGTCGAACGTCGTCTTCGTGTGCACGTAGAGGTAGTGGAGCCCCGCGAAAATCGGGGTCTGTTTGATGCGTGCCTGCATGCGCTGCACGAGGAAGCGCGGGTCGATGGTGTAGCCGAGCGGCTTGTCGGCAAACGGGCTTTCCGGGTCGAAGCCGAAGAAGTCGAGATTCAGCGACGCACCACCTAACGCTCCGAGGTACCGGAACTGGTCATTGCGGAACGGATAGAAGAGGAAGGCCCCGCCACCGGCGCTACCGTCCGACGTGTAGAATGCAGCGGCCCCGGCGATCATCGGAACCGAGAATGCCTGGCCCTGGTGACGCTCGGACGCCTTTCCCCCGAGCGGCTGGCTGAAGAACGCCACGGCGAGCCCGCCGCCATAGCCCAATGCGGGCTCGGTGATGATGATCGGGATGGGCAGAACTCCCTTCTTGGTGAGCAGCCACTCGCTCATGTCCAGGCGACCGTCTTCCGGGTCGCGGAAGACACCCCCTTTCTGACCAAGCGCGGAGGCCGGGGTCAGCGCGAGCAGCAGAATGAGCGCGGTGCCCTTCGTGATCATCGTTAGGCGGCGGCTGAGGGCGGCGCCGCTGCCGGCACGTCCGGCGTGCACGCCCGCCCTGGCCCCGCAGCCTGTCGCCGTCAGGCGGCGACGACAATTGACCCTTGGTGCAGACCTGCTATGTCAGGCGGTCGGGTGATGCCTGGGAAGCACCAGATGGAAGGTGGCGCCCTGAGTGGTGTGGTTGTTCTCGCCCCAGATGCGCCCGCCGTGGGCGGTCACGATCGACCGACCGATCGCGAGCCCGAGGCCAAGCCCATGCTCCTTCGTCGTGAAGAACGGATCGAACACGCGATCCTCGCCGCCGTTAGGCAGCCCGACCCCACGGTCGCTCACCAGAACCTCAACGTGCTCGGGATCGAGCGGCGCGACGTACAGATCGAGCCGGCGCGCGAGCCGCGGCGTGAGGTGCATCGACTCGCAGCCGTTGACGACGAGGTTCACCATCACCTGCAGCAGCTGCACCGGGTCGCCGAAAACGCGCGGCAGCCAGCCAGCGACGGAGGTCTGCACTTCGACACCTGAGAGATCGACTGTGCTCTTGCTCAAGGCCAGGGCGTCCCGAACCACCGCCTCGACGGCCAGCGGCTCGAAACGCGATGTCCCTTCCTTCAGAAACATTCTGAGACGCGCGAGGACGCTGGCGGCCGCTTGGTCGTCGCGCGTGATGTCCTCCAGGATCTGGCGCACCTCACTGAGATCCACCCGCTCCCGGTTCAGCAGGTGCAGCGCGGCCTGCGCGTTGGCCAGGATCGAGGTGAGTGGCTGGCGAAGCTCGTGCGCGATGGCGCCCGAGAGCTCGCCGGCGGTCGCGACACGCGTGACGTGCGCGAGCTGCTTGCGCTGCTCGTGAAGCGCCTCCTCCGCCTGCTCACGCTCGCGAATGACGGCGGCGAGCAGCATGATCGGCGGCCCGAGCGCGATCCAGAACAGCTGCAATGACAGAACCTGCTCGGCTTCGCTCGCCAGCACGAACGGCCCGAGCTGGCGGGCCGTCCCGAGTGTCGAGAGCAACGCGACAAAGGACACCGAGGTCACCGCGCCCCACGGTCCGAGTCTGACGGCCGCCCAGACGAGCGGCGGGAAGAACCAGAGCAGCAAGCCGGGGAAGTGCGCGAACTCGGGTGCGGTACCAAAGGCGACGAGCCCTACGATGAGAAGCGACGCCATGATGGCCGCCGCCTCGACCGCCCGACGCCCCGTCAACGCGCCAAGCTGCCGGAGATCCCTCTGGCCCCACAGGAGCAGCACCGGGGCGACCAGGAGCAGCGCGGTCACGTTCGAGAGCGCGGTACGAAGGAGCGCGGCGCCCGGGCTGGTCGCGTGGTCGAGGCCAAGCAGCGTTCGAACGAACGCCGGCATCGTCAGCGCAAAGACCACAGGCACACCGACCGAGATGGCCACATACGTGAACACCTGGCGCCGGCCGTCGAAGCGGAGCGGGAGTCCTGCGTAGCGGCGCAACAGCGCCGCGGCAGCGCTCATGAACAGCGAGTTGCCCGCGATCTGCCAAACCCACCGCCAGGCAGGGGTTGCGGGGGCCATCGCCGCGACATGCGCGAGCGCGGTCGTGGTGAAGACGACCCACCAGCGCGACCGAGGAGTGAGCAGCAGCGCGGCCAACAACACCGCGTTCGCGGGCCATACGACGCTGATCTGAGAGTTCTGAAAGCGGAACCCGAGTCCGAGCGTAGCCGCGAGGTAGTAGATCACGGCGAGCACCGCGACCCGTGAGGCGTAAAACGCCGCTCGTTTCAGTGAGTCGCTGGCGCCGTGAGCTGCCGCGACGGCGTTCAGCGGAATGACAGCCTGGGTCAAATGCACTCTCGCGCGTGCACCGCACGACCGGTCGACGGGTCGAGCACAGAGCGGCTCTCTCCGGCCTGTCGTGATTAGAACGGTGTAACCGAGGCCAAGCTACGCCGCCAGGCGACGACGTCAACCACCACGAGTGGGTGGATCGCTGCGTTTACATGGCTGTGAAAAAGGACCGCACACAGGTTACTGGAATTGGTCATTGGTTACTTGAGCCGTCGGGATGCTCATCCCGCCCGACTCTCGTATCACCGAATGCGGGAGACGGGCGGCGGCGTCCACTGACCCCCGGTCACCGTCGGGTCCGGCCAGTAGGCGCGGATGTACAGCGAAAAGTCCTCGCCCTTGGGCGCCGGCAGCCAGTTCGACCGCTGCGCCTTGTCGGTCGGCTCATCGGCCTGCACCCAGATCGTGAGCGAGCCGTCCGCGTTAGGCAGGAGGTCCCGGTTCTTCGTGCCGAGTGAGTAGCGGCGGACCGAGTTGGGCACGAAGAAGTGGAATCGATCGTAGAGCGTGAGCGACCAGAACCCCTTCACCGGCGGCTCACCCTTGGCGAAGGTGATCGAGTAGCGGCTGCCACCGTTGAGCCGAACTCCCGCCGCGTCGAGATCCTGATAGAAGTACTTCGTTTCGGTCGCCTTGTTGACGAGGATGTTCGACCGCGCGATGGCCGTGCGCATGAAGTAATCGCTGCCGAACGCCGCGCCGTTGTCCGCGGTGGTCCAGTAATGGGGCAGCGGCGTGCCGAAGCTGCGGAACTGCAGCAGCGGCTCGATCAGCGTCCGCTCCGCGTTCTCGGCTTCATCGATCAAGGCGCTCTCGAGCGTGGGGTTCGTCTGCGCGGCCGCAATGACGGCAAGCACTTCCTCGTAGCGTGTCTCCTCGCCCGGCATCGGTGGCGCGTCCCGCAGAACCAGGCGTAGCTGATCGAAAAACATGTTCGGAAAGACCCATCTCGTTTCCCCCGAACCACTATCCGATGTGCCTGACTTGAGGCTCGGGAGCCTGCTCCAGTCGTGGCGCTTCTCCCGCCCGTCGTACTGCGCGACCGGGTACACGTCGATACGGCCGATCAGGTCCTGCACCGTCCGATTGTCCTGCCGGGTGAGCTCCTGGAACACGCGCGGCACGACCATTCCCGTGCGCGTCGGACAGTGCAGCACGCGCGAAATGCCGTTAGGCGGCGTCCCTTCCCAGCCGGGGCCGACGATGAGGTAGAACCCGGGCCTCGTGCCGTACATGGCGCCGATATCCGCGAAGCTATCCGTCCGCAGGTCGACGAGCTGATAGACCCAGAAGCGCGTCCCGAAATCCGGCACCTGAAGCATGACGGGACTCTCGTCGAGCGCGAGCACACCGGCGCCATACACCACATCCTGGTTCGGGCATGCCACCCAACGCTGCTCGGGCTCGACGTAGTCGTGCAGCATGGCGAGGGTGTTGAGTGGCGCGAGCGGCAGCACGCCATTCATCAACGCGGGCGCCGGCGCCTGCCCGAACGCCAGGCGCCGGTTATAAAGGTTGACCATAGGCCAGGCCCAGAAGTACGCCTCCCGCGCAACCATGCGCGCATACGCTTCCGTGATGCGCGTGCCGGCCACGGGGCCGGGTACCCTGGCGCCGCGGCCGCGGGATGCACGGGCGCCATCCGGCGCACCCGACGTCCGCGACGCCATTACGTCACCGATGACTCACGACGGGAGTTCAGAAGGCGAAGATGAGGCCGAGACCGGCCGAGCCCTGGTGCAGCCAGTCGGTGCCTGACGTGACGTAGCAGCCCCAGTAATCGCACCACGTGCCATATTCGCCCGACGGCACCGGTGTCACCATCCAGCGGATGTCCATTCGGACGCCGACCTTCTGGTTTGCCGCCATCCACTTGGCGCCGCCGCCCAAGCTCCAGGCGAAGCGCGTGCTGCTGCTGGAGTTGTCGGCGTCGAGCACGTTGATGCCCATTGACGCGGTGATGAACGGCGCGATCCCCTCCGTTCGGGGCAGCCCCTGCCTAACGCCGAGCTGGACGTAGTTGTTGGAGAATCCCGAACCGACCGTCCGCGTCTGGCCGGCGTTCGGCTTGAACTCCACGTCGGTGTCCTGGCGCAGGTAGTACAGCTCGACGGCCGAGTTGCCGGCGGCGAGGAAGCTGAGAATGGCGCCCCAGCTGAACGACCCCTTCTCGTTGATCTCGCCGGCCAGGATACTGCCGAGGCCTTGGGTATCGAACGAGCCGCCCCACTGGTAGCTGCCGAACGGCGTCAGCTCGAGGCGCTTGGGCGGCGTGTAGCCGCCCTGGGCCCGAGCCGGCGAATTCATCGCGGGGATCAGGAAAATAGTCACTGCGAACGAGCGCAAAGTCACGGGAACACGGGGCATGGGGATTCCTCCATCTCCGATGCGTTAGGCGAAGGCGTCAGGGGATGGCCTGAGCGGTTCGCGTCGAGCGACAGTCGATGTGAGCGCCGGCCGGCGTTCCCAGGGCCTCACCGGCCGTGAGGCTCCGGGGAACGTGCGGCGGATGATTGCGCCGGGGCGCCTCCAACGGCCATCGGACCTTTGTATGGCTCTCCAGGCTTCCAGGGGCAGCCTAACGCGCGCGCGGCTGTCCAGCGGCAGGGCGAGCTCGACCGTCTCATGCCTTCGACGGAACCTTGAACATCACCTCGACCCGCGACTTCGCTGCCAGGACCTCTTCGGCCGACGTAGTCGCGAACAGGTGAACGAGACGCGCGACGGCACCGGTCCATCCGGTCTGATGGCTCGCGCCGATTCCCGCGCCGTTGTCCCCGTGGAAGTACTCGTAGAACAGCAGGTTGTCGCGCCACAGCGGGTCCGTCTGGAACTTCTCGGCGCCGCCGAAGACCGGCCGCCTGCCGTCCTCTCCGCGGCGAAAGATGCTCTCGAGTCGCTGCGTGAGGTCTCGCGCGATCTCGAACAGCGTCATCAGGCGCCCCGAGCCCGTCGGGCACTCGATGCGAAAGTCGTCCCCATAGTAGGCGTAGAGGTTCGCGAGCGCGCGCACGATCAGCACGTTCACCGGCATCCAGATCGGCCCACGCCAGTTCGAGTTCCCACCGAACAACCCGCTGTCCGACTCGGCCGGCTGGTAGGCGACGCGGTACTGGTGGCCGTCCACCCACAAGTCGTACGGCTGATTGAGATGGGCACGGGAGAGCGAGCGAATGCCATATGGCGAGAGAAACTCGTTCTCATCCAGCATCCGGAAGAGCACGCGCCGGAGCTTCGTTTCGTCGAGGATGGCAAGCAGGTGACGATTGCGCGCGCCAGGCACGTGCGGCGGGGCGATCGTCTCGAGCAGTGCGCTGCGCTCCTTGACCACCCACGCCAGCCGATCCCGCAACCGGTCGATCTGAGAAATCGTCGACGGTGCGATCACGGTCGAGGCGCAGAGCGGCAACAGGCCGACCATCGACCGCACGCGCAGGCGCTGGCACCGGCCATCAGGCAGTCGCAGCAGATCGTAGAAAAAGCCGTCCTCCTCATCCCACAGCTCGTCTTCGTTGTCGCCTATTCGATCGAGCGACGCGGCGATCCAGATGAAGTGCTCGAAGAACTTGACGGCCAGCTCGGCGTATGACGGGTCGTTCTCCGCGAGCTCGAGCGCGATCTGGAACATCGTCTGCGCGAAGAACGCCATCCACGCCGTGCCGTCTGCCTGCTCGAGATAGCCCCCGGTGGGGAGTGGGGCGCTCCGATCGAACACACCGATGTTGTCGAGCCCGAGGAATCCGCCCTCGAACACGTTGTGGCCATCGCGGTCCTTGCGATTGACCCACCACGTGAAGTTGAGGAGCAGCTTGTCGAACGAGCGTTTCAGGAATTCGACATCCGGCTCGCCCGTGATCGCGCGCTCGGTGGTGTACGTGAAGAGCGTCGCCCACGCGTGCACCGGCGGGTTCACATCGCCGAAGTTCCACTCGTACGCCGGAATCTGACCGTTCGGATGCACATAACGTTCGCGGAGAATCAGCTCGAGCTGCTCCTTCGCGAAATCGGCGTCGACCATCGCGAGTGGCAGCGCGTGAAACGCAAGGTCCCACGCGGCGTACCACGGATACTCCCACTTGTCGGGCATGCTCACGACGTCGGCGTTGACGACGTGCTGCCACTGCCGGTTTCGCGGCATCACGCCGCTCCGCGACGGGCGCGGGCGGATGAGATCGAGCCCGTGCTCGATGAGCCATCGTCCGACGTCGTAGTAGTAGTATTGCTTCGACCACAGCATGCCGGCGAGCGCCTGGCGCATGATGTCGGCCGAGTCGTCGTCGAGCGTGCTGGGGATGATCGCCGCGTAGAAGATGTCCGCGTCGGAGCGTCGGGCAGACATCGTCTCATCGAAGGGCCGTCCGAATGCTCGTCCACGCCGGGCATCGGGGGTTCGGTTCGAGAGGCGTAGCCGGACGGTGGCGGAGCCGCCCGACGCTATCTCGAGCTTGTAGTGCGCGGCCGCCTTGGTGCCGATCTGGTCCGGGTTCACCGCCCCAGTCTCGCCGTCGATGACGAATCGGTGGAATGCGTCCTTCACCCACGGACGCGGGTTCGGGTGGTCCCAGAGGCGCTCGCGGTTGGTCTCGTTGTCGGTGAAGAGGATCGGCGGCTCGCCGTCGGCGTAGAACCATCGTTCGCCGAGGAGCGGATGCGTTGCGTGGATGACGGCGGCCTTTGCGACGTCGTCCACGCGCTGCAGCAGCGGGCGTTCCCCCTTGTCGCCCTGCGACCACGTGTTCCGGAACCAGAGCGTCGGCAGCAGGTGAAGCGTCGCGCGATTCGGGCCCCGGTTGTACGCGGTGATGCGTACGAGCAGCTCCTCGACGCGTTCCTTCGCGAACTCCACGTAGACGTCGAAGTAGCGGTTGTCGTCGAAGACGCCGGTGTCGATCAGCTCGTACTC
>Ga0075424_100003610_pt1 | contig 14526 bp, 19 predicted proteins | sample SoiMethybrSBSTD3_FD_75301 | JGI IMG/M metagenome (GOLD analysis project Ga0075424, IMG submission 75301) | Bulk soil microbial communities from a Populus tree surrounding site in Tennessee, USA - Soil MetaG P. TD hybrid SBSTD3 | ecosystem: Environmental > Terrestrial > Soil > Tree plantation... | reverse complement strand
GAGTGGAAGATGGCGACCAGGTCCTCCCCGGCATCCTCGATCGCGAACGTGATGCGCACGAGGTCCTCGGGATCGACGTTGTAGCGAAGCGGGGACGCCTCCGCGTTCCGAGCTGGATGGAACCGCGTCGCCCGTCCGTCGGCGAGCGAGCCCGACAGCAGGCCGCACGCCTCGTTCGGCAGCTCCCGGCGGGCATGCGCCAGGACCTCGTCGGCCAGCGCTCGCGGGAGAGCGAGACCGCTTACCACAGCAGCCGCCCGTCGAGCTCGGCTTCGAGCTCGTCGGGGTCGTGGTCGTAGATTCCGGTGGAGAGGTACTTCCAGCCGCCGTCGGCGAGCAGGACGACGACGTCTCCCGCGTCCATCTCGGCGGCGGCGCGCAGGGCGACGTGGATTGCGGCCCCCGACGAGAGCCCGGCGAAGACGCCCTCCTCGCGGATGAGCCGCTGCACGCCCACCAGCGCATCTCGGTTGCTGACCAGGTAGCGGTCGTCGAGGATCGATGCATCTAGCACCGGCGGCACGAACCCCTCGTCCAGGGATCGCAGGCCCTGGACCTGCTCCCCGGGGAGCGGCTCCGCGGCCACGATCCGGACACCGGGTCGCACCCGCTTGAGGAAGCGTCCCACGCCGGTCAGCGTGCCGCCGGTTCCCAGCCCAGCCACGAAGAGGCCGACCTCGGGGACCGCCGCCACGATCTCGGGTCCGGTTCCCTCCTCGTGGGCGCGTGGGTTGGCGGGGTTGCCGTACTGGTACGGCATGAAAAGCGACGGGTCGGCCGCAGCGAGCTCCTGCGCCATCCGGATCGCCCCGTTCGAGCCTTCGGCACCAGGGGAGAAAACTATCTCGGCGCCGTACAGGCGGAGGAGCTGCTCGCGCTCCGGGGTCGTGTTGTCGGGCATCACGATCCGCACCGGGTGGCCGAGCGCCGCACCGATCCAGGCCAGGCTGATCCCCGTGTTGCCCGATGACGGCTCGAGGATCGTCTGCCCCGGTCGCAGCGTCCCGCCGGACCGTGCCTCCTCCAGCATGGCGCGGGCGATCCGGTCCTTGACCGATCCGGTTGGGTTGGCGCCCTCGAGCTTCGCAAAGAGCCGGATGCGCGGCGACCGGGCGAGGTGCGGCAGCTCGACCATCGGCGTGTTGCCGATGGCGGCGACCAGGTCGCCCATCGGGCTAGCGGGCGCCTCCAGCCATGGCTGGGAGCAGGATCACGGTGTCGTCCGGCCCGACCGGGGTGGCGAGGCCGTCACGGTAGCGGACGTCGCGGTCGTTGACATAGACGTTGACGAACGGCGACAGCTCCCCCGCTTCGGTGACCCGATCGCGAAGTGCCGGGTAGGTCGCGAACAGGTCAGTGAGCACCTCGTTCACGGTGCCGCCCTGCGCTGCGACGCTGCGCGAGCCGCCCACCGTCTCGCGCAGGACCGGCGGGATGCGGACGTTGCTCACGCCAGCGACCCCTCGCCGCAGGCCGGGCAGGCGGGGTCGCGCCAGATCTTCACCTCGGAGAACTCGGTCGACATCGCGTCGAACATGAGCAGCCGGCCGGCAAGCGTCTCCCCGGTCCCCAGGATGAGCTTGAAGACCTCGTTCGCCTGCAGCAGGCCGGCGATCCCGGGCAGGACTCCCAGCACGCCGGCGATCGCGCAGTCGGGCGCCAGCTCCGGCGGCGGCTGGGTCGGGTACATGCACCGGTAGCACGGCCCCTCGAATGGCACGAACGTCGTCACCTGCCCGTCCCAGCGGTAGATCGAGCCATGCACGACGGGCTTGCGCAGCTTGACGGCCGCGTCGTTGAGCAGGTACCGCGTGTCGAAGTTATCGGTCCCGTCGATGATCACGTCGTAGTTGGAGATGAGGCGCTCGACGTTGCTGGCATCCAGCCGCTCGCGATGCTCGACCACGTGCGTCTCCGGGTTCAGGGCGGCGAGCGTCATGCGGGCGCTCTCGGTCTTCGGCATCCCGACCCGGTCCGAGGCATGCAGCACCTGGCGCTGGAGGTTGGATTCGTCGACCACGTCGTCGTCGACGAGGCCGATGGTGCCGATCCCCGACGCCGCGAGGTAGAGGGCGGCGGGTGAGCCGAGCCCACCGGCGCCGATCAGCAGGACCTTGCTGTCGAGCAGCTTGCGCTGCCCGACCTGGCCGATCTCCGGGATCAGGACCTGGCGGCTGTAGCGTCGCTGCTGGGCAGGGGTGAGCAGCTGCTCTGGCGCCTCCCAGGCTCCGCCGAGACGGCGCCAGTCGAGGAGCGAGGCGCGGAGGCTGGCGACCTGGGTATAGCCGTTGGCGACCAGCCAGGCCGATGCCCGCGCCGAGCGCGCACCGACGGCGCAGTGGACCAGGAGCGGGGCGTCGCGATCGGGCGCGACCTCGGCGATCCGTGCCGGGACGTCAGCGAGCGGAAGCAAGGTTGCGGTGGGGATGTGTCCCTCGTTCCACTCGACCGGCTCACGCACATCGACGATCCGCCAGCCGGATGCGGCCAGCTCGAGCGCCTCGGCGGCGCCCACCTCGCGAAAGGTCGGGGAGGCCAAGGTCAGCCGGCCGCCTCAGCCTCGGCGGGCCACGCCACCTCGCCGCCGCGGACGGCACCCTGGAGCACCTTGTAGGAGAGGAGCGCGCACTTCAGCCGCGCCGGGCCGATCGGCACGCCCAGCTCATCGAGGACGTGCTTGGGGTCCATCTCCCGCACCTGATCGAGCGTCTGCCCGCGCAGCTCATCGGTCAGGATCGAGGCCGATGCCTGGCTGATCGCGCAGCCGCGCCCGTCGAAGGCAACGTCGGCGATCCCGGTGCGGCCCTCGTCGAGGCGCAGCGTCATGCTCATCTCGTCGCCGCAGGTCGGGTTCGAATCGGCGAAGTGGAGGTCGTGCGGGTCGAGCGTGCCCTTGTTGTGCGGGCTGCGGTAGTGCTCGAGGATGAAGTCGCGGTACAGGTTGTCCATCGTCAGCTGCCGAAGAGCCGTTGGGTCGCCCGGATCGCGGCGGTGAGCGCCTCGACGTCGTCGAGGTCGTTATAGACGTAGAAGCTGGCGCGGGTGGTGGCCGGGATGTCGTAGCGGAGCATCACCGGCTGCGCACAGTGGTGCCCGGCGCGGACGGCGACACCCTCGGCATCGAAGACCGTGGCCACGTCGTGCGGGTGGATGTCGTCGAGGACGAAGCTGATGACACCAGCGTGAATCGACGGGTCGGCGGGACCGAAGCGCCGGACGCCGGGGATCTCACCGAGGGCCGCCCAGGCGTGCTCGAACAGGTACCGCTCGTGCTCGCGCACCTTGTCCATGCCGAGCGCCTGCAGGTAGTCGATCGCGGCGCCGAGCCCGATCGCCTCGACGATCGCCGGCGTCCCCGCCTCGAACTTGTAGGGGACCTCGTTCCACTCGGCGCCTTCCATGGTGACCTTGATGATCATGCTGCCGCCGGTCATGAAGGGCGGCATCGCATCGAGCAGCTCGCGGCGTCCCCACAGGGCGCCGATCCCCGAAGGGCCGAGCATCTTGTGGCCAGACAGCGCCAGGAAGTCGCAGCCGAGCGCCGCCACGTCGATCGCCATGTGCGGGGCCATCTGCGCGGCGTCGACGAGGACCAGCGCTCCGGCCTGGTGGCCCAGCTCGATGATCTCCGCCAGCGGGTTGATCGTCCCCAGCGCGTTGGAGACGCCCGCCACAGCCAGCAGCTTTGGCCCCTGTGCGAGCTTCGCCCGCAGGTCGTCCATCTCCAGCCGCCCGTCGTCGCTGATCGCGACGTAGTCGAGCGTGGCGCCGACCTCGCTCGTCAGCTGCTGCCACGGGACGATGTTGGCGTGGTGCTCCATCTGGGTCGTGACGACCCGGTCACCGCGCCCGACGTTCGTGCGTCCCCAGCTGTAGGCGACGAGGTTGATCGCCTCGGTCGCGTTGCGGACGAAGACGATCTCCCGCTTGCTCGGCGCCCCGATGAACTGTGCCACCTTGCCGCGTGCCGCCTCGAAGCGCGCGGTGGCGTCCTCGGAGAGCTCGTAGATGCCGCGGTGCACGTTGGCGTAATGGTGGGAGTAGGCATCTGCAATCGCCTCGACGACGGCACGCGGCTTCGGTGAGCTGGCCGCTGCATCGAGGAACGCGAGGCGCTTGCCGCTCCGCGTGGGCATGTCAAACATCGGGAAATCGGCGCGAATGGCGGTCCCGGAGAAGCCCCCGGGGATCAGCGTGTCGACTGCCGGCTCAACAGCCATCGGCCTAGTCTAGACGTGCTCCGCCAGGGGCTCGGCGACCTCGTCGCCGACGCCGGATGGCAGGCCGACCTGCTCGCGCACCCAGTCGTAGCCGTTCGCCTCGAGCTTCTGGCTGAGCTCCTCGCCACCCGACATGACGACCCGGCCGTCGAGCAGGACGTGGACGAACTGCGGCTTCACGTAGTTCAGCATCCGCTGGTAGTGGGTGATCATGAGGACCCCCATCTCCGGCGACAGCGTGGCGTTGATCCCCTCCGCGACGGTCCGCAAGGCGTCGATGTCGAGCCCCGAGTCGGTCTCGTCAAGGATGGCCATCGACGGGTTGAGGATCGCCATCTGGAGCATCTCGAGGCGCTTCTTCTCGCCGCCGGAGAAGCCGTCATTGACGTAGCGCGCGGCCACCGCCGGATCCATGTGGAGGAGCGCCATCTTCTCCTCCATCAGCTTTCGGAACTTGGCGAGCGGGATGCCGGTGTACTTGATCGACTGCTCGCCAGACTCGTCCATCGGCTTGGGGTGGTGCACCGCGTTGTAGATGTTGCGCAGGAAGCTGGCCACCGTGACGCCGGGGATGGAGCTCGGGTACTGGAACGCCAGGAAGAGGCCCAGCCGAGCTCGCTTGTCAGGAGACATCCCGAGCGGCGTCGGCCCCTTCAGCAGGTCCTCGCCACGCCAGGTGATCGACCCCGCGTCGACGTGGTAGTCGGGGTGGCCCATCAGCGTGTAGGCGAGGCTCGTCTTGCCTGAGCCGTTCGGGCCCATCAGGGCGTGGACCTCGCCAACCCTCACGGTCAGCGAGAGGCCCTTCAGGATCTTCTTCTGGCCGATGCTGACCTCCAGGTCGCGGATCTCGAGCTGGTCGGTCATGCCTGCACCGACTTCGCATGAGCGGCGGCGACGCGGCGCCGAACGGCGGGTGGATAGGGTGGTCCGCCGCTCCCGGCCGCCACGTCAGCCAGGGTCGTCCCGCCGAGCGTCCCCGCCAGGGAGCTCTGCAGGCGCTCGAAGACCTCGTGCACGCTGCAGTCCTGTGGGCGGTCGCACGACTCGAGGTCGTCAGGCCCGGCGCACGGCATCTCCAGGATCGGTCCGTCGAGGGCACGCACCGCCTCGACCAGGCTGATCTGCTCGGCCGATCGCGCCAGCCGATACCCGCCTGAGTGTCCGCGCGTTGCAGTCACGAGACCGGCGCGACGGAGGGCGCCTACCAGCTGCTCGATGTAGGCGTGTGGCAGCTTGTCCGCGCGGGCGATGCCTGCCAGGGAGGTCGGCCGGTCCGCATCCGCCTTCGCGAGGGCAACAAGGACCCGGATCCCGTACTCCGCGCGCGTCGAGAGCTTCATGAGAGGTCCACGACCACTTCGTCCCCGTCGAGGTGCACCGGGTAGGCCTTCACCGGGATCACCGGCGGCAGGGCGAGGACGCGGCCGCTGAAGAGGTCGAAGCGGCCGCCGTGGCGCGGGCACTCCACCGCGTCGCCATCCAGCTCACCGTCGCCCAGGTCTCCGCCATCGTGGGTGCAGACGTCCTCGATCGCTCCCCAGCGACCGTCGATCGTGTGCCCAACACACAGGGGCTTGCCGGCCACGACCACGGTCACCACCGTGCCGGGCGCCACGTCACTCGCGCGCACGCCGGACGCGAAGCCGGTCGTCATGCCGCCACCTCATCGACCTGGCCGATGCGCGGCGCGAGGGCATCCAGGATCCGGGCCTTGATCGGCTCCGAGTCGAACTGGGCCACGACCCGCTCGAAGAAGCCGCGCACGATCATCCGCTCGGCGGCGTCCGCGGAGAGGCCCCGCGACTGGGCGTAGAAACGCTGCACCGGGTCGATGGCACCGGCGGTCGCCCCATGGCCGCAACGCAGGATGTCGTTCGTCTCGATCTCGAGGACGGGGATCGGCTCGGCGCCGGCCTTGGGGGAGAGGAGCAGGTTGCGGCACTCCTGGTACGAGCTCGTCTGCTTCGCCTCGGGCCGCACCCGGGTCACGCCGTAGAAGGCGGCGTGCGACTCGTCATAGAGCGCCGACAGATACAGCAGGTCGGAGGTGGCGTGGCTGGCCAGCAGGTCCTGGCACGTGTTGAAGTCGACCTTCTGCGCGTCCCCGGCGGCCAGGAGCCCGAGCAGCCGGCTCGTACCGCCCTTGCCGGTCATGCGGACGTCCATCCCCACCTTGCTGACCAGCGAGCCGATCTCGGCGTTCAGCGTGACGACGTTGGCGTCCTGGCCCACCTCGACCCGCTGCGCGCCGATCCGCCACACGGCGTCACCGAGGCGCTGCAGGTTTGCGTAGTGGAGCGTTGCGCCGTACCCGACCTGGAGGTCGGCGGTGCCTCCGAACCAGACCTCCTCCCCGTCTGGCGAGGTGACCTCCTCGAGGAGCGTCACCGAGGCGTCCTCCTCGAGGATGACGAGGGAGTGCGGCAGATAGGTGTAGCTGCCAGCCGGGAGGCTGGTGCGCGCCACGAGCGGGCCATCGACCGCGACGCCAGCCGGCACGTAGAGGAAGGTCCCGCCCGTCCATGCCGCCAACGAGCGTGCCCAGAAAGGCATCTGCGCGGGGAGCGTCTCCCGCGTGCCGAGGTGCGCGCGAACGAGATCGCCATGGTCCCGAACCGCGGTAGCCAGGTCGGTGAAGATCACGCCGCGCTGCGCCAGGGCCGGGTCGAGGTCGTAGCTGGCGATCGGGGCATCGAGCAGCAGCGCACCATCGCGCGGCAGATCGTCGAGCGAGGTCCGACGCCACTCCTCCATCGCGCTCGATGGCCACGGCTCGGCTTCGACCCTGCGCCACCAATCGGCGCGAAGCGCCTCCAGCCAGGCCGGCTCGCCTCGCGAGATCAGGTCGACCGTGGCGGCGTCAAGGGCCGCCGCTGCCTGGACAGACATCGGGCTTAGCCGACCGCGCCTTCCATCTGGAGCTGGATGAGGCGGTTCATCTCGACCGCGTACTCCATCGGCAGCTCCTTGACGATCGGCTCGATGAAGCCGTTCACGATCATCGCGCTCGCCTCCGCCTCACTCATACCGCGGCTCATCAGGTAGAAGAGCTGCTCCGAGCCGACCTTGGAGACGGTCGCCTCGTGGCCGATCGTGACGTCCTCCTCGTCGATCTCCATGTACGGGTACGTGTCGGAGCGAGCCTCGTCGGAGAGGATCAGCGCATCGCAGCGGACCGTCGACTTCGACCCGTGACAGCCGGGATAGACCTTCACGAGGCCGCGGTACGAGGTGCGGCCGGTCCCCTGCGAGATCGACTTGGAGGTGATGAGGCTGGTCGTGTTCGGGGCCGCGTGGATCACCTTGCCGCCGGCGTCCTGGTGCTGGTCGCTGCCCGCAAATGCGATCGAGAGGACCTCCCCGTGTGCCCGCTCTCCGAGCAGGTAGATCGAGGGGTACTTCATGGTCAGGTGCGATCCGAGGTTGCCGTCCACCCACTCCATCACCGCGTCCTCGTACGCCACCGCACGCTTGGTGACGAGGTTGTAGACGTTGTGGCTCCAGTTCTGGATCGTCGTGTAGCGGACGCGGGCGCCCTTCTTGACGATGATCTCGACGACCGCGCTGTGGAGGCTCGCCGTCGTGTAGGCGGGAGCGGTGCAGCCCTCGACGTAGTGAACGCTGCTCCCCTCGTCGGCAATGATCAGCGTCCGCTCGAACTGGCCCATGTTCTCGGTGTTGATCCGGAAGTAGGCCTGCAGCGGCAGCTCGACGTGGACCCCCTTGGGCACGTAGATGAATGACCCGCCGCTCCAGACCGCGGTGTTCAACGCGGCGAGCTTGTTGTCGTTCGGCGGGATGACGGTGCCGAAGTGCTCCTTGAAGATCTCGGGGTACTTCTGCAGGGCCTCATCGGTCCCCAGGAAGATGACGCCCAACTTCTCCAGGTCAGCCCGGATGTTGTGGTAGACGACCTCTGAGTCGTACTGGCCGCCAACGCCGGCGAGGTACTTCTTCTCCGCCTCAGGGATCCCGAGCTTGTCATACGTGCGGCGGATGTAGTCGGGCACGTCGTCCCAGGACTGGACCGCCTTATCGGTGGCGGTGACGTAGTAGAAGATGTCCTGGAAGTCGATCTGGCTCATGTCGCCGCCCCAGGTCGGCATCGGCCGTGCCTCGAAGTGGCGATAGGCCTTCAGCCGCAGGTCGGTCATCCACTGCGGCTCACCCTTGATCCGGCTGATCTCTTCGACCACCTCGCGAGAGAGCCCCTTCTTCATGACATGGAGGGGCTTCATCTCCGGGTCGTGCCAGCCGTACTTGTAGCCGGCGGGGACCTTGTCAGCGGCAGGATTGGGAAGGGCCATGCGTCTCCTGGATCTAATCCCGACTCAACGAGTAGGTGTTGGACCGATGATGCCCGATTCCCCCTGATCGGTCAACCGACGACACGCCCATTGAGTAGCGGTCCCCCGCCGTCAGGTAGCCGGAAAGTACTGTGGCGGACCCCACGGCACGACCCCGAACATTGCCCGGACAAAGGGGGCTTCCCTCGTACGGGGTATTCGATGAAACGCATCGTCACGGCCATTCTTGCCGGACTCCTGGTGTTCAGCGTCGTCTATGGGTTGGCGGCAAGCCTGAACCTCACCTCCGACACCCTGGGCGCCGCGACGACGACTGTCGCCGCTTGCCAGGCAGGCGCGCTCAACGCGACCTACACCAGCACCTATTCGGCGACGGCCCCCGGCTACACGGTCGGAACGGTCACCATCACCGGGCTGGCCGCGACGTGCTACAGCAAGCCGTACAAGGTCACACTGTCCGGCGCTGCCGGCGTGTCACTGGGGGAAGCGACGGGGACCACTCCCGCGTCGGGCACAAGCTTCGCGGCGACCTTCTCGCCCGCCGTGCTCGCGGCGTCGGTCACCGGCGTCAACGTGGTGATCAGCGGCTAGCACTTGGCAACTCGACCGGCGGCCGCTCGGCCGCCGGTCTGACAACCTACAGGTGAGCCGCATGTGGCGACGAGCGGTCGGGCTTCTCCTCCTGAGCGCTGCGGGGGCCGTCATCGGCATGGCGGCCTCCGTAACGTTCACGACTGACAAGATCGGCGCCAGCACCGTCACGGTGCCGCGCTGCACGGCCGCCTCCCTGACGGTCCTCCAGAACCTGACGGCCACCACCATCACGAGCGTAACGGTGGGTGCGATCCCCTCCGCCTGCGGCGGGGCGACGCTGCAGGTCACCGTGAACAACGGCACGACCAACAGCAGTGGCTCGGCCGCGGTGCCGGCCGGCGGCGGTTCGGTGACGGTGACCCTCGCGGTCGCGCAGGCCGTCTCGGCGACCGAGGAGACCGACCTTGTCCTGGTGGGGCCGTGAAACCGAGAGCATTGCGAACGGCCGCTGCGCTCGGCGCCCTGCTGGTCACGCTCACGGCACTGACCAGCTCAGCCGCCAGCCTGAGCCTGACCTCGCAGAACTTCACGCCATACCTAACCTGCACCGTGACCGCGACACCGGCGACCACCACTGCGGTCATTGACACCACGGTGAAGCAGGGGAACGCGAACGGCAACTTCGGGGCCGTGAACACGTTCACCGTCTCCTCTGGCAACACCGTCAACCAGCGGATCTACATCAAGTTCGACCTGACGACCTGCAGCCCGGCGATCCCCGCGACGGCGACCGTGCGGCTCGCGACGCTGCGGCTCTACGTGACGGTCCTGCCGGCCGCCTGTCGCACGATCGACATCTTCCCGGTCACCGCCTCGTGGACTGAGCTCGCGATCACATGGAACACCCAGCCGTTCGGCACGACCATCAACAACCCGGCCAGCGGCTCGCGGACCGGGACGTTCAACGTCGGGACGCCCGCGGGCTGCCAGAACCTGGCGGCCGGGTACGTCGTTGGCGCGACCGTCACGACCGATGTGCAGGCATTCGTGGCGGGGAGCAGCACGAACTTCGGCTGGATGCTGCGCGACGACGTCGAAGGCTCTGCCACGACGCGGACCGACACGTACTCGGCCAAGGAGCTGGCGACGATCGCCCAGGAGCCTCAGCTCGTCGTCACTTACGTGACCGTCCCATGATCAGAAAAGTCGTTAACGCCGTCGCCCTGATCGGCCTGCTGGTCGTGCTGGCCGGCTGGACCGTCTTCCTGCGTCCCACCTTCCTCGGCGGGCCGGCGACCTACGTCGTTGTGCGCGGCGACTCGATGCTGCCCCTCTACAAGACCGGGGACCTCGTCGTCCTGCGAACGGCCGCCGAATATGAGCGTCACGACATCGTCGCCTACCGGGTCCCGGCGGGCCAGATAGGCGGGGGCCATATCGTCGTGCACCGCATCGTCGGCGGCGACCCGAAGCAGGGGTATCTCGTCAAGGGCGACAACAACTCTTTCCTCGATCCCTGGATGCCTCATCGGCGCGACATGGTGGGCAAGCCGTGGCTTCTCCTGCCCGGCGTCGGTCGCGTGATCGCGTACCTGCAGAAGCCAGTCATCGCCGCCGGCATCGCGGCGGCCTTGATGGTGATGTTCGTGATGGCGCGCCAGCCACGACGGCCACGCGGACCGATTCCAGCTGGGGCAGGACGTCGGGCCGGCGTCGTCAGCCGATGGAGCCGATCGCCGAGCGGATCTGGCCCGGTGTCAGCTGCTCGGCGAGGAGACGCGCATAACCCTGTGTCTGGCCTTCACGGACGAGCCACTCCCCGATGAGCCGACGGCCTTCGATCCACGTGAAGGGGTAGCTTCGCCAGGTCGGATCGCCGATCTGCTGCATCGTCGCCTCCAGCCGATCGCCATACAGCAGCGCTGTCTCCATCAGGTAGGTCCGCACCGCCTCCGGTGACTGCCCGTCGAGGTTGAGCAGGAGCGCAGCGTTGCCGATCGCCGGCTGCAACAGCCTCCGGGCGCGCTGCAACGCTAGCTCTGCATTGACCTCCACCTTCAGTCCGAACCGGCGCGAGAGGCGCTCGAGCTCGAGCGCGAGCTCGGCGTCGCTCATCACGACCTCCCGGGCGTAGCTCGCTATCCCGCCTCGGATCACCGACTCAGGAGCGAGGTGCAGCCGAAGCGTCGCCTCGGCATGCCCCGCAGTGACGAGCAGCGCGTCCTTCACGGCTGCCTCGGCATGCTGCCCGGGGTAGCACTGCTCCGCAGCCACCTCGGCCAACTGCGCGAGCGACCACGGCAGCCCGACGTTGATCACCACCCGCGAGCGGCCGCTACCGAGGTACCGGTGGTCGACCTCCCCTGCCTGCCGATCTGTCCCCGCGAGCTCGACTGACTCCTCCCTCGGAAGCCAGAGCTGCGCTCGTACGTGGCGGCGCATCGCATCCCTGATTGCGGCCAGAACGGGGACGACCTCCTCGGCCGGGATCGTGGCTCGGCGCTCGTGCTCGAGCAGGCGCCGGAGGAGGGAGCCACCCCCGGAAATCGCGCGCCCGACCATGCGCCTGGCCGCCGCAAAGGCCTCTTCGCGTTCGGGCCGGAGCGGGACGTCGTACAGCTCCTCCGCGAGGTCGTTGAAGCCGATCTCCTCCCCGCCCGCCCGCCGCGCCAGCGCGCTGAGGGCGATGAGCTGATCCGCCAGCCAGGCGGCGCGGCGTCGTCGCAGCGGCGTATCAGTGGGCAGCTCGGCAACCGCATCGGAGAGGCGGAGCGCCTCGGCATGGAGCTCGGCCGGCGGCGCCGGATCCTCTCCCGCCACCGCCTCGGCGATCTCGTGCGGGCCGGTATATGAGCCGATCAACCCCGAGACGTGCCGGCCCACCCGCAACCCGAGGAGGAGGTACCGGAGGGCGACATCGTCCATCGGCGCCATGCTAGCCACCGTTGACAGCGGGGTGGCACGTGGCTACCTTCGGCCAGACGCCAAGCACACACGAAGAGAGGAGCGCGCCAGATGACTGTCCACGACGCCGCGCGCCCTCGCCTGCTCAGGGCCGGCCCCCGGTCCTGATCCCTCGCCGGGCGCGCTCCACCGCCCATTTCGGTTCCCCTGCTGTGGAGATTGACCCTTGCCCCTGACCCTGCTTCCTGACGTCGCGCCCAACGCGGCCAAGGCCTCCCCAACCGGCATGGTGCTGCGTGCGCGCAGCGGGTTCTACACCGTCCACCTCGACGACGGCAGCCAGCTCGAGTGCCGGCTCCGCGGCCGCGTCAAGCAAGAGCGCGGCGACTCCGACCTGGTCGTCATCGGCGACCGGGTGACGGTCGCGCCCCTCGGCGACGGCGAGGGGATGATCGAATCGATCGCGCCGCGGCGCTCACGATTCTCGCGGCGCCAACCGGGGCCGCGAGGCGCCTGGAAAGAGGACCTGATCGTCGCCAACCTCGACCAGGTGCTCGTCGTCTTCGCGTGCGCGAACCCGATGCCTCATTTGCGCATGGTCGACCGCTTCCTCGTGGTGGCCGAGCACAATGAGGTCGAGGCGGTCGTGGTCGCCAACAAGGTCGACCTTGTCGGCCTCGGGCCGGCGCGCGCGATATTTGCTGCGTACGAGACGATCGGCTACCCGGTCCACTTCATCTCGGCCCGCGAGGGGATCGGCCTGGAGGAGCTCGAGGATCGCCTGATCGGCCGGGTGAGCGTGGTGACCGGCCCGTCCGGGGTCGGCAAGTCGACCCTCCTCAACGCGATCCAGCCCGGGCTGCGGATCGACACCGGCCCCGTCAGTGAGACGGTCCACAAGGGGCGCCACACGACGACCACGGCTGAGCTGCATCCGCTCGCGGCGTCGGGCGGCGGCTACGTCGCCGATACCCCCGGGCTGCGCGAGCTGGGTCTCTGGAAGATCCCCGCGGACGACCTGGCCTGGTGCTTCCCGGAGATGCGTGACCACCTGGGCCAGTGCGGCTTCAACGACTGCCGCCACCTCGCGGAGCCGCGCTGCGCCGTGCGCGCTGCAGTAGCGGCGGGCCAGGTCAGCGAGGCACGGTACGACTCGTTCCGGCGGCTGCTGCTCGGCGACGCCTAGCCCGACACCGGTCCGAATGGACCGACGACAGGCTTCGCAAGCGGCCCGTGAGGCCCTATGCTCGACGCCGAGAGACGACGGAGGAGGCGCCGGTGGCCCGCGACGAGAAGCTCGATCTGCTTCACAGGATTCCGCTCTTTGGCGGCCTGGACCAGGCGCATCTCGAGCGGCTGGGAACGCTGACCGAGGAGGTCGACGTGCCCGCCGGAAAGGTGCTGATGCGCCAGGGGGACCTCGGCGACGACCTGATGATCATCTACTCCGGCCTCGTCACCGTGGAGCGCAACGGCGAGAGGGTGAACAAGCTCGGACCGGGCGAGTTCTTCGGCGAGATCGCGCTCCTGCAAGAGGGGCCGCGGACCGCGACCGTGACCGTTGAGACGCCGGCCAAGGTCCTGGTCGTCGGCCACCGCGAGTTCCACGCCCTCATGGAGGAGTTCCCCGAGGTGGCGGCCAAGGTGCTCCTCGCCCTCGCGCAGCGGATCAGGACCCTGGACCAGAGCGCCATCAACTGATCCAGGCGCGGCCGGTCCGCCGCTCCTCGCGGTTTTGAGGCGACTGCAACGCCCGAGCGCGGAGATGCGGTCTGCCTGTGCGCCGCGCACCTCAACGATCTGCACGCCCACAGCGGGCAGCCGAGGCCGCCCGAGCAGAGCGAAGGAGAACCAATGGACCAGGCCAAGACGACGACCCGCGATCTCGTGACCGAGACCAAGAAGGGGATTCGCGATCTCGATGGGCACACCGTCGGTGACGATGTGCAGAACGTCAAGGACGAGGTCGGCAAGGATGTCGCCAACGTCGGAGACGAGCTCCATCGGACGGGCCACGACGTTGCCACTGAAATCGACCACGAGGTTCACGAGGAGCGCTGACGCCGCTCCGCGCAGAAGGGCCCCTGAGCGTGGCTCGGGGGCTTTTCCGTGCCGTGTCTGGTCCGCGCTGCAATGTCCCTGATAGCAGCGCGGACCTGCGGTGGGGATGGTTTAGACCGCTCCACACGTACGGTGTCCGCGAAGCGACTCGCGGCACCGCCCATGGGCCGCGCGCTCCACACCTGAGGAGACCTCAGCCATGCTCTGGACGATCCTTGTCATCCTGCTGGTGCTCTGGCTACTCGGCCTGATCGGTTCGGTCGGTGGCGGTTTCATCCACCTCCTCCTGATCGTGGCCGCGATCATCCTGGTTGCCCAGCTACTGACCGGTCGGCGCGCGGTCTGACGACCGCCGCCGCATCGGCTTCATGAAAGGAGGACCTCATGCCGCAGGGCGCGTGGTCACCCAAACGTGAACGACAGTACAAGCACATCAAAGAGAGCGAGAAGCAGGCCGGTCGCTCGACTGACCGAGCCGAGGAGATCGCTGCCGCCAC
>Ga0075424_100003607_pt1 | contig 14532 bp, 7 predicted proteins | sample SoiMethybrSBSTD3_FD_75301 | JGI IMG/M metagenome (GOLD analysis project Ga0075424, IMG submission 75301) | Bulk soil microbial communities from a Populus tree surrounding site in Tennessee, USA - Soil MetaG P. TD hybrid SBSTD3 | ecosystem: Environmental > Terrestrial > Soil > Tree plantation... | reverse complement strand
CTTGGCGCGGTACATGGCGATGTCGGCGTTCTTGAGCAGCGCCTGCGCGTCGGCGGAGTCGTCGGGATAGGTGCTCGCGCCGATGCTTGCCGTGACGTGGTACTCGCCGCCGGCGACCACTAGCGGCTGGGCGATCGCTGCAGTGAGCTTCTGCGCCACCGAGGTGACATACAGCGGATCGGACAGCTCCTCGAGCAGCACCACGAACTCGTCGCCGCCGAGGCGCGCCACCGTGTCGCTCGCCCGCAGACTCTCGGTCAGCCGGCGCGCGAGCTCACGCAGCAGCGCGTCGCCGACGTCGTGGCCGAGGGTGTCGTTGATGACCTTGAAGCGGTCGAGGTCGATGAACAGCACCGCCAGGCGCCGCCCGTGGCGTGCCGCCTGGCCAAGGGCGTGCTCGAGGCGCTGGGCGAACATCACCCGGTTGGGCAACTTGGTGAGCGAATCGTGGGTCGCGACGAAGCGCACTGCCTCCTCGGCCTGCTTGCGGATCAGGAATTGGCCGATCTGTGCGCCGATCACGCCGGCCGCCTCGAGCAGCCGCGCGTCGGGCTCGCGCACCACGCGGCTGGCAAAGGCCGCCACGCCCAGCGTCCTGCCTCCGGAAACCAGCGGGATGCAGAAGGCGCCGCGCATGCCGTAGGCCGAGGCAAAGCGCCGGATGGCGCGCGGATCAGCGGAGATGTCGCCGCTCCAGACCGGCTCGCCGGTCTGCCACGCGCGCCCGGCCAGCCCCTGGCCGGGCGTGAAGGTCATGTCGCGCGTGCGCTCGATGAAGTTCGCCACTCCGGGGTGATCGATTCCCCACGCGTCATGGAAGCGCAGCATGCCCGCCTGCTCGTCGACCAGATGGACGCGGCAGCAATCCCAGCCTTCCGCCTCGCAGATCGCGCGCATCACGCCTTTCAACCCGGCCTCGATGCTGTCGGCTTCGGCGAGCACGCGGGTCACCGCATGCTCCATGCGCAGGCGCCGCTCGGCGCGTTTCTGCTCGGTGACGTCGATGATGTTGCCGATCAGGCCGGCGAGCTTGCCGTCGGGGCCGGTAAACGTCGCCTTGTAGTAGATCGCGTCGCGGTGCGCGCCGTTCGCCAGGGTGATGGTCGTCTCGTAGACCTGGGTGCCCGGGTTCTGCCAGAGCACGTCGTCCATGGCGGCGAGGCGGTGCGCGACCGGCGGATCGTGCCGGTACAGGTGGTGCACCGTGTTGCCGACGATCGCCTCGCGCCGCACGCCGAAGAAGCTCTCCCAGGCCTCGTTGACGCCGAGATAGCGGCCATCGGTGCCCTTGAAGTAGACCGGATTGGGCAGCGTCTCGATCAGCTTCTGCGTGCGCTGCTGCGATTCGGCGAGCTGCGCCTCGCTTTTGCGCAGGTCCACGGTGATCGCTGCGGCGATCCGCCGCGCGCGCCTGCTCGAGGTAGCCAGGGATCCGACCAGCCCGGAAAGCAGCAGGCTGATGACCAGGCCGCCGGCGAGCGCGAGCCAGGGCAGGGCTGCGTTGCCGGGCGACCGGAAGCGTTGCAGCGGGGCGCTCAGCTCGAGCTGCCAGTTGCGGTCGCCGACCTGCAGCGTGGCCTGCGTCGCGAGCACGTCCCCCTGCTGCGCGGCGGGGGCGCTGTCATAGAGCCGCTCGCTGCCTTCGCGGATCACGACGCGCAACGGCAGGTCGGCATGCCGGGCGACCGCATCCTCGGCGAGGTCGCCGATCAGGAAAGTGATGTTCACCACGCCGGCGAAGCTCCGGCGGCGCGCCTCGAGGCTTGCGGGCGGCGTGTCGCTGCGGAATACCGGCAGGCGCAGGCTGACCGCCTTGCCAGCGTCGGGCGCGACGATCAGGGTGAAACCCGGCGAGGCGACCATCGCGCCGGTATCGCGCGACCGCTCGATCGACTGGCGCCGTGCAGCGTCGGCGAACAGGTCGAGGCCGAGCGCGCCCTGGCCGCGCGCCAGCGGCTCGACGAGATGCAGCACCAGGTAGTCGGCGCGCTCGCCGGGCGGATGGATGCGCCGGCCCGACTTTTCGTAGGCGCCGCGGTCGGCGACGCGCCGTGCAAAGCTCAGCGAGCGCGCTTCCGGGCCAAGCGCGGCGGCGTAGCGCCGGAAAGCGGGCATGTCGACCTCGCCGGCATGGAACAGGCCCTGCATGCCGCGCAGCGCGACGCGGTAGCCGCGCAGGCGAGTCTCCATGGCATTGCGCGCTTCAGCGGCGGTGGATTCGAAGTAGCCGCGCGCCGCCTCGTCGACGTCGGTGCGCAGCACGCGCCAGGCGAAGAACGAAACGCCGATGCCGACGACCAGGATGATCCAGGCCGTCGGCTGTCGCACCCAATCCCGCAGCTCGCTCTCGATCCGCAAGGGCCCTCCGCCCTATGGGAAGGACCCGATTGTAGGCTGCTAGCCCCGGCCGACGAAGGGCATCTTCGTCGCCATGATTGTCATGAACTGTACGTTCGACTCGAGCGGCAGGTTGGCCATGTGCAGCACCGCCGCGCCGACGTGCGCGACGTCCATGCGCGGCTCGACCATCATCGTGCCGTTCGCCTGCGGCACGCCCTTGGTCATGCGCTCGGTCATCTCGGTGGCGGCGTTGCCGATGTCGATCTGCCCGCAGGCGATCTCGTTCTTGCGGTTGTCGAGCGAAACGCACTTGGTCAGCCCGGTGACCGCGTGCTTGGTCGCGGTGTAGGCGACCGACATCGGCCGCGGCGCGTGCGCCGAGATCGAGCCGTTGTTGATGATGCGGCCGCCTTTCGGCGTCTGCGCCTTCATGATGCGGATCGCCTCCTGCGTGCAGTAGAACATCGCGTTCAGGTTGATGTCGACCACCGCGCGCCAGGTCTCGATCGGCAGCTCCTCCATCGGCACCGCCGGCGCGCCCATGCCGGCGTTGTTGAACAGGACGTCGAGGCGGCCCCACTTGCTTTTCACCGTTTCAAATATTTTTTTGACGACCTCCGGCTTGGTGATGTCGGCGGGAAGCGCGAGCGCGCGGTCGCCCGCGCCGGAGTCGGCGGCGGCCTTGTCGAGCAGCTCCCTGCGGCGGCCGACCAAGGCGACGCAATAGCCATCCCTGAGCAGCGCGAGGGCGGCGGCCTTGCCGATGCCGGTGCCGGCGCCGGTGACCAGTGCGACTTTCGTCATTTGGATCTCCGTTGGAGGAAGTCGAGAAGGATTTCGTTGAATCGCCCGGGGCGTTCCAGGTTGGGAAGATGGCCGGCGCCGCGCATGACGACGAGCCTCGCGCCCGGAATGCGCTGCGCGAGCTCCCGTGCGATCCGCGTCGGATAGACCTTGTCCTCGTCGCCGGCGATGATCAGCGTCGGCACGCGGATGTCTTCGACCGGCGCGTCGCGGTCCTGCGCGACCGAGGCGATGAGTGTCTTGCGATAGGACTCCTCGCGCACGCGCGCGAGGCTGTCGGAGAGCTCGTCGAAGGCTTCCTTGCGGGCGCGGCTGCCGAGCAGCCGCCGCACCGTCTCCGGCGTGCGGTTGCGCTGCTCGGTGACGAAGCGCCGCACCTGGTCGGGCGAGAGCGCATCGAATCCCGGGGCGGTGCTGACCAGCGTCACGGAAAGGAGGCGCTCGGGGAAGCGCAGCGCGACGTTGCGCGCGATGCGCCCGCCCATCGACAGGCCGACGAGGTGCATCTTCTGCACCCCGAGATGCTCGACGACGCGCATCACGTCGCCGGCGAAATGATCGAACTGCAGCGCGCCGTCGTAGTCGTCGGATTCGCCGTAGCCGCGCGCGTCCCACGCCGCGGCCGTGAAGCCCGCTTTGGCGAAGGCTTCGATCTGCGCAAGCCAGTTGCGGCGATTGCCGCGGATGCCGTGCAGGAAGAGAACGAGCGGCCCTTGCCCCGCGACCGAGACCGCGAGGCGCGGTGCCGGGCCGACCATGACGGTCGTGGCGCTCACTCCGCCTTCGCGCCGGAGATCTTCACCGCCCGCCCGCGACTCTCTCTGTCTTTTTTCAGGTAGAGAAGAAACTGGTCTGGGCTGCTGCCGACCACCTCGTAGCCTTTGTCGACGAGCTGCTTCTGACGAAATTCCGGTTCTTCCAGGACCTTCCTGGTATCGGCGTAGATCCGTGACACGGCCTGAGAAGGTGAATTGGCAGGCAAGAACAAGCCGAACCAGGCGTGGGTCTCGACTTCGGGGAAACCGAGCTCGGCGAAGGTCGGGACCTGCGGCAGGAGCGGCGAGCGCTGCGCGCCGCCGATGGCGATCGCCTTGATGCGCCCGGCCTTCAGCGGACCCATCGACGTCGCGATGCCGGCAAAGGTGAGCTCCACCTCGTCGGCGATGACTGCCGGCACGGCGAGCGAGATGCCTTTGTACGGTACATGCAGCAGGTCGATTCCAGCCTTGTATTTCAGCATCTCGCCCGAGAGGTGCGGCTGGCTGCCGCTGCCGTATGTCGCGTAGCGGATACCGCCGGGTTTCGTTTTTGCAAGCTTTATCAGTTCCGGCAGCGTGTCGGCGGGAAGCGAGGGATGCGCGACGAGCAGCTGCTGCAGCAGCACCAGCATCGTCACCGGAACGAAATCGCGCTCCGCGTCGTAAGGCAGCTTCGCGTAGAGGTGCGGGTTGATCGAGAAGGTCGCGTCGGTGGTCATCAGCACGGTGTGGCCATCGGCGGGGGCCCTGGCGACCGCGTCGGCGGCGATGATCGTGTTCGCGCCCGGACGGTTCTCGACCACCACCGGCTGGCCCCACTGCGCGCCGAGCTTCTCCGCGATCTGGCGCGCCATCACGTCGATGCCGCCGCCGGGCGGATAGGCGACGACGATGCGCACTGGCTTGTCCGGCCAGGCCTGCGCAGCGAAACAGGGGAAAGCGAGGAGAACGGTGAGGAAAAACCTCATCGCGTCGATGATATCTTAGGGCGCATGCAGCAGAACATGAAGTTGCTTTCGCAGAACACGCTCAACGGCCACGGCGGCATGGGCGAGGGCATGTCGCTGCAGCTCGCGCGCGACGGGCGGCGCATTCTGTGGCTCGCGCACGAGAGCGCGCCGAAGAACTTCACCGCGATCGACGTCAGCGACCCGCGCAAGCCGAAAGTGGTGGTGCAGACCGATCTGCCGCACGCGCAGATGCGCTCCAACTCTCTCGAAACGGTCGGCGACGTGATGGCCGTCGCCTATCAGGTGTCGAAGCCGGGGCTCAAGCCCGCCGGCGTCGAGCTATTCGATATCAGCACGCCGGAGAAGCCGCGCTCGATCTCGTTCTTCGATGCCTCGGGTCCGACCTCGCGCGGCTGCCACGTGCTGTGGTTCGTCGACGGTACGACCGTGCACACGTCGTGCTCGGATCCCGACCAGACGCCGCTCGACCCGAAGGACGACCAGGTCTACCGCATCATCGATGTGAGCAACACGTCGAAGCCGGTCGCGGTCGGCCGCTGGCATTTGCCGGGAACCATGAAGGGTGACGACGCGCCGCCGCCGCCGCGCCTGCCGAAGAAGTTCGACGCCGGCTTCCGCGCGCACAACACCAATGTCTATCCCGAGCGCCCCGACCGCTGCTACCTCGGCTATCTCGACGGCGGCTTCATGGTGCTCGACATCGCTGACCGCGCGCGGCCGAAGCTCGTCTCGCGCTGGATGAACTCGCCACCGTACAACGGCTTCACCCACACCGTGCTGCCGCTCTTCGGCCGCGACCTGCTGGTGGTCACCGACGAGTCGATCCAGGACGACGGCGCCGACTGGCCGAAGCTGGTCTGGCTGGTCGACGCGCGCGACGAGAGGAATCCGGTGAGCATCGCGACGCTGCCGGTCACCGGCGTGAAGCCCCTGCTGCACGCGGGCGGGCGCTGCGGCGCGCACAACGTGCACGAGAATCCGCCGGTGAAGGGCGCGTGGCGCTCGGAGGACTATGTGCTCGGCACGTTCTTCAACGCCGGCGTGCGCGTCTACGACGTGCGCGATCCGTACCAGCCGAAGGAAGTCGCCTGGTATATCCCACCCAAGCCGGATGGCTCCTCGCGGCCGACGGCGCAGATCAACGACGTGTTCGTCGACGACCGCGGCATCGTCTTCGCGGTCGACCGGCATGCCGGCGGGCTGTATGCCCTGGAAATGAAGCTGTGAAACTGGTCCTTGTCCTGCTGTTCGCCTCCTCGGCGTTCGCGCAGGGCTATCCCAGCAAGCCGGTGCGGATGGTGCTGGGATTCCCCGCGGGCGGCATTTCCGACGTGCTCGGCCGCGCGATCGCGATCCCGCTCTCGAAGCAGCTCGGGCAGCCGGTGATCGTCGAGAACAAGCCCGGCGCAGGGACCACGATCGCCGGCGACTTCATCGTCAAATCGGCGCCCGACGGCTATACCCTCTGGCTGCAGGACATCACCACGCACGCGATCAACAGCAACCTGTATTCCAAGCTGCCTTACGACTCGATCAAGGACTTCAGCTTCGTCGCCATGGTCGCCTCGACGCCGCTCATGCTGGTGGTGCATCCCTCGACGCCGGCGCACAGCGTCAGGGATCTGGTGGCGCTGCTGAAGGCGAATCCCGGCAAGTACTCGTACGGCTCCTCGGGTAATGGCACGATCGTGCACCTCGCCGGCGAGATGCTGCGCAGCGCGGCAGGGGTCGATGTGCTGCACGTTCCCTATAAAGGCAGCAATCCCGCCACGGCGGCGATTCTCGGCGGCGAGGTGAGCTTCGTCTTCTCCACCATGCCGCCGGCGATATCGAACATGAGGAGCGGCAGGCTGCGCGCGCTCGCGGTGACGACGCCGAAGCGCGTCGGCGCCGCGCCCGAGGTGCCGACGATGATCGAGTCCGGGCTGCCGGTCTTCGAGGTGGTGCTCTACTCGGGAATTCTTGCGCCGAAGGGCATGGACCGGGCCCTGGTGCGCCGCCTCAATGGCGAGTTCGCGAAGGCGGTGCAGTCTCCCGAGATGCAACCGGTCTGGCAGAACATCGGCGCCGATCCGATCGCGATGTCGCCGGAAGAGTTCGAGAAGAAGACCGAGGCGGAGATCGCCAAGCTAGGGCCGATTGTGAAGGCATCCGGGGCGAAGGTTGATTAAGCCGCTCCTGCCGCAGCACAGCCGGTACGATTTCGTGCCGCTGCCGGAACGGAAAGATTACAGCTGGCCAGGCAACAAGCGCCTGGCTTTCGTCCTGACCACCAATGTCGAGTGGTTCGCCTTCGGCGCCGGGCTCGGCCACGACCCGGCGAAGACCGGCGAGCCGCAGACGCACCGCAATTATTCCTGGCGCGACTACGGCAACCGCATCGGCGTGTGGCGCCTGCTCGAGCTGTTCGACGAGCTGAAGCTGCCCGCCGCGCACAACGCCAACACGCTGGTCTACGACTACGCGCCGCAGGTGATGTCCGCGATCCGCAAGCGCGGCGATGAAGTGGTGGCGCACGGCCGCACCAACGCCGAAAACCTGCTCGGCTTGTGGCAGCCCGACGAGGAGCGGCTGATCCGCGAGGTGACCGAGACCATCGCGCGCCACGAAGGCGCGCCGCCGGCCGGATGGATGGGCGCGGGCGCGTACGAGACCGCGAACACGCTCGACCTGCTCAAGGAGGCGGGCTACCGCTACGTCATGGACTGGCCGATGGACGACCAGCCGGTGTGGCTGAAGACCCGCGCCGGGCCGCTGCTTTCGGTGCCTTACCCGATCGAGCTCAACGACTCGCAGGTCGTGATCCACCGCAAGCAGGACGCCACCGACTTCTGCGACATGGTCGTCGACCAGTTCGACGAGATGGCCGGGCAGTGCGAGCGGCATCCGCTGGTGATGAATGTCTCGGTGCACACCTACGTTTTCGGCCAGCCGTTCCGGCTGCGCCGGCTGCGCGCCGCGCTGCGGCACTGCTTGGACCACGCGCGCAAGGACCGGGTCTGGTGGACCCGCCCGCGCGACATTGCCGATTTTTGCCTGCGACTGGCGCCCGGAATCATCCCGGGGGGTTGAGCCCGAGGTATCCTCCGGAAGGGAGGAAATGAATGCTTCTGCCGTCCCGCCCCGCCGAGCTGTCGACCGCGGTCCGCGTCCTGCTGCTGGAGGACGAGCGCGTGCCCGCCGAGATCGTCAGCGAGTACCTGCGCGGCGTGCGCGGCCTCGAGGTGAAGCTCGACCGCGCCGAGACGCTCGCCGAGGCGAAGGCGCAGCTCGCTGCCGGCAGCTACGACCTGCTGATCGTCGACCTCAACCTCCCGGACTCGAAGGGCCTCGGCACGCTCGACGCGGTGCGCGGCGCGAATGCGCTGGTGATCGTCACCACCGCCGACGACGACCCCGACCTGCGCGACGAGGTGCTGGCGCGCGGCGCGTACGACTTCGTCCACAAGTCGCAGCTCGGCCAGGCGTCGTTCCAGCGGCTGGTCCGGTTCGCCGCGGCGCAAGCCGACACGGTGCGCTCTCTGCGGCGCAGCCAGGCGCGGCTGCGGGCGATCGTCGACGCCGAGCCGGAGTGCGTCAAGCTGCTCGATCGCAGCGGCGCGCTGCTCGAGATGAACCCTGCCGGGCTGCGCATGATCGAGGCAGAGAGCCTCGACCAGGTGCGCGGCCACTGCGTCTATCCGCTGGTCGTGCCGGAGCAGCGCGAAGCCTATCGCGCCCTCGTGGAGCAGGTCGCCGGAGGGATGGAAGGCAGCATGGAGTTCGAGATCGTCGGCCTGAAAGGCGGCCGCCGCTCGCTGCACAACCACCTGGTGCCGCTGCGCGACGAGGCGAGCGGCGAGGGGCTGGTGCTCGGCATCACCCGCGACGTGACCGCGCAGCGCAGCGCCGAGCGCGCGCACAAGCTGACCGAGGAGCGCTTCCGCCTGGCGCTCGACACCTCGGCCGACATGATCCTGCTCCTCGATCGCGCGACGATGCGCTTCATCGACTGCAACAACACGGTGTGCCGTCTCACCGGCTACACGCGCGACGAGCTGCTGGCGATGCTGCCCTGGGAGCTGCTGCCGGTCAGCCGCGCAGAGCTCGCGGCGGCCTACGACCGGCAGATCGCCGACCCGTCGCTGCCGGCGGGCCTGCGCAGCTACTACCGCTGCAAGGACGGCTCGCGCCTGCCGTTCGAGTCGCGCCGGCAGGTGCTTCGCTCGGGCGAGCGCTGGATCATCACCATCATCTCGCGCGACATTCGCGAGCGCATCGCCGCCGACCAGGCGTTGCGCGACAGCGAGGCGCGCTTCCGCAGCCTGGTCGAGCTCTCCTCCGACTTCTACTGGGAAACCGACGCCGAGCATCGCCTGGTACACAGCACGCACGACCGCAAGTACGAGCCGGCGAGCGTGCCGGTGACCGGCCTGCGCCGCTGGGACGTGCCGTCGATCGAACCCGACGAGGCGGGCTGGGCCGCGCACCGCGCCGACCTCGAGGCGCGGCGCCCGTTCCACGACTTCGTGCTCGGGCGCGTCGATCTGAAGGGCGCGCGGCGCTATCTCTCCCTCAGCGGCGAGCCCGTCTTCGGCGCGCAGCAAGAGTTCCTCGGCTATCGCGGCGTCGGCCGCGACATCACCGAGCGCCGCCGCGAGGAGCGGCTGGTCGCGCTCGAGCACAGCATCGCCCGCGCCCTGGCCGGCGCGGCGAGCGTGCCCGATGCGCTGCGTGAGGTGATCCGCGCCGTGTGCGAATCGGAAGGCTGGCCGGTCGGCCGCTACCTGGTGCCGGACGAGGCTGCCGGGGTGCTGCGGATGGCCGAGGCCTGGGGCGTCGACGAACCGAACGTGAAGCAGTTCATCGCGCGCTCGAAGGGACGGCCGTACCTGCGCGGCGAAGGCCTCTCCGGCTGGGTGTGGCAGCACGGCCAGCCGCTCTCGGTGACCGATACCCGTAACGATCCGCGATCGTCGAGCTCGAAAAGCGGCGATGCCTCCTCGGGCATGGGCGGCGGCGCGTTCCTGTTCCCGGTGGCGTTCGGGGGCAAGACCATCGGCGTGCTGTCGTTCTCCAGCGCGCAGGCGCGCGAGGCCGACGAGCGGCTGCTGCAGACCATCCATGCGGTCGGCGCGCAAATCGGGCAGTACCTGCAGCGCAAGAATGCGGAGGCGGCGCTCGCGGAGAGCGAGGCGCGGTTCCGCGAAACGTTCGAGCTCGCCGCCACCGGCATCGCCCATGTTTCCCTCGACGGCCGCTTCCTGCGCGTCAACCGCCGGCTGTGCGAGATGTTCGGCTACGAGGAGTCGGAGCTGATCGGCCGTTCGGTCAAGGATCTGTCGCACCCGGAGGACCGCGACGTGACCGACGAGGCGCTCGCCGAGCTGCGCTTGGGCGACCTCGGTTCCGCGCGCTTCGAGAAGCGCTACCTCCGCAAGGACGGGTCGCTGCTCTGGGTCGCACTCACAGTCGCGCTGGCGCGCGACGCGGCGGGCGCGCCGCAGCATGAGATCTCGGTGCTCGAGGACATCACCGAGCGCAAGGAGCGCGAGGCAGCGCTGCAGCGCTTCCGCACCGCGCTCGACTCCTCCGCCGACATGGTGTTCCTGTTCCGCATGCGCGACGGCGCGCTGCTCGACTTCAACCAGTCGGTGTGCAACTACCTCGGCTACTCGCGCGATGAGCTCCTGAAGCTCAAGCCGCAGGACGTCCGCTTGGGGATCACCCCCGAGAGCCTGCGCGCCGAGCTGAACGACCTGCTCGGCGTCCCGGGGCAAAGCAATATCGTCCTCACCGAATATCGGCGCAAGGACGGAACCACCTTCCCGGCGGAAAGCCGGCGCAGCATCCTCGACACGCCGCAGGGACACGTGGTGGTGGTCAATGCGCGCGACCTGACGGAGCGGCGCAGCGCGGAGAAGCGCCGCGCCGCGCAGGCGCGCTACCAGAAGAAGATCGCGCGCCTCGGCCAGAGCGCGCTCGCCAAGCGCGACGCGGCCGAGCTGCTCGAGCAGGCGGTGCAGAGCGTGCTGGAGGGACTCTCCGGCGACGTGGTCGCCTACATCGAGCGCGGCACGCGCGCGGACGAGATCGTGCTGAAGCGCGTCGCCGGGCTGGCCGAGCCGGCGCCCGAGGTGAGCGTCGCCGACTGCGAGCCCGGCAGCCCGCTCGGCCGGGTGCTCGCCACCGGCGATCCTGCGGTCGTCGAGCCGCGCTGGAGCGAGGCCCGCCTGCTGCCTTACGCCTGGGCGGAGGGCCACCGCACGGCGGCGATTGTCGCGGTGCCGGGCGATCGCGGCGTGCGCGGCGCGCTGTGCGCGCTCGCGCGCCAGGAGCGCGCTTTCGGTCCCGAGGAGCTGCGCTTCCTCGGCGCGGCGGCGAGCATGGTCTCGGCGGCCCTGCACCGCCTCGACAGCGAGGCGCGCCTCGCCTACCTCGCGCAGTTCGACGCGCTCACCGGGCTGCCAAACCGCGCGCTGCTGTCGGACCGCTTCGCGCAGATGATCGTCCTCGCCAGGCGGCGCCAGGCCCCGCTCGGCGTGCTGTTCATCGACCTCGACGACTTCAAGCTGGTCAACGACACCCAGGGCCACGCCGCCGGCGACGAGCTGCTGAAGGAGACCGCGCGGCGGTTGCTCGACTCGGTTCGCCAGGGCGATACGGTGGCGCGCATCAGCGGCGACGAGTTTGCCGTCATCCTCGGCGACCTGGCGCGCGCGGACGATGCGGCGCTGGTCGCGCAGAAGATCATCGACCGCCTGAGCGAGACCTATGTCATCCGCGGCAAGGAGGTGTTCGTCACCGCGAGCATCGGCATCGCCACCTTCCCCGCCGACGGCGACAACGCCGAGGTGCTGCTCGGCGCCGCCGACGCGGCGATGTACCGCGCCAAGCAGGCCGGGCGCAACGCCTTCCAGTTCTTCACCGCCGAGATCAACCAGCGCACGCGTGCCCGCGCCCAGCTCGGCACGGAGCTGCGCCGCGCCCTGGAACGCGGTGAATACACGCTCGCCTACCAGCCGAAGATCGACCTCGCCACCGGCACGACGATCGGCGCCGAGGCGCTGCTGCGCTGGAACCATCCCGAGCGCGGCAGCGTTGCGCCTGTGGAGTTCATCCCGGTGCTGGAGGAGAGCGGCCTGATCGTGCCGGTCGGCGAGTGGGTGCTGCAGCGCGCCTGCCGCGACCTGAAGGCGTGGCAGGCCGCGGGTCGCAAGGTGATGCCGGTCGCAGTCAACCTCTCGGCGCGCCAGTTCCGCCAGCAGGACCTCGAAGCGCGCATCCGCTCGATCGTCGACGCTGCCGGCATCGATCCATCGCTGATCGAGCTCGAGATCACCGAGAGCCAGCTGATGCACGACCCCGAGCACGCTTCGCGCGTGTTGCGCGCCCTGGGCAAGGCCGGGCTGCGCGTGGCGATCGACGACTTCGGCACCGGTTACTCGAGCCTCGCCTACCTGACGCGCTTCCCGCTCGCGTCGCTCAAGATCGACCGCTCGTTTGTCGCGCACGCGCTTACCGACCAGGCGGACGCCACCATCGTGCGCAGCATCGTCGAGATGGCGCACACCCTCGGCTTCACCGTGGTCGCCGAAGGGGTCGAGTCGGGCCCGCAAGCCGACTTCCTGCGCAGCCTGGGCTGCGAGCAGGCCCAGGGTTTCCTCTTTGCCCGCCCGATGCCGGTCGCGGCATACACCGCGCATATCGGCGATGCGCTTCCCAAAGCGCGGTCGCTGGGGTCCGCCAAGCGGAAAAGGCGGTAAGGAGTTGTAAGGGAAGGGGTTTCGTACCCTTTATCAAGGTTCCCCTACAGCGCGGTCACGCGGGATTGGGCATGCTCCCAATGCGGTGGATACCGACGACTACCTCAGTCGCAAACGGCACCTGCGCGAAGCCGTCAATATCCTCCTCGTCGAGGACGACACGGCTTTTGCCGAGCTGGTGCGTGCGCAGCTGAGGCGCATGCCCTGGGTGGAATCGCGGCTCGAGGTGGCGAGCACGCTGCGCGACGCATTGGCGAAGCTTGCGGCCGAGCCGTTCGGCCTGGTGGTCACCGACCTCAACCTTCCCGACAGCCGCGGCCTCGACACGCTCGGCGCGCTGTCGCAGGCCGCAGAGCAGCCGATCATCGTCCTCTCGGGCGATGCCGATCCGGCGATCCGCGCCGGCGCGATGGACGCCGGCGCGTTCGACTACCTCTCCAAGGACAACCTCAGCGCCGCGGTGCTGGAGCGGCTGGTTCGCCTCGCGTCGATCCAGGCCAATACGTTCCGTCTGGTGCGCGAAAGCGAGGCGCGCTTCCGTAGCCTGATCAAGCTCTCCAGCGACTTCTACTGGGAGACGGATGCCGAGCATCGCGTGATCAGCACGCAGCACGGCTCGGAACGCCACACCGCGGTCAACCCCGGGCAGCTCGGCAAGGCGCGCTGGGAGCTGCCGTCGATCTCGCCGGACGCCGCCGGCTGGGCGGCGCATCGCGCCACCATGGACGCGCACCGGCCGTTCCGCGACTTCGAGGTCGCGCGGCGCGACGACGACGGCGTCGAGCGCTGGCGCTCGCTGAGCGGCGAGCCGGTGTTCGACTCGGCCGGCGCTTTCACCGGCTACCGCGGCATCGGCCGCGATATCACCGAGCGCAAGCGCGCCGAGGACGAGCTGCGCCGCTTCCGCCTGGCCATGGACGAATCGGCCGACATGATCGTGCTGATCGACCGCGAGACAATGCGCTTCGTCGACGTCAACCGCACCGCCTGCACGCTGCTCGGCTACAGCCGCGAGGAGCTGCTGGCGATGGGACCGCAGGACGTGCTGCCGGTGAGCCGCGAGCGGCTCGAGCAGGCCTACGACGAGTTCATCGCCAATCCGGCGCAGACGACCGGCATGAAGAGCCATTACCGCTGCCGGGACGGCTCGCTGCTGCCGTTCGAGTCGACGCGGCGCGTGCTGCGCTCGGCCTCGGGCTGGATCATCGCCGCGATCTCGCGCGATATCCGCGAGCGCATCGCCGCCGAGAAGGCGATCCAGCAGAGCGAGGCGCGCTTCCGCGGCCTGAACGCGCTTTCCTCGGACTGGTACTGGGAGCAGGATAGCGAGTTCCGCCTCACGTTCATGTCGAGCATCGACAAGCTCGGCCTGGACCCGGTCAAGTACCTTGGTGCGCGCCGCTGGGACCAGCCGGCGCTCAATCTCACCGAGGCTGACTGGGCGACGCACCGCGCGCAGCTCGAGCGCCACGAGCCCTTCCATGACTTCGAGATGGAGCGGCCCGGCGCCGACGGCCGCAGCGTCTGGCTGTCGCTCTCCGGCGAGCCGGTCTTCGACGACGCCGGTCGCTTCACCGGCTATCGCGGCATCGGTCGCGACATCTCCGAGCGCAAGCGCGAGGAGGGGCTGAAAAGCCTCGAGCACTCGGTGACGCGCTGCCTGGCCGAGGCCGAGAACGCCAGCCTGGCGCTGCAGGGCGTGCTGGGAGCGATCTGCAGGAGCGAGAACTGGGACTGTGGCTGCTACTTCCGCGTCGATGCCGGGGCGGGCGTGCTGCGTTTCGCCGAAGCCTGGACCGCTCCGGGCACGGGTCTCGAGCAGCTGATCCCGGGATGGCAGGCGACCACGTTCGCTCCCGGCGTCGGCCTCACCGGCCACGTGTGGCAGTCGGGAGAGCCGGTGTGGGTGGCGGA
>Ga0075424_100003604_pt1 | contig 14534 bp, 9 predicted proteins | sample SoiMethybrSBSTD3_FD_75301 | JGI IMG/M metagenome (GOLD analysis project Ga0075424, IMG submission 75301) | Bulk soil microbial communities from a Populus tree surrounding site in Tennessee, USA - Soil MetaG P. TD hybrid SBSTD3 | ecosystem: Environmental > Terrestrial > Soil > Tree plantation... | reverse complement strand
GTGGAGCGGGAGTTCGGCGACCGCGTCCGCAGGGCAAACGAGATTCAGACCAAGGAAGAGCGCCAGGCGGACCTCGACCGGATCAAGGACGAGGCGCTCGCCAAGTTCGAGGAATCGCACCCAGAGATGGGGAAACAGATCGCCTCCATTCTGGAGCACATCGAGAGTCAGGATTTGCGCCGCAGGATCTTGAAAGATGGCAAGCGCGCCGATGGACGGGGCCCCGACGACATCCGGGAGATCACCTGTGAGATCGGTGTACTCCCGCGCACGCATGGATCCGCTCTCTTCACCCGCGGTCAAACCCAGAGCCTGGTCGCGACAACGCTCGGAACGAAAGTGGACGAGCAGCGCGTCGAGGAGCTGGAAGGGCAATCCTGGAAGAGCTACATGCTGCACTACAACTTCCCGCCGTTCAGCGTCGGCGAAGTGAGGCCGATGCGCGGGCCCGGCCGCCGCGAGATCGGGCATGGCGCACTCGCCGAGCGAGCGATCGAGCCCCTCATTCCTTCCGACATCGACTTCCCCTACACCATTCGCGTCGTCTCGGACATTCTCGAGTCAAACGGCAGCTCGTCGATGGCGACGGTGTGCGGGGGCAGTCTCTCCTTGATGGACGCGGGCGTTCCGATCAAGAGCCACGTCGCGGGAATCGCGATGGGCTTGATCCAAGAGGGAAAGGACGTCGCGATCCTGACCGACATCCTGGGCGTCGAGGATCACCTGGGCGACATGGACTTCAAGGTGACCGGCACACGCCAGGGCATTACCGCCTTCCAGATGGACATCAAGATCGAAGGGCTCTCGATGGACATCATGTCGCGGGCGCTCGAGAAGGCACGCGTCGCGCGGATGCATGTCCTGGGTAAGATGGAAGCCGCGATCGCGGCGCCTAGGGCCGAGCTTTCGCCGTACGCGCCGCGGATCTACATCATGATGATCGATCCGGACAAGATCCGGGAGGTCATCGGACCGGGCGGCAAGATGATCAAGAAGATCAGCGCCGAGACCGGGACCCAGATCGACATCGAGGACTCTGGTGAAGTCCGCATCGCCGCGTTCAGCGGAGCGGATGGGGATCGCGCCCGGGAGATCATCCGGTCGATTACCGAAGATCCCGAGATCGGGCGCATCTATTCAGGAACCGTGCGGCGGGTCGTTCCGTTCGGCGCCTTCGTCGAGATCTCACCGGGCAAAGATGGCTTGGTCCACATTTCCGAGCTCGAGACGCACCGTGTGGAGCGCGTCGAGGACGTGATCAACGAGGGGGACACGGTCCTGGTCAAGGTGATCGGGATCGACCGCGAGGGCAAGATCAAGCTGAGCCGCAAGCAAGCGCTCCCCGGGTACGTCGATACCGGCGAGCCGGCAGCAGCGGGCGGCGGCAGCCGCGGTGGCGGTGGCGGCGGCGGCGATCGGCCCCGGCGCCGGCCGGAGCACTCGCGCCGCTAGCGGAGAGTCGAGGAGCGGGTCGAGCACGTCTCAGCGGAGGCCACGGCCTCCGTTGGCGTTTGAGGAGGGTTCCTTGGACGAAGGCGATCGGTTTCGCCGGGTCGTTCTCCCGTCCGGCCTGACCGTGATCGGCGAGCACGTGGCCTCCGTGCGTTCCCTGTCGATCGGGGTCTGGGTCAAGGTGGGGGCGCGGTTCGAGTCGACGGCCGAATCGGGAATGTCGCATTTTCTCGAGCACATGGTCTTCAAGGGGACGCGCACCCGGGATGCCTACCAGCTGGCCCTGAGCCTGGAATCGGTCGGCGGCCACCTGGATGCGTTCACCGGGCGCGAGGTGACCTGCTTCGACGCGCGCGCGCTGGACGAGCATTTGGATCTCGCGGTGGAGGTCCTCGCGGATCTCGTCTTGAATCCCAGGCTCGATCCGGACGACGTGGAGAAGGAAAAGAAGGTCATTCTCGACGAAATCCACACGTACGAGGACACGCCGGACGAAAGGATCCATGACCTCTTCGCCGACGTCGTCTGGTCCGGCCACCCGCTGGGCAATCGCATCCTGGGTACCCGGGAATCCGTCCAGGCGTTCACACGCGAGGACGTCGCGCGCTACCACACGCGCCGCTATTGCGCATCCAACCTGCTCATCGCGATCGCCGGAAGCTTCGACTGGGATCGGTTCGTGAGCCAGGTCTCTTACCAGTTTGGCGGTGCTCCCGCGGGCCTCCCGCCCGACCCCGAAACCGTGCAACCGAACGGCCGGGACGTGGTTCATCATGTAAAGGATCTGGCGCAGCAGTACCTCTGTATCGGCGCCCGCGGTCTCCCGTCGCAACACCCCGACCGCCATGCCCTTATCGTCCTCTCGACCCTGCTGGGCGGAGGCATGAGCTCGCGTCTGTTCCAGCGGGTACGGGAGCAGGAGGGATTGGCCTATTCGGTCTATACGTATGCCGACTTCTATCGCGATGCCGGGATCTTCTGCGCGGGGATGAACGTCCAGCCGCAGCACGGCCGAAGGGCCTTAGCGCTCACGTTGGAGGAGTTCGAGCGCGTCATCCGGGAGGGAGTTCCCGAAAACGAGCTCCGCTCCACCAAGGCTCAGCTCAAGGGGAATCTGCTCCTGGGGCTGGAGAGCACTTCAAACCGCATGAATCGGATCTCGCGGAACGAGCTTTACGAAGGGCGTTTCGTTCCGGTGGACGAGCTGGTGCGCAGGGTGGACTTGGTCCAATCCGAGGATGTCCGGCGAATCGCGTCGGAGCTGATTTCGCGCGATCGACTTTCGCTCGTCGCGCTCGGACCCAGCGCCGGCTCCGCGTTCGAATCGGGGGACCTCATGGTCGGGACCGCCGCGTGAGCGATCGCCAAGATCTCGAGGAGAGGGAGGAGGCGGACGTGGTTCCCGTGCGCGTCTCCCTGGAGTCGCACGCGTTCGCTCCACCTGCGTACCAGAGCGAGCACGCCGCCGGGCTCGATGTCTTCGCGGCCGTGTCGGAGCCGCTCACGATCGGACCGGGGCAGGTGGCAGCCGTACCGACCGGGATTCGCCTGGAGATACCCCCCGGCTTCGAGGCCCAAGTGCGGCCGCGCAGCGGTCTCGCGCTCAAGCACCGGATCGGCATCCCGAATGGCCCCGGAACGATCGACGCCGATTACCGCGGAGAAGTGAAGATCTTGCTCATCAATCTCGGAGAAGAGTCGTACGTGGTTCATCGTGGGGACCGCGTGGCCCAGCTCGTCTTCGCGCGAGTGGCCAGAGTCTCCCTCACGGTCGCGACCGCGCTCAACGAGACCCTGCGCGGCGACGGCGGATTCGGGCACAGCGGACGATGACGCGCCACCAGGCGCGCGCCCGCATGCGCCATCGGCTGCTTCGGGCCGGCGCGCTTCTCACCCTCCTTCTCTCCTCGGTGCCGGCGTTCCCCCCGCGCCCTGACCTGGCCGAGGCGCTCGAGCAGGCGCCGGCGGCGGATCGCGACACGGTCGACCTCACCCCGTACCTCGCCTCGCGGGAGGCGCGGCGCGCCAAGGTGCCGTGGAAAATCGGGGAGTACTTTCAGTTCTCGATTGATTGGAGCGGCCTGAACGGGGGGAACGCGCTGATGCAGGTTCAGAACCTCCAGACCGTGGACGGCCATCGCACGTGGCGCATCATCACGAAGGCGGAGTCGAACTCGTTCGTATCGAAATTCTACAAAGTGCGGGACCGGGCCGAATCCTTCGTCGACGCCGAATCCCTCTACACGCGCCGTTTCGAAAAACATCTCCGCGAAGGATCCTACAAGAAGGATCTCTCCGTCCGGTTCGATCAGGCGAACGGGAAAGCGATCTACCAAGACGGAAAAACCTACGACGTGCCGTTGCAGGTGCACGACGTCCTCTCCGCCTTCTATTATGTGCGGACGCGTCCCCTCCCGGACGGCGCCGCGATCGTGATCCCGACCCATGACAACGAGAAGAGCTACGACATGGTCGTCAACGTGCTCCGGAGGGAACGGGTCGAGGTCCCGGCCGGCAAATTCGATTGCGTCCTGGTGGAGCCGGTGCTCAAGTCCGAGGGAATCTTCAAGGCCAAAGGGCAGATGTATGTCTGGCTTTCGGACGACGAACGGAGGATCCCGGTGCAGGTCAAGAGCAAGGTTCCGATCGGATCGATTTCGGTGAGCCTGACCGAGATGCGGCTCGCCTTCGTGGGAAAGCCTTGACCCCGCGCGAGGAAATTGATTTGTCCGGAGTTCACACCATTCCCGTCGCGGAGCGTCCCACCAAGGTGCGCGTCGAGCAGTTCGCTCCGGCGCCCGATCCCGCCGCACCCCAGGGGTCCTTCGACCGCTTCTTCCCGGACCTCCTCACGGGTTCCTCCCTTCGGGCATTGATCGCCGCCTGGGCCGAGGCAAAGAAGCTCGGACGCCCCGTCATCGCGATGCTCGGCGGGCACGTGATCAAGACGGGGGTGCAACGTCCGCTCCTCTCCCTGCTCGACGAGGGGGCGTTCACGGCGATTGCCATGAACGGCGCTGCCGCCATCCACGATTTCGAGATCGCGATGTGGGGGAATACCTCCGAGCCCGTTGAGGAGACGCTCGGCTCGGGACGCTTCGGAATGGTCGAGGAGACGCCGGCCCTCATGAACCGGGCGGTGCGGGAGGGCTTGGACCTCGGCTTCGGCATGGGAGAGGCCCTTGGTCGCTTTCTGCTGGATTCGCGCGCGAAGAACGTCGAGCTGAGCCTTCTTGCGCGTGCCGCGCAGCGGTCACTCCCGCTCACCGTGCACGTGGCGATCGGGACGGACACCCTGCACCAGCATCCGTCCTTCGACGGGGCCATGACCGGTCTCGCGACACACCGCGACTTCAAGATCCTCGCTGCCGCGATGCGCCGCCTTTCCGGCGGCGTCGTCCTGAACTTCGGCTCGGCGGTGGTTCTGCCGGAGGTCTTCTTGAAGGCGCTCTCGCTCGTGCGCAACCTCGGACACGACGCGGGCGCTTTTACCGCGGCGAATTTCGACCAGATCCGCCACTACCGTCCCGAAAAGAACATCCTCGAGCGGCCGCTTCAGGCGGGTGGGCAGGGTTTCTCCTTCGTGGGACCCCACGAGATCTGGATCCCGCTCCTGGCCACGCTGTATCTCGCCAGGACGAGGCGGACCTCCCCGTGAAGGGCCGGCCCCTCGGCCGACCCGGCCGGCGTTGACCAGAATCCTCCGGATCCGAACCAACCCGTGAGGCGGGGTCGCTTCGCCCTCGGTGTGCTTGGCGTCGCGCTGAGCGCGGCTGCGGTCTACGTCCTCCTCCGCCAGGTCAGCCCGAAAGAGCTCATGCGCAATATCCGCGCGTCGGACCCTGCTTGGTTCCTTGCCGCATGTGGCCTCACGGTCTTCGGCTACTGGCTCCGCGCGCTCCGGTGGGGGAAGATCCTGTCGCCGGAGGCGCACGTCCCTCAGGGGAGGCTCTTCGCCGCGACCATGGTGGGGTTTCTCGCGATCAACACCCTTCCGGCGCGGCTCGGCGAGCTGGTGCGCGCATACGCGCTGGCGCGAACCGAGCGGATCAAGACAGGCACGGTTCTAGGATCCGTCGTCATAGAACGGATATTCGACCTGGCGGCGCTGGGCGGATTCTGGGCGCTATCGCTTCTGTTTGCGCCCTATCCGGATTGGTTTCGCTGGAGCGGATACCTGACGCTGGGGCTGAGCGTCGTCATCACCCTTGGGCTTTGGCTCCTCCACGCGGGACACGACGCCGCCAGCCCGGTGGGATCGCGCCTCCGAACCCTCATTCCGATCAAGCTCTTCGCGCCGCTGGAGCGCCCGATCGCTTCATTCACGGCGGGGCTTCGGGTCCTGGGAAGACCCTCGACCATGGCGGGCTCCGGGATCATCACCGGCGCGATGTGGATCGTGAACGCCGCGGTGTTCCTGTTGGTCGGGAAGAGCATGGGCCTTGCCCTACCGGTCTGGAGCCCGTTTCTTCTGGCCTTTATCGTGTGTGTCGCGATCATGGTGCCCTCATCCCCCGGATTCATCGGGGTGCTGGAGGGCTCCTGCGTCGTGGGGCTATCGCTTCTGGGAGTCGATGCCTCGCGGGGGCTGGCGTACGGTATTCTCTATCACCTGACGCAAATTCTGCCGCTTGTGGTTCTTGGGGGGGCTTATGCAGTCCGGGGCCGGGCTGGAATGAGCCTGGCTCAGACCGTCGGCGAGGCCGCCGACGGCGGGGAAAAGCGAAAAAACTGACGACAGTGACAGGCTAAAATATGGCAGGCCAAAGGGTGTAAAGCTTTTTTAGTTGACTCTGACGACCCCCGCTGCTATACTGTTTCGTGCAATAAATCCGCGCTCAGAGCACACTTAGCGCTGGCGAGTCCGAGAGTGGAGGGGCGATGCAAACTTCCGACCGAGGGCTGATTTCGCCGTTCGGAAGTCCACGTTCCAGCCTTATAGCGTTAACTACACTGATCGCGGCGATTGGTTTCACGCCCTGGGGTACCGGGACTCCGTGGGCACAGTTTGCATTTCGCACTCTCGGTCTGACGGCGCTTTTTGCCGTTTCATTTGGATATTCGAGGAGCTCGTTCGCACGCAGCGTGTGGGAGGCCCGGGTCACGCGTGCGATGCTCGTTTTCGTGCTCATCTCGGCGCTTTCGGCAGCCTTCTCGATTCATAGGGGCAAGAGTCTCGAAGCCATGCTCAACTTGCTTGCCATCACAGGACTCTTCCTCACCGCCGCCTCCCTCGTTCGAGGAACCGGGCTCTTGCGAGGCATCGCGCTCTTGGAAGTGCTCGCAGCGCTTCCGGTCGCCGCACTAGGGCTCATGCAGCATTTCCGCCCCGAGCTTCTTCCGGCCGGGAACTCGTACCCAGGCCGTGCGCTCGGACCTTTCGGACAGCCGAATCGGATGGGCGGGTACCTCATCGCCGCGATCCCGGTTGCGCTGGCCCTCGCGATCGTCGCGCAGGACCGCGCGCTCAAGGTGGGAATTCTGCTTGCGACCTTCGGATTGATGTTTTGCGTTGTGGCCACCTACTCGCGCGGAGCCTGGCTCGGCCTTGCGGCGGGCCTCTTGGTGCTGGCCGTTGCCTTGGTGCGATGGCCGGAACTTCTGCCGCGCCCCGCGTTCCTTGCTGCGTCGGTAGCGTGCGTGTCGCTTCCGATCCTCTTCCTTCTTCCTTCCGTGATTTCCAGGCTGGAAGCCCGGCGTTCCGCCACCCCCGCGTGGAATCTCCCGTTCGATCCGGAGCGGGAGGGGAGCGGCGCCATGCGTCGCGCCATCTGGTCCGGGGCGCTCCGGGCGACAGCCCGGCGGCCGGTGCTCGGATCGGGGATCGGTACCTTCCGCGAGGCATTCGACCGTTCCAAGGGGACCACGATGAAGCGGCTCGAAGCGGTCGGGGGGCGCACCGCCGATCAAGCTCACAACCACTACCTTGGTCTTCTGGCTGAGCGTGGCGTTCTGGGTCTCGCCGCGTTCGCCCTTCTGACCGCGCTCTCGCTTGGCGCGGCGGCCGCGGCCTTGGCTTCCGGAACGCCGACGATGGGACGCGTTCTGGTTGCCGGCCTGGCCGGTTCGGTTGTGGCGCTCTTGGCCCACGGGTTCGTGGATGACAACCTGTCGCTGATACCGCACGGGAACATCTTGTTCGCGAATCTCGGCCTGCTTGCAGCGGCTCCGGCCCTGAGCAAGACTCGAACCCGAGGATCCGCCTGGTTCGGGCGGGCGGGCATGCTCACGGCCGTTCTCGCGATGTCCGTTTCGCTGGCGAGCTTCGCAGCCTCCAGGCAGGCTTACGCCGGCGCCGCGAGCGCGCGAGCCGGTCACGTGGAGCTGGCCGCGTCGGAGTTTCGTGCGGCATCCGATCTGGCCCCATGGCGCGACGACTTCGCGGTGGGCCATGGGGAGCAAGCCGAGGCCTGGGCCCTTCATGGGGCCGGCGCCCCTGCCTTGAAGGAAGCCGAGGCGGCGTACCGGCGCGCCATCGCAGTAAACGGCTCCGACCCGGTGACCCGGCAGGAGCTTGGGCGCCTCTACCTATCGCATCCCGATGTGTGGGGGGACGGGGTGAATCGCGCCCTCGTGGAGCTTCGCGCGGCTGTGGCGCAAAACCCCTATTACCCCGAGATCCAGAACGATCTCGGCGTAGCGCTTCTGCGCGCTGGGGACCGGAGCGCGGCACGCGAGGCTTTCGGGCGCGCGGCCGGCGGTTCGCGCGAGTTCGTGGATCCGCTCCTCAACCTGGCCACCCTGGCCATCCAGTCGGGGGACTTGGTCGAGGCGCGGGTGTGGGTCACGCGGGCGCTCGAGCGCAACCCGCGCTCGGAACGCGCGCGATCTCTCCTGGCTGAGCTGGGCAAATAGCGAAACCCGAACTCAGGAACATGAGGATAAGCAAAATTGCAGAACACCATTCCAAGCATCGCGATCGAGAGGAGGTGAGCACCCGGTCGTCAGTGTCTCTTCATGGGTTGAAGCTCGAATCAAGTGGGTCCACTTCTCCGTTTTGAGTTTCGTTTGAGGGAGGACAAGCAATGCGCAACCGAGCTTTTCTAAAAGTCGTTCTCCTCGGGCTTTTGACCTTCGCACTGGCGCCCGGTCTTGCCGGCGCCGCGAGCCAGGGCCAGGACCTGACGGGGATGCTCGCCTCGAGTGCCGCAGAACGTGCTACGGCGGCGAGCGGTCCGGTCATCAATATTTCTCCAGCATCGCATGATTTCGGGCGCGTGAACGTGCCCGTGAGCTCCGGGAATTTTAACTTCGTGGTTAAAAATACCGGCGATGCCAATCTGACCATTTCCGCGGTGAACCACAGCAACCCGGGTGTAGGGTTCTCTGCATCCATCGGTTCGCTGCCCGTGACGCTCATTCCGAACGGCACGGTCAATCTCGTGACGTCCTACGCGGCGAGCGGCAGCGGCCCGCACTCGGACAATGTCACGCTCGTGAGCAACGCGAACAGCGGTAGCCCCACGATCCTGCTCCTTGCCACCGCGAACAATGCTCCGGTATTCAACCCGCCCCTCGCCGCCAACTATTCGGCGGCCGCGTTCTCCGCGTTCTCTCTGACGGCAAGCGCGACCGATGCCGAGGGCGATTTGCTCAGCTGGACCATCGCGAGTGTGCCGGCGTTGCCGGTCGGCGCGACGTTCGACGGCGGGACGGGTAAACTGGATTGGACGCCGAATGCATCCGACGCGGGGGACTACGCGGTGACGATCACGGTCTCCGACGGCGCTGCCAGCACGCCTGCTTCGTTCGGGCTGCATGTCACGGCAGACAACCTTCAGCCGACGGCGAACCCCGGCGGGCCGTATTTTGGCCTGACCGGTATCCCGCTTTCCATGGACGGCAGCGGCTCGTCCGACCCTGACGGCGTGATTGTGACCTACGCGTGGAACTTCGGCGACAACAATACCGGCACCGGGTCCAAGCCCACTCACACCTACGCCGCCGCGGGGAATTACATCGTGAGCCTGACGGTCACGGACAATGGTGCGACGCCGCTGAGCCACACGGCGCTCACGTCGGCGTCGATCTCGAACTTCATCGCCGCCAACATCGTTCGGAATACCACCAATCCGGTCAAGGTCACCGGCAATCGCCAGGAGCTTTTCGGTATCGAAACGCCGAGCCGGCAGCTCACCGACATCAATCCGGCCACGATCAGGATGAGCACGACGTTCCCGAACGCTGGTAATGTGTCCGAGATCCAGAACACGGATTCGAAGGATCTGAAGATCGGGGACATCGACGCCAACGGTTTCTTTGACCTGGACGTGCATTTCAAGCGGTCCGCGCTCAAGGATCTGCTGCTTCATGTGCCGAACGGCGCCACGGTCGAGCTTGTGATCACGGCTCGGACGTCCGGCGACAACAAACCGGTTCGCGGAACGATCAACGTAGTCAAGTCGGGTGCGGGCCAGGTCGTTTCGGCCGCATCGCCGAATCCGTTCCGCCAGGATGGGACGGCCATCTCCTACAGGGTTGGAGACAGCGGCCCGGTATTCGTCCGCATCTACTCCGTGAACGGCCAGCTCGTGCGGTCGCTCCGCGAGGAGTACGCGACGCCCGGGTCCTACGAGGTTCGCTGGAACGGTAGGGATGACGTGGGCCGCGTCATGCCGTCCGGCATCTACTTCGTGAGCGTCAAGCAAGGCTTGGATGCATCGACGACTCGGGTGGTGCTCGCCCGGTAGTCCGTCTCCAAGAGTCAGCAGGATCGAATGGAGCGGGGGCTTCGTGCCCCCGCTCCATCCTCGTTTTCGTTTTCCAATCATGACGGGATGCCCGGGGAGAAATGCCCCGAAGTCCTTGCATGGAATGATGATTCGGTGTATACTGTGTGCTCGGATCGGGATTGGATTCCGGTCCACGGATGGATATTCCAGGTCCTCTCCGACACGTCACCCGTGGTTTTGCATCGAGGGCGTTTGAACCAAGGCATGGATTTACGCCGCGCTCCTAATCGCCCCGTCTCAGCCCGGGAATACACCCCTATTCGACCCGAATGAGATTCCCCCGGAGGCTTTTCATGCGTCCCAGCCGGCGATTCTTGCGTTCCATCTTGTCCGTCGCCGCAGCGACGTTCCTCGCCGCGGGCGTCGCATCCGCCGCCCCGTCCTGGTCCACCGATCAGGACATCTCCGACGGGGACGTGAACGATACGTTCATGTCGAACAACGGTCAGCGCTTCCTGGCCGTCGACGACAGCAATAACCTCTACGTGGCCTTCTACGACGACCGATTCAAGGTCCAGAACGGCGACGACAATTTCGAGATTTTTTTCCGCCGCTTCATCTACAACTTTGGCTCACCTTTTATCACGCGCGTCACGAACGCCCCCAACATGTCCAAGAATCCCGCGATCGCGATCAGGAACTGGGCAGACGGGGATTTGGCGACGCGACAGGACAGCGGACGCGTGTACATCGTCTGGCAGGACGCCCGACTTTTCCCCATCCCCACCTCGGGGGCCCCCAGGTCTTACACGATCTTCATGAGGACCTTCCGGTCGATGGGCGGCACCGGGTTCGGTCCCGAGCTTCAAGTCTCCCCCTTTGACACACTCAATGCCGCGACGTTGCCAGTCGTCACCGTGGGCGACTCCAACCGGGTCTGGATCGTATGGCAGAAGCCGAGTGACGGCACCGGGACGACCGCGCTTTATTCGAGCGTCTACCACTCGAATACCGGCGTGCTCGATCCGGTCGTACAGCTCACGTCGGGCACTTCTTTCTCGGGGAGCGCCTCGATCGCCGCGACCCAAGACGGTGTCGTCCACCTCGTTTGGGCCGACACGCGGACCGGATTTCAGGAAATCTGGACCAAGCGTTTCGTGCCGGGCAGCGGTTGGACTCCGGACGAGCAGCTCGTCTTCAGCCCGTTCTCGGCCTCGACGCCCTCCATCACGACCGATTGGCACAATCACGCGCATTTGGTCTGGGTGGATCGGCGCGATTCGAATCAAAACGAGATCTACTACAAGGAGTACGTCCCCGGGGTCGGATGGGACGCGCTCGACACGCGCGTCACAACGAACACCTTCTCCCAGATTCAACCCTACGTGGACGCGGATGCCATGGGAAACGTGTACACGGTTTGGACGGATCTCAGAAACGGCTCCGCCGACTTCGACATCTTCTATGACACCCGTAACGCGGGCGTGTGGGCTGGGAACACGCCACTCGTTTACGCCGCCACCGATACGTCCCATTCCATGCAGCAGAATCCGGGCATCACTCATGATGATTTCGGCACCGCGTACGTGGCGTGGATGGATGAGCGCCTGCCCGCTTCCAATGGTAAGAACAAGGAGGCCTTCTACAAGGTAGGGTCCAACGTCGTGACGGCGGTTCCAATCGCAGAAGCGCCTGGGCTGACCCGACTCCTCCGTAATTATCCCAATCCGTTCAATCCCTTGACCAAAATCCAGTTCGCGCTCGAGCGCGACGCGCAGGTGTCGCTCAGAGTTTTCGACGTCCAGGGCCGGGCGGTTCGGACCCTGATTGACAGCTATCTTGCATCCGGACCTAGACTTATGAGCTGGGACGGTCGGGACGATCGCGGCCGACCCCTTCCTTCTGGAACCTACTTCCTTCGGCTGGAGGGGGGAGGCGCCTATCTGACGAGAACGGTCAATTTGGTTAAATGACAAGGACTTGTATCGGCGGCAGGCGGCGTTTCTTTTCGGGGGGTATCAGAGGAACCGGGCCTGTTAACCGTTGACGACGATAACAAATAGTGTTATAATCGTTTCTGCCTCGAGACTGAAAACCTTTCGGACGAGGCAAGTCCAAATCGCAACCGGGCGTTACGCCCCACATCTCGAAAAGGCAATGGCGAAAGCTCCCCGATTCGCAGTCGAACCCGAGTTCTGCTTGGAGGCATTCGTCTGAGGGCTATGTAGGCCTTCGGCGTTTGCCTTGTTTTGTTTTATCGGTCCACGCTTCACTGAATTCGTTCAGAGGGCTACTGAACTCGTAACCTCTCGCACCTCCGGGTCGACATCGAAGAAAGAGGTCCCCTAAGTGATCCTCCGCCTCTGGTCACGGATTCGACTTTCCTTCCCTGCCGTCCTCACGGTCGCGCTGGGCCTCCTTTGCCTCACCTCGTCGGCGTTCGGAAAAACGGTGAGGAAGGACCAGTGGGAAGATTTCTTCATCAGCACGCCGCTCACATACACGCCGGGGCGCAGCACGCCGGCGGTTGTGGAAACCACGATCCGCCACCAGGTCTTTTTTAGCAATCTGGAGGCGGGCACGTCGGCATGGTCCACGATCAACTGGCGCGCCGGCATGCCAGTCGGCTGGAACATCGTCCCGGGTATCCACGCGTGCACGGGAAACTCCTGGTGGTGTGGCCAGGTCGGATATCCGCACGGTGACGGGTACGGGAACGCCTGGATCCAGACCTTGACCACCAATGTCCCGATCAATATCTCCGGCGGGACCGGCGCCCAGCTGACGTTCAAGACGCGATTCCAGAGCGAGTTTCTCTTTGACTGGGGCTGGGTCCTGATCAAAGGGGGCAACGTCGGAGCTCGTTGGGATACGCTCGCGTCCTACTCGGGAGACTTCGGGAACAACTGCATCAACCAAACCCTGGCCATCCCCGATAGCTTCAAGCTCGTAACGCAGCCAATCACCCTCCAGTTCCTCTTTGGCTCCGACGTGCAGGGCTCGGCCGAGGATTCCACGGGTGCCTTCACCGGTTGGACCCTGGACGACGTCGCGGTGAAGACCGGGACGACCACGCATTTCTTCGACGACATGGAGAGCGGCTCCTCCAAGTGGACCGCTGTCTCTCCCAACCCGGGCGCGCTCTGGCACGTGGAGAGCGCACCCAGCACCTCGCAGCCCGCCAATTGCGGCTTCCTCAACACGAACGTCTGGGTCCCATTCCAGGGATTCGGCTTCGGGCTCGTCCCGGATTTTGCCGACCAGATGGTGATAACACCGCCGATGGACCTTGTAGGCGTTTTCAGCCCCGCAACCCCCACCACATCCCTCAGATTCCAATTCGACGAATGGATCAATCTTCCGCCACCCAACTCGGTCTATTGGTCCCTCTGGATTCAGGGGTCGAACGACAAGACGACTTGGACCCCTTGGAGGAACGCCCAGGGCCTCACGGAATACTCGGGCGGCACGCCGCAATGCTTCGAGGGTGTTTCATATAACTTCAATCCGTACGACAGCACACGAACGGGATTCGGGCCCGAAATGCGCTACATCCGGCTCGGAATCCGACTGCGCGATGAGAAAGCGATCGACGGCTGCGCGTGCGGCGGGCCCATCAGACTAGGTTTCAATACCGAGGGTCTCTACCTCGACAACATCGGCGTCTACTACGTTTACACCATCAGCGGTGTGGAAACCGTGAGCCCATTGCCGGCCGCGCCCAGACCCAAAATCCAGAGAACCTTCCCCAACCCTTTCAATCCAAACACGACAATCGAATTCTCAGTGCCGACATCCGGTCCCGTGCGGGTCGGCATTTTCGATATCCACGGGAAGCGTGTGGCGACCCTCGTCGACAAGACGATGGACCCCGGAGTCTACCGGGTCCGCTGGACCGGAAAGGACGCGAACGGTGCCGACGTCTCGTCGGGTGTCTACTACGCGCAGATTCAGAGTACGGGCGGCCGCGGTTCGGGGCGCCTCGCGTTGATCAAGTAGCTCGAGCAGTTTGAACCGAACTCATCACGCTAAGTCCGCAAAGTCGAAGGGAGGTGGTAACCCGAAGGGTAAGCAGCAAGCGAAGTTGTAAGCGGTTTTGTTGCAGTGCCCGGAAGGGCGAAGTCTCGTGTCTGCAACACCCGCGATCCGGATGGGCCGGACGCGGAAGGAAGGGAGCCCCGTACAGGAGAGACGGGCCCTTCGCAACTTCGAGTTCCGATTCGTCGGAGGTTTTACATCATGCTCAAACGGCTTTTCACGACGCTGTTCTCAGTCGTGGTATTGGCCGGGTTGACGTCGGTGGCCAGCGCGCAGTACATCAAGATCCTCACGGACAACCCGACCGACAATACGCGGTTGCGGGCGACCGGTACGACGATCCTGTCCATCACGCTCGATACCAATCACGAC
>Ga0075424_100003601_pt1 | contig 14538 bp, 11 predicted proteins | sample SoiMethybrSBSTD3_FD_75301 | JGI IMG/M metagenome (GOLD analysis project Ga0075424, IMG submission 75301) | Bulk soil microbial communities from a Populus tree surrounding site in Tennessee, USA - Soil MetaG P. TD hybrid SBSTD3 | ecosystem: Environmental > Terrestrial > Soil > Tree plantation... | reverse complement strand
GACGCGATCAAGCTCGCCTCCAACGAGAATCCGCTGTCGCCCTCCGACCGCGTCCAGCAGGCCATCATCGCCGCGCTGCCGCACCTCAACCGGTATCCGGACGGTAGCGGCTACTACCTGCGCCAGGCGCTGGGCGAGAAGCACGGCGTGACGCCGGATCACGTCATCCTCGGCAACGGCTCCAACGAGCTCATCGAGCTGGTCGTGCGCTCCTTCCTGAAGTCGGGCGACGAGGCCGTGGTCCCGCATCCGTCGTTCGTCGTCTACCCGATGATCGTGCAGGCCGCCGGCGGCATCCGCGTGATGGTGATGCTCAAGGACCACCGGCTCGATCTCGAGGCGATGGCCCGCGCGATTACGCCGATGACCAAGATCGTCTTCATCGCCAACCCGAACAACCCGACGGCGACCATCGTCACCAAGGACGAGGTCGCGCACTTCATGTCGCGCGTGCCCGAGCGCACCATCGTGGTGTTCGACGAGGCGTATCTGGAGTTCGCGCAGGGCCCGGATTTCCCCGACACGCTGGAACTGGTCAAGCAGGGGCGCAAGGTGGTCGTGCTGCGGACCTTCTCCAAGGCCAACAGCCTGGCCGGCCTGCGCATCGGCTATGGCGTCGCCGACGCCGACTGCACCGCGCTGATGAACCGGATCCGCCAGCCCTTCAACGTGAATGCGCTCGGGCAGGTGGCGGCGCTGGCCGCGCTGAGCGACGAGTCGCACACGCTCGAGTGCGTGCGGATGATCGAGGCCGGACGGCACTATCTCTACGACGAGTTCAACGGTCTCGGCGTGAAGTACGTCCCCTCGCGGGCCAACTTCATCCTGGTCGACGTGGGCCGCAGCGCCTCCGACATTTACCAGCGTCTGCTCAAGGAGGGCGTCATCGTCCGACCGATGACGCCGTTCGGCATGGAGTCCGCCCTCCGCATCACGGTCGGCACGCCGCAGGAAAATCGCCGCCTCGTCAAGGCGCTGCGCACGGTGCTGGGGAAGAGCTCGGCGTGATCGAGCGGCTGGCGATCGTCGGCGTCGGGCTCCTGGGCGGCTCGCTGGCAAAGGCCGCCCGGACCCAGGCGATCGCACGCGAGATCGTGGGAATCGGCCGCGACGAGGGCCGGCTTCGCCCGGCGCTCACCGACGGCACGCTCGATCGGATCACGACGGACCTCGCCGACGGCCTGCGCGGCGCCGACCGTGTGGTGCTGGGCGCGACGGTGCTCGCCAACGAGACGCTGCTGCCGCAGATCTGGCGCGCGGCGGCCCCGGGCGCGATCGTGACGGACGTGGGCTCCACCAAGCGTGGCATCGTGACGGTCGCCGAGCGCCTGGCGCCGAGCCGCCGCGACGTGCAGTTCGTCGGCAGCCATCCGATGGCCGGCTCCGAGAAGGCGGGCTATGCGGTGGCGCGTGCCGATCTCTTCCAGGGCGCCACCGTGGTCATCACCCCGACGGAGTCGAACAGCCCGGCCGCCGTGAAGAGCGTCGGCGAGCTGTGGACCGCGGTGGGCGCGCGCGTGGTCACGCTGGAGCCGGACGCCCACGATCGCGCGGTGGCCGCCATCAGCCACCTGCCGCACGTGGTGGCGTGGGCCCTGGTGGATGCCGTCGGGCGCTTCGAGCCCGAGGCGTTCGCGGTGGCCGCGCGCGGCTTCAAGGACACCACGCGCATCGCCGCCTCCGATCCCGACGTGTGGCGCGAGATATTGCTGGCGAACCGGGACGCGGTGGTGGCCAGCGTGGCCGCGTTCCGCACCGCGCTCGACGACCTGGAGCGTCTCGTCGCGCAGGGCGATGGCGCCGCCCTCACCGCGCTGCTGGCGCGCGTGAAGGCCGCGCGGGAGAAGGTATCGTGAAGTTCCGCGTGCGTCCGGTTCGCCGGCTCGCCGGCGAGACCGAGGTGCCGGGCGACAAGTCCGTCTCTCACCGCGCCGCGCTGCTCGGCGCGCTGGCCGAGGGCGTAAGCGAGGTGCAGGGCTTCCTCGAGGCCGAGGATTGCCTGCGGACGATCTCCGCCGTGCAGGCGATGGGCGCCGAGGTCACGCGCAAGGGCCCGGGCCATTTCCGCATCGCCGGCGCCGGGCTGCGCGGGCTGAGCGAGCCCGCCGACGTCGTGGATTGCGGCAACTCCGGCACCGCCGCGCGCCTGCTCTGCGGCGTGCTGGCCGGCCAGCCGTTCTGGACGATGCTAACCGCCGACGCCTCCATGCGCCGCCGGCCCATGGGCCGCATCGCCGACCCGCTGCGGAAGATGGGCGCGACGATCGTCGGCCGCGCGGAGGGCACGCGGCTGCCGCTGGCTATCCGCGGCAGCGCCCAGCCGAAGGCGATCGAGTACGCCACGCCGGTGGCCTCGGCCCAGATCAAGTCGGCCGTGCTGCTGGCCGGTCTCGGCGCCGACGGCCCCGTCACGGTGATCGAGCCCGCGCCCTCGCGCGACCACTCCGAGCGGATGCTGCGTCGCTTCGGCGCCCGGCTGACCACGAGCGAGCGCACGGTGACGGTGACGCCGGGCCCGCTTCGGGCCACGTCCGTGTTCGTCCCCGGCGACATCTCGTCCGCGGCGTTCCTGCTGGTGGCCGGCGCCATCGTCGGAGACTCCCGCGTGACGCTGCACAAGGTGGGCGTCAACCCGACCCGCACCGGCATCCTCGACGTGCTGGATGGCATGGGCGCCCGCATCAGCCGCAGCGCCGCTGCCGACGAGGGCGAGCCGACGGCGTCGCTCACGGTCACCGGCGGCGCGCTGCGCGCCACCGAGATCGGCGGCGCCCGGCTGATCCCGCGCCTCATCGACGAGGTGCCGATCCTGGCCGTGGCCGCCGCTGTGGCGCCGGGCGTGACGGTCGTGCGTGACGCCGCCGAGCTGCGCGTCAAGGAGTCCGACCGGATCGCGGCCATTGCCCGCGAGCTGGGGAAGATGGGCGCCCATATCGAGGAGCGCCCGGACGGCATGGCCATCACCGGCGGCGGCCGCCTGCGCGGCGCCGCCGTGCAGAGTGGAGGCGACCACCGCATGGCCATGGCCCTGGCCGTCGCCGCGCTCGTGGCCGAGGGCGAGACGGTCATCGAGGATGTCGAGTGTGTGAACACGTCGTTCCCGCAGTTCACGGAGCTCGTGAACGCGCTCGCCGGCACGACCGCGATCACGGTGGAGGAGTGAGCGGTGGGTGGGCGTGAACCCGTGATCGCCATCGACGGACCGGCCGGCGCCGGGAAGGGGACCGTGGCGCGCCGCCTGGCCGCCCGGCTCGGCTACCGGCTGCTCGATACCGGTGCGATGTACCGCGCGCTGGCGTGGTCGATCGCGCGGGCCGGGCTCGCGGCCGAGGACACGCCGGCACTGCGCAAGCACGTCGAGCGGGTGCACATCGACTTCGACGGCGACCGCGTGGTGGTGGACGAGCGCGACGTCACCGACGAGATCCGCACGCCGGAGATCGCGGCGCTGACCTCGAAGCTATCCACCCTCGGCGTCGTGCGTGACAAGCTCACGCCGGTGCAGCGGCAGATGGCCGCGACCGGCGGCGTGGTGCTGGAGGGCCGCGATACCGGCACCGTGGTGGCGCCGGACGCCGAGGTGAAGTTCTACCTCGACGCCTCGCTCGACGAGCGCGCGCGCCGGCGCCAGCTGGAGCTGCGGGCACGCGGCGTGGAGGTCGACGAGGACACGGCGCGCCGCGACATCGCCGCGCGCGACGCCCAGGACTCGAACCGCGCGCTGGCGCCGCTGCGCAAGGCGCCCGACGCCATCGAGATCGACACGACGGGCCTCACGGTCGACCATGTGGTCGCGCAGCTCGTCGAGCGGATCGAGCGCCGCCGGCGCGAGGGGGGCGGCTAGATGCTCTACGCCATCTGCAAGCCGCTCGCGGTGCTGATCATGAAGCTGCTCTTCCGCCTGGAGGCGCGCGGGACGGAGCACGTGCCGGCGCACGGCCCGCTGCTGATCGTGTCCAACCACTCGAGCGTGCTGGACCCCCCGCTGGTCGGCGGGATGACACCCCGGCGGCTGACGTTCCTGGCCAAGGCCGAGCTGTTCCGCATCCCCGGCTTTGGCTGGCTCATCCGCCGGCTCGGCGCGCAGCCGCTGCGGCGCGACGGCGCCGATCCGTCCGCGCTGCGGGCGGCCCAGCGCGTGTTGCAGGGCGGCGGCGCCCTGCTGGTGTTCCCGGAAGGCACGCGCGGCGAGGAGGGCGTCCTGCGGGAGGCCAAGTCCGGCGCCGCGCTGCTGGCGATGCAGACCGGAGTGCCCGTCGTCCCCGTGTACGTGCGGGGTAGCGGACGGGCCTGGCCGCGCGGGCGGCGACTTCCCCGGCCTGCTAAGGTGGTGGTGACGTTCGGCGCCCCGCTCACCTTTGAGCGGGCTGCCGGCGCCGATCGCAAGGCGCAATACGAGGCGGCAAGTCGCCGGATGATGGCGGCCATCGCGCAGATCAAAGACGACGCGGTCCGTGGAGCAGGCGTTGCCGGAGCCCGGCGTCCGCTCCAAATAACTTGAACGGAGGAACTGGCGGCATGGCTGACGAAACAAGAAAGAACTTCGGCGCACCCCGTGGGGAGGGCGAGGGGGCCGATGAGCGGATGGAGGATTGGTTCAAGGAGGACGCCAAGAGCAGCGAGTTCGAAGAGGGCGAGGTCGTCCGCGGCCGCGTGGTCCACGTCGGCTCGAGCGAGGTGCTCGTCGACGTCGGCTACAAGAGCGAGGGTGCGATCCCGATCGAGGAGTTCCACCGCCACGGCGGTCTGCCGAAGGTGGGCGACGAGATCGAGGTGTACCTCGAGGCCAAGGAGGACAACGAAGGGCTCATCGTCCTCTCCAAGGACAAGGCCGACAAGATCAAGGTGTGGGACGCGATCACCCAGGCCTACGAGAAGGGCTCGCCGGTGGAGGGCCGCGTGGTCGAAGTCGTCAAGGGCGGCCTCAGCGTCGACGTCGGCGTGAAGGCGTTCCTGCCGGGCTCTCAGGTGGACCTGCGACCCGTGAAGAACCTGACCGCCATGATCGGCCAGCCGATCCGCGCCAAGGTCATCAAGCTGAACCGCCGCCGCGGCAACGTCGTGCTCTCGCGCCGCACCGTCCTCGAAGAAGAGCGCGAGGAGAAGAAGAAGCACACGCTCGAGGTCCTCGCCGAGGGCATGGTGCTCACCGGCACGGTGAAGAACATCACGGACTATGGCGCGTTCATCGACCTCGGCGGCATCGACGGCCTCCTGCACGTGACCGACATGAGCTGGGGTCGCGTCGGTCATCCATCTGAGATCTTCCAGGTGGGGGACCAGGTCGAGGTCGTGGTGCTTCACTTCGACCGTGAGAGCGGGCGGGTGTCGCTCGGCTACAAGCAGAAGTCGTCCGACCCGTGGGAGCGCGTCGAGCAGACCTACGCGCCCGGCACCAAGACGCGCGGCCGCGTGGTGAGTCTCACCAACTACGGCGCCTTCGTCGAGCTGGAAGCGGGCGTGGAGGGTCTCGTGCACGTGTCGGAGATGTCCTGGACGCGCCGCGTGCGCCACCCCTCGAAGATCGTCAACGTCGGCGACGAGGTCGACGTGATGGTGCTGGAGGTCAACCGCGGGGCCAAGCGCATCTCGCTCGGCATGAAGCAGGTGGAGCCCGACCCGTGGGCCACCATCGACGAGCGGTACCGCATCGGCAACCGCGTGATGGGCAAGGTGCGCAACCTCACCGACTTCGGCGCCTTCGTGGAGCTGGAGGCCGGCGTGGACGGCCTGCTGCACATCTCCGACATGTCGTGGACGCGCAACGTGGGACATCCTTCTGAAGTCTTGAAGAAGGGCCAAGAACTCGAGACGCAGATCCTCAACATCGACAAGGACAACAAGCGAATTTCTTTGGGGCTCAAGCAGATCCAGCCCGATCCGTGGACCACGGTGGCCCAGCGCTATCCGATGGGCTCGCGCGTGACCGGCAAGGTGGTGCGGCTCACCGACTTCGGCGCCTTCGTGGAGCTGGAGCCCGGCGTGGACGGCCTGCTCCACATCTCGCAGATGTCCAACCGTTCGGTGGCGACGCCCGGGGAGATCGTCAACGTCGGCGACGAGCTGACGCTGCTGGTGATCCGCGTCGATCCCAACGAACGGCGCATCGGGCTCAGCCTCAAGGAGCTGGCGCACGCGGTGGCCGCGCCCGAGCTCACCGAGGATCCGGCGCGGGCCGGGGGACGGCGGCGCAAGGGGGGCGGGAAGTCGCGCGAGTACGACTACGACGACGAGAACTAGATGAGCCGCCGGCTGAAGCTCGTCGGCGCAACCGTCCTTGTCTGGCTGGCCGTGGCCGGCCTGTTCGTGCTCGTCGTGGGCGGCGCCAGGACAGGAGAGGGCAGCAGCGGCGGCTCCCTCTTCGGGCCGCGCGTGGCCATCGTCGAGCTCGAGGGCATCATCACCGACGTGGACGACATCGTCCGCGAGCTCAAGTCCCACCGCGAGAATCCCTCGGTCCGCGCGGTGGTGATCCGCATCAACAGCCCCGGCGGCGTGGTCGGCCCCACCCAGGAGCTCCATGACGCCATCTTGAAAACCCGTCAGGCCGGCAAACCCGTGGTGGCCTCACTGGGCTCCGTGGCCGCCTCCGGCGGCTACTACACGGCGGTCGCGTGCGACCAGATCTACGCGAACCCCGGCACGCTCACCGGCTCGATCGGCGTCATCATGCAGCTCGTCACCGCCGAGCAGCTGATGAAGAAGGTGGGCGTGGAGTACGTGGTGGTGAAGGCGGGCGCGTTCAAGGACGTCGGCAACATGGGCCGCCCGATGACGCCCGAGGAGCGGCGAGTGCTGCAGGCGCTGCTCGACGACGTGCACCAGCAGTTCATCGGCGCGGTGGCGGCGGGGCGCAAGCTCGATCGCGAAGAGGTGGTCCGCTTCGCCGACGGGCGCGTGTTCTCCGGCACGCAGGCCAAGGCGCTGAAGATGGTCGACGCGCTCGGCGGTCTGGAGGACGCGATCCTCGCGGCGGGCAAGCTGGCCGGGTTGCCGTCGCCGCCCACCGTGATCCAGCCGAAGCGCCACTTCTCGATCATGGACCTGCTGCGAAATCAGTTTGGGGGCACCGCGGCGGGCGTCCTGCTCCGGCCCGCGCTGCCGCAGTTCAAGACTCCACTGTACTTAATGGACTGAGGACATGGGGGCCCGGAAATGGCCCCCCAACCCCCCCAACGTTCGGGCCCCGCCGGCTTCGCCGGCGTGGCCCTCTGCCGCGGCCCTCTGTCTCGCGGGCGGGGATCACGTGGGGCCCCGTATCTGGGGTGCGGTCTAACCCCTCATTCCCGTTGACATTCTCGAAAGGGGCATGCTAGCGTGCCCCGTGGTTTGCAGCTCGCCGAAGAACGGCCGCAGGGGCTGCTCAACGCGCGAAGCGCCGAGGGTGGACGACGATGACGAAAGCGGAGTTGATCGACGAGGTCTCCAAGCTCTCCAACCTGACCAAGAAGGAGACGGAGACGATCGTCAACACGGTGTTCGACAACATCACCGACGCCCTGGCCAAGGGAGACAAGGTCGAGCTGCGGGGCTTCGGCAGCTTCCGCATCCGCCACCGCAACTCGCGCAAGGGCCGTAATCCCAAGACCGGGAGCGCGGTGGACGTTCCCCAGAAGCGCGTTCCGTTCTTCAAAGTGGGCAAGCGCCTGCGCGAGCTCGTCAATACTTAACGATCGTTCATATGGTAGTGCGAACCTGAGCGGCGTCCGCGCCGCGAGGCGAGCCCAAGAAAGTTGAGGCGCCTGTGGGCGCCGTGGCGCATGGCCTGGATCGGCGCAGCCAAGACTCCCGCCGGCTGCGTCTTCTGTAACGCGCGCGACAATCGCGACGACCGCAAGGACCTGGTCCTCGAGCGCGGCGAGCACGCCTTCCTCATCCTCAACGCCTATCCCTATGCCTCCGGCCACGTCATGGCCGTGGTCAACCGCCACCTCGCCGTGCTCACCGCGGCCGAGACGGCCGAGCTGACCGACATGATGCGTCTCGTGCAGCGCGCGGTGGGCGCGCTGACCGCCGAATACCGCGCCGAGGGCTTCAACGTCGGCATGAACCAGGGGCGCGCGGCGGGGGCCGGCATCGAGGATCACTTTCACATCCACGTGGTGCCGCGCTGGAACGGCGATTCCAATTTCGTGAGCGTCATCGGTGACACCCGCGTGCTGCCCGAGACCCTGGAGACGACCTGGGAGCGCCTCAAGGGACGCCTGAGTGGCTGACGCCGCGACGCCCAGTCCGATGATGACGCAGTACCGGGAGCTGAAGCGCCGCTTCCCGGATCACCTGCTGCTGTTCCGCCTCGGCGATTTCTACGAGCTGTTCGCGGAGGACGCCGAGCTCGGCGCCCGGCTGCTGCAGATCACGCTGACGGCGCGCCAGTCGGTGCCGATGGCGGGCATCCCGCACCACGCAGCCGATGGCTACATCGCGCGGCTCGTGCAGGCCGGGCAGAAAATCGCCATCTGCGAGCAGATGGAGAATTCCGGCAAGGGCAAGAAGCTCTTGCGCCGCGACGTCGTGCGCGTCGTCACCCCGGGTACGCTGACCGACACCGCCTACCTGAGCGGCGCCGCCAACAATTTCCTGATGGCGCTCGGGCGCGGCGGGGCCGTCACCGGCGTCGCCCTGCTCGACGTCTCCACCGGCGACTTCTGGGTGGGGGAGGACGGACCAGGCGAGCACGCGGTGCTGGATGCGGCCTTGCTGCGGCGCCCGGCCGAGGTGCTGTTGCCGGAGAGCGAGCGCACGGGGGGCGAGCTCCTCGCGCGACTGCAGGCCACCGGCGCTGCGCTGACGTTCGCCGATCCCGGCCTCTGGAGCGTGCGCCGGGCCGCCGCCGACCTGGCCACGCACTTCGGCGTGACCTCGCTCGACGCCTTCGGCGTCGGCGATCTCACCGCCGGGCTCGCCGCCGGCGCCGCCGCGCTCGCCTACGTCCGCGCGACGCAGGGCGACCGGCTCGGCCATCTCGTGCGTCTGCAGCGGCTGCGTCCGGCCGACTGCATGACGCTCGACGAGACGGCCGTCCGCACGCTGGAGCTGCTGGAGGCCGGCGACGGCAGCACGCGCAACGCCCTGTTCGGCGTGCTCGACGAGACGGTCACGCCCATGGGGGCCCGCATGCTGCGCCAGTGGCTCCTGCAGCCGCTTCTGGACACCGGCGCCATCGCGGCGCGCCAGGACGCCGTTGCCGCGCTGGTCGAGACGCCGGAGGCGCGCGCGACGCTACGCCGGCTGCTGAAGCCGGTCGGCGATCTCGCGCGGCTCACCAGCCGCGCGACCCTCGGCGTCGCCCACGCGCGGGATCTGGTCGGCCTGCGCGCGTGCCTGGGTCCGCTGGAATCCGTCCGAACGGCGACCGCCCCGCTCGGTGTGGCGCTGCTGGCCGAGGCGCGCGAGGCCCTGGCGGACCTGGCCGACCTGCGCGAGACGCTGCACGCCGCACTGGTGGACGAGCCGCCGGCCACCCTGACCGACGGCGGCATCATCCGCCCGGGCTGGAGCGAGGCGCTCGATTCCATCGTGAGCGACGCCGCCGAGGCGCGGCGCTGGATCGCCGGCCTCGAGGAGCGCGAGCGCGCCCGCACCGGCATCTCGAGCCTGCGCGTACGCTTCAATCGCGTGTTCGGCTACGGCATCGAGATCACGCACGCCCAGGCGGCCAAGGCGCCGGCGGACTACGTGCGGCGCCAGACGCTCGCCGGCGCCGAGCGCTTCGTGACGCCCGAGCTCAAGGACTACGAGGTCAAGGCGCTCGGCGCCGACGAGCGGCGGCGCCGGCTGGAACACCAGCTCTTCGACGAGCTCCGCGGCCGGGTGGCCGCGCGCGCGGCCGACCTGCTCGCCACCGCTCGCGCACTGGCACTGATCGACGTGACCGCGGCGCTCGCGGAGGTTGCGCACGCCCGCGGCCACATCAGGCCCGTCGTCGACGACGGCGTGGGCCTGCAGATCGTCGAGGGCCGCCACCCGGTGCTCGAGGCGCGCTCCGGCGTGCCCGTCACGCCCAACGACCTGGTCCTCGACGCCGAGGCCCGCGTGGTGATCCTCACCGGGCCGAACATGGCGGGCAAGTCGGTCTACCTGCGTCAGACCGGGCACCTCGTGGTCCTCGCGCAGATGGGCGCGTTCGTGCCCGCGCGCTCGGCGCGGATCGGCCTGGTGGACCGTGTGTTCACGCGCGTCGGCGCCCAGGACAATCTCGCGCGCGGCCAGTCGACGTTCCTGGTCGAGATGGTGGAGACGGCGTCGATCCTCAACAACCTCACGCCGCGCAGCCTCGTGCTGCTGGACGAGGTCGGCCGCGGGACGTCGACGTTCGACGGCCTCGCCATCGCGTGGTCCGTCGTCGAGGAGCTGCACGACTGCCGCGTGCAGCCCAAAGTTCTCTTCGCGACCCACTTCCACGAGTTGACCCAGCTCGCCGGGCGCCTCAACGGCGTGCGCAACTTTCACGTGGCCGTGCGGGAGTGGAACGACGAGATCGTGTTCCTGCACAAGGTGCAGGCGGGTGGCACCGACCGCTCGTACGGCATCCAGGTGGCGCGCCTGGCCGGCCTGCCGCCGCCGGTGATCGCGCGGGCCAAGGCGTTGCTGGCGCGCTTGGAGGACGCGGGGCAGGCCACGACCGACGCGACCGATGCGGTACAGCTCGGCCTGTTCGCCCCCGCCACCGACCCGCTCGGTAACGAGCTGGCCGCGCTCGACCTCGCCCATCTCACGCCGATCGAGGCCCTCAACCTGCTGGCCAAGTGGCAGCAGCGCCTGAAGCCCTGATGCGTATCCGCCGGCTGCCCGACAACCTGGTCAACAAGATCGCGGCCGGTGAAGTGGTGGAGCGGCCCGCCTCGGCGGTCAAGGAGCTGGTCGAGAACGCGCTCGACGCCGGCGCGCGCATGATCGCGGTGGATCTGCGCGACGGCGGCGCGGCGCTGCTGCGTGTGAGCGACGACGGTCACGGCATGACACCCGAGGAGCTGCCGCTCGCGCTCGAGCGGCACGCGACCTCCAAGCTGGCGCGCGACGAGGATCTCGACGCCATCGCCACGCTGGGCTTTCGCGGCGAGGCGCTGGCCGCCATCTGCGCGGTCTCGCGCTTCACCGTCACCAGCCGCGCCCACGAGGCCGACGAGGGCCTGCGGCTGGGCGGCGAGGGCGGTGTCGTCAGCCAGCGCCTCACCGTGCCGGGCGAGGCGGGCACGACGGTGGAGGTCCACGACCTTTTCTTCAACACCCCGGCGCGGCTCAAATTCCTGAAAGCCCCGGCGACCGAGCTGTCGGCCAGCTTGCGCATGATCGGCCAGCTCGCCCTCGCGCACCCGGCCGCGCAGTTCCGAGTCACCAACGGCGGCCGTGCCGTGCTGACCGCGCCGGCCGCCGCCGACCTGCGCCAGCGGATCGGCGCGCTGTGGGGCTGGCAGACGACCGGGCGGCTGCTGGCGGTGGATCGCAGCGAGCACGGCGTGCGTGTGGCGGGCTGGGCGAGCCCGCCCGACGTGACGCGGGGCGGGCGCGACGACGTGGTCGTCATCGTCAACGGCCGCCCGGTCCGCGATCCCGCGCTGCTCCAGGCTGTGCTCGCGGCCTATCGGCCGCTACTGCCGCGCGATCGGTTTCCGCTGGTGGTGCTGGCGCTCACGCTGGCGCCGCACGACGTCGACGCCAACGTGCATCCGACCAAGGCCTGGGTGCGCTTCCGCCAGCCCCGTCTCGTGCAGGAGATGCTGGTGGCGGCCCTCCACGAAGCGCTGCGCCGTCCCGGCGTGGTGCCGTCGCTCGGCGCCGAGCCCCGCGCCGCGATCTCGACGGGCGAGGGGAGCGCGGGGCCGGTGCCCACCGAGCAGGCGGCGCTCTTCCAGGAAGCCCCGGCGCCCTACACGGCCACGCGGTTCGGACGGGTGCTGGGTCAGGTGCAGGAGACCTTCATCGTCGCGACCACCGACGACGAGGTGTTCTTTCTCGATCAGCACGTGGTGCACGAGCGCGTCATCTTCGAGCAGGTGCGCGGCCAGCTCGATGCCGCGCCGCTCGCCTCACAGGCGCTGCTCTTCCCGGAGCGGCTCGATCTCGGCGCCCCCGCGCGTGCGCTGCTCGGCCGCTGGCGCGCACCACTCGAGCACCTGGGCTTCGGCTTCGAGGACGCCGGCGCCGACAGCGTGGTGCTCCGCGCAGTGCCCACGCTCCTCAAGGGCGACGAGCCCAAGCGTCTGATCGAGGCCGTGCTGGACGAGCTCGGTGATCCCAAGGCCGGCGAGCCCACACTCGATCGCGCGCTCGCCTTCGTCGCCTGCCGCGCCGCCGTCAAGGCCAACACCCCGCTGGCCCCCGAAGAGATGCAGCGTCTCGTCGCCGACCTCGAAGCCACCGCGACCCCCTACTTCTGCCCCCACGGCCGTCCCATCGTCAGCCGAGTCTCGATGCACGACATCCGGCGGGAGCTGAAGCGGACATGGTAGTGCGAGCCGAGCCGGAGGCGAGGCGAGCCTGTGAACAGTATGGGAAGGCTCGGAGGGGTACACTTCACGCAAGTGAACGTTGAGAAGCCGCCGCTGCTGGTGATCGCTGGCCCGACGGGCGTGGGAAAGACCGCGGCTGCCGTGGCCCTCGGGCGCCGCGTGCCCCTCGAGGTGATCAGCGCCGACTCCCGTCAGGTCTACCGGGGGATGGATCTCGCCACCGGCAAGCCGAGCGCCGAGGAGCAGGCGGCCGTGCGCCACCATCTCGTCGACGTCGTGGATCCCGACGATCGGTATCACGCCGCCCGCTTCCGCGCCGACGCCGAGCACGTCATCGACGACGTGCGCGCGCGGGGCCGGCTGCCCGTCGTCGTCGGCGGCACCGGGCTCTACATCCGCTCGCTGCTGCGCGGCCTCGACCCGGCGCCGCCCGCCGATCCCGAGTTCCGCCACGAACTGGCCGGCATCGCGGCGCGCGAGGGGAGGGGCGCGCTCCACGCCCGGCTCGCCACGGCCGAGCCCGCGCTGGCCCGGCGGCTGCATCCGAACGACGAGATCCGGGTGGTCCGCGCGCTCGAGCGGTTGCGGGCCGGCAGCGGGGTCGGCGAGGCGCTGGTGCGCTGGCGCGACGGCGCCAGCCCCTGGCGCGTCGTCTACGTGGGCCTCGCGCTCGAGCGCGCCGCGCTCGCGCGGCGACTGGCGGCGCGCGCGGAGGCGATGGTGGCGGCCGGGCTGTGCGACGAGGTGCGCGGGCTGCTCGCCCGTGGTTACGACGCCGGACTGGCGGCCATGCAGGGGATCGGCTACCGGCAGTTCTGCGATGTCGTGGCGGGCCGGCTGAGCGCCGAGGACGCGCTGAGACTCATGCAACGCGACACCGTGCGCTACGCCAAGCGCCAGATGACGTGGTTCGTGCGTGAGCCCGACGTGGCGTGGCTGGACGTCGACGCCGCGGGCGGTGTGGAGGGCGTGGCCGCTCGTATCGAGGCGATGCTGGCGAAGGAGGGTGTTATCGAGTGAGTCGATCGCGAAAGAGCTACGCGACGAACGGACACGGCACGCGGCGGGGCCCGGAGAAGGCGGTGATCGCGGCCGTGCGGTTGCCGAAGCAACGCCGCTGGGAAGTGGAAGAATCGCTCGAGGAGCTGGCGGGGCTGGCCACCGCGGCCGGCGCCACGGTCGTCCAGCGCGTGATCCAGGAGCGCGGCTCGCCCACGCCGTCGCTCTACTTCGGCAGCGGCAAGGTGACGGAAATCGGCGAGGCCGGCAAGGCCGCCGGCGCCAACCTCTTCATCTCCGACGACCCGCTCTCGCCCATCCAGGAGCGCAACATCTCCGAGGCGCTCGGAATCAAGGTGATCGACCGCACGGCGCTCATCCTCGACATCTTCGCGCAGCGCGCGCGCACCGCCGAAGGCAAGCTGCAGGTGGAGCTGGCGCAGCTCACGTATTTGCTGCCCCGCCTGGTCGGCCAGTGGAGCCACCTCGAGCGCCTCGGCGGCGGCATCGGCACGCGCGGCCCCGGTGAGACACAGCTCGAGTCGGACCGCCGCGTCATCCGCCGGCGTGTGATGCAGCTTCGCCGCGACCTCGAGCACGTGCAGTCGCACCGGCGGCTGCAGCGCCAGGGCCGGCGTCGCTCCGGCGTACCGGTCGTCGCGCTGGTGGGCTACACCAACGCCGGCAAGACCACGCTCCTCAATCGGCTCTCCGGCTCGCGGCTCACCACCGCGGATCAGCTCTTCGTCACGCTCGATCCGGCCGCCCGCCTCATCGAGCAGGGCCCGCGGCCGTTCATCCTCACCGACACCGTCGGCTTCATCCGCAAGCTGCCCCACGAGCTGGTGGCGGCGTTCCGCGCCACGCTCGAGGAGCTGCAGGACGCCGATGTGATCGTGCACGTGGTGGACGCCACGCACCCGGCGGTCGAAGAGCACATGGAGGCGGTGGATCGGATCCTCGTCGAGCTGGAGGTCTTCCACCGGCCGACGGTGCTCGCCCTCAACAAGGTGGATCGCATGGATCACGCGCCCGCGCTGGACGCCCTGGAGGCGCGCCGCGAGGGCGTCGGCATCTCGGCCGTCAC
>Ga0075424_100003600_pt1 | contig 14539 bp, 11 predicted proteins | sample SoiMethybrSBSTD3_FD_75301 | JGI IMG/M metagenome (GOLD analysis project Ga0075424, IMG submission 75301) | Bulk soil microbial communities from a Populus tree surrounding site in Tennessee, USA - Soil MetaG P. TD hybrid SBSTD3 | ecosystem: Environmental > Terrestrial > Soil > Tree plantation... | reverse complement strand
ATTAATTCCTTTTTATTGATAGATTTAATAAAGTTGTTTATGACGATAGTAAATGAACAGCAACGAGATCAACAATCATCGCCAGCATTTAGGACTTTGGAACAAAAAATCGAAGAACTTGTTAATGGCATTAGAGGAATACGAAATATTATTTGGAATAGAAGGAAGATAATCAGACAACAACTGAAAGAAATAATACAATTAGCACAAGATCTGAGCATAGATGATATGCAAGTTAGAGACATGATTTATGAGTCTTGTACTAGGATGGGTGTATCTCCATCGTGGCTAAGGAAGATGCTACCTAAAAATTTGAAACTCACGAAGCATACCAGAAAAGATTATCTCAAACGACAGCTACAACGAGATCAACAACCATTATATCAACAACCAGAGCAGCGACAAAGGGAATTAGTAGAATTACCAACGTCGTCGTCGTCATCTAGACATCCAGCAGTAGAACAACTGCAGCAACCTTCAGATAATGAAGAAAAAACAGCAGCAATAACAAAGGTAACGACTTATGATGATAATAATAGCAAAGCAGTAATCCCGCTACTTACACAGAAGGAAAATGAAGGCTTAGTAGAAGAATCATCAGATGATAAGAATAAGAGAATTGAAAAACTAAATGAAAAGATAGAAGAATTACAGGAGCAAAATAGGTATTTACGTGAGCAACAACAAAAACAGCAGGTAGAAAAATTCACAGCACTCGGATATCTTCAACTATTGGATAATGATGTGCCAATCAAAGTTACTGTGAATGTCAAAACCAAATCTATTGAATGGATGGAGGTAGATGGAGAATTTATAAAAAAATTATCAGGATGACATCCTATGAAAAAACAACTATGTAATTTTCTTCTACATTTATTTTCTAGTAGTATTTTAAAGTGCTCTTTTTAGCAGTTATAGAAAGCGCTTTTTATTATTATCATTCTACGGGATTCCAATGTTCTTATTCATAATAACTGCTATTTGTCCTCATAGTTTTCATGTCATAGATAAACTGAAGTATGTATCTTGACAAGGCCTGGATAAGCCGTCTCTTTGATTCATAAGATATGTCAATGTCGGCAAGTTTTTTGCAATATACTACTTAATTTCTATTTGAATAATAGATTAAAGAACATATAACTTTCATTCAGCTTTTACCTTTGCACCATACCTTGATAATACACCATCCAAGGGAGAAAATAGTCAATATACACTGAGAAACTAGTATAAACTACAAACTCTCACATGACGTGGAGGATATATAGGACGGATGAGGAGTAGTCCAAAAGAAGCTAAAAGATATGTAGATTCATTTCAACGAAATAAGCCTCTTGATGGCGCATGTGTGGGTCAGATTATAGAATCCAAGAATAATGAGCTTACAGTAGGAGAATGTGTGCTTGGGAACTTTGGCAGTTCTGAACTAAAAAAGGCTTATCCATAAGAGATTGATCTTTATTTTGATAATGTCTCTGGTAAACATCTGGAAGCAGCGATTGATAATATGAAGACGTTCGGAAGAATCGTGCTTTGCGGTATGATATCACAATATGATGTTGTTACGCCTCCTTCTTCTGCAGGTCCATCGAACTTGTCTTTAGCTATACCAAATAGACCTTAGACTACAGAGATTTATTGTAAGAGATCATTACGATATGCTAAATGAGTTTCATCATTCGACCAAATGGGTTAGTGAAGGAAAAATTAAATTAAATGAAAAGAAACTATCGCTAAAGGATTAGAAAATGCGCAAGCAGTTATTGGATTGTTTAAAGAAGACTTTGGCAAGATGCTCATAAAAATTGGACTAGAAGTATAGTAATATGCAGGAGTGATGATAGTTGAATATGTATTTTAGTTTTATCGTTATGGGCCTTCTAATTCTATTCATAACAACGACATTATTCGCTTTTCCATCTTACTTTAACGATAAAACATTCACATTTGCAACCGATGACATCTCAAGCTCTAGTTGGTCATTTAAATCCTCTCAAAGTAATAATACTGGTGATAGTATCTTGTCTTCCTCCTCTCCAAGACATGATGCTAATCTAACAATACACAATACAACTGGCACCGTATCTCTTGTGGGAGCAGTATATACAAGTGGTTTGACTAGACCTCAATTTAAGCCGTTTGTAGATATGAATTCAAATGAATCTTATTTAACAAGAGATTACGCAACTTATAAAGCTGCAAAGAACCAATCAGCACTAATAAGACCTAGCACGAGAGTTTTCGAAGTCCAGATACCTTATTCTATTAATTATTCGTCTGCTGTAACGTCGGGATTTGGAAGGCAGGATAATAATAAAGCAGTTCATTCTACCACTCAGGAGGATTTTATTATCCATGGTAGGAGACATGCTTCTGCTGTAGCTCAAATCGATCAAAGTGGATCGTTAATTGGGTTTGAAGGACTAACACAGAATTGCTGTGATCCTCCAGATGTACAGGTCGCAGCTGGATCAAATTATGTAGTAGAAATGGTTAATCTCGATGGAGCGATTTATACAAAGAATGGTACTCTTATAAAGGAATTTGGACTCGATCAATTCTTCAACCCTTCAGTTAATGGTTTTTCAAAATCTGGCGACAGCCTTTCTGACCCATCACTATTATTTGATAGTCAATCCGGAAGATGGTATGCTTCTATTTCTGACACAACTACACAAAGCATTCGTGTAGCTATTTCCAAAACAGATAACCCTACAGGCATTTGGAGAGTATATGACTTTCCTTTTAAATCCCAGTCCAATAATTGTTCTGACCAGCCATTTATTGGAGTGAGCAATGACAAGTTTGTAGTGGCTGTTAATAATTGGGCTAATAATTGCGACTGGTATTCTGATAATCGTCCACCGGAATTCAGAGGTGTTCAATTTACTGTTGCTGATAAGGCAGACTTGCTGAGTGGTGGTGGTGATTATGATAATAGATCTTCTAATATTAGATCAGTGCAATCTGATCCTAATCTCAGTAACTTCTCACTTCATCCTGTAGTCACCCTTAGCCCAACATCATCGCTGCTGATTGTTAGTGTTGGCGATTTAAATTATAAAAAATTACAAGTCTTCCATATTGATGGTCCAATCTCTAATTTACATATTAAAGTAATATCTGATTTAATCCAAACCACTCATGTGCCACCAGATGGTATTCAGCCTATAACAAATTTAAGGAGAAATGGCCAATGTTGTAATAGTACAGCTAATGAGCACATGCAAGAGCACCTAGTTTCCACAGGGGACTCTCGTGTGCTAAGCTCTGTCTGGTATCAAGGAAAACTCTGGCTTACTTTCAATGATGGCTGTTTTGCCAATGGAGATGTAAAGAGTAGATCTTGTATTCGAATTATACAGTTGGACACAACAACCAATAGAGTTATCCAAGACTTCGATGTTGCTGCTGTCGGTTCGTCATTATACTATCCATCTTTGTCTACAGACAGAGCAGGAAATTTAGGCATTATATTTGGTTATTCTTCACGGTCTGTTCATCCTAGTCTTTTGGTTTCAATGCGACTTGCAAAAGATATCCCTAATACAATAGAGCAACCGCTGATCTTGCAATTAGGAAGAGACAATGCATTATCTAATAGGTACGGTGATTATTTTGCAGCGTTTTCAGACCCATCATCTGAAGCTTCTACCATTTGGGTGGCCGGTCAATATCATGCAATGAAGACATGGTCTACTTACATAGGTCGCTTGTATATACACGGAGATGATGGTAAAAGTATAAGAAAATAGCAGAAGTGCATAGTTACAATAGGCAGACAGACCATGTTTAGATACAATTTATCAATATTTCCGATGTAGTTAACATATTTAACATATTGTATTCCCAAATAATAAAATAATAAAATATAACACCAGCATGTCAGAACTCCAGACAAAACTCATTGGCAGCAGCATTAGTATAGACTACAAGCAGAACCCTGTTAGCGAGACCTTCAGCCACTATGGTAACAGCTAAGGTACTTCCAACTGTTGTCTTGCCGCAACTAGGCAGGCCTACTACTACTGCTGCAATATCTTTAGTGCTTGCACACCAGCTTAAAACTCAGCTGCTCTGTATCAAAACCGAGGACCATTCTGATTACCCCAAGAAAACTCTGGGGGCAGCATCATGTCCGCAGCTAATCGATGGAACCTGTGCATTGGCTCAAGAACTCTACGAGTAAGATTGATTTCATCCGGAATGATTATGAGTGGAAGGCTGGACAGTTGTGTTTTTGCCCGTTCTGCAATCGTATTACCGTCAAGATCTACTACCAATTTAGTATCGTCTACTTCCCTGACAAATCCTCTTTCGTTCACACAGGCTAGAAGCGGTATGCCTCCATCTTCTTTACCAATTATTCTGATGACTTTACGCGGTTCTAGCAGTGTTAGTATCGTATCATCATTGTTTTTTACAAGAGTAATTGAATTAGCTTTAATCGAGTGCACTATATATCCGGAATGAATGACGCCAGTTTTTTCTAGTTCTTGTAACGCAGCAACTTCTCCCAATCTATCAATTACGGTATTAATTACAAACTTGTGTTTGTGTGTTTCAGCACGTTCATCCAAGACAAGGTAGCGCCTTTTTAATAACAACCTCCTAATATTGGCATAATCGACAGGTAAATTTCCCAGGACTGCTTGTTTAGAATCCTCGCGATAAAAGCGACAATCAGAAGAAGATTCGCCATCTCTATCACATACTGGACAAAAGGCAGGTTTCTGTGCATGCGGTCTCCCCCCACATAGAGTCTCATGGGCAAACTTTCGATCATTCCTTATCTTGTCAATCCAATCTTCACTCAATGGAAGACGTGGAAAATACGCGCCTTCGTAGTATACTACCGAACCAAATAGACACCTACTCCAGTTATTTTCATCGCCAGTATAGCGATAGTTTGCCAAGAGAAAATTTGCGATTAGCTGCCAACGATCCATGCCACCACTTGGTGCTTTGCTTATATCATTTGTTTTCCAATCGACAACACCATATCTACCATCCTTGAATTCAAAAACAGCATCAATTCTACCTTCCTGTACTTGTCCTACGTTGGTGATGGTGATCTCTGTGACTGCTCGTTTAGGTCGTTCATATTTTTTCATTACACGTTTTGCCAGACCGACTAAAAGGCCATGGAAACGATCCTGGACTTCGTAATCAAATGTCTCTAAAACAGGAGTTTTTCCCTGTGCATTTGCCTTTTCTTTTGCGTTGGATATCGCCCTTTCTACAATACCTTCTGAATCTTTATCTATTGATTTTGCAATCTGTTCAAAATCTGTTTGTGTCTTACCTTGTTGCCAACCGTCTAAAATTGTTGTCGGTGAAGCTAGGCTGATTACGTCATGAACCGTATTGGCAACTAAATAGTCTCGCTCGCCTCCAACTACCCCAAACGGATAACTCATTTTGAATAGATAAGGACATACACATGTAGTAGCAATTTCTTTAGATTGCACCAGATGAGTCTTTGTGTGCGCCATGGTTTTGTAAAGATCTCGGACAACAAGGTCAGTCATCGAATGCTTGCACTCCTCTTACCTTGTCGGTCGAAATCACAATTTTGACATTGATATCCGACATTATCTTCTGAATCATAGACTTTGATCATTGTATCAAAACAATCAAGACATTCTACCTCTAATTCTTTTATTTGTAGATTCCCATCTATTTGTACTATTTCTTTTAGGCTTTGCCTGTCTCCCAGTATTTCTGCCCTTCGAGGTACCATCATTCTGCTCAATCGAAACTACCTTCTTACATGTAGGTTGGCAAAGGATATAAGCAATATCAGATTACATAAATTACTATCGTGACTGAAGTGAGCAACATTACCAACCATAATATTGTTAACTCCCTTCAAATTCTCCGTGTTCACGTGGCACCTGTCGGATTCGAAATAGACCGAATAGTCTTACCTGCTATCAAGATGAGGGCTGACAGAGTATGGCTTATTACAAATAATGAACCCCATGCTGACAAAGGGGACAAATTTGTAAAATCAATCCAATCAAAGTTAAAGGACGCCAGAATTGATTGTTTACAAGCGCAAGCTGATAGAATCGATCTTTTTGATATATTGAGGGCCTTGCGAACAATAGTTTTGAAAGAGAAAGGGAACTCTATTTTAGTAAATGTGTCAGTTGGCAGTAAGATTCAAGCCATTGCTTCCATGATGGCATGCATGATGTTCAAAGACATTGCCATGATAATAAAACCATATTATGTAGTGCCAGAAAGATATAACAGCTCATCAGCAAAAGAAGAGAACCAAGAAACTGAAGGTCTTAAAGATATCATTGGTCTTCCAGAATACAAGATTGAAATTCCCAGCGAGAAATTGATAAAATGTTTGGACATAATCAATAGAAAAACAAATGATGGTAAAATTACTAAACGCGAGCTCAAAGATCTAGCAATAGAGCATAATCTTATCCATGTAGATTATGATAATAAGAAAAAAAATGGAGGGAAGGGAACAAAATATGAATATAGTGATCAGGCAGGCTATATGGCATTGAACAAAAATCTGATAGAGCCATTACTACATTGGAAATTTATTACAGAAAACAAAGTCGGATCTCATCATATCGTTTCATTAACGGATGATGGAAAGCACGCTTTAACATTTCTCAATGGCTGCATATAAAAAAATTGTAAGGTGCTGGTAAGCGGATTTAATTATACTTTAATCATATGTTAACATCGGATTGACTTAATTGTTGGGAGTGTTCGTTTCGTCGGACGGAGTGATTCCGATGTTAATTGTTTATAACTACAACTAACGGAGAAAAGGGAACTTACACCCTTTATTCAATAATACATACTGGTGTCAATAGGAATAAGAGACGACGACGGTACTGCATTTTTCCACACTTACTCAAGCGGCGACCTTGGTATTGTTAACAATCTCTTAGTCATATCCAGATCAAATAGACAAAGCAGGAAACAGTATGACTGTACTAGGAATGGAAATGGGAGTGTAATTGGAGAAAAGATAGATCCCTTTGTCTTCATCATCTACGATGAGAACTCTATTTTGATTACCTTTTTAATCAAGATTCACTCGCTCTTACCTCTGATTTGGTGAATTTGGCTTTAGAAGAGACTCGTCTTTTGCTGGATATTACTTTATCTAATATTGTAAAATATTAACGATGATGATTGCGGCAACGTTTGTGTGTAATAGTTGTAAGACAAAATTCCAAATAATTGGAATCTCTACCAGAAATGATCCTAACTATTGTCCCTACTGTGGCAGGGGCTCAATACATGGAGATAATATTATTCTGTGTTAAGGTGCATTCACATTTACACTTTGAAATTCAAGCATTAGAAGGACATATTAACACGTTCAATGTTCCATTAAAAGATCATGCATTAGCCGGCTATCCTCAACTACTTCGACTAATCTTACTAACCTATTCATCACCAATCCCTAATGCTATTATAGACTTGTCAAAGGTTTTAGATATAGTCAAGGTAGATTTACGAGGTCTTTAAGATGATATGTAATAGTCCAGTAGTTACCAATGCGATCCTATTATGTTTCCAATAGTTGATTCAGGTTTACTTTCATCTGTCAATATGTCAATTGAGTAAATCTTGGATGTTATAACTAGATCTATGTGGATAATAATTATCTTATCATCTACTGCAATGGCAATTTTTTCTTATCGTCTCTACTGATTGGGTAGCAGCTATCTACAATTTTACCTGTTTCATTGTGAATGAGAGTATGATAATAGTGAAAATCATATTTTTGCGCAAGAAATGCCCAAAAATCCTTTAGATGTTTTTGATCTGTTCCAGTTCTCCTAGAGCCAAGAAGGTTGTTTAATTTGACAAGTTCTTCTCTTGTAATATGTTTACGGTTTACCATTGATTCAATATGTACTGGTATCTCTGTTAACAATTCTATCAATCTGTCGGTCCAGGGGCTATTTCTGTATGACTGTGACGAACTTAGTAGCCAGAAGCTACTTGGTATAATATCATGTCTGTTTAAGACAATAAGATGAATTTTGATTTCTGACCCGTACTTATTGGAAGCTTGCTCATATAAAGACATTAGAGTATGGGCAATTAAACGCAACAAAAACACCGTAATCATTTTGAATATATAATTGATAAATCATATTAAATGCATTAAGTATTTATGAATGCAAGGGATGCTCAAATAGACAATAAACCTCTTCCCAATATTCATGGTCAAGACGAAATAGTACTGCCGGTTATTTCAACTGCTATCTATGGTTTCCCTTTGCATCTTTATCATGATACCTGGGGGAACCGTAAAAAGGTGATAGGTATATGAAAAATAATAGGATTCACAGTATTAATAAGGACAAAGAAGTAAAGTTTAGTAAAAAAGAGGAGAAATTCCTTTTAGAAAACGAAGTATGTAGAGTGGCCACCTCACACAATGATATCCCACATATTACTCCTGTTTCATATATTTATGAAAATAATTGGTTCTTTATTGCTACAGATTACGATACGAGAAAATACAAGAACCTCAAAGCCAACAAAAACATTGCATTAGCAGTGGATATTTACAACTCATCAGTTGAAAATAAAGCAGTAGTCATACAGGGCATTTCACATATTATTGAGAGAGGCGAAGAATTCAAAAAGCTCTATCAAAAATTTGACAAGAAATTTGAATGGGTCAGAAATGATCCGTGGAAAGAAGGCGAGGCTCCATTTATAAAAGTAACACCTTTCAGTAAGATAAGTTGGGGACTAGATGAAAATGACGAGAAGGAATAGCATTAGCTATTACCTTTCTTGATTATTAAGCTGTGAACTATATCAGCCACATACGCACCAAAATCGAAGCAATTGATGCCTATAGTAATGTAGTTCATTTTTTGGGCATTTATTAGGTACTGTCTATCATTGAGAAACGCCCACTATGTTTGGTCAAGGTTTACGATACTTCTGCTTGGAATGCGGTAACGAACTTCTTAATAAAACTCTCATTGATACCGGTGGCTGTCATAGCTCCCAGGAATGCCCAACGTGCTCCTATACATTACTCTTTGGTACTGTTAAGAAAAAGTCGAAAGAAGATCAATGCAATGGATAGCATAATGTCAGGCTGGCTACTACTAGGACTACTGGGACTGATTGATTCGTTATTCATTACTATGCGCATATGATTTTGGATTCAGGCAGCTTTAATGTGCATATTACTTCTTCTATAATGGTACATGAGCTGACTAGATAACTTCAGGATAAGTTAATCGACAGCCATAGTATTTGGAACTGGAATTTCTCAACTGCGAACATACCGCTTCGAGAAACTGATAAAGATGATATACAATTAGGAGATATTTGTTACTGTAAAGAGTGCAAACGCTTAGGACAGGTTGCAACGATATAGAGAACATCAAATAGTTAGCGAATCACTTTATAGTAACTAACAACGTTACCTCGCTCAAGAATTATTTAGGATATAAGATTGGAGCTATTCCGGGTAAACCTCTTCTGATAGAGTCTGAAGCATTTTGGATCTGTCATGATTGCAACGTTATGAAGTAGTTATTCGAGTCTGTAGATGCCTCTCCCATATCTATTTGATGTCACCACATTTGCAAATCGAGTCGAAGTGATTTAGTGCTCAACAATACGATTTTTGGTACCATAGTTATATCTTTCTTTCTTGATTTTCCTACTGTTTATACTATTCTTATAGGTAATATACATAAAACAAGTATTAAGTCAAATTGAATTTCATTCATGCTATAAGTGATAAGTATCGCTTTCTCGTGTAAGGCCTGATATACAGGAGAAAGCTTCCCAGTTTCATATTTCAGATAGTTATTCTTTCCATCATATGAGAAGACTATGAAGGTTGATGTGAAGCGTCAGCCAGAATATAATGCAGTTTAAGGATGAAATGCTATCCACTCAAACCAAAATTCTTCAAATGGTAATCGCATTAAATGTCTTCGTTTTAGCTGACCATTAACTTCTATACCTTCAAAAATCCATTCGCTTCCAGTTTGCTTGTCTGCTATTTTGTCATTAGCATTATTTTGAATTTCTACGCCTTCCCAGCAACTAGATGATCGTATGATGTGGGAGTTGTACCCAGAGAGACGATAAGAAAAGAACAGAAAGAAGAAGTGAAGACTACTACTCTAGATAATTACGATAAGGATAATATGACATAAATTAGAATATATTTGGAGCGATTCGGGCTCATACGGTATGTGCGCTTTTCTCAAGCAGGTTTGTTCACATTACGTAGAAGCGCGTTATTATCTCTCTTGCCACTTCTAGCTAAACATATGGCTAACGATTGATGTTGAATATTCTCTCCAAAGAAATTCAGTAAATCTTGCAGCCCAATAACAGCCACCAATCCCAACAAAAACTATTTTTCTGAGACAAGATCTTTTAAACCCGATCTTTAAGCTCCTGCTTAATGTTTTCATGATAATCTACCTCGTACCCGCATTACATAAAATATTAGAAGACATATACTCTTAAAAACTCTTAAAACATAGCAACTAAATAGAAAACAAGGAATTTGGATATACCAAAGGTTAACTTCACCCGTCTATTTGGATTCATAGATATCTTAAATCACATGGGTGGTAAATCAGACGTAGCTGCGATTTCATCTAAAGAAGAATTGGAGTTGGACGATATTTTGCCAATACTTGAAGCAGGTAAAATGTTGGGGTTAATTGAAGTCAAGTCTGGAGATGTATCAATTACTGAAAAAGGATATTCGCTTTTAGCAGCTACCCCAAGTCAACAAAAAATTATATTAAAAGATGCAATCATGAAATTAAGACCCTTTCAGAAATTGATTGATCTAATAAAGCAAAGTAAAAGTGGCTACATCACAAAACAAGATCTACTACAATATCCTTCTGCTGCTAGCAATGCTGGTGATGATGATGACTACTACTATGATTTTGCAAATAACTTTGATTGGATTATTGGATGGGGAAGAGTAGCTCTTTTGATTGATTACAGTGCGAATAATGAAAGCATCAGGTTAAGAAGTGACGTGGAACACAATGAATAGACATGTTGCAATTATCTTGACCCCTGTGACTGCTTTGGCAAGCTGTATGGCCATCAAGCCTGTCCTCCTGCATCAACAATAACCACATTATAAGTAGGTTTTATATTGGTATTCTTTACCGGTCCATATGCAGTAAGCATTAAACTGCTTCACAAATTCAAGAGCATACATAAGTAGGTTCAACCTTACGAACTATCTCTGCCTTGTCAGAGTCCCTCTTTCTCCAGTATTTAGAGCCTGAATATCCGATGAAATATTCTGAGATCAACATGTCCTAGATCAGTATATGCCGTGATAAAACAGACCTTAACATTATAGTCTATTTTTAAGTTCGTCACATAGTTCAAACCCATCCATTTGTGGCATAACAATATCGAGAATTACCAACTCATATGATCCTGCTTTAAAGTGTTTTAGAGCTAGCAGTGGATCATTGAATGTATCAACCCGTTCTTGAGATCCATTATCTTCTAGTGCACTCTTGAAGCTATAGGCGACATCTGGTTCGTCATCGACAATAAGGATTCTTTTGTTATCACCTGTAGAAGACGTGTTATTAATCCATCGTGTGTGATATTGTTGCCATTACCGTGCTTCTCCTCTTCTACTCTGTTTTTGCAAGCTCTGATTGATACTATCCAAGATTTAATCTAATAAATTCTGTGAGTATATCTCTAATCTCTCAAAAGCTCGAGTACTTTGTCAATATCCTCTTGATCAGGATGTGGGCTAGGTTGTTCCATTTTTATGAAAATTCATAGATTTTTGAATTTAAATATTCTTGTCAGGACAGTTTTAGAATGTCATGATGAATCCAAGTCAGGACAGACCTAACGGTTGCTTATAAATTATTTGATCAAATCACGGCATGGCAATTCATATCGATAATGGGAAGTAGCCTTGGTAAGTGGTGGCAAAGTCTGTAATTATACATCTAACAAAATGATCAGATGTTGCCAGTATGACTAGGCAATTATATCGTAATCTGCCGTAAGTTCGGAAGCATATGGGGTCTGGAACGTGGATAGAAAAGTTGATAGCGTGACGTTTTAACTAGTATGCAAATTCAGAGATTAACAGCAGAACATGGTAGTTCTTGCTGTAGCTCAATTATTTATTTTGACTCTGGTTAGAGAATAGGAATAAAGAAGGAAGGAAAGAAGGAAAGAAGGACTGATCACAATTGGCATAATCAAAACCTACTGTAACTCAACTTACGGTCGAAATGATCCTATTAGTGGGGGATGTGTATTTGGCTGTGAAGGTACAGGCAGTACATTATTTGGGGACTATAGATTGAAGAGGATGTTGTTGTTGTTGTGGTGATGGTTGATTTAGAGTATTGCTGCCAGCTGTTGGTAGCATTAATGAATCTAGAGCTGCATGGGAAGTCAATGGAGAAAATTTGACAGTCTTTCAATCATGGAAGACTGGAGTAGATGAATACATACAAAGACATTTAGAACAATTTGAACTTTTATGGAATGGAAAGCATAAAGACTACCTTACTTTTAACTTGCCAAAAGCAGTTGCAGAAAAATTACCTCAGAAGTTTTATAGATCTCAGAGACCAGAATATGACCCTTATGAAGATCCAAATACAACAACAGAAATAGATAGAATCAGCCGTCTTATACCCTCTGCACAACTTATGCTTCAAATAGGTAATGTTAAGGGATTAGCTCATTTAGGGCTTGACCCAGTTGTTGTAGTGGCTGCAGTTGTTGATACTGTTAGTGTACTGTTAGTGTGTGTGTTTGAGAGTTTGCAACATTATACCGAGTATCTCCTGCAAAGTGTGCTCGTATACTATAAGTTCCAGCAGTAGTAGGAGCTGTTAATCCAGATACAGAATATTGTCCAGTACTAGTAGTTGTTGCAGGATTGATAGTTATAGGTGAAGTGGATGTAAATGTAATAGTCTTTGAGGCTAAAGGTACAGCAGCAGAATGATCTCCTAGAGTACCTGAAACACTGTATGTACCACCAGCTGCAACAGAAGTTGGAGATATCACCAGAGTAAGTGTTGTAGCATGCTTCACTGTATTGTAGGTGTGAACAGATGAACTGGCTGCATTATATCGACCACCACCAGCAAAGTGAGCTTGTATATTCCATCCACTAAATATGGTATTTGAAGCTTTAAATGTTGCCTTGTAGCTACCATCTGAAGCTGTAATTACTGAGGCTGGAAGAGGACTACCATTTGAAGTAGTAAATGTTATAGTCCTTGATGCTACTCCTATATCTGCAGCTGAACTATCTGCTAGTTTACCTGTTACTGTAGCTTTTGTACCAAATGGTATCTTGAGTGGAACAGATAGTGTAAGTGTTGTAGCATGCTTCACTGTATTATAGCTTCGTACTAAAGAAGCTGATGGATGGTGTAGACTATCACCAGCATAGTGTGCTTGTAGCAGCCATCCTGGAAATATCGTATTTGATGACGTGAAGGTAGCTGAATAAGTACCGTCGGATTTTGTATGTACAGATGCTGGAAGAGGACTACCATTTGAAGTAGTAAATGTTATAGTCTTTGCTCCTAATCCTGTACCACCATTTGGAGTATCGGTTAGTTTGCCTGTCACTGTTACTTTCGTATGCCATGGTACATCGGGTATTGTGTTTAATGTCAGCTGCGTTGAACCCGATGTGGCGATTACTGAGACGCTATTATGACCTTCATTGGCTACATACAGATTACCATTAGCAGAGTCAAAGGCAATTCCACGTGGATAGTCACCGTTATTAAGAGGTATAGTTGCAATTACACTATTCGTTTGACCTGATATTACTGAGACGGTGTCATCAAAAGAATTGGTTACATACAGATTACCATTAGCAGAGTCAAAGGCAATGCCATCGGGACCGTCGCCAACAGGTATAGGAGTACCGATTACAGTGTTAGTTTGACCTGATATTACTGAGACCGTATCAGTATTACCATTAGCTACATACAGATTACCATTAGCAGAGTCAAAGGCAATGCCATCGAAACCTGTACCGTCGCCTGGCCCTGCAATAGTACCAATTACTTGGTTGTTTTGACCTGAGATTACAGAGATGGTAGCACTTCCACCATTAGCTACATACAAGTTACCATTAGCAGAGTCAAAAGCAATTCCTCCTGGAAAATGACCAACAGGTATAGGAGTACCGATTACAGTGTTAGTTTGACCAGATATTACCGAGACGGTGTCATCGCCAACATTAGTTACATACAGACTACCGAACACACTCGGGTGTCCAAGGACTAGAGGGTCAAAGGCAATGCCAATAGGACCATTACCAACAGGTATAGGAGTACCGATTACAGTGTTAGTTTGACCAGATATTACCGATACTGTACCAATAGAATTAGCTACATACAGGCCTCCATTATAGAAGTCAAATGCAATGCCAACGGGAAGACTACCTACATGTATAGGAGTACCGATTACAGTGTTAGTTTGACCAGATATTACCGAGACGCTATTATCACCT
>Ga0075424_100003599_pt1 | contig 14540 bp, 11 predicted proteins | sample SoiMethybrSBSTD3_FD_75301 | JGI IMG/M metagenome (GOLD analysis project Ga0075424, IMG submission 75301) | Bulk soil microbial communities from a Populus tree surrounding site in Tennessee, USA - Soil MetaG P. TD hybrid SBSTD3 | ecosystem: Environmental > Terrestrial > Soil > Tree plantation... | reverse complement strand
GGCCGGTGCGGAAACGCAGCCGGACGGTTCCACGCACTTTCGCGTATGGGCGCCTGAACCTCGACAAATCGCTCTCCGGATCAAAGTTGGCGACGGAGCAGAACGCGACATCGCCCTGGAGCGCGAGGAGGACGGCTACTACTCCGTCCTCGTCGAAAGTGCCGGCCCCGGGACGCGATATCGATACGTGCTCGATGGCGATCCGCTGGCGGATCCGGCATCGCGCTATCAGCCACAAGGGCCATTCGGCCCTTCCGAGGTTGTCGATCCCTCAGTATTTCGCTGGCAACATGCAACGCCGAAGGGTGTGGAACTCGCCGGCCAGGTGATCTCGGAGATTCATATTGGTACGTTCACGCGCGAAGGGACGTGGCGGGCTGCGACCGAGAAACTCCCGCTGCTGGTGGATGCAGGAATTACGACGATCGAGCTGATGCCCGTCTCGGATTTTCCAGGACGCTTCGGCTGGGGGTACGACGGTGTCTTTCCGTACGCGCCGGCACATCAGTACGGCCAGCCCGACGACTTTCGGACGTTTGTCGACAGTGCCCATGCCCTGGGCTTGGGCGTCATTCTGGATGTTGTCTACAACCATCTGGGGCCGGACGGCTGTGTCTTCGGGCGTTACGCGAAGGCGTACTACTCGAGCAGGTACTCCAACGAATGGGGTGAGGCGCTCAATTTCGACGGCCTCGATGCGCAGCCCGTACGGGAATATTTCGCCGGCAACGCCGCCTACTGGATTGACGAGTTTCAGCTCGATGGCCTGCGCCTCGACGCCACCCAGTCGATTCACGATCGATCCTCGCGACACATCATTGCGGAGATTGGATGCCGCGCCCGGACGGCGGCTCGCGGGAAGCCGATCATCGTTGTCGCGGAGAGCGAAACGCAAACCGTGAAACTGGTGCGCCCAATCGAGTCGGGCGGCTACGGCCTCGACGCCTTGTGGAACGATGATTTTCATCACACCGCGATCGTCGCGCTGACCGGCAAGCGGGAAGCCTACTACTCGGATCACCGTGGCACTCCACAGGAACTGATATCGGCAACGCGGCACGGGTATCTGTTTCAGGGGCAGCGCTACGCGTGGCAGAAGCAGCCGCGCGGCACACGCGCCGACGGCGTACCGGCGTATGCGTTTGTCGCCTATCTCGAGAATCACGATCAGATCGCCAATTCCGGCGACGGCTCACGCGTTCGCTTTCAGACCTCGCCGGGGCGATATCGCGCGATGACCGCGCTGGTGCTGCTGATGCCCGCCACGCCGATGCTGTTTCAGGGGCAGGAATTCGGCGCGACGGCGCCGTTCCTCTATTTCGCCGATCACAACCCGGAGCTTGCGAAGGCCGTTCAGAACGGGCGCGCGGAGTTCGTCAAGCAGTTCCCGACCCTGGCATCGGACGCGGCGCAGGCATGTCTTCCGGCGCCGCACGACCCACAGACGTTCGAGCGCTGCAAGTTGAACTGGGACGAACGCGACGCACACCCAGGCTTCGTGCGGCTGCACCGCGATCTGCTTGCGCTTCGGCGCAGCGAGGCCGCATTCCGCGCGCAGGATGCCGCCATGGTCGACGGCGCCGTGCTGGGTCCGGAGCTGTTCGTGCTGCGCTACGCGACCGCGAGTCCGGAGGACGAACGGCTGCTGTTCGTGAACCTGGGAATAGATGTCGACGCCGGATCGTTCGCGGAGCCGCTCGTCGCTCCGCCGGACGGATACACATGGAGCCTCCGCTGGTCGAGCGCCGAGCCGGACTACGGCGGCTATGGGACGCCGCCAATCCTGACCGACGCAGGTTGGCGCATCCCCGCTCACGCGGCGATCGTCGTGCGGCCTGCTCCTGCCAGGAGGAAAACGTGATGCAGGCCGCGGCGACAGATCTGGTGCGAGTCATCCGGTGGGGTTCGACAGAAGAAGGCAGGCGCACGCTCGCCGAGAAAGAGTGGCTTGTCACGAACGGTCTCGGAGGATATGCATCCGGCACCCTTTCGGGCGCGCTTACGCGGCGGTATCACGCCTATCTCGTTGCGGCGCTCCCGACGCCGTTTGGCCGGACGGTCATGCTCAACTACATCTGGGAGCGCATCCGATATCCGGACGGCCGCCTCGTCTCGCTGCACAACATGATCGACACGCCTGGCGGCAGGGAGTTCGATGCGGCGCGGTGGCTCTCGTCGTTCCGGCTCGAAGCCGGGCTTCCCGTGTGGACCTTCGACGTGGAGGACACCCGCATCGAGAAGCGCGTGCTGATGCCACACCTGCAGAACACGACGCACGTGACCTATACGCTGCTGTCGAAAGAACCTGTCCGGCTCGAGCTGCGGCCGCTCGTCGCGTTCCGTCTTCACGAAGCGCCGGTCAACCATCCCGTCGCGGCGCCCTACGGGCTCTATGCGCTCGGCGACCGGTTCGAGCTTGCGCCCGGCGGCGATCTGCCGCCGCTGCGGATGTTCCTGTATGGATTGGAGAAGGCGTTCACCGTGATGCCGGAACATTTCGACAACGCGGTCTACACGCTCGAGCAGAACCGCGGCTACGAATGTTGCGGCGATCTCTGGACGCCCGGCTATTTCCGGTTCGAGCTTGCGCCCGATCGTCCGGGGACGCTCGTTGCATCGACCGAGTCATGGGAGACCATTGGCGCGCTCAATCCGACGGAGCTGCCGACCGCGGAGCAGCATCGCCGCACGCGGCTGATCTCAACGGCGCAGCGCGCCGCCATGGAGGGATTCGCCGCCGAGCTGGTCCTGGCGGCCGACCAATTCATCATCACGCCTGCGGGGCGCGGCGAGGAGGCCGCCCGTGCCCGCGCCGCGGGCGACGAAGTTCGTACCGTGATTGCCGGCTACCACTGGTTCACCGACTGGGGCCGCGACACGATGATCAGCCTTGAAGGGCTGACGCTCTGCACCGGCCGTCAACGTGAGGCGGGATACATCCTTCGCACCTTCGGACATTACGTGCGCGACGGCCTGATCCCCAACATGTTCCCGGAAGGGACGAAAGAAGGCCTGTACCACACGGCGGACGCGACGCTCTGGTTCTTCCACGCGATTCATCGGTACCTCCTTGCCACCGATGACCGCGGGACGCTGCGGCAGCTGATGCCGAAGCTCAAGTCGATATTCGAGCACCACATGAAGGGCACCCGGTTCGGCATCGGCGTCGATCCCGCGGACGGACTGCTGCGTCAGGGCGAGGAGGGATACCAGCTGACGTGGATGGATGCGAAGGTTGACGGCTGGGTTGTCACGCCGCGGCGCGGCAAGGCGGTCGAGATCAACGCGCTCTGGTACAACGCGCTGTCGCTCTTTGCGGAGTGGCTGCGTGAAGAAGGCGATCCGATGGCGCCGTCGGTAGAGGAGGCGGCGGCACGCGCGCGCGAGTCGTTCAACACACGCTTCTGGTACGAGGAAGGCGGGTACCTCTACGACGTCGTCGACGGCGAGCACGGTAACGACCCTGCGTGCCGGCCGAACCAGATCTTCGCGATCTCGCTCGATCATCCGGTGCTGGACCAATCGCGCTGGCGCTCCGTCTTCGACGTCGTTCGCGAGCGACTCGTCACGCCGGTAGGTTTGCGCTCACTCGTGCCGGGGCATCGCGACTACAAGGCGCAGTACTACGGGGATCTCCGCTCGCGCGATGCCGCGTATCACCAGGGCACCGTATGGGCGTGGCTCGTCGGTCCGTACGTCGATGCGTATCTGCGCGTCTATCCCGGCGACCTTGGCGGCGCTCGCCAATGCCTCTCCGGCTTCGAGCACCATCAGGTCGAAGCCGGCATCGGCACGATCAGCGAGATCTTCGATGCGGAAGAGCCGTTCACGGCGCGTGGATGCATCGCGCAGGCGTGGAGCGTCGCGGAAGTGCTGAGGGCGTGGCTGAAAACGGAGCCTCGGTCGGTGGTTACCGCAGCTTCATCCGCTCGAGAGCCTGTCCGAGCGCTTTGATTTCCTCTCCGTACTTCGCCCAGTCGCCTGCGCGCTGCGCCTCGATCGCGCGCTGATAGTGGGCTTGCGCCTCGTCGGCGAGCGCGGCGAGTTGCGGTGAGGTCGCAACGGCAGGCGTGGGCGGCGGCGAAGGCGCGCCCGGCTGGCTCGCCGTCGATGTAACACTCGGCTGCACGCGAGGTGGTGCCGCGCCGCCAAACAGGCGCGCGAGCGCGCCCTCGAACGTCTGTTCCATCACGATCTGGTCCTGGTAGACGATGACGACGCGTGTCAACTCGGGGATGCGCCCGCCGGAGCCGCGCAGGTACAGCGGCCGCACGTAGATGAGCGACTCTTCGATGGGGATGACCATCAGCGTTCCCCATGTGACCTGCGAACCCTGCTGGTTCCAGAGCGTGATCTGCGGCGAGATCATCTGGTCCTGGTTGATGCGGGCGACGACCTGACGTGGGCCGAAGACGACCTTCTGCTTCGGGAACTGGAAGATGCCCACCTCGCCGTAATGCCCGGCGTCGCTTCTCGCCACGAGCCACGCCGCGAGGTTGTCCTTTCGCCGCGGCGTGAACGGAAGCATCTGGATGAACTCGGCGTCTTTTTCGCCGGGCAGGCGCATGATCGTGTAGTACGGCTGCATCGCGGCCTGTGCTTCACCCATGTCGTCAATCGCCGGTACTTCCCACTGGTCTTCGCGGTTGTAGAAAACCGCCGGCTCCGTCATGTGATAGGTCGCAAATACCGCCGCCTGCAGCGCGAACATGTCCTCCGGATACCGGATGTGCGCGCGCAACGACGCCGGCATGTCCGACAACGGCTTGAACATGCCGGGGAAGACATTCGCGTACGTGGCAAGCACCGGATCTTTGGCGTCCGCGGCGTAGAACGTCGTGGTTCCGTTGTAGGCGTCGATGACGGCCTTCACGGAATTGCGGATGTAGTTCAGCCCCTGGCCCGAAGGAGTCGCGTACGGATACCGATCGCTTGTCGTGTAGGCGTCGTACATCCAGTAAAGGCGGCCTTCTGCGAGCACGAGATACGGATCGCGATCGAAGGTCAGAAACGGCGCAATCTCGTTGACGCGCTCGGCGATGTTGCGGTGGAACAGGATGCGGCTTTCACCGGTGATGTCGTCGTTGAATGCAATCTGATACGCGCCGAACCGGAGCGCGAACATGATTCGGCGTCCGAGCGACTCGAGCGCAAGTCCACCCGATCCGGCGTACTGCGTGAAGACGTTCTCGTCGCCGCGCGGATAATGGAACTCCCGCGTGCGCGTCCGAACGATGACGTAATCGTTGGAGAGCTCGCCGAAGTAGAGACTCGGCTCCTGGATGGGCAGATCCGGCGTGGTTTCCGTCGGGAGGTTCCGCACGTAGAGGACCGGCAGCCCTTCGCTGGTCACCTGGTTCACCGGCCCGAGCGTCAGGCCGTACCCGTGCGTGAAGGTCAAGCGCTCGTTGACCCACGTGCGATTCGGCAGGCTGTTCGAGTTCAGCTCGCGTGCCGAGAGCATGACCTGCTGCGCCCGCCCGTTGAGCATGTAACGGTCGTTGTCCACCGACACGAAGTCGTAGTAGGTGCGAATCTCCTGGAGCTGACCGAATGTATCGAGCAGCGGCTGGCGATCCCACAGGCGGACATTCTGCAGCGTTGTCGCGTTGCGCGCGATGTCGTCACGCGTGAGGGTTGCGTCGCCGGTGAGCGCATGTTCCTCGACGTGATCGAGGCCGAACGCGCGCCGCGTCGCGTCGATGTTGTGCCTGATGAAGGGCGATTCACGCGCCTGCTCGTTGGGTGTGACGACGAACCGCTGCAGGAGCGTGGCGTAGCCTTCGCCGCCGACGCTGACGATCAAATAGAGCGCGATGGCCACGGGAATCGGCCAGTTGCGTCGGCCGATCGCGTGCAGCACCGCGAGACCCGCGCCCAGGAGGGATACCACGGTCAGCCCAAGCGCGACCGGCAGCCGCGCGTTGACGTCCGCGTACGACGCGCCATAGATGATGCCTGCGGGATGGATCAGCAGCTCGAACCTCCCGAGCCATGCTCCGGCCGCCAGCAGGACAAAGAACACGGCCACCAGCAGCGAAATGTGCCGTCGCACGTTGGGCGTCATCGACAACAACGACGACGGCCGCGAGATCAAGCTGCCTGACACGAGGTAGAGCGCGCCGGCTCCAAGCGCCGCGGTCACGACCAGCGTTTGTGCGATCCCACGAATCAACTGCAGGAATGGAATGGTGAAGACGTAGAACGACACGTCGCGGCCAAGGATCGGATCCTGCTGGCCGAATGGCGCGGCGTTCTGCCACGTCACCCAGGTTTCCCACTGCGATGACACATAGAGCCCGATCAGGGCCGCGAGGACCATGGCGATCGCCGAGGCGATCGTGCGCAGCTGTTGTCGTCCGGGCAGCGCCACTTCCATCCCCTGCTGCGTCGTAAAGATCGGCCGCCCTTCCCCGAACGATCCGACCGCCAGCCGCAGGTTGACGACGAGCCACACAACGGAGATGACGAAGGTGATTGTAAAGAGCGACGCCTCGCTCCGGACGATGGTCGAGAAGACCTGCTGATAGCCGACCTCGCCGAACCAGAGCCAATCGGTGTAGAAGCGCAGGAGCGAGGGCCCACCGAAGAAGAGCAGCGCGAGCCCGATGAGAACGATGTTGCGAAGTGGATGTCGCACGTTACGCGTCCGAAGCGGGGTCCCCAGCGCGCCGGGGTGCATATTGCGCGCTCGCGTTCGTCAGGTCGGTGCGGATGTCCGCCGCAAGCGCGGCCGGGGCCAGCACGCGCGCCGACGGCCCCCATCCGAGAATCCAGCTGCGGAGTGCGAGGTCGTTGCAGACGTCGAGCGCGAGGACGACGCCGCCATCGGCCGCATCGCGGAGCGACTGTGACGGATGCCAGACGCGCGCGCGCACGTACGGCGCGACGCGTTTGTCGAAGACGATCTCCACGTGTGACGGCGGCCCGGTGTTGACACCGAGCGAATTGCCGAACACATCATCCGGGATCGTCCGCGTCGGCGTGAACGTCTGCTTGTCGAGAGAAACAGCCGCAATGCGATCCACGGCGAAGGTGCGCACGTCCTTGTAGTCTGGCACGTACGCCAGAAGATACAACCCGCCCTGGGCGAACGCCAGCCGATACGGGTGGACCGTGTAATCCTTCATGCGCCCGCTCGAAACCGAGTTGTACTTCATGTGGGCGACGCGGTAGTGAAGCGTCGCCTCGAGCAGACGCGCGACAAGATCGGGCGAGGAACCGCCGCCGCGGGCGCGTGGCCCGGGCTTGGCGGCCAGAACATGCGGGAGCCGATCGAGGAACTGGCGCATGCGCGGCGAGAGCATCTTCTCCAAACGCGTGAAAGCCAGCGTGAGATCCCGCTGAAATGGCGTGCCGGCGACCGCTTCGAGCATGTTGCGGCTCAAGTACAGCGCGCAGAGCTCCGCAAGTGTGAATCCCGTCTCGAGCCCCTTCAGCACCTGACCGTCGAGCCGCCATCGAGCCCTGCCATCATCGTCACGCTCGTCGTACAGCGGAAAACCCGCCTCCTGCAGCGCGGCGAGATCACGGCGGATGGTTCGCGTCGTGACGTCGAGATCCTTTGACAGCGCGTCGATGGTGGCGCCGTGCCTGGACGATTCGAGCGCGTGGAGCACCTTCCACTGACGGATGACTTCCTGATTGCGGGGCACGACAACTCATCCTAATCGAACTAGACCTTGCCTTTGGCTCTCCGGATTTCGCGGCGGCGGCGCCGGTCGGGTGTGCCGGCTGCCTGTGTGGCGGCGCGATAGACGCGCTCCATCCGTCGCATCTCGATTTCCTCCGCGGTGGGTTTCGGCGTGACGTCGTCGTATAGCACGCGCGCCTCGGCCTTCTTCACATGCTCATCGAGGACGATGCGGACGATGATGTCCTGATGACGGCCGAACGGGCGGCTGATGCGGATGCGATCGCCTTCGCGGACGGCGCGGTGTGGCTTCGCGTGGTCGCCGTTGACCTCGATCTTGCCGCCCTCGCACGCGCGCTTGGCTTCAGAGCGCGTCTTGAAGAGGCAGGCGACGTCCAGCCAGACGTCCAGGCGAACGGCGTCGCTCACATGAGGACGTCGATCTTCGCCTTCGCCTTCAGCGCATTGACGAACAACTCCGTCTGCGCGTGACGGTTCTGCTCGGTCAGATACTGTTCGATCTGCGCCTTGGCTTCCTCGAGCGGCACGACGCGGGAGTCCTGCTTCTCGGCGACCTTGATGATGTGATAGCCGAATTGCGTTTCCACGACTTCGCTCATCTGGCCGGGCTTGAGCGAGAAGGCGGCCTGCTCGAATTGCGGCACCATCTGGCCTTGCTCGAAAAACCCGAGGTCGCCGCCGTTGGGCGCGCTGCCGGGATCCTGTGAGTTCTCTTTGGCCGAGGCAGCGAAGTCCTTGCCAGCCTTCAGGTCCTTGAGAACGGCGTCGGCCTTCTCCTTTGCCTGCTGCTTGGCTCCGGCATCGGCGCCCTGCGGGACTTGAATCAGGATGTGGCTCGCGTGAACACGCGGCCCCTGCTGAAACTTGTCCTGATTTTTCTGGTAGAAGTCGGTGACGGCCTCGGGCTTGACGGCGATCTTCGCGGCGATCTCGCCCTCGACGAGTTTTTCAACGCTCATTTCCGCGCGCGCATCATCGCGGACGTCCTGCAGCGTCATTTTCTGCGCCGCCAGAGCCTGCTCGAACTGCTGCTGGTTGGGAAACTGCGAACGTATCTGCGCGATTTGCGCTTCGACGTCCGCATCCGGCACGACGACCTTGCGCGCCTTTGCTTCCTGCACGAGCAGCTTGTATCCAATCATGTCGTCCAGCACGCCACGGTACACGCGGTCGCGCTGATCGGCGGGAACCGCACCGCCGGCGCGTCCTTCAAGTCCCTTTACCGCGTTCTGCAGCTCGGTCGCGTTAATCGCCTCGCCGTTGACTCGCGCGACGATCTCCGGAAGCTGTGCCGGAACGGGTTTGACGGCGGGCGGAGGCAGTTCTGCCGCCGCCGGCGGCGGAGTGCTCTGAGCTCCGGGTGGGGCCGAAGCGGGTGCCGCGGCGGGCGTCGCCTGCGGTTTCGCGTTTGCCGCCGTGCTCCGCGAGCAGGCCGCCAGCATCAGGACGAAAAAGATCGAAACGGCTCGGCGCACGTGAACTCCTTGTGCTGCTCAGAGTACGTGTTGGACCGGCTCCGGTCAAACAGGGCCGGCTAATAGTCGCCGCGGTTGAAATCGGCCTGATGGCTGAGCAGCCACTGGTCACTCATTCGCGGAAGGGAAGGTTGCCGGGTGTATCGATGAATCAGCGCCACCACGGCGGCAAGGAACGCCCATCCGAGCACGGGCCCGAGGATTCGCCGGACGGGGCGATGGGGGACGGGGAAGCTTTCAACGCGCGCGGGCATGACTCACCCTCAACGGTTTCAACGACCGTACCCCGAAAAAGCGCGTGTTATACTCCGTTTTCCTGCGATCTGCGCGCGGCCGCGCGCAGAAAACTGTGCACTTATGGGAAGGCCAGGTAGCTCAGTTGGTAGAGCACATGACTGAAAATCATGGTGTCGGCGGTTCAATTCCGTCCCTGGCCACCACCTTCGAGTAGTTCCGTGAGCCGGGGCGGTTCAACCGCTCAATGCTTCAATGCAAACTGATCGGCTTGCGGATTCGACTGGCCTGGCGGATGAACGGCTCATCGCGTTCGCCCGTGTTCTGCTGAGTGTCACGTCGCTCGTTGCGATCTACATCGATCCCACTGAACCCCTACGCTTTTCCGCCACCGTTTATAGCCTGCTGCTGGCCTACGTCGCCTTCAGCATCGCCATCTCGATTGGCCTTGCAACAGCGCGCCGGCTCCCGCATTGGGCCGCGGGCCTCATCCATGTTGTCGATCTGACGTGGTTTGGCGTGCTCACCTGGCTAACAGGAGCGACCAGCAGCCCGCTGACCCCGTTTGTCATCTACGTACTCGTCGCTGCTGCGTATCGCTGGGGATTCGCCGGAACGGTTGCGACGACTGCCGCTGCGTGCGCGCTCTTGTCGGCCGAAGCGGTATGGCAGGCGTCCACAGCCGGCCTCGACGTCTCGCTGCGTCTGGAACTGAACCGATTCATCGTGCGGACCTCGTACACGGCGAATGCCGGCGTCCTGCTTGCCGGCCTTGCCGCGTACCAGAAGCAGTTGCAGCTCGAATCGGCAACGGTGTCGCGCCTTCTTTCGAGGCTGGGATCGGAGACGGGCATTCACGCCGCGCTCGAATTGGCGACGCGCGATCTGCTGCAGACGTTTCGAGCGCGGGGAGTCATCGTTGCGGTGCGCGAGGCGCAGACGGGCCGAAGCTTTGTCTGGGTGCTGTCGTCGACGGATCGACACGGGCTGCGCCGGCTCCGATTGAACGCCCGCGCCGCTGACCGTTACCTGTTTGACGGCCCCGCCGCCTTCACCCTGCGGCAACGTCGAAAGGGTGTGTCCTTTGTCCGCGCGATCAACGCGACAGGCGGCGTGACGTCCAGGGCGGGGAGGTTTGAAGGACCACCGGTTCCCTTCAAGTACGCGACCGCCGCCACGATCGCCTCGTACGGACAATGGTTCGCGCGCGTGTTCCTGCTGGATCCGCCGCGGAGGCACCGCGGTGTGCGGGGTGTTCGGTTGCTGCAACGGATCGCCATCAGCGTGACGCCGGCTCTTCAGTCCATTTATCTGATCCGACGGCTGCGCTCGCGCGCCGAGGCCGCGGAGCGCGCGAGGATTGCGCGCGACCTTCACGACACCTCGATTCAGTCGCTCATCGGCGTCGAAATGGAGCTGCTCGCTTTGAGCCGTCAAGTGGGCGAGTCTACGCTCCGGACACTCATCGGCGACATCCACTCACGGCTGCGAGCGGAAATCCGCGCGCTGCGCCGCTTCGTCACGCCGCCCAACCGCTCGACGGCAGACGCCGCGCTGACGCAGCGGTTGACGGAGACGCTCGCGCAATTTCAGCTCGAGACAGGTATTCGGACGCGCTTCGTGTCGGTCGGCGCCGTCGCGGTTCCGCCACATTTCGGCAGGGAGCTGCTCCTGATCATTCGCGCCGGTTTGTCGAACGTCAAACGCCACAGCACGGCGACACGCGTGGACGTCGCACTGGAGCGCGACGGCGAGGGATGGCTGCTCGTCATGGAAGACGACGGCAGGTCGGTCGACGATCAGATGCCGCACGAGCAGTCTGCGGCAAATACTCCGTGGAGTATCCGCGAGCGCGTGAACGCCATGGGCGGTCAGCTCTTCGTCCAGCAGCGCCGCGGTCTCGGGGTTCGCCTCGAAGTCCGGCTTCCACCTCTGGTGATTCCGGCATGACGACCGCGGCGTCTATACGCGTGGTCCTCGTCGATGACCACCCGATGTTCCGCGAAGGGCTGCGAAAGCTCCTGGAAAGCGACATGGGGATGGAGGTCTGCGGAGAGGCTGGTGACATAGAAAGCGCTCTGAAAGCCGTGCGGACGCTGACCCCTGACGTTCTGCTGCTTGACATGGCCATGCCCGGCGCGTCAGGCCTCGAGGTGCTGCGTCTTCTCGACTACGAAACCACGGAGACGCGGACGCTCGTGCTGACGGCTTCTATCGCACGAGGAGAGGCTGTACAGGCGTTGCAGCTCGGCGCACGCGGCGTCGTCCTGAAAGCGGCGGCATCGCAGGTGCTCTCCGCCGCCATTCATACCGTTCTCGCCGGGCGATTCTGGATCGACTCAGACGCGTTCGCGGATGTCGAGAGCTGCCTCCGTCAATTGCTGGGACGCTCGCCACTCGGAGACGGAGGGAATGACTTCGATCTAACGGCGCGCGAACAGGAGATTCTTACGGCGCTGGTCGATGGGTCGAGCAACCGGGACATCGCCGAGCGGTTCGGCGTGAGCGAAGTCACCGTCAAGCATCACTTGAACAGCATTTTCGACAAGTGTGGGACGTCGAATCGGGTCGAACTTGTGCTGTTCGCGCTGCGCCACGGGCTGGCGCGCTTGTAGAGGCTATCCGCGGCGCCGCCACTTCACGGCAACGAGCGCAAGCTCCAGGCGATTGGACGTTCCGGTCTTCGCAAAGATACTCGTCAAATGGTGCTTGACGGTATCGGTCGTGATCGAGAGCCGTGCCGCAATCCCTTTATTTGTCTCGCCCTCGGCCAGCAGCGCGAGAATTTCCCGCTCGCGTGTGGTGAGGCTGACCTCCGGCCGGTTTTCAGAGGTCAGCGGCGCCGGAGGAGTTCCGCTCACGAGCGCGTCAACAAGGTCTCCTACCGTTTCGCGGCTGATCCACAGTTCCCCGCGGTGAACTTTCCGGATGCTCTTGAAGAGGAGTTCGGTCGGCGTGTCGGTCCGCACAACGCCGCGAGCCCCATGCTGAAATGCAGCGATGGTATTGACTTTCGCTGCGGGGCGGGCCATCACGATGGTTCGCGTCCTGAGGGCGCGTCCGCTCAGGGCGCGCAGCAGCTCGAGCCCCGAGTTATGCGAGAGCGCAGGGTCGAGCAGCATCACCTGCGGATTGAGCGAGTTTGCGAGTCTCAGCGCTTCGTCCCGGTCCGCGGCTTCGCCGATCACGAGAAAGTCCGGCTCGTGGCTCAGGCCGATTCTCAGCTCCTCGCGGGCGCGTGCGTGGCTGTCCGCGATGACGATGCTGATGGTTTCGAGATAGGGACGACTGACCGGCCCCCAGAGCGTGTCGTCCTGCGCGTGCGCGTATAACCTCACGTACTGAAGGGTAGTAGCTGAGCCTCTCGAATGTAATTACACGAAAGATCCATTCGATCGAATTGGCTATTTGACGACCATGCGGAACAGCACTTCCCGGTAGGCGGCCAATTCACATCCGAAGTCCTCGATTACGGCGTCAAAAAGCTCCCTCTCCATCAGCGGAAGCGCCGCCCGGACAGCGGCGATGGCGCCTGGCCGTCCTTCCCGATCGAAGGCGAACTTCGGGTCGCTGTTCTTGACTGTTTCGAGCTGACGTTGGAATTCCTGCTCGGTTGCGTTTCGTTCCATCGCGCCTGTTGTCCTCTGAGCCCTGCCGCGAGGTCAACAGACATCTATGTCGTGTAGTCCCGACAATCTCGTCCGTATCGTCACTTAACTCAGCCGTGGCGATGAATCGCTCAAATTGCCCGATTTCCTCTAAATTGCGATGTGGCCGAGGTCTTGCCTCTGCCGTGGCTTATGGAATTGATCAAAGGCCGGAAGGCGGGCCGCGCCGACAGGCGGATCGAGCAGGTATTCCGTGTGCCGGCGACAGAGGAAATCTGGGAAGTGGTTTGTTCGGACCAACGGGAATGCGACGAGCGGGAAGTCCAGACCGTTCCGAAGCGACCGGACTTCCCGATTGCGTCGTAGGCGCCTTCTAGACGGCGGCGGCGATTTCCGCCGTCTCCCGCAACAGTCCTAGCTCTTTCCGCACGCGATCCTCGACGGCCTGCCGCACGGACGGATTCTCCTTCAGGAACTGCTTCGCGTTTTCGCGCCCCTGCCCGAGGCGTTCACCGCCGAAGGCGAACCAGGCCCCGCTCTTTTCGACAATCCGTTTTTCGACCGCCAGATCGAGCAGGTCTCCTTCGCGGGAAATTCCCTCGCCGTACATCACGTCGAATTCCGCCTCGCGGAACGGCGGCGCCACCTTGTTCTTCACGACTTTCACGCGCGTTCGGCCGCCAATCACCTGATCGCCGTCCTTGATGCTCGCAATGCGGCGGATGTCGATACGCACCGACGCGTAGAACTTCAACGCACGACCGCCCGTCGTGGTCTCGGGATTGCCGAACATGACGCCAATCTTTTCCCGAAGCTGGTTGATGAAGATGAGCGTCGTCTTCGACTTCGACACGACGCCGGTGAGTTTGCGCAGTGCCTGCGACATGAGGCGCGCCTGCAGACCCATCTGCGCTTCGCCCATCTCACCTTCGATTTCCGCCTTCGGGACGAGCGCCGCGACCGAGTCGACGACAACCACATCGACGCTGTTCGAACGTACAAGGACCTCGACGATCTCGAGCGCCTGCTCGCCGTTGTCGGGCTGCGAGACGAGGAGGTTTTCGAGATCGACGCCCAGCTTCTGCGCGTACTGCGCATCGAGCGCGTGTTCCGCGTCGACAAACGCCGCCATGCCGCCGGTCTTCTGCGCCTCCGCAATCACCTGCAGTGCGAGCGTCGTCTTGCCGGAGGATTCAGGGCCGAAGATCTCGACGACGCGGCCGCGCGGAAGCCCGCCGATGCCGAGCGCATAGTCGATGCTGATCGAACCGGTGGAGATGGCCTCCATCGGTGCGATGGCGCCACGCTGGCCGAGGCGCATGATGGATCCCTTGCCGAACTGCTTCTCGATTTGGCCAACGGCGATGTCGATGGCGCGGGCGCGTTCTTTCAGGTCGTCGAGCGGCATGTGAGCTCCTTGTTTCTTAGCGGACCTGAAGGTCCGCCTCTACGTCGGACCGTCCAGGTCCGCGTCTACGTTCGAACTCAGGGTGGAGTAGGTGGGTGACAGGAAAGGTCACAGCCGAGACAGATCCTAGGAACGTGCCGCGCGAAAGTCAAGCGAAAATC
>Ga0075424_100003598_pt1 | contig 14543 bp, 15 predicted proteins | sample SoiMethybrSBSTD3_FD_75301 | JGI IMG/M metagenome (GOLD analysis project Ga0075424, IMG submission 75301) | Bulk soil microbial communities from a Populus tree surrounding site in Tennessee, USA - Soil MetaG P. TD hybrid SBSTD3 | ecosystem: Environmental > Terrestrial > Soil > Tree plantation... | reverse complement strand
GGGCGCGCGCGTGGAGCGCGTGTCGGTGCCGCTGCACAGCCAGGCGCTCCCCGCCCTGCTGCCGATCTACCTCGAGGGCGGCAAGCGGATGTACGACACGCACTTCGGTGGCGCGTTCGCCAAGACCTATTACCCGTCCTCGCTGATCTCGATCTTCGGACGCCTCAAGCAGAGCCACGCGCGCGAGTTCTCGCCCAACCTCAAGCTGAATCTCCTGCAGGGCTACTACCTGCAGCGCAACTACGGCGGACGGCTCTACGCGAAGGCCCAGAACGTGCGGCCCACATTCGTGGCGCAGTACGATCGCGTCTTCGGCTCGGTGGACGCGCTCGCGATGCCGACGATCCCATTGACCGCGCCGCGCTGGCAGGCGCCGCGCGACTTCGAGGACGCGCTCGAGCTGACCATGCTCGGCGGCCGGCGCAGCCTCGACCTGGGCCCCGTCATCGCCAACACGTGCCCCTTCAACTACACCGGCCATCCCGCGATCAGCGTGCCGTGCGCCAAGCTGGGCGGGCTCCCGGTCGGCCTGATGCTGGTTGCGCCCCACTTCCGCGAGGACACGCTGCTCCAGGTCGCCGCCGCCCATCAGCGGTCGGTGGACTGGGCCGCGCTGCTCGCCACGCCGGCGCTCCGGGGCGCGTGATGTGGGCCGACCCGGCCTCTCCGCGCAGGCGGTGTCGGGCGCGTGGTTCTCCGGCCTCCGGATGGGCGAGAATGGCTCTCAGGGCGCCTGTCGCAGCGTGATCCCGCCGTCCACCGCGATCCACTGTCCGGTGATGTTCCGCGCCCCGTCGCTGGCGAGGAAGGCGGCGAGGGCGCCGATGTCCTCCGGCGTCTGCTCGCGGCCCATCGGCACACCGCGCTTGACCACGTCGAGGAAGATGTCGTGGGGCTCACGGCCGGCGTACTCGGGCACGATGTCCCGAAGGCGCCCGGCGAGTCCTTCCCACGCGCGCGTCCAGAGAAAGCCCGGGCAGATCACGTTCACCCGGATGTCGTGGGGCGCGTACTCGAGCGCGAGGCTCTTGGTCAGCGAGATGACCCCGGCCTTGGCCGCGGCGTAGGCGGGAAGCCTCGGGGAGGCGACGAGCCCCGCGATCGAGGCGATGTTGACGATGGCTCCGCCGCCTCGGGCCTTGAGATGCGGCAGCGCGGCCTTGCTCGCGACGAACGTGGTGCGGAGGTTCTGCGCGAGCTGCTCGTCCCACGCCGCCGTCGACATCGTCTCGACTCCCGCTCCGCGGCTGGCGCGGGCCGCGCTGGGCTCCCACGGGCCGCGGCCCGCTCCGGCGTTGTTGACGAGGACGTCGACGCCACCGAGCCGCGCGGCCACCATCCGTGTGGCGGCCTCGACATCGGCCTCGACCGCCGCGTCGCACACGAGCGCGAGCCCTGGTCTCGCCAGCGCCGCCGCCGTCTTCTCCGCCTCCGCCGCGTCGAGGTCGAGCAGCGCGACCCGCGCGCCCTGCGCCGCCATGACGCGCGCGATGCCGGCGCCGATCCCCCGCGCCCCGCCCGTGACGATCGCGACTCTGTCCGTGAGCATGGCGAGGGTGATCTTAGCGCATCTCCTGCCCTGGATCTCGGCGCTCGGCTGTCGTATCTTCCGGCCGTGCCGCGATCGCGGCGCGGAGAGAGAGGGCATCGAGCATGGCACGACTGGGCGGGAAGGTGGCCGCGGTGACCGGCGGCGCCTCGGGGATCGGCGAGGCCACGGTGCGGCGCTTCGTGAAGGAAGGGGCGAAGGTGGCCTTCGCCGACCGGGACGCCGACCGGGGCAAGCAGGTCGCGGCGGAGATCGCGGCGAGCGGCGGCGAGGTCACCTTCGTGGAAGCCCACATGCAGCATGAGGCCGAGGCCGCGGCGTTCGTCCGGCAGGCCGCGCAGCGCTTCGGCCGGCTCGACATCCTTGTCAACAACGCCGGGGTCCGGCTGTACCACACGGTGGAAGAGGCCAGCGCCGAGAGCTGGGACGAGATCCTCGGCGTGAATCTCAAGGGGTACGCGTTTGCCGCGAAGGCCGCGATCCCGCTCCTCCGGCAGGCCGGAGGCGGCAGCATCGTCAACGTCGCCTCGGTGCGGTCGGTGACGAGCATCGGCAAGACGACGCAGTACGACGTGACCAAGGCGGCGGCCGCCGGGCTGACCCGCGGGATGGCCGCGGATCACGCCGCAGACGGCATCCGGGTAAACGCGGTCTGTCCCGGGCCGATCTACACGCCGTTCCACGAGAAGCGCAATCAAGCGATCGGACGGACATTCGAGCAGTACCGGGATGACGCGGCCAAGGGGACACTGCTCCGGCGTCACGGCACGCCCGACGAGGTTGCTGCCTGCATCCTGTTCCTCGCCTCCGACGACGCCTCCTACGTGACGGGCACGCTGCTGTTCGTCGACGGCGGCTACACCGCGATGTGACGCCTGGCCGGAGAAGAAGGAGGGCGGACATGTTCCCTGAGCACATGCTGAGCGTGCGGGCCACGGTAGAGTCCGGCCGAGAGGCGGAGTTCAACCGCTGGTACGATAGCGAGCACGTCCCCGATGCCGTGCGGATGCTCCCAGGCTGCCTTGGTGCCGCGCGCTACAAGGTCGTCCTGGGGAACGGCTCGCACCAGTACATGGCCCTCTACGCCTTCGAGAGCGCGGCCAACCTCGCCGCCGCGCTCAGCGGCCCGGAGATCAAGGAGCTGATCAAGATCTACGACCGCGACATCGGCGCCTTCTCGACGCGAACGCGCACGACCTACGAGCGCGTGCTCGTGCACCCGAAGACATAGCGTCCGCGCTCGTCAGCGTAGGAACCGCAGCGCGTCGTTCGTGGAAGATCTTGCCTACCGGTCGCCCGGCACACCAAAGCTGGGAGCAGCCGTGGGGTTGAGCGCGCGGGCGACGTAGTCCTCCAGCTGGGGCTTGTAGATCGTCCACACGCGCTGGAGATCTGCGACGGGGTCGTCCTCGGACCAGTCGACGCGTAAGTCGGCCACCGGCCAGGGCACGTCGCGCACGAGCAGCATCCCGCCGGAGTGCACTGGCCCTTCCTCTCCGCCTGCCGCGAGCGCCGCGGCCATGGCGGCGAGCAGCCGGTCACCCAGGTGTCCCGACGCGCGCTGGAATGCGGCGAGCATGACACCGGGGATCTCCTGATTCCGCAGTAGGTTCCCGGCAGCGACGACGCCGGGCGCCTGCGCGCTGGCATGCGTGCCGAGGGTGCGGCGGCCCGAATACGCCGCCGTCCGGCCCTGGGCATCGACGGCGATCAGCTGGCGGAACTCGATGTGCGGCGGTCCGGCACAGGGTGGCGATCGCCTCCTCCGCGCCCAGCCCGTTCGCCATCAGGTCCAGGCCGGCGGGCCCGAGGCGAGGATCGGTGATGTTCTGGGTCCCCAGCACCCCCACGCCGGCCCGGGCGTGTGCGCACCGCGCGGCGACCGCGGGCGAGGACGAGGAGATGGCGATTCCGAACATTCCCGCCTCGGCGGACCGGGCGGCGATCGCGATGGTCATGAGGTCTAACTCTTCTTGCTTCGGCGCATCGGCTTGTAGCCGTCGGGGATCACGGCGGTGACATCGATCTCCACCACCCATTCCGGCCGGGCCAGCGCCGGCACCACCAGGCCGGTCGAGACGGGAAAGACGCCCTTGAGCCACTTCCCCATCGCGCGGTACACCGCCTCGCGGTAGCGGATGTCGGTGATGTACACCACGACCTTCACGATGTGGCTCAGCTCGCTGCCCGCCTCGTCGAGCAACGTCGCGACGTTGGCCATCGCCTTGTCCGCCTGCTTGCCAGGGTCGCCGGCGTGGAGTGATGCGCGGCTGTCGAGATCCTGGGAGATCTGCCCGCGCAGGTAGACGGTGTTCCCCGCCACCACCGCCTGGCAGAGGTCGTTGTCCAGCTTCTGCTCGGGATAGGTGTCCCGGGTGTTGAACTTCCGGATCCGTGTATGCGTCATGGGGGAGAGGCTAGCCTGTCGCGGGGCCGCCAGGCAATGGCCCACCCACGTGTCCCGTGATAGACGCCGCTACCGGGCCGGGCAGGCCGCTCCGGACTCCGCCCAGGCCTGCATCAAGGCGCCGAACGACGCCTGAGTGCCGGGTGCGGGCTCCCGCCGGCCTCCCGGCTGCCAGGCCCAGCCGACCAGCGAGTCGCGCGCCGAGTGCTCCACGATCTGGCTCAGTGTCCTTCCGCCGTTGCGCAAGTTATCCTTCAGCTGCATGCAGATGTCGGCGAGCGACTTGTGCTGCCACGCCATGGATCGCGGCGCCAGATGCCATTCGACATGACCCGGAATTCCGGCGGCATCGAAATTCGCCTTCTGGTGACACGTTGTGCACCGCATGGCGCTGACGCCATGGCCGTCGTCGCCGCGCTCAACCGGGGGTTGGTGGGGATAGCCGATGCCCTGCGAGGGGCGGTCTCCATCCGGATGGCAGTTCAGACAGCGCGGATGTCGGAGTACCTTTCCCGCTTCGACGAAGAGAGCCGCGGAGCGCGCGGCGGGGTCGGCGATGCGGGCAAAGGCGTCGGGAGCGCGAAGCGTGCGGGGCTCGTCCGCCCGTGACGTCGGCGCAACGACCGTGATGGCGAGCGCGGCAGCAACGAGCGCCACGAGCGGGGTCATAGAGTCCGCGTGCCGGAAGACAAGAGCCGCGCGAAAGGTAGCCGGCGCACCCGGTGCCCGGTGAGCTGGAAGTACGCGTTCGCGACGGCGGGCGCGATCGGCGGCACGCCGGGCTCGCCCACGCCCGTGGGCGCGGCGCCCGACGGCACGATGTGGACTTCGACCGCGGGCATATCCATGATGCGCAATGGGCGGTAGTCGTCGAAGTTCCGCTGCTCGACACGTCCCTGGACAAGGGTGACCTCGCTCCACAGCGCTCCCGCGAGACCGAAGCCAATGCCGCCTTCCATCTGAGCCCGGACGACGTCGGGATTGATCGCGGTGCCGCAATCGACCGCACAGACGACGCGCTCGACGCGCGGGAGGCCGTCCGGGCGGCTCGAGACTTCGGCGACCTGGGCCACGACGCTGTTGAAGGATTCGTGCACGGCGATACCGCGCGCCCGGCCGGCCGGCAGCGTCTGACCCCAGCCGGCCTTCTCGGCAGCAAGGTTCAGCGCGGCGAGATGTCGCGGGTGCTTGGCGAGCAGGGCGCGCCGCAACTCGAGCGGATCGCGGCCAGCCGCGTGGGCGAGCTCGTCGAGGAACGTCTCCGTTGAATACGCGGTATGGGTGCTCCCAACCGACCGCCACCAGAGCACCGGCACGCCGACCTTCGTCGTGTGAAGCTCGACGTTGAGATTCGGGATGTCATAGGGGAGATTCGCCGCGCCCTCGACCGACGTGGCGTCGATCCCGTTTTTCACAATTGTCGACTCGAAGGGCGTACCCGCGAGGATGGACTGCCCGACGATGCGGTGCTCCCAGGCCACAATGGCGCCGTTCGCGTCGAGGCCCGCGCGCAGGCGGTGGACGTAGAGGGGCCGGTACCGCCCGCCCCGGATATCGTCCTCGCGGGTCCACATGACCTTGACCGGCCTTCCGTCGCCGATCGCCTTGGCGACGGCGGCAGCTTCACCGGCGATGTCGCCATCGGGGGTGGCGCGCCGCCCGAAGCTGCCTCCCGCGAGGAGGGTATGGATCCGAACCTTGTCGGGCGCGACGCCGGAGACTTTGGCCACGACCTGCTGATCGATCGTGGGCGCCTGCGAGCCTGCCCACAGCTCGGTCAGGTCGGCGCCGATTCGCACGACCGCGTCGAGCGGCTCCATCGGAGCATGGGCGAGATACGGGAACTCGTAGACGGCTTCGAGAACCTTCGCCGCGCCACGCAGGGCCGCGGCAGTGTCGCCGAGGCGTTTGGCGGGCGTTCCCGAGCGGATGGCCAGAGCGCGATAGGCGGCGTAGAGATCGTCGCTGCCCCGCCGCTCGGCACGACTCTCGTCCCAGGTCACGCGGAGCGCCTCGCGTCCCCGACGCGCCGCCCAGAAGCCGGTGGCCACGACGGCGACGCCGGTTGGGACCCGCAACACGTGGGTCACGCCTTTCACGCGCCGGGCGGCCGTGTCGTCGACCGATTTCACGGTGGCCCCGAAGCGCGGCGGCCGCGCGATGAGCGCGGTCAGGAGACCTGGGGTGGAGAAATCCGCGGTGAATTGCGCGGAGCCGTCCGTCTTCGGTCTGCCGTCGACGCGGGGGACGCGCTTGCCGATCAGCTTGAAATCCTTCGGGTCCTTCAATGTCACCTGCGCCGGTGGTGTGATCGCCGCGGCCTTCGACGCGAGCTCGCCGAAGGTCGCCCGTCGCCCCGATCCCGGATGAGACACGACCCCGTCGGCGACGGTGATCTCCGAGGCCGGCACGCCCCATTCTCTCGAGGCAGCTTCGACCAGCATGGCGCGCGCCGTCGCGCCGGCCCGTCGCATCTCGTCCCATGCTTCCGCCATCGCGGTGCTGCCGCCGGTGAGCTGCGCCCCGCCAGCCAGCCGATTGCCGTAGCGCCGGGCATCGGCGGGCGCAGCTTCCACACCGATCTGTCCCCAGTCGGCATCCATCTCCTCCGCGAGGATTGTCGCCAGCCCGCTGTAGCTGCCCTGTCCGAGCTCAGTATGCTTGCTGATGATGGTGATGGTGTTGTCCGGCGCGATGCGGATGAAGGCGTCGGGCGCGAGCGCCTGGGCTGCGGCCGCCGGACGACCATCTAGGCGGAATCCGATGAGGAGCGCTCCGGCCGCGAGGGCGGTGGTCTGCAAGAAATGGCGGCGCGTTAACAAGGTCAAGCCCCGAGGGTCTTGGCCGCTTCGTGGATGGCGGCGCGAATCCGGACGTACGTGGCACAGCGGCAGACGTTGCCCGCCATGGCCGCGTCGATGTCGGCATCGGATGGGCGGGGGATCTCGGACAGCAACGCGATCGCCGACATGATCTGGCCCGACTGACAGTAGCCGCACTGAGCGACGTCGAGCTTGCGCCACGCGTCTTGCACCGCCTGCGCGACGGCGCCCGATACTCCTTCGATGGTCACGACGTCGCGACCGGGCAGCGTCGCCGCTGGTGTCACACAGGATCGGGCGGCACGGCCCTCGACGTGAACCGTGCAGGCGCCGCACTGGGCGACGCCGCATCCGTACTTGGTGCCCGTCAGGCGCAGCTCGTCACGAAGCACCCATAGGAGAGGGATGTCGTCGTCAGCGTTGACCGTCCGCTCCGTCCCGTTGACGCGGATCGTCGCCATGGCCTGATCCTATCAGGGACCGCAAGTGACGCGATCAGCAGATGAGGGCGGAGGAGCTCAACCGAAGGAATCGCAGCGCGTTGTCGTGGAAGATCTTGCGGCGCACGCCGTCGTCGAGCGTGCGCTCCCACGCCCAGCGGCGCTCCTCGTCGTAGTCGTAAGGGATCAGCGGAAAGTCCGAGCCGAAGAGGATCCGGTCCTGGTGGCGGACGAGGTCGGCATCGGACACGGCGCCGGGGTCCGCTCCCGTGTAGGGTGTGGCGTGGGCCGTCATGGCCATCGTCGTATCCAGGTAGAGCCCGGGATACCGAGGCAGCAGCGCCAGGAACTCCGAGGTCTGGAACGCGCCCATGTGGGCCACGCAGACGCGCAGCTGCGGGAAGCGCGCCATGAGTCGCGCGAACCGCTCGACCCCCGTGAAGGGATCGCGATAGGGCATGGTGCCCACGTGGAGGACGAACACGTGGCCCTCCGCCTCCGCCCGCTCGTACACGGGGAACAGCCGCTCGTCGTCCACGTGGAAGCGCTGCACCGAGTGGTGGAACTTGAAGCCGCGCAGCCCGAGGTCCCCGGTGGCCTCGCGCGCCATCTGGTCGAGGTCGGGATCGTCGGGGTGCAGGGTGCCGAGTGCGACGGCCTCCGGAAGCCGGGCGGCCTGCTCGGACAGCCATCGGTTCAGCACGCGCGACATGCCGGGCTTGTGGGCGTAGGAGAAGAAGCAGAAGCGGCGCACCCCGCGGCCTCGGAGCGTGTCGGCCACCGCCGACGGCTCGAACGAGTGCCCCGCCGGCCAGCCACGCTGAGCGAACCAGCGCTCGATCGCCTGGGCCAGCCCGTCGGGGTGAAGGTGGACGTGAACGTCGACGCTGGGGAACGGTGCCACCGGGAACACGACGTCCGTCACGGCGGAGTCTCCCCGGCCCGGCCCTTCGTGGCGAACTGCTGCTCGTACAGGGCGCGAAGCTCCTCGAGCGTGGTGGCCTGACCGGGGGCCTTGTCCTCGCGGATGCGCGCGATCCGCGCGAAGCGCAGCGCCATCCCGGAGCGGTAGGTCGGGCTGCGCTGGATCTCGTTGTACTCGACCTCGACCACGACCTCGGGCCGCACCCGCACCGTGTAACCGTCGTCGGCGAGCGCGAGGGCGCGCAGGCGCTCGGTCATCGCGCCGAACTCCGCGTCGGTGAGCCCCTTGAAGGTCTTGCCGACGTCGGCGAACGTCTCCCCGTCGCGTACGGCCAGATGGTAGTTGGAGAGCCATCCCTGCCGCCGCCCTGAGCCACGGTCGGCGGCGATGATCACGCAGTCGATCGTCTCCGGGGTCTTGAGCTTGAACCAGCGCTTGCCGCGGCCGCCCGGCTCGTACGGCGAGCGCGGGTCCTTGGCCATCACGCCCTCGTGGCCCGCCGCCAGCGCGCGGACGTGGAAGGTGCGGGCCGCCTCGACGTCGTCGATCAGCGCGCGCTCGGCCAGGTAGCGGCCGCCCGTCACGCGAGTCAGCGCCTCCCAGCGCTCGGCCTGAGGCGCGTCGATGAGCGAGCGGCCGTCGGCGAGCAGGCAGTCGAAGAAGTGCAGGGCGAGCGGTATCTCGCGGGCGAGCGATTCGACGCCGTGCACCCGGCGGAAGCGTCGCATCAGATCCTGGAAGGGCAGGGGCCGGCCCGCCGCGTCCAGCGCCACGACCTCGCCGTCGAGGATGAAGGGCGCCCCCTGCAACCCGCGCGCGACCGCCGCCACGTCGGGCAGGCTCCGCGTCACGTCCGATAGCCGGCGCGTCCAGATGGCCACGCGGTCGTCGTTTCGATGCACCTGCACGCGGGCGCCGTCGTACTTGAACTCCAGCGCCGTATGACCGTCGTGGGCTCGCAGCACCTCGTCGACGTCGGTCGCCAGCTCCGCCAGCATGGGCAGCAGCGGCACGAAGGGCCGCGGCACCACGCCGGCCAGCGCCGCCGCCCCGCCGGCCCGCGCCAGCGCTGCCACCGCGGACAGGTCGCCGAGAAACAGCGCGGCCCGGCGGACGGCCGAGAGGTCGGCGCCGGCCGCGACCGCGATGGCCTCCAGGACAAGGCCGTCCGACACGCCGGTCCGCAGCTCGCCCCAGACGATGCGGTTCAGGAACTCGCGCTCCTCCTCGCTCGCCCGCCCCGCCAGCTCCGCCAGGCGCGCCTGCCGCGCGCCGCGTGAGCCGCTGCCGGACGCCTCGGCAACCGCCGCGAAGGCGGCGCTCACATCGCCCAGCGTGAGCGGCGGACCGCCGCCGTCCGGGACCCCGCGCGGCAGGCCGCGCACGCCGAGCACCCGAGGATCGGAGGTGGGGAACGGGTGGCCGGTGAGAAATGCCACGGCCGACGGAAGCTCGCTCGCGTCGATGGATTGGAGGAAATCGGCCACGAGCCGGCGCTTGTCGAGGCGCCCCGGTGTGGCTTCGAGTCGGCGGCCGAGGCGGGCGAAGTCGGCGAAGAGCGTCACGCCCCCATTCTAGAGGAGGGCGGCGCGAGGCGGCCTAGCTGCTCAGGCCGCGACCCTCATTCGGCAGAAGCAAGAGGCCTTCACCGGGACCTCCGACCGTGCCAAGGCGAGGTCAAGACGCTGCTTGATCAGGGCCGCCTCGACCGTCTCGCCACGCCGCGTGAGACATTCGTGCAGTCCGTGCAGGCTCCACAGATTGTCGGGATGCTGGCACGCTCGGCTGAGCTTGCCGTCGAGGCCGAGGTCCGAGCGGTAGACCGCTTCGGCCTCGGCGACCCGGCCTTGTTCCAGTAGCAACGCGCCCAGCGCGTGCCGAGTCGGCTGCATCCAACCCCAGGGCTCGTCATAGGGCAGCGAGTCGTCCAGCTCGACGGAGCGACGCAGGTGGGCGAACCCGGCCTCGTGGTTGCCGCGCCGGTACTCCAGCTCGCCGTCGAGCATCTCCTGCGCGATCTCGAGCAGGTCCCGAACGGTGTTGTTGTGCACCCGCCGGCTTTCCGGCACCCCCTCCTTCGCTTCGATGAAGGCCCTCTTGGTCGCCTCGGCTTCGGCGATGTGGCCGAGCGCCGAATGGGCCACCGCCTGCGCGTAGAGCATCATGGCGGTCGTCGAGCAGTAGAGATTCCGATCCGCGGGCAAGGTTTGCGCGATGATCTCGCGCCACTTACCGAAGCGGACGAGGACGTGCTGCTTCATCGACAGGTAGCCCTCCACGAAATCGGCCATCGGCGGTGAGGGAATCCGCAAGAGCTCCTCTGGCGTCGTGTCGATCAGCTCCTGCGCCGCCGCCATGGCCGCTCCGTACTGGCCGAGGAACATGGCCCCGTAGACAGCGAAATGGTAGTCGTGGGTGCGGTAGAGCGCATACACGTTGAGCGCCCCCTCGCGGGCCAGGAACTTCCGGTCGGCGCCGATGGCCTTCTGGTTGTAGACGAGCACGTCGCGGTAGTGGCCGCACAGCACGTCGATGTGGGTTGGCATGTGGATGAGGTGGCCGGCGTCGGGCACCAGGTCGCGCAGCCGGTCGCCCGCCCGGAGGGCCCGCTGCGGAAATGGCGACATCTCCATCAAGTGAACGTAGAGATGGAGGAGTCCCGGGTGATCCCACGCGGCGGGAAAATCGCGGAACGCGCTCTCGAGCACCGCCATCGCCTCCAGCGTGCCCGCACCCTCGGCGACGCCGCCGGTCTTGAGGTCCCACATCTTCCAGGGCGTGAGGTTCATGATCGCTTCGACGAAGACCTCGCGCACTTCGAGGTCATCGCGGTAGGTTTCGAAGACACGCCGCATGGCGTCCGCATAGGCCGCGTCCCAGGGCGCCTGGTCCTCGATGGGCTCGCGCTGGGGATAACGCGCGGGCAGGGCGCGGATCAGCGCCTGCTCGATCGCGCTGGCGCGCTCGACGCGGGCGAGGGCGCCCTGCATTGCATCGTAGGCGGCCGCGAGGGCGGCGGCCTTGCCGGCGGGGTCGTAAAGATGCCAGGGCAGATTGTAGTTCGGTCCCGCCGCATAGGAGATGCCCCAGTAGGCCATGGCGCAGTCAGCGTCGTGCTTCAGTGCCTTCTTGAAGCAGGCGATGGCCTCGGCGTGGTTGAAGCCATAGAGCCAGTTGAGGCCTCGGTCGAACCACAGCTGGGCCTCGGGCATGGCCGTGGTGATCTTGCGCGAGTACGAGCCGAGGTCGTAGTACTCCATGAGATCCTCCGTGGCAGCGCGCGGCCGTGTTGCGGGCACGTATGTCTCAGCGGTGCTGCGTGACGCGGTTCCGCAGCACGCCCACCCGGGCGAGCTCGATCTCGACGAGGTCCCCGTCGCGCAGCGCGTGCTCGTCGGGGACGAGGATGCCGGTGCCCGTCGAGAGGACGGTGCCGGTCGGGATCGGGTTGTCGCGCCCCAGCCACTCGACCAGCTCCGGGCAACGGCGTCGCATCTCGCCCGTGTTGACGCTGCCCCGCCACAGCACGCGACCATTCCGGTGGATCGAGCAGGAGAGGTCGAGTGTGTGCGGGTCGCCGATCTCGCCGGCGGTTACGAGCACGGGACCGAAGGCGAAGCATCCGCTGAACATCTTTGACTGGGGCAGGAAGAGCGGGTTGGCGCGCTCGATGTCCCACGCCGAGAGATCGTTGCCCGCAGTGTACGCGACGATGACACCGCCGGCACCGACGACGAGGGCTAGCTCCGGCTCCACCGCCGTGAGCTGCGAATCGCGACGGACTGCGATGCGGCCGTTGGGACCGACGGCGCGCGACATCGTCGCCTTGAAGAAGAGCTCGGGCCGCGCGGACTCGTACACGTCGTCGTAGATGCCCTTCGTGCGGCCCCGGTGAGGATCCTGGCTGCTGCCCGTCTCATGAGCCGTGTAGTAGTCGGCGCTCCGGCGGTAGGTGATGCCGGCGCCCCAGATCTCCGGCGCGTCCAGCGGGGCCAAGAGATGCGGCCGTCGTGGGGACGGGGTGACGTCGAGATCGGCGAAGCTGAAGCGTGGCCGCTTCCCTCGCGCGAGCCGGCGGGCCAGGCGCTCGAGGCCGGCCGCGGTGCGGCCCTGGACGATCAGGTCCAGCACCGAGCCGATGCGCGCCGTGCGCGACGTGATGTCGCTGATGGCGTCGGCCTCGACCACGCCGACGCGCTTGCCTTCCCTGGGGGTCCAGAATTGGCAGAGCTTCATGGCGGCGAGGAGTCTCGCGTGGGGGGCCGTCCCTGTCAAGCCCTGAGCCCGCGCGAGCTTGGGCCGCGCTTGACGCTGCGCCGGCGCGTGACCCAGAATCGCGACGTGAGCCAGGATCTGCGAGCCTTCGTCGCCGCCTACGAGCGCGCCCATCCGAGCGAGGTCGTGCGCGTCCGGGAGCCGATTTCGCTCGACTACGACGTGATGGCGCTCGTGCTCGAGTACGAGCGGCGGCGGCGGTTCCCCCTGCTGCTGCTGGAGCAGGTGCGCGGCTCCGACATCCCCATCGTGTGCAATGTGGTCGCGAGCCGCCGCGCGCTGGCCTTCGCGCTGGGCGTCCCGGAGGCGCGCCTTGCCGTCGAGTACGCGCGGCGCATCAAGGATACGGTCAAGCCGGTGATCGTGGCCGACCCGCCCTTCCGCCATCGCGTGCTGAGGGGCCAGGACGTGGACCTCGGGCGACTGCCCATCCCGACCTACTTCCCCGGTGACGCCGGCCGCTATCTCACCGCCGGCCTGCTTGTGGCGCGCGATCCGGAGACCGGCGTGGAGACCGAGGGATACCACCGCTTTCAGGTCAAGGGCCGGGACCGCATGGGGGTGAGCCTGCACTCGCGGCGGCGCATGTTCGAGTATCAGCGGCGCGCCGAAGCCCGCAAGCAATCCCTGCCGTGCGCGATCGTGCTCGGGGTCCACCCGCTCGTGTCCATGGGCTCGCTGGCCTATCCGCCGGCCGATGTGGGGAAGTTCGAGGTGGTGGGGGGGCTCTTCGGCGAGCCGTTGCAGGTGGCGCCCTGCACGACCATCGACCTGCACGTCCCGGCCGCCGCCGAGATCGTGATCGAGGGTGAGATCCTGCCCGAGGTGCGCGAGCCGGAGGGGCCGTTCGGCGAGTTCACGGGGTACTTCTCGCGGCGCTCCACCGAGCACGTCTTCGTCGCCAAGGCCATCGCCCTGCGCGAGCGCCCGTGGTTTCAGTCGATCGGGTCCGGGCGTGCCGGCGACCACATCACCACGCTGGGTCTCGTCCGGGAGGCGGAGATCCACAACGCCCTCACCCGGGCGATCCCCAATGTTACCGGCGTGCACGTGCCCTTGTCGGGCACCTCATCGTTCACCGCGTACGTCTCGATCAGGCAGGGCCGCCCGGGCGAGGCCAAGCACGTCATCCCGATCGTGCTGGGCGTCGATCACTACCTGAAGCTGGTGATCGTGGTCGACGACGACATCGACGTGTTCGACGAGGCCGACGTCCTCTGGGCGGTCGCCACCCGCATGCAGGCCGACCGCGACCTGGTGATGATCCAGGGCAGCCTTGGCGCCCTGCTCGATCCCAGCGCCGACGAGCGTGGCGTCACCGCCAAGCTCGGGATCGATGCCACGCGCCCCTTCGGCTCGCCGTTCGCCGAGAAGCTGGTGATGGACCCCGACCGCATGGCGTGGGCCCGCGCGCTGGTCGATCGTCTCGGCGGCTGACCGACGCGGCTGACCCGAGCGCTCCGGAATGCCGCGGCCAACGCCGCGGCATTCCGGACGCCTCAACGAGTCTCGACTTCAGCCTCGTCTCGACTTTATTCTTTCGTCTTCGCTGGGCCGGTGTCCTTCAAGGCGAGGCTCACCTTGACGGTGTCGCCCTTCTTCACGTTGCGCAGGGACTCGGGCGGCACCCGCAGGATCATCGTCCCCTCGTCCGTCTTGACGTGCACCCACCCCTTCTTCTCGTCCACGCTGGTGATTTGCCCCTGCATGGCATGGCGGCCCTTCATCTGATCCGATCCCGCTGACTGCGCGAGCGCGGGGCCGGCCATGATCCCGAGCAGGGCGAGACTTGCCATCATCGCATTCAGGCTGTTCACGTTGCTCCTCCTAGCTGCCGGCTCGCGGTGTGACGCGGGCGGGTCGATGGAGCTGCTGACACCCGCACGCTGTCCACTCGCGCTCCAGGCGGTCGGCGTCCTCATCGGTGCTCGGCGTCGTCCCGAGCACGATGCCCCCTCGCTTGACGCCCTCCTCGTAGACGCGAGCGCGTTCTTCCGGAATGCCCGCGCCCACGAGGCCACCGATCAGCCCACCCAGGGCTCCTCCGATGCCGGCGCCTGACAGGGCAGCGGCAAGGGGGCCCATGGCGATGATCGGGAGACCGGGAATCGCGAACCCCGCCGCG
>Ga0075424_100003595_pt1 | contig 14547 bp, 15 predicted proteins | sample SoiMethybrSBSTD3_FD_75301 | JGI IMG/M metagenome (GOLD analysis project Ga0075424, IMG submission 75301) | Bulk soil microbial communities from a Populus tree surrounding site in Tennessee, USA - Soil MetaG P. TD hybrid SBSTD3 | ecosystem: Environmental > Terrestrial > Soil > Tree plantation... | reverse complement strand
GATCGGGTAGGCACTCTTAACCCTGATAATGCCGTCGTTGCTGGCGCCGGTCAGCGCCGAGAACGACACAACAATCGCGATAACCAGGGCGATCAGGCCCGCGGGCACAAGGATGGTACGACGAATCATCGGAGGGCTCCTTCTATGACGCGCACAGATACGGGCGCTGGGAGGCCAAGAATGAGGAATTCGCCGTTGGACCTCCAATGCCAAGCCTCTTCGGTGTCCATAGTCGCGCGCTATCGCAAGCTTGGGGGCAATGGCAGCGCCCCGCCGATCGTCCAGGCGCCGGCAGGATAGCGACACGCTATCGGCTCCATAGACAACCGATCCTTCCGATCAGCGCGGCTTCGCAGCAAGTTCGCGGTGCCTTCATGACGTTCGCGTGAGCGAAAGTCGCAACAGCGGGAGGAACCGGTGAACACGTCGATCGCAACCAAAGACCACATCAGCACTGGCTATGCACCGGCAACCCGGAGCGCCGCCACGGCCGGACGCAACGAGCAGCACGACCGGCAGCTCTCGTCCCTGATGCGAAAAGCACAGGACGGCGATCAAGCCGCCTATGCATCACTCCTTCGCGAGGTGCTGCCCATCCTCAAGCGGGTGGTTCAGGCCAGGCTTGGATTCCTCCCGGTCATGGACCGCGAGGATCTGGTCCAGGACATCCTGATGTCGGTACACGCGGCCCGCGTAACCTATGACCCAACGCGACCATTCAAACCGTGGCTCATGACCATCGCCCACAATCGTATGGTGGATCAGGCACGGCGCAACTCGCGGCGCGCCGCCAACGAGATGTCGGTCGACGAATATCCCGCGGATGTTGCAGACGCTGACGCCGGAGCAGCCTCTGACCGCTATGGTGATCCGGAGGAACTGCGGCGCGCCATCACGGTGCTGCCCAAGGGTCAACGCTCGGCGCTCGAGCTCTTGAAGCTGCGCGAGATGTCACTCAAGGAAGCCTCGCAGGCAACCGGCATGAGCATCAGCGCTCTTAAGGTTTCCGTCCACCGCGCCATCAAGACTCTGCGCGTGTCGCTTAAAAGCTAGACATGCTGCTGGCAATGTCATGGCGGTCTGCCCGGCTAGTGGAGCGGATTTGACATTCGCTACCGACCGAGCCGCGGCTTCGCTAAGCAAATGTCAAATCCAAAGCTCCGCTAGAAGCGTATATTTGCTTGGTCCTTTGATTTTAACATTCGCAAGAGAGCCCACCGAGAAGGGATGCGAATGTTAGAATCGGACCATTAGCGCCAACGAATCATCAACGTCGCCAGTTGGAAAACAGAAAGCCTCCGTTGCCTGCCCGTATCAGCCCATCGCGTAGGATTTGGCGAGGATTGGGCCGCTTGGGTCGAAGGCAGCGGAGGCTGTCATTGCAGCGACACGCTAGGTCGATATCACGTCGACAAGATCACTCACGTGGTCTGGCGGCACGCGGTCGGGAACGTCGGCCCGAGCGTACGGTCGCTGATACTGAAATGCTGGCAGTGCGGGCCACAGTGGCTGGCTTGCGGAAGCGGCGGCAACTCGTTGCAGACGGCCGCGATCGCGGCATCCGTGCTCGGCGCACGAGAACCGGCGACACTCCCGACGGAGGCGGCTGCGGCGAGCAGGATCGCAGCGCTGATCGTGAGCTTGTTCGACATCTCTCGAGTCCCTTGCTGGCTACGTGTTGGCGACGTGTGGGTTTCGTGCCGTTGATGGAAATGGTTACACGCCGACCTGCGCCGCTCCTCAGCACTATGCGGCCAGGAATGCTCCACGGCTATCGCGTCCATCGCGTATCGGCATTTCCAATTCAGTGTCGTGTTGCGCACTAGTAGTGGGACTGAACCGCAGCCATATCGACGGACCACGAGCATGACCAACTTGCCACAGACGATGCTTGCGCGGCACCCCGCGCGGCGCCACCAGGATCGCAGAAGATCATGGCTTGCCTGCCTGTTCTCCCCACCGGTTGTCAGGCAAGTCGCGCAGGCAACCGAGTGGGACAACGACGTTCCGCCATTTCCCCTTCTTGCGGGCGAAGCAGCGCCGGCCGAGCGAAGCAGATTGAGCAAATGAACAGCCTCGCAATCTTTCAAGACAAACTCGCGGTCGCGCTGTTCGACCCGCTTGCGGGCGTGCTCGCGGCCATCGCCAACGTCGATCGCCACGCGGTCGACTTCGGACACGCCGGCATTGGTGCATTTCTGGTGCGGGCGCTGGCGGCGCGCTATCCCGTAGTGCGGCGCCTGATCGGCGATGACTCGTTCCTCGATGCCGCCCGGCGCTTTGTTGCGAAGCAGCCGCCGCGATTGCCGATTGTCCAGCACTTCGGCGAAACGTTCCCGCACTATCTTCGGAGTCTCGGAGAGGCCGCGTCGTTCGACTATGTCGCCGACATCGCCGAGCTCGAGGCAGCCCGAGCCCGTGCTTATCACTCAGCGGACGCGCCCACCCTGGACGCGCGGGCTCTCTCATTCCTTTCGATGGCCCGCTTCAATGAATGCGGCCTCATCTTCCACCCCTCCCTCGCGTTGGTCGCATCACGCTTTCCCATTGTGACCATCTGGCAGGCCAACCAGACGGACGCAGGTCGCGGCATTCTTGATCGGTGGCGCCCAGAGGCTGCGCTGATCGCGCGACCGTTCCTGGACGTTGACGTGCTGCTTCTCCCGGCCGGCGGGCATGTGTTCATGGACGCCTTGCTCAGCGGATCGACAATCGGGGCAGCAGCCGTGTCGGCCAGAGACGATGATCCGGAGTTCGACCTTGAGGCGAGCTTAACCATGCTGGCCAGGGCCAATCTCGTCGTCTCCTTCCATCGGCGCGTGGCCGATGTGGGGATCGGACATCTGAGGGCACGCACCACACCCCTGGCCCCCAAACGGCTGCCGCGCTAATGTTTCCCACGATGAGCAACAATCAACAGCGCGAGAGCATCGAGGACGCCTTCAGGCGAATCCGCAGCATCGATGCGTCCCTCGACGAACAGCTCCAGACGTTTTCGGAATCAGTACGCAAGCGCAGGCCTGAATTCGCCGACGCGATCGACCGGCTCGTGGCGCGACTTCGGCAGAGCGGTGCCGGCGAATCGGCGCCGCAGCCGGGTGAGCCAATGCCACCCTTCATCCTGCCTGATGAAACCGGCCATATGGTGAGCCTTCAGGACCTGACAGCAAAGGGTTCCGTGGCGGTCACCTTCCATCGCGGTCACTGGTGCCCCTATTGCCGGATCAATATCAATGCACTGGCGCAAGCCAATCGGAAGGTTTCCGACGAAGGCGGGCAGATCGTCGCGATTATGCCAGATCGGCAGCAGTTTTCCTCGGAGATCAAGATCAAGGGCGAGCTGCCATTCTCGATCTTGACCGATATAGACAACGGCTATGCGCTCTCGCTCAATCTGGCGATCTGGATTGGCGACGAGATGCAGAAGATGATGGCCGGGCGTCAGGATCTTCCGGAATATCAGGGCAACAATTCCTGGATGCTGCCCATTCCGGCGACCTTCGTGGTCGGTCAAGACGGACGAATAAAGGCGCGCTTTGTCGATCCCGACTATCGCAAACGCATGGCGATCGACGATCTACTGGCGGCGCTCAGAGCGTGATCCCGCAAAAGAGCTCAATTGCTGTAGCGCGACCAGTCGGCGGCACGGAGCATCTTCAGCATTGCCGTGGCCACTGCGGTGCGCTGCCGCCCCGCCACCCCGTAAACGTAGACGGTCCGAGACAGTTCGATCTCGCTGACGGCGATTTTCGCCAAATCGGCGGGCGCCTGCATACTGCGCGGCGCAAATGCAACTCCGAAATCAGCCTCGACCAGGATACGCAAATCCTCATCGGTCGTGACGTCGTAGCCGCAGTCCAAGTCGATGCTGTGACCGCGGAGCAGTGCGCTTGTCTGGGCCGCGTCCTCGCAGTAGTTGCGCTGCAGGAACTTCTGTCCACTGAGCTCATCGATGCTGATCTGCGGGCGCTGAGCCAGGGGGTGTTGGCGGTTTACCAGCAGCTGAAACCGCTCTGTGAACAGCGGCCACTTGTCGAGCCGCTCCCACGCTTCTTCGATCGTTCCTGCGATGGCGAGTTCGGCGTCGCCCTTCTTCAATAGCTCGAGCACATCTTCTGCCGTCCCACGCAAGAGCTTCATCTCGAGGCCCGCGAATAGTCCGCTCAGCTCGGAGAAATACCGGGTGAGCAGGTCGAGACCGACCGTCCGCGACAGGGCGAGCCGTAGCGAGCCGACCTCGCCGCCCTTGATTGCAGACGCCAGCGAGCGAGCCCCCACCGCGCTGTCATAGCACTGCTTGAGCAGCGGCAGCATTCGCTGGCCAAGGTCGGTCAGCTGCGCCTGCGGCCGCTCACGCCGAAACAGATCGCCGCCCAGCTCCGCTTCGAGCTGCTTGATCGCACGCGTCAGCGAAGGCTGGGACACGTTGCACTTCTCCGCCGCCTTGGTGAAATTCAGCTCACTGACGGCGGCCAGGAAATATCGGACCTGGTGCATTTCCATAGCGGCGACCTATCAAGCCCTTAGCCAATCGGCATTTCCAAGGCTGCATCTTCCCCCGCAATATCGCGCTGTAGCGACCGCCCGCTACCCGGCCAACGCGACCACAAAGAGGGAATCTGCAGCCATGAACATCGCCATTAAGCAGCCAACTCCTTCTAATGGACAAGCACTTATTGGAAAAGTCTCGCTTGTTACGGGCTCGACCAGCGGGATCGGTCTTGGCGTCGCTCGGGCGCTTGCGGCAGCCGGGTCCCGGATTGTGCTTAATGGCTTCGGCAAGGCCGACGAAATTGCACGAGTGCAGGCCGAGCTTGCGGCCGACTTCAACGTAGACGTGTCGTACTCGGGAGCCGACATGTCCAAGCCTGCCTCGATCCAGGAGATGATCGAAAAGACCCTGGATACGACTGGCCGGCTGGACGTTCTGGTTAACAATGCCGGCATCCAGCATGTCGCTCCGCTTCAGGATTTCCCACCCGAGAAGTGGGACGCGATCCTCGCCATCAATCTGTCGTCCGCTTTCCACACGACGCGGCTCGCGCTCCCTTCGATGCTCCTGAACAAGTGGGGACGCATCATCAACATTGCGTCCGCGCACGGCCTGGTCGGCTCACCGTTCAAGTCGGCTTACGTCGCCGCCAAACACGGCATCGTCGGCCTTACCAAAGTGGTGGCGCTTGAGACCGCCGAGCAAGGTGTCACGTGCAATGCCATCTGCCCTGGCTATGTTTACACTCCGTTGGTCGAGGCGCAGATCGAAGGCCAGGCAAAGGCGCATGGCATTCCCCGCGAACAAGTCATCCGCGATGTGCTGCTCGCTCAGCAACCAAACAAGCGCTTCGCCGCGGTCGAGGAGATCGGCGCACTCACGGTGTTCCTGGCGAGTGAAGCTGCAGCCTCGATCACCGGCGTCGCTTTGCCGGTTGACGGCGGCTGGACGGCGCACTGAAGCAATAGTGCGGCCAAGCACGGCCCTTCGCCTGGTGTTTCGTAACATTTCGGCGGGCGGCCCCGAAGAACAAGGATGAAGCTGCGGTGCGTTGGTAAGAGGGATCGCCGATGGGCAAGTCGCTCTGGAAACCGTTACGGACTATCGAGCGCCATCAGCTCACGCAGGGGCGGCTCGCGGCCCACTATGCCGTGCAATGGCTTGCCCGTGCTGCGCGCGCCTATATCGAGCCGAAGGTGGACGACAGCCACACCAATCTCGGTTGGGACCGGAGGCTCGGCGGAGTGGCCACGCATCCGCTGCCAGACGGGTCGCGGCTCGCGCTGCGCATCGCCGACCTGACGTTGCTATTGCTGGGGCCGCTCGACGGTGAGCTCCCCTTGAAGAATCGAAGTGATGCCGACATCCGCGCATGGCTCGGGCCACGCTTGAGTACAAAGGGCCTCGATCCTTTGGCGCTCGACAAGCCGCTTCCGTACGACATGCCGGCTTCGGCACTCGGCAGCGGCGGACGCTACCTGCTCGACCACCTTGAGTCGGCACTCGGGGAGCTCTCCGGATGGTACGACAACGCCAGCCGGGCGCTCGACGACGTGCGACAGCAGCTCGTGGCGCGCGGTCTCCGCGCGCCACCGGTGCGCTGCTGGCCGCACCATTTTGATCTCGACACGCTCATCTATTTCGGCCCACCAAACGCGGCCAACACCCGCACGATGGGCGTCGGGTTCTCGCCGGGCGATGAGTATTATGACGAGCCCTATTTCTATGTGAGCGTTTATCCCGCGCCTCTTGTCGCCACGCTGCCGGCGCTTCCGGTCGGCCACTGGCACTCCCATGACTTCACGGCGGCAATCGCAACCGCCAGCAGCATTCTGGACGAACGCGACCAGGGGGCCGCAGTCGGATCGTTCTTAAGATCATCGACAGACATCATCAGCGTGCTGAGCACGCAACCAGCGGAATGACGCCAATGAATGAGATGGTCAACATCATGAACGGTGAGCCGCTCGAGGCGGATGCGCCCGCAACCGCGCGGGCGTCGCGACCTTCGCCTGATGAGCGTCAAACCATACTGGTCTTTCAGGGCGGCGGTGCATTGGGCGCCTACCAGGCCGGCGTCTATCAGGCGCTGCATGAGGCGCAGATCGAGCCGGACTGGATCATCGGCACCTCGATCGGCGCCATCAACGCGAGTCTCATCGCCGGCAATGAGCCCGAGAATCGTCTCGAGCGGCTGCAAGAGTTTTGGCGGCGCATGCGCCGCAAGGAGTTGTGGAGCCGGTCGCGTTGGCCTGGCGTAGCTGACACGGCGAACTATTGGACGACATTGCTCGGTGGCGTTCCCGGCTTTTTCGAGCCTAATCCGCTGGCGTTCTTTGGCTCGCATATCCGCCTTGGCGCAGAAGCTGCCGGCTTCTATTCGACCGCGCCACTTGAAAAGACCCTCAACGAGCTCGTCGACTTCTCGCTGATTGCGCACTGCAAGCCCCGACTGACGGTCGGGGCCGCGCATGTGCGCACGAGCGAGATGCGCTACTTCGACAGCCGCACGAACGAGATCACCGCGCGGCATATCATGGCATCGGGGGCGCTGCCGCCAGCCTTTCCGCCGGTGCGTATCGAGGGCGAGCTATACTGGGATGGCGGCATTCTGTCGAATACGCCGACGGAAGCGATCTTCGAAGACGATCCACGACGAAACTCGCTGATCTTCGCGGTCCACATGTGGAACCCCACTGGAGCTGAGCCGGAGACGATCTGGCAGGTGCTGGATCGCCATAAAGACATTCAATATTCGAGCCGGGTCGCAAGTCACATCGCGCGCCAGCGCCAAGTCCACAAGCTGCGCCACGTCGTGTCGGAGCTGGTCAAGCTCATTCCCGAAGAGAAGCGCAAGCACGCACGCGTCCGGGAGCTCCGCCAATATGGCTGCCTGACACGCATGCACGTTGTTCGCCTGCTTGCGCCTCGACTCGACAATGAGAACCACACCAAGGACATCGACTTCAGCCCGGCAGGTATTGGCAGCCGTTGGGAAGCCGGTTATGCCGATACTCTCCGCGCACTGGAACGCAAAGCATGGGAAGACGACTGCGATCCACTGGAGGGTGTGATCCTACACGAAGTGGCGGCACCTTCCGGATAGCGGAGCGCGGCCGTACTTACGGAGCAGCACTCCATCGGGGCCACACGAATGTGACGTATTCCCCAAGTAGACGCGCCTGCAAGCGAAAATGTTCTGGACCGCACCGCTTAGCGCGATGTCCACTAGCAGACTTTCAGTTGGTTCTAGCGGTCGATCGGCGCTAACCGCTAGGCGCGACCTGGCACATCCTTTGCTTGATCCTGACGTGACTTCATCATGGCCGGGATTGCATCATGATCAGCATAGATCGCAAGCACAGTCATTTTGTTTTCGGTGTCCTTCAGGCCGGCTTGACGAGCATGATCGCCGCAGGCATTGCCAGTTTTCCGTCGCCAACAATCGTGCAGTTCTTTGGTCATTGGCTGGGCTCCTGGCTGATTGCCTGGGCAATCATGCTGCCGGTCGTCGTGCTGGCCGCTCCATTCATACGAACGGTGTCGCTCGCACTGACCCGAGAATAGGACAACAAGCTCTCAAAGCGACCGCACGTGCGGTCTGGAACCGTTGCCATTATTGCCACGCAGCTGAATGGCTTGGGCAAGGACGGTGATTAGCTCGATCGAGCCGAACGCACCATTTCCATCGCCCTTGTCAAAGTCACCTTCGACACAGCCGAGCTGATTGGTGACATGGGCAAGACAGATAACAGAAACACCGCGCGCTGCCGCGAATGCATAGAGCGCAGCCGCTTCCATCTCGACTGCAAATATCCCTTCGCGGCGGCGCAACGCTACGCTTTCGGCCGTCTCACGAAACGGTGCGTCCGTCGTCCACGTCGTGCCTCGACGTACATGACGACCCACACGCGCGAGCGAGTTGGCGGCACACTCGAGCAATGCACCGTTTGCATCAACATAAGGTGAAGCAGGCAGATAGTGATGACTTGTGCCTTCATCTCGCAAAGCACGTTCTATGAGGATCCAATATGGCGGCGGACCCACATCGGTGATCTGCCCTGCAGAAGCCACGCTGATGAGGAGCTGGCAACCCGACGCGAAAAGTTGCTCAGCGACCATTACTGAGAATGAGCCACCGACAGTTCGTCCTATAATGCCGTAGTGAATGCCGTCCGATGCCCACTCCCACATGCGGGTATGGTAACAGGCCCAATGAGCGCAAGGTGTAGCCGCATAGCGCTGGCGCACATGATCAACTATGTCACCGTCCGGGTCGAGCACGCAGACGGGCGGAACAGGCGCCAACGAAAGCCCCTTCTGCCGACGCGCTTCGCGCAACATGTTTTCTGGGCGGAATACGGAAGGCGCCGCGTGATCCCGGCGTGCCAAAAGCGGCGACGCGACATTCACGTCTTCGCGAATCGGAACAAGCCGATCCGACATATCTCTCAGCAATTCTCTCATTGCAACTGCCCCTTCACGCTCATGCGCTGCAAAGCGACCCGCGCAAAGGTCACAACGATCCGATATCCAGCGACGAGTGTTCCCTTGAGACTGCCCGCGACTTTCGACTCGCCTCCAATGCGGCACCGATACGGGACTGGGAGTTCAAGGATGCGCAGTCCGCTGCGCGCGATTCGCATCTGCATTTCGAGGTTCCAGCCGTAGCTCAATTCGTGCATCCCGAGCTTCAGGAGAGTATCTCGCCGGATCGCTCGGAATGTGCACATGTCGCTGTAGCGCACACCATACAGAAGCCAAATCAGCCAACCAACGATATGTCCCGCCGCCAGCTGATGGATGGAGATGCTCCCCGGCTGATACTGACCGCGTGCGCGCGACGCAATGACGAAATCACATCGTTCGGCACGAATGGGCTTAACCAGAGCTGCGATGAAGTCTGGATCATCGGCGCCGTCCCCATCCATGAAGACAACAATGTCGGAGCTGCTGGCCGCCTGCGCTCCCAGCAAGCATGCTCGACCGAAGCCCCGCCCGGCCGAAATGACCGTCGCGCCTGCCCGGTGCGCACGCTCTGTCGTCTGGTCCGTGCTACCGCCGTCGGCGACGATGATCTGATCAACGACATCGCGGGGTAGCGTAGAAACGACCGCGCCGATGGACGCTTCCTCGTTCAGCGTCGGGATAATGACCGCGACCCTTGCCGTCGACGACGCGTCCTGGCCTGGAACAGGGCTCATGTCACAGGCTCCAGCGTAAGCCGCAATTCTGGCATGCTGTCGGAGGACGGTCGGACAGCAGAGCGTCCCGGAAATCGCGATAGGCTTCGCCGGTCCAGATTTCACGCATTGTCTGCTGCGTGGCATTACCGAGCGTATAGTTCTCGTAGCCGTGCTGGGAGAATGGCGCGATGCAGCAGGGCAAGGCACGTCCGTTGGCGGTGATGTACATGACCGTCCAGGGGCGGCGACACATCGACCACGGCGAACCTTCCGTGCTCCGCTTAAGGCTCATTCCTGGCTCGGACGCGCCACCCGATGCGCTGAAGGTGATCCCTAACGACTTTGCAAGCGTGGCGGCCTGATCAAGGTGCACGGCCTCCTCGCGCGAAAGCTGTTCGTACAGCGCCTGCTCCGGTTGGGCCTTGCCGATCGCATGCTCGCCAAAGAACACCAACCGCTGAAGATAGACCTCTTTGACGCCAATCTGTGCCGCCACGCGCATGAAATCGGGCAATTCTTCAATCGTCTCTCGCAGGCCGGTCAGCCAAGCCGAGACGCGAGGCTTGTCATAGCGCTCTCGCTCCTGGAGGTCGCGGAAAGCCCGTACATTTTTCAGGATCCGGCTGAAGTAATTCTTGCCACGGACTTCCCGATAAGTCTTGGCATTGGAGGCATCCAGCGATACGCGCAACTCGTCCAGTCCGGCTTCGATAAGGGCACGGCCATTCCGATCGTTGAGAACCGTGCCGTTGGTGTTGAAGAGAACATAGACACCACGTTCCTTGAGATAGGACACCATGCGCGGCAACTGCTTGACCAGCATCGGCTCGCCCACCCCGTGTAACACTGCGCGCTGCAGCCCCGGGATCTGATCAATGATCGAGGTGAACAGCTCCCAGCTCATGTCCGCCGGTGGTTCCAGCTCCGCGTATGTGCGCGGGCAGGTCGTACAAAGGAGATTGCAGCGATTCGTTGTCTCCAGATACAAGCAGACGGGCATCCGCTCGGGGACTTGGTTCCGCGCATCGACACTTTCAAAATAGCGGTGAGGGTCGACTTCACGGGTGGAAGAGGGCAGTTTCGTCATGGGGGAGTTGATCGCAAGGGTCTTCACGGCATGACCTCTTCGATCTGCACTTGACCAATCCGCTTTGCAAAATCCGATTCTACACAAAGGCGATCAATCAGCGCTTTGGTGTGCCGTGCAGCCGCTGGCGCATGCGTGTGTGGCATCGCGCTGCGACCGGGAATCTCCTCGTGCAGCATGCGTAGCGCTTCCAGGTCGTCGACGTCGTACCACGGTGAAAGAATGTGTACATCGAGACCAATCTCTCGCGCTCGCTCGAGCGTCTGTCCTGCCACACGCTCGGTGCTCCAGGTGATGTCGTCAAACATCCGGCAGTGAGCCTGCTTGAGCCCAAGCAGATAGTAGCCGCCGTCCGTAGACGGCCCCAGAACTGCACGATCCCCGGGGCGTGCCAGGACCTCGGCGGCCTCGACCAGAAGGGACGTCGGCAGAGTCGGGCTGTCGGAATTCAACACGACCGCGGCGCTGTGGCCGCGCACCAACATCGCCTCGATCGTGAGCAGGAGGCAATCGCCGAAATTCGGCCGCCACGCGCTGATCAGGCCGATATCCCGGCCGAGCGTGCGTTCGAAAAACGCTTCCGAACCAGGCGGCCCGAAGGCCATGTAGCTGGTAATTTCGGCGTGTCGCCCCGCGGCCATGAGGTTCGCGGTCACGTCCTGCAAGAACGCAGTGTTAAATGCCGCCGCCTCCTCAAATCGCAACGGCGGAACCAGCCGGGTCTTGGTGAGCCCGGGGGTCGACGCCTTCGCCATCACGGCAATGCCGCAGCCGGAGGCGCGCTGGCTTGCAAAGTCCCGATCAGCCACGTGGTTGCCCCTTGAAACTTTGTTGTCGACGGATTTCCAGTCCTGGCATTCGGCGTCACCGTTTGGTCAGGGCGATCCGGATGATTTCGTTGTCGGGAATTGGGGTGCCGCTACCCTCGACCCAGGTGGAAGCCGATACGTACTCTTTTGGTTCCATGTCGAGGGAGGCGAGCTGGCGACCGAAGATCGCCAACACCTCGATCGGCGCAGCCACCAGCCTTTCGCCCCACCCGAACCAACCACCCTGAGAGACGAGCACTAGAATCTTGCCTTGCGGTGTGCGCACCACCTTCCGGACAAGGCCGATCGTCACGTCCTGGCCGTCGAGCACGCGAAGGCTGATCAGGTCGCCTACCCGGACCGGCTGCGGGAAGCGCCGGTTCATTCTCTCCTCAGGGCTTATCGGGACCTTCTGTGAGTTTTCGCCTTGCGGTCCCGTGTGCTGGGCAACCAAAGGAGATTGGCCGCCGTCCGCTCCGGCAAGTGTGGCGACCAGTGTGGAACCAAGGGCAATGAGAATCGTGCGCATAGCCTGCCGTTCGTTCCGGCGGTCCCAAGTGTTACGCCCGCTGTTCCAGATTTTTTTGTGCCCTCGATGTAACGCCCAGACGGCAGTGCCCGAACTTACTGTCGCCACTCGGGACTTTCTCGAGCCTGCCATCGTCGCCGTTGCAGGAGGAGCCCTCGATGACTACCGATTGCATCGAATCACCTGATCGCGGCACGAGGCGCCTGCATCCTTGGCCTGTGAGGATCATGCACTGGACCAACGCGGCCGCGATGCTGATCATGATCACGAGTGGGTGGAAGATCTACAACGATGAAGTGATCTTCGGCTGGTTGCATTTCCCCGAGGCGATCACGCTTGGCAAATACGCGCAGCATGGCTTGCAGTGGCATTTCTTTGGCATGTGGATCCTTGCGATCAATGGACTGGTCTATCTGACTTATGGATTGGCGACGGGGCGGTTTCGCGAGAAGCTCCTTCCGATCAGACCCAGCGAGGTGATCGCAACCGTCAGGGACGCGTTGCGACTACGTCTCGATCACGATGACCTGACGCACTACAACGCCGTCCAGAAAGTTCTTTATGTCGGGATCATTCTGGTCGGTGTTGTGGTGGTGCTTTCGGGCTTGGCAATCTGGAAGCCGATCCAATTCTCCGAGCTGACATCCCTGTTCTACGACTTCCAGACAGCGCGGCTTGTCCATTTTCTGTGCATGGCGGCCATTGTCGGGTTCCTCGTTGTGCACGTGGCGCTCGCCATTCTGGTTCCGAAGTCGCTGCTGGCCATGCTTACCGGCGGCCCGGTCGTCAAGCGTGAATCGCCCGACCCGGTACGTGCCTCCGACCCAATTCCAGTGAACGAATAGGTGGCAGATGTCTATCAGGCCTCCCTCGCCCTCCATCTTCCGGCCACGCAAGCCGATCGATCAGACTGTGATGAAGGAAAATCGCTTGCTCGTCGACGAGATCAACCGGCGCAATGTGCTGCGAGGCGCCCTCAGCCTCGGCGCGTTGACTATGCTCACCGGCTGTGAACCGTATGAGAACCAAGCGCTGCAGACATTCATGCGCGCAGTGTCTTCGTGGAACGACCGCGCGCAGTCGCTGATCTTCCGACCCAATCATCTGGCGCCGACCTTCTCCGAGTCGCAGGTTGTGAAGCCACCGCGCTTCAACGCCTATTACGACGTGGAAGACGTGAAGCCGGTCGATTCCGCTGGATGGAAGCTCGAGCTTGCAGGCCTGATCCAGGACAAGCGGCCATGGACAGTGCAGCAGATCGCTGGCCTGCCGGAGCAGGAATTAATCATCCGTCACATCTGTGTCGAAGGCTGGGACTATATCGGCCAGTGGTCAGGCGTAAATCTCAGGCACTTTCTGGAGCGGGTCGGTGCCGACCTGACCGCTAAATATGTCGCGTTCAAGTGCGCCGATGACTACACTGAAAGCATCGACATGGCGACCGCGCTGCATCCGCAGACGATCCTCGCCACCAAATATGCACGCGAGCCAATCAGCGATCCGTTCGGATTCCCCCTACGCTTGCGCACGGCGACCAAGCTGGGTTTCAAGAACGCCAAGTGGATCATGGCAATCGAGGTGACCAACGAATTCCCTGACACCTTCTGGCACAAGCAAGGTTTTAATTGGTTTGCCGGGATCTGACACCGAGCTGTCTTCAGGGTGTCGACGCTGCCGTTCGGGCTCGGTAGATTCGCCAGCGGCCTTCGCGATTTTCGACCAGCATGTAGTTTTCGGCCGCCGAAAACGGGTCGTGGTCCCATGCCCTGTCGTCGGCCGTGACGACAACGACTTGGCAGGAGTATCGGGTGGCCATCTCCGCCACGTCCTCGGCAGTTCCCTTGCCTTCGAAGATGCGGACAAACTGAGCATCGATCGCCGCGCGCCGCTGGCGCGGAAGCGGCGCAAAGGCAAGCGCCAATTCCCGCCCGGCAAAGCAGGAGCTACGATCCGCTAGAAGCGCCCAAGAAATGTTGACGGGCCAAGGCGTCATGCGTTGTAGAAACAGCGGATTGTTGGCAAGACGTTCGTCGGGTTTCGTGTGCCGTCGCACGGCAGCCCACAATTCCGGTGTTTTTTCGAATGCCTGAGCCTCTGCCACCGGATTGCCCGCGGCATAGTAGTAAATCATACGCGTGGTTTCAGGCAGGCTCAGCGCAAGACCGCCGATCGCAAAAGCAACAACCATGAAAGAGCGACGGCTAAGACCAGCCGCAGTGCCTGCTGCTGCGCACGCAATCAGACACATCATGCCTGGCAAGGTCGCCCGCAATGCCAGATCATTAATGTCGCCAAGCGTGCTTACCAACAGCCACGCTGTCGCAAGGCTTGCTCCAATGAGAGACAGGATTGCTATCTGGGCGAAACGCTTGTGGTGATCGGGTTGTGGCTGCCACAGCCATGCTGCCAGTGCTATCAGCGCTGCGATATAGATTGCCGGGAAT
>Ga0075424_100003590_pt1 | contig 14558 bp, 11 predicted proteins | sample SoiMethybrSBSTD3_FD_75301 | JGI IMG/M metagenome (GOLD analysis project Ga0075424, IMG submission 75301) | Bulk soil microbial communities from a Populus tree surrounding site in Tennessee, USA - Soil MetaG P. TD hybrid SBSTD3 | ecosystem: Environmental > Terrestrial > Soil > Tree plantation... | reverse complement strand
CGCGCCGCCATCCAGTTGTTGTTGCCGCGCAGGGTGTTGATCTCGCCGTTGTGGGCGATCATCCGATACGGATGCGCGAGTGACCACGTCGGGAAGGTGTTGGTGGAGAAACGCTGGTGCACAAGCGCGAGCGCGCTCTCGAAACCCGGGTCGTGCAGATCGGGATAGTACTTTCCGAGCTGGTCGGCGAGAAACATGCCTTTGTAGACAACGGTACGGCACGACAGCGACACCGGATAATAGCCTGCGAGCCTCCGCTCATGCCGCTTGTAGATCGCCGCCGAGACCGACTTGCGCAGGATGTAGAGCCGGCGCTCGAAGTCGTCCTCGCTCATGCTCTTCTTGCCGCGCCCGATAAACACCTGCTGGTGCACCGGCTCGGTCGGCTTCACCGATTCGCCGAGCGACGAATTGTCGGTCGGCACATCGCGCCAACCGAGGAGCGTCATGCCCATGCGCTTGATGGTCTGCGCATAGATGTCACGATTAACCTGCCGCCAGTCGGGATCGCGTGGCATGAACAGCTGACCGACCGCGTAGTCGCCGGGCTTGGGCAGTTTGAAGCCGAGCTTGTCGGCAACTTTGAGGAAGAACTTGTGCGGGATTTGCACCAGGATGCCGGCGCCGTCACCGGCGCGCGGATCGGCGCCCACGGCGCCGCGGTGCTCGAGATTGCAGAGAATGGCGAGCGCGTCGTCGACGATCTTGTGCGACTTGCGGCCTTTGATATCAGCGATGAAACCGACGCCGCAGGAATCCTTGTCGAGCGCCGGATCGTACAATCCTTGCGCTTGTGGCAGCCCGATGCTCGCACCGTCGAAGCGCATCGCGCTCATCGTCTCAGCCCTCGTTTCCAGCCCTCGTACCGCGTGGGCGCGCCAGTTCGCCGCAGTTTGGCAATGCCTTGACCGCTTCGCTGGATGCCTGGCCGGGCTTGCCTGCGCCGCACGGCTGCCCCGACTTCGGCCGGGCACCAACGTCCAAGCAATTTTAGGCGAATTCGCCAACTGGGACAGCAATACTGTCCTAATCCACCATGGCAAATTCTAAGCGCAGAGACAAGAGTAAGCCTAACTCTAAATATGCGCTCGCTGGCGATTTCTTAGGCGGGGCGGCGGAACAGGACCGGCCAAGCCAGATCGCGCCTGTAATTCAACCGAGCCTTGCTGGCCGGAGGTGTTCACGGGAAGCTTGCAATGGCGCGCGCCGCCATTGCGGACCCACAAGGGTACCTGGGAGAGCTGATGAACTTTGCAAGCGATAATGCGGCGGCAGTGGCTCCTGAGATTCTGGCGGCGATTACGGCCGCCAACGAGGGCTCAGCGCTCGCCTATGGCAATGACGTGGTCACGCGGCGGGTCGAGCAGCGCTTCGCCGAGCTGTTCGAGCATGAGGCGGCGGTCTTTCTGGTGCCGACCGGGACCGCGGCCAATGCGCTTGCGATTGCGCATCTCGCACCACCTTGGGGTGCGGTGCTTTGCCATGCCGAGGCGCATATCGCGACCGACGAGTGTGGTGCGCCGGAATTCTTCGGCGGCGGTATCAAGCTCATCGGGCTGCCAGGTGAAGGCTGCAAGATTGCGCCCGCAACATTTGAGGCTTCACTTGCACAAGGACAGTGGGGTGGGCCCCATCACGTCAGCCCGGCCGTGCTGTCGCTGTCGCAGGCCACGGAAGCGGGGACCATTTATCGCCCCGCCGAGGTTCGCGCGTTGGCCGACATCGCTCACGCCCGTGGCCTCGGCGTTCATATGGATGGCGCGCGGCTCGCCAATGCGATCGCGCGGCTGAACGCGTCACCGGCGGAAGCGACATGGAAAGCCGGTGTTGACGTGCTCTCGTTCGGGGCCACCAAGGGCGGCGCGCTGGCAGCGGAAGCTGTGATTTTTTTCGAGCCAACGCGCGCGGCCGGTATGCAGGAGCGGCGCAAGCGCGCCGGCCACCTCGTCTCCAAGCATCGGTTTGTGGCGGCGCAGATGGAGGCCTTTCTGGCTGACGATCTCTGGCTCCGGCTCGCGCGCCATGCCAACGCCATGGCGGATCGACTGGGCGAAGGATTGACCGCCGCAGGCTATGCGCCGGCGTGGCCGGTCGAGGCCAATGAAGTGTTTGTCACGTTGCCGCAGGCGATTTGCGAAAGGCTGCAGCGGGCGGGCGCAACCTTCTATCCATGGACGAGCGACAGCCTGCCGAAAGCCAGGACAGCGCGCGCTGGAGGTAATATGATCAGGCTAGTCTGCTCGTTCGCGACCGAGGCAGCCGAGGTCGATCGTTTCCTTGCAACGGTGAAGTCTCGTTGATGGCCATAGTGGCGCCCAAGCTCCGCCCCAATCGCGGCTATCGTTCGGCACGGGCGGCGAGAATGTTACCGTTCATAAGGAGCGTGTCTTGAAAAAGCCGGTCGCACTCTTGCTTGGGCTTGCCGCGCTTGGTGTCGCGGGCGCCGAGACCGCCGCGGCCCAGGGTTTGTACTATTACGGGCCAGGGGGCTTTTACGGACAGCGATACTACATGCCGGGCATGGCTCCGTGGCGGATTGCACGGATCGTACGTTCGGCTGGCATGACGCCACTGAGCTCGCCAGCGCGACGCGGCCCGGTCTACGAGGTCGTGGCAATTGATCCCGAAGGCCGCCATGTGCGAGTCGCAGTCGATGCCTATCGGGGCTCCATCATGAGCGTACGACCGGTCGCAGTGCTGCGTCCGAATGGCGAGCCCTACGGCTCGCGTGTCGCCGTGGCCCCGCCAGCTCCACCGCCGGAGCAAGACGATATGGTGCCTGGTTCGCGGCTAGGTCCAACTCCCTCGCAACCGGGAGCCGGCCGGATACCGCCGCAGGCGCTGCCGCCGTATGCGGGTCAGTCGCAGGCCAATGCGTCCACTGCGCCGCAAATTAACGCGCCACATGCCGTGCAGCCGCCGCAGGCTGCCCAGCCAGCGCCGAACCCGCGGATTGCTAATGCACCCGCGTTCACAGGCGCGACGCCGCCAGTCGAGAACCAGCGCACGCCGATCCCGCGTCCGCGCCCGAACGCTGCAGCAACGGCCGCAGTCACGCCGGCGCCAAGTGCGGTGCCTAGTCCAGCACGAAGCCCGACTCCCGCTGCAGCGCCGTCCGCTGCTGCGACTGCTCCGGCCGAAGTGCCGGAAGCGCCGCCTGCGCCCATCCGCGCGCGCCCGAGCCCGCCTGCCGCTGCGGCAACTTCCGCTGCAGCAGCTGCTGCGTCCGCCAAGGCTGCGCCTCCCGCCGCAGCCGCCAACGCTTCGGCGGCGACTGGCAGCACGACGACTGGCAGCATGTCGGCGACTGCCAAAACCGAGCCGCGTCCACCAACGACGCTGGTTCCGGTCGCGCCGCTCGAGTAGCCAAAGCGATCTGCCGCAGTCGACACGACAAACGATTCAAAATGAAAGCGCCCCGGACATCCGGGGCGCTCCCTCAACGCTACCAACTAGACGCTACTGACTTCGTTCGCGTCAGGCTGCCTTCGCCTCAACCTTGGCGTCGACCACCTTGCCGTTGCCGATCGGAATCTGGCGCGGCTTCTTGGCCTCGGGGATCTCCCGAACCAGGTCGACATGCAGCAGGCCGTTCTCCAGCGAGGCGCCCTTCACCTGGACAAAGTCCGCGAGCTGGAATACGCGCTCGAACGCGCGCGCCGCGATGCCCTGGTAAAGAACCTCACCCTTGGCTTCGGTCTTCGCCTGCTTCTCGCCACGGATCGTGAGCGTGCTCTCCTTGGCCTCGATATTGACATCGGCCTCGGAGAAACCAGCAACCGCTACCGTGATGCGATATTCATTATCGCCGGTGCGTTCGATATTGTAGGGCGGGTAGCCAGGTGCACCATCGTGTCCGGCGACCTGATCGAAGAGCGAGAACAGCCGGTCAAAGCCGACGGTCGAGCGATAGAGGGGAGCAAGATCAAACGTTCGCATGGCATATCCTCCTTGGTGAGCGACATGCGGAAGGGTCCGCCATTGGCCGGACCCGGGTTTGGTGTGCAGCCCCGATGGGGCCTGCACGTTCCACCATATGGGCGCACTTTTGGCGCCTTCAAGGGGTCATAAGACACTGCTCCGTAAGGGTATTTAAATTTGTGGTGGCGGCAGGCGGCGCGGCGCCATGGATGCGTTGAGCGTGTCACCCGGGCTGCTATAAGGCGTGACGCGGGCTCGCCGCGCTCGATTCGCCATGGACCTCATTTCCATTCCCGCCAATCCGGTGCCTGAGGATGTGGTGACTCGGACGATCACGACGCCCGACGGCGTCGAGCTGCGCTTTGCGCGCTGGGCGCCGCCACCGGGACGCAAGGGCACCGTCTGCCTGTTTCAGGGTCGCGCCGAGTTCATCGAGAAATACTTCGAGACCATTCGCGATCTGCGCGCGCGCGGGTTCGCGGTGGCGACGCTCGATTGGCGGGGGCAGGGACTGTCGCAACGCGCGCTGCGCAATTCGCGCAAAGGCTACGTACGCAGCTTCGACGAATACGCGATCGACCTCGATACATTCATCAACGAGGTCGTGCTGCCGGACTGCCCGCCGCCGCACTTCGCGCTCGCGCATTCGATGGGGGCGACGATCCTGCTGCGCGCGGCGCACCACGGCAACCGCACCTTCGACCGCACGGTGCTGCTGGCACCAATGATCGCCTTGCCAGGGCTGCGCCGCACGCGCGGGACTCGTGTCGTGGTGAGGGCCATGCGGCTTGCCGGCCTGGGCATGTCCTACGTGCCGGGTGGTGATTCATCCGTGATGATGCAGCGCCCTTTCATCGGCAATCTGTTGACCTCCGATCCTGTGCGCTATGCGCGCAACGTTGCGGTGCTCGAGGCGAAGCCCGAATTGGCGATCGGGTGGCCGACCGTCGCCTGGGCTGATGCGGCCTTCAGGGCGATGAGTGAATTCGCGTCGCCCGGCTATGCTCTGAAGGTGCGGCAGCCGATGCTGATCGTGGCGGCGGGCCAGGATCAGATCGTGTCCACGCCTGCGATTGACGAGTTTTCGGTCAGGCTGCGGGCGGGCTCGCATCTGATCGTGCCAGGCGCGCGCCATGAGCTCCTGATGGAGCAGGACCGTTTCCGCGGCCAGGCGCTGGCGGCGTTTGATGCGTTCGTGCCTGGAACGCCTTTGTTCTGATTACTTTTCTGATGGTCAGCCGCGCAAGAGTTCCAAGGCGGTGGCATGGGCACGCTTGTCGCCGGCCGCGATGATGCGCCCGCCGGCCTCGGGCGGTCCGTTGTCCCACGTCGTCACGATGCCGCCCGCACCGGTGATGATCGGAATGAGCGGGATCACGTCATGGGGCTTGAGCTCGGTCTCGATCACGAGATCGATGTGGCCGGCCGCCAGCATGCAATAGGCGTAGCAGTCGCCGCCGTAGCGAGAGAGCCGCACCGCCGCCTCGACCTTGCTGAAGGTCGCGCGATCGGCGTCGTTCATGAGGAGCGGGCTCGTGGTGAACAGCATCGCCTCCGACAGGCTCTCACAGGGTCGCACGCGCAGATCGCGCTCTCCGGCCGGGCCACGATAGCGCGCGGCTTCCCCGTCGCCACTGAAGCGCTCTCGGATGAATGGCTGGCTCATCATGCCGAAGACCGGCATGCCCCTGCGGGTCAGCGCGATGAGCGTGCCCCAGGCCGGCATGCCGGCGATGAACGACTTGGTGCCGTCGATCGGGTCGAGGACCCAGACGTATTCCGCCTCGGCTCGCTCGGGGCCGAACTCCTCGCCGACCACCCCGTGGTCCGGGAAGGTCCGGCGGATCAGGGCGCGCATGACGGTTTCGGCGGCGCGATCGGCGGCCGTCACTGGGTCAAAGCCGTGCTGGCCAGCTTTGTTGTCCACGCTGAGCATGGTGCGGAAGAACGGCAGAATGGTCTCCCCCGAGACCGTAGCGAGCTCGTCCACAAAGGCCGCGAAGTCGATTAGCGTCATATCCTGGCTGCCCTCTGCGCCGCCGTCTGCGGCGGTTCGCCGCTCTGCAGGCCCTGAGAATGCCTATGCGATATCGCGAATGTATCCAATAACTATCTGATTATTATGCAATATTTTCTTCGTTTGTATGGTTGCAAATGTAACTGGTAGCCACCGGGAGAGGGGCACATCTGCAGAATCGCATAGAAAATTAGGTCAGCATCACTTGCATTTCGAATCAAACCGATCATATATTGCGGTGCGGTAGCGCTTAGGCGCTGCCGCTGCCCTCCTTGGGCGTTTCCTCCCTAGACTTGGGCCGCTTGCCACCAGCGAGCGGCCCTTTTTCTTGCTTTTTTTCGCCTTTCCTTGCCTTTTTGTAATGTTATGAATGTGAGCCTATTTGTTCAGCCTGCCTAAATTCTAGGCTTGATCATTGTGCGTCGCACTGATAGGTTATTGCAATGCGGTATCGACGCGCGTTCGTCCGACGATACTGCGTTCTTCCTGGCGTTTCCTCCCAGACTTCGGGCCGCTTGCTTTCAGCGAGCGGCCCTCATTCTTTTCTCTTTCTCTTGCAAGCCTCGGTCGGCGTATCTATTCGGCTGCGGCGCGATAGGGCCGCAGCTCATAGATCGGGATCTCGGCCAGCCGTTGCGCCAGCGTTTCCAGGTCGGCCGCAACGTTTGCAAACGCTGCCGACCGTTCGTAGCGACGCTCATCCATATAAAGCGCGCGATTGATCTCGAGCTGGATCGCGTGCAGGCCGATGGCTGGATTGCCATAGTGCTCGGTGATGAAGCCTCCGGCATATGGCTTGTTGCGGCTGACCACATAGCCAAGGCCACGCAACATCGACTCAATGGTCTCTACAACCACCACCGCGCAGCTTGTCCCATAGCGGTCGCCCAGCACCACGTCGGCTCGCGGGCGCTCGTCCTTGGCGCCAGCGGCCGAGGGCATGGAGTGGCAATCGACCAGGACGGCCGCCCCAAATTCACGGTGGACCCGCGTGAACAGACGCCGCAGCGAGCGATGGTAGGGCTTGTACAGGGTCTCGATGCGTCGGATGGCATCATCGACCGGAAGCCTTTGGCCATAGATCTCCTGGGCGTCGCCGACCACCCGCGCCACGGTGCCAAGCCCGCCTGCCACCCGCATGGATCGGGTGTTGGCGAAGGAGGGCAGCCGGCCCTCGAACATGCGCGGATCGAGCTCGTAGGGCTCACGGTTAACGTCCACGTAGCAGCGCGGAAAATGCGCCCGCATCAGCGGGTAGCCCTGCCCGACGACGCCCTGAACGAGCTGATCGACGAAAGAATCCTCGGAGCGGCGCAAGGTTGCGACGTCCAGCCGCGACGCATTCAGGAACGCGCGCGGATAGACGCTGCCGCTGTGGGGCGAATTGAACACAGCTGGACCGCGCCATTCGCCCGGCTCAAGAATCTCGAAGGGTGGATCGAGCTCGTCTTTTGCGTCGTGCATGGCGGGGGAGATGCCTCGATCTGGCGGCTTCATCCAACTAAGTACGACTAGTGGTATGGCATATTTTGGCTTCAATATGCCCGTAGACACAATATTGTCCATGGCCACTGGGCGTGCGGCAATAACTTCGTCCAGTTCACCCGTTGTTTACCGGGAATGCGGCTAATGGAATTGTGGGACCACTTGGGGCACCGCCATCGGCGGTTGTCGGCGGATAGATGTCGAAGATTCTCCTGGCCGAAGACGATACCGACATGCGCCGTTTTCTGGTGAAGGCGCTGCAGAATGCGGGGCACGAGGTCATATCCTATGATAACGGGCTCTCCGCATATCACCGGCTGCGTGAAGAGCCGTTCCAGCTGCTGCTGACCGATATCGTCATGCCCGAGATGGACGGGATCGAGCTGGCGCGTCGCGCCGCGGAGCTCGATCCGGACATCAAGATCATGTTCATTACCGGCTTTGCGGCGGTGGCGCTCAACTCTGATTCGAAGGCGCCGCGCAACGCCAAGGTGCTGTCCAAGCCGGTCCACCTGCGCGACCTGGTCAACGAAGTGCACAAGATGCTGGCGGCCTAGTTCCGGCCGGTCGAAAGCCTATCTTGCCTCGTACCGGGCGAGCCGATATGAGGGTCGCAGCCGGCTTTGGTCCGGGCGCGTAGCTCAGCGGAAGAGCACTACCTTGACATGGTAGGGGTCACAGGTTCGATCCCTGTCGCGCCCACCAGCTTTGGCCAGCATTTAACCGCGTCGTATCCAGGCTCTCCGGCGGGACCCCAGGCAATCCTGAAAGGTCGCTGCGATGAATGCGATCAACGTTATCGCGCCCTACAAGTATCTCGGCATGTGGGTGTTTGATGACCCGCGCGTCGGCCTCGTGCAGGAGCCGTTCGTGTCTGGCGTCGACACCATGATTGATCGTGTGGTGGCGGGAATTCCTGACGCGGATAACGGCTTCGTCTTGATTTTCTCAAGCGTCGCGTTCCCAGGGCATCAGCTCCGTTTGGACTGGCGGCGCAGCGACGCGTCCGGGAACTGGTACCATGCGTCGGACGTGGATCTCGAAGGCTGGCTGTGTCCTGCACTCCTGCGCTATTTTTCGGAAGCGCCGAAGACGATCTACGTCCAAGTTAAGAGTCGCCAATCTTAGACCGGGCGAAGTCCCCGTCGCGACAATCGGCGAACACTTTTCGTAGTCAGTCGCCACAAAAAATATGCACGATGGGCCACGAGTCCCATGAGCAGCCAGTCGTCGACGCCGGCCGTGCGCCGACCGACGCTCTGTTGCTCGCATCTTTTTGTACACTACCTTCACCTTCGTTTCGATGCATTCTTACCTTCGCCGGAGGCGCCGTCACCACCGTCCCTTGCCGAGAGCGCGTATCGTTTGGACCTGGAGTTCTACAACGCGCTCGGTCCGGAGCGCAGCGACATGTCGTGCGCAAGCCAGCATGCCAACGTGGCGCCATCGAACAAAGTATTTACTGCCGAGTTCATCACTTCGAGATGATAAAGGCGAAGCCCCTGTCCTTTCTCCGCCTGATTTTGGAGGGATTATAACCGGGCAAGCGCCCGATGGCGCCCTTTCAGGCTGGTCTTGAATTTCTGAGCCTGGAACTTTTGCAAGCCAACATTATTTAAGACTCACGAGCAGCGAATGGTGGCGTTGCAACGCAAGCCACTATGTCGGGTGTGTCACGCTGAGGCGGTCAGCACCCTGCGCGCGAGCAATGCACTCCGGGTTGTGGACGATGCCGGGCATTGACGTGTCAAAACCTTAACCAGGGATGGGAGGGGCTTTGTGAGCTACGCGTACCGAGTCCAGGACTTGCTCTCCCTTTTGCAGACGAAAGCTCCAGTAGCAGCCGCAACGCTTGCGGCCAATTTCCGGCGCATCGAATGCGGCCTGCTATCGGTTGGTCTCAAAATTCATTGTCTGGACAATGGTGAGAAGTTCAAAGAATTGATTGAAGGGCTTGGGGGGCCATCCAGGATTCTGGAGGTCAACTATTTTAAGGATGCTCGTGCCTCCTTGTGCCTCGTGCTGCCGCCGGTCGGAAGCGCAGCTTCGGCGATTCATCTCATTCAATGCATCGAGCAATATATCGGTTCGCCGGTCTTCGCCAACAGACAGATCCAACTCCAGCTGTGTTCTCCGGGGCGGCTCAGCGCGCGAGGGTCCGCCTTGCTGGGGATCGCATTCTATCTCGGCTCCGACACGCTGCGCCGGTACACGCAAGCCGATCTCAGAACAACATTCGAATCGAGCTTCAATCATCCCCGAGGAATTCGTCTTGTGCTCTACGACGCAGAAGGGGATTTTGATCGAAACTTTGGCTGGTGGAACTTTTGCGGAGCTCATGAACCGGAGCTTCCATTTGCAAACGGTCGAACAGATCTGCTGATCGGGCCAGGCAGCAGTCTGGACATCGAGAACATCAATCTGGTTGCAACGCTGTTGGTTCACTCCGAATATGACGGTTATTGGAGTGGGCTTGGCCAGGAATTCAGGGCCGAAATGGAGATGATCCTGAGTCGCCATATCCTGGCTGGGTTGCTCGATGCGCCATGGGTTCGCCAATCGTGGGCCCAATTTGGAGACGACGATCGGTTCTTTGCCGCGCTCCAAGAGCTTGTGGCGTATGCCTATGGCGAATCCACTCGCGTGAAGCAGCGTCGTCTTTTGTTGTTCGGGTCGTGGCGCAATGTTCCCGCGCGCTCGCCGAATGGCATCCTGGAAGAAGTGCAAAGACTGCTAGTCAAATACAGAAAGGCGATCGAAAGACAATCCAGGCTTATAACTCAAGCAGGAGAGTCGCGATGATGCGAGCACATCAGCCTGGTTCGCAGCCAATTGATGTCCCTGAAACGATCCCGAACCCGGCAATCCCACGGACAGTTCCCAATCCAGAGCCCAGGCCGAGCGAACCGGTCAAAGTTCCTGCCACGCAGCCACACGTTTTCGGACTGCCAGGCCCCGGCCTTTAGCATCGCTCATCTTAAACCTCTTGCTGAGTTCAAGACGCTGCTGGCCTCGCGGCCTCCAAGAGTGGCCGAAATGGCCGTCGCGCCGCAAAAACATCACAGAACGACCTCTCGAGTCATCTGCGTGTCGCATGATCTTTGAGTCTTTGTCAGAATCGGCAGGCAGGGTCGCCCGCGAATCAAACGCGGGGTTCCCATGGCCGATTCTCTTCGAACACATGCGTTACTCACGCGTCGGCGATTTGTGGCGACGGCCGGGTCGTCGCTGGCCGTTACCGGAGCCGGCGGCATCGCCAAGCCTTATCTGAGCCGCGCGGCCGACCGGCCGGTGATCAGTCACGGCATCCAATCGGGCGACGTGTCGACAGATTCGGGCGTGGTCTGGGCGCGTGCGGATCGGCCCTCTCGCATGCTGGTCGAGGTGGCCACGACCGAGAGTTTCAACGTGATCCGCAGCTCCGTCTGCGTCGACGCACTGCCGGAGAGTGATTACACCGCCAAGGCACTGATCGAAGGCCTGCCGCCCGGCCAGGACATCTTCTACCGCATCCGGTTTCAGGATCACTCGTCGCCGACCATTCTGGGCGAACCGCTGGTCGGACGCTTCCGGACCGCGCCGAGCGACAAGCGCAATGTCTCGTTCACATGGTCGGGCGACACGGCGGGCGGTGGCTGGGGCATCGACGAGTCCCGCGGCGGCATGCGTGCCTATTCGACCATGCGCAACGCCAAGCCGGATTTCTTCGTGCATTGCGGCGATCACATCTATGCGGATGGCCCGATCTCGTCGCAGCAACGGCTGCCGAACGGGCAAGTGTGGCGAAACATCGTTACCGAAGAGAAGTCAAAGGTGGCGGAAACGCTGAGTGAGTTCCGCGGCAACTACAAATACAATCTCCTTGACCACAATCTGCGCGCCTTCAATGCCGAAGTGCCGCTGTTCGCCATGTGGGACGATCACGAGGTCACCAACGACTGGGTCCCGGAGGCGCCGGTGCGCGACCGCGCCTATCATGAGCGCAGCATCCTGACGCTCGCGGCGCGCGGCGGCCGCGCGTTTCGTGAATTCATGCCGATGCGGGAGTCGCTGGCGGAAGCCGGCCGCATCTATCGCAAGATCAGCTACGGGCCGCTCATCGAACTTTTCATGCTCGACATGCGCTCCTATCGGGGCGGGAATGTACGCTCGCTCGCGAGTTACGGGCCGGACGCCCATCTTCTCGGCCCCACCCAGCTCGCCTGGCTCAAGCGCGAGCTGATGAGCTCAAAGGCGACCTGGAAGGTGATCGCCGCCGATCTGCCGCTCGGCGTCATCGCAGAGGACGCGATCGGCCAGGGCGATGGCCCGCCGCGGGGCCGCGAGGTCGAGATCGCCGATCTCCTCGCCTTCATCAAGCACGCCCAGATCCGCAACACGGTCTGGATCACGGCCGACATGCACTACACCGCGGCGAATTATTACGACCCGAACCGCGCGGTGTTCCAGGACTTCGAGCCGTTCTGGGAGTTCATCTCCGGTCCGCTGCATGCCGGCACCTGGCCGCCGCAGAAGCTCGACAACACGTTCGGGCCGCGCGCCGTCTATGAGAAAGGCTGCAGTAAGGAGCAGGGCGAGAACCTCGCCCCCTGCTTCGGCCTGCAGTTCTTCGGCCATGTCGCCGTCGACGGCTTGACCGAGGTGATGACGGTTACTCTGAAGGACGTCGACAACCACGATCTCTGGTCGACCCGGATCGAGCCCAAGCCCGAACTGTGGTCGGGCCCCAGCGCGGCGATCGGCGGATAGCTTGTAGGTTGGGTTAGCGCAGGCAATGAGCTTGTTGGTGAGCGAGGGCGTTTGATCTGCGCGTAACCCAACAATTGTGCTGCCTTATTGCGCCAATCGATGTTGGGTTACGCGCGGAGCGGGCGCTTTCAGCCAATCCGAAGGCGTCCGGGCCGCGCTAACCCAACCTACAGCCGCAGCCCTGCAACATCATTGTCACAAAAGGTTCGTAGTGTCGCGGCCAATCACCTCATGGAGGGGTCCCATGCGCAGAACTCTTGCGGCCGCCGCCACCTTTTTGGCGGTGGCTGTTGCTGGTCCGCTTTGTCACGCGCAGACCATCTACCCGATCGATCGCGCCGACATCCTGGTCGGCTCGCGCTTCGACTTCAAGGTCGAGTTTCCGGGGCTCGTTGATCAGGCCAAGATCACGGCGACTGTGAATGGCGAGGACCACCAGAAGGTCTTTGGCCGGGCCGCGGTCTTCATCGAGCGCGAGGACGGCAAGGACCAGTCGGCGATGATCCTGCGCGATGTGGCACTCATGCAGCCGGGCAACTATCGGGTTCGCGTGTCTGATGGCACGCAATCACGCGAGGTGGGCTGGACGGTCTATGCCACCGGCCCGCGCAAGGCCAAGAACGTCATCCTGTTCATCGGTGACGGAATGGCGCCGGCGCATCGGACGGCTGCCCGGCTGCTGTCGAAGGGAATCGCCGAAGGAAAGGCGCGCGGCAAGCTTGCGATCGACGACATGCCGCATATGGCGATGGTCGCGACCGCCGGCAGCGACTCGATCATCACTGACTCGGCCAACTCGGCGAGCGCTTATGCGACCGGCCACAAGTCGGCCGTCAATGCCTTGGGCGTCTACGCCGATCGCACCAGCGACGCGTTCGACGATCCGCGCGTCGAGAACATCACCAGCCTGGTGCAGCGCCGGAGCGGGATGGCGGTCGGGATCGTCACCAACACCGAGATCGAGGATGCAACGCCGGCCGCCATGGTGGCGCATACGCGGCGCCGCGCCGAGTACGACCGTATTGTTGATCATCTCTTCAACGCCAAGCCGGACGTGATCCTGGGCGGCGGGCGCGCGAACTTCCTGCCGCGCTCGGTGCAAGGCTCCAAGCGCAAGGACGAGGCTGATTTCGTGGCGCGCTTCCGCGATGCCGGCTATTCCTATGCCACGACGGCAAGCGAGCTGAAGTCGCTGGCGAGCGCGATCGGCACCAGGAAGCTGCTCGGCCTGTTCCATCTCGGCAACATGGACGGCGTGCTCGACCGCAAGTTTCTCAAGGGCGGGACCGTGAGCCGCTTCCCTGAGCAGCCCGACCTGACCGAGGAGGTGAGCGCCGCGCTCAGCGTGCTGTCACGCAACGAGGCTGGCTTCTTCCTGATGGTCGAGTCCGGACTGATCGACAAGTACACGCACAGTCTCGACATGGAGCGGGCGGTCTACGACACGATCATGCTCGACAACGCGGTCAAGCTCGCGCGCGACTGGGTGAGCGCGCGCGGCGACGACACGCTGATTCTGGTCGTTGCCGATCACAATCATCCGGTCGGCCTTGTTGGCACCATCAACGACGACATGACGACGACCCCGAACTCGTCGCTGCGCGAGCGCGTCGGCACCTATGCGCAGGCCGGCTTTCCTAACTACGCGGCGCCCGATGCCGAAGGCTATCCGGCGCGCGTCGACGCCACCCGGCGTCTCGGGCTGTTCTCTGCGGGCTTTCCCGATCACTACGAGACGTACCGGCCGAAACTCGACGGGCCGAATGACCCCACGTCTGTGGGCGACAAGCCTGAGACCTTCGTTGCCAACGAGCGCTACAAGAGCTCGCCTGGCGCTCAGCTGCGCGCTGGCAATTTGCCCGTGTCAATCAATTCAGATGTCCATTCGGGCGAGGACGTGATCCTCACCGCGACCGGGCCGGGCAGCGATCGCGTGCGCGGTCAGATGGACAATACCGAAGTATTCCGTGTGATCGCGGAGGCGCTGGGCTTGGGCGACGGCGTGAAGCCGGAGCGCGCCGCGCTACCGTGATCCGTTGCCAGAGCGCAATGGATTCAGGTTTGCGCGGCCAGTGAACCAATCTCCGTTCATTCCCGCGAAAGCGGGAATCCAGAGCCGAGAACTCGGCTAAACACTGTGTCCCCGCTTCCGCGGGAATGAACGGAATTAAAAGGCGACTCAACTTCATCTCATCTTGCGCTACCGTGACTTGTAGATCATCGCCTGCCTGGCGCGTTCGACGATGTTGCGCGGGGTCGCGAAGGCCTTGGCGACCTCGGCCTGCACCTCGTCGCCCGAAAGTGCATCGATGTCGAGCTGCATGCGGGCGGCTTCGGCGACGATCTCCGGATCGCGGTAGGTGTCCATGAAGGCCTTGCGCAGCGC
>Ga0075424_100003589_pt1 | contig 14561 bp, 13 predicted proteins | sample SoiMethybrSBSTD3_FD_75301 | JGI IMG/M metagenome (GOLD analysis project Ga0075424, IMG submission 75301) | Bulk soil microbial communities from a Populus tree surrounding site in Tennessee, USA - Soil MetaG P. TD hybrid SBSTD3 | ecosystem: Environmental > Terrestrial > Soil > Tree plantation... | reverse complement strand
TCGACGGTCACCATCATGTCCGGGGACATGAACCCCTTCGACACGCTCTTTGGCGTCGTCAGCAAGCGCGAGTCGTCGAGGCGTGCACTGATGTTGCCGTCGTTCGAGGCGACGTACGCGCGAGCGTACAAGCGTCGCCCCGCTTCTACCATGTCGGCGCGGAGCTGTTCCTCAATCCTGTTGGCCATCGACGTCTAGGAGCCCGGCGCGGTCCACTTGTTCTTGCGGAAGAGATCCCGGCAATTATCCGAGCAGAAATAGTGCGTCACGTCACCGGCTCTGAGACCGAGTGAGTTGTGCGGCGCGATCCACGTGCCGCAGACCGGATCGCGCACGAGTTTGACGGGCGACTTCGAGCGCGAACGCCGCGGCAGCCCGCCAAACGCTTCGATGATGCCATCCACAAAGCGCCAGAAGGCCCACGCGATGACCAGCAGCAGGATGGCGAGAAGAGCCAGGCGGGTCACTGATTGCTCGGCGGGGTACCGTTTGCGTGTGCCGAGGCGATGCCTTCGAGCGCGCGCTTCGCGGCCTGTCCTTCAGGACTATTGGGTGCGAGCGACACGACCTTCTCCCATTCGGCCTGCGCGCCGCGGAGATCCTGCTTGCCGAACGCCAGCACGATGCCCTTGTTGAGCAGCGTCTTGGTGTGCGTCGGGCTGATCTTCAACGAGCGCTCGAACTGCGCAAGCGCTTCATCGGGGCGGTTCGAGTAATACAGGCTCACCCCCAGGTCGGTGCTTGCGTCAGGATTCTTCGGATCGAGCTCGACCGCTTTCCTGTACCACGTGATCGCGTTGTCCCATTGCTCCGCGTCGAAGTACGTATTGCCAAGCTGAACGACCGCATCCACGTTCTTCGGGTTGGTGGCAACCGCCTGTTGCAATTCCTGCACGCGCGCCTGGTCGAGCGTAGGAGCCTGTCGCGTGGTACTCCCTCCTGCAGCCTGGCTGGAGGGCACCGATGTCTCTGCGGCCGCAGTGGGCCGGCGAACCTGCTGCGTGCCGATCACCCACCCGAGGATCGTGCCGAACGCCATGCCGGCGACGACGTATGCGATGGCTTCAGATTTCATGCTGACGAGACGATCTTATGTTATTCCGCTCCGCCTTCGCCCGAGTGCGATCGGACGTCGGGCTACGGCGAGACTGGCGCTGCCAGCACTGCGAGGTACTCGCGAACGCTGCGATCCAGGCCGACAAACAAGCCGTGGCTGACGAGCGCGTGGCCGATCGACACCTCGTCCAGATGCGGCAATCGACGGAAGAGGACGAGGTTGTCGAGGTCGAGGTCGTGGCCGGCGTTGATCCCGAGGCCCAACGAATGGGCGAGGCGGGCGGCCTCGGAGTACCTGTCGAAAGAGGCCTCTGGCGCTCCACGTTCGTACGCTCGGGCGTATGGCTCCGTATAGAGCTCGATGCGATCGGCCCCGAGATCGGCGGCCCATCGGATGGGTGCGTCTTCCGGGTCGACAAACAGGCTTACACGAACACCGGCGCTGCGCAGCGCGTCGACCGCCGACGCCAGTTGCGTACGCGATGTATCGGGACGCCAGCCGGCCTGACTCGTGATCTCTCCGGGCATCACCGGGACGAGCGTGCACTGCGTGGGCTTCACTGTCAAAACGAGCTCGATGAGACCAGGCCGTGGATCGCCTTCGATGTTGTATTCGACCGACGGGGAACCGCGAAGAAACGCTGCCACGTCGTGGACATCCTGCGTGGTGATGTGCCGCTGATCAGCGCGCGGGTGAACCGTGATCCCTGGTGCTCCCGCGTCGACACACACGCGCACGGCATCGATCACCGACGGCACCCGACCGCCACGGGAGTTGCGTACAGTGGCGATCTTGTTGACGTTAACCGAGAGATGGATCATCGAAATTCAGAATTCAGGATGCAGAATTCAGACACTACATAGCATCATCGCGGCGCGTTGCCGATTGTGACGCGCACAATCATTCTGCATTCTGCATTCTGCATTACGTCAACGCGGCTTTAGCCGCGTCCACGATCTCCTGTCCCCACTGCCGCAATTCATTCTCGTCTCTGCCCTCGAGCATGACGCGCAGGAGCGGCTCGGTGCCAGAGTAGCGAACGAGCAGTCGGCCGTGACCGGCGAGCTTGGCCTCGACGGCGTCCATCACCGCAGCGACGCTGGAGATGGTGCGCAGATCGGCCTTGCGTCCGACGCGCAGATTCAAGAGCACCTGCGGATAGCTGGTGAGCTCCGACGCGAGATCGGCGAGCTCGCGTCGCGTCCCAGCCATCGTCCGCAGCACGTTCAAGGCCGTGGCGAGCCCATCGCCGGTGAACAGGTATTCCGAGAAGATGATGTGGCCCGACTGCTCCCCACCCAGTGCGAGACCACGCCGCATCATTTCTTCCATGACGTACTTGTCCCCGACGGGGCATCGGTACATCTCGATGGCGGCGTCTTTGAGCGCCAGCTCGAGGCCGATGTTGCTCATCACGGTGGCGACGATGCCGTGTCCCGGCAGGCGGCCCTCCTGCTTCATGCGCTTGGCGCACATCAGGATCACGGCGTCGCCGGTGACGATCGCGCCCTTGGCGTCGACGAAGATCGCGCGATCGCCGTCGCCGTCGAAGGCGACACCGAGCCGATAGCCGCCCTCGACGACCAGCGACGAGAGCGCCTCCGGCGCCGTCGATCCGCACTTCAGGTTGATGTTGCGGCCGTCGGGGTGGTTGCCGATCAGATGGACGTCGAAGCCGAGCTCTTCGAACAGTCGCGGCGCAACAGTGGTGGTGGCGCCGTTGGCACAATCAATCGCGATGCGAAGACCGGCCTGTCGTGCATCGCGCGGCAGAATCTCGAGCAGATGGGCGATGTACTCGGAACGCAAGTCAACTTGCTCGACGCGATCGGGCTCGCCGGCAGGCACGCTCCACGACGTGTCGGCCACGATCGATTCGACGAGCTGCTCCAAGGTCTCGGTAAACTTTTCTCCCGCTCCTGAAAACACCTTGATGCCGTTGTCCTCGAACGGATTGTGCGAGGCCGAGATCACCACGCCTGCCGTGTAGCCCATTCTCGGCGTGAGGTAAGCGACGGCGGGCGTCGGAATGATTCCAGCACTCGTCAGCGTTCCGCGCTGACTGCGCACGCCGAATGCGAGCTCGCGCTCGATCCACTCTCCGGATTCGCGCGTATCACGGCCGGTGAGAAACTTGATGCCGGGCGCGCCTGTCGATGCATCGCCATGGCGCATGGCGCGTACCAGCGCGGCGCCGAGGCGCCGAATGGTTGGTACGTCGAGGGGAGTCTCGCCGGCCTTGCCACGCACACCATCTGTGCCGAACAGCTTCATGCGTTCTCCACGTTGAGCATTGAGCATTGAGCGGTGACTAATGCGCCGGCGCGATCGCGACTCTGACACGCGCGATCTGCGGCTCGCGCAGGCGAACCGAGGGATCGGTGACGCCGACGGTCACCGATTCGGTGACGGTCGTCCTCGCGCCGTTGACCGAGACCGCTTCAGTAGTCGCTTGCGACAGATTCTTCAAGGCGCTCCCAGGACCAACGATGACGACGGTGGGAGGCTCCGAGGTGATCTGGCCGACGGCGAAGCCGCTCGCCGGCTGACCTTCGACCTCCGCCACAATCGGCACCGTCTTCGACTCGGACACTTCGAACAACATCGAGACGTTCGACGGCGTCACCTGCACCACCTCCACACCAAACGGCGCCCGCACTTCAGTGGTGGTGAGGTGAAACAGGCGCTGCCCGGAGCGGGCGGATCGCACGTCGAGCACCGCCACCAGCTCGCCCGCCGCAATGCGACTCAGTGTGCCCGACGAACCGCGCACCCGCACATCGACGACAGTCGGCGGATCGCCGACCAGCTCGAGCTGCGGCGGCAGATTCGTGTACTCGAGGGGAATACGGAGTGCACGTTCGACGGTCTGCTCGCCGGACACGAGCAGCCATAACAAAGCGGCGAGGATGACGGACACAATCTTGAGGCCCAGTCGGCGGAAGATCTTCACCGCCATCAGGCCACCGAGCTTCGTGCTTCGGCGCCCCGCCGGCGCGTGTGTCCGCGCACACCGAGGAGCGACTGCAGGCGCCGCTGCAGCGCGTCGACACTCAGGCCCCGTTCGAGGCCACCGCCGATGGCCAGCGAGATCGCGCCGGTTTCCTCTGAGACCACGATGGCCACGGCATCGTTCTCCTCGGTGATCCCCAGCGCGGCACGGTGACGCGTGCCGAGCTCGCGGCTCACACGCGGATTCACCGACAACGGCAGAAAGCAGGCGGCCGCCGCAACGCGATCGTTCTGGACGATCACGGCGCCGTCGTGCAGGGGCGATCCGGTGTGAAAGATGCTGGCCAACAGATCGTACGTGACCAGGGCATCGAGCGGGATTCCGCCCTCGATGTAGTTGCGCAGTCCAATCTGCCGTTCCACCACGATGATGGCGCCAATCTTTCGGGCCGCAAGCGTCGAGGCCGCGACCACCAGCTCCTCGAGCGTCTCATCGTCGCTCGACGCGCGCTCGAAGTACTTGAAGAACTGCGCGCGTCCGAAGTGCGCGAGGGCGCGGCGGATATCGGCCTGGAACAGCACGATGATCGCGAAGACGACGTAGGTGGCGAGGTTGCGAATGAGCCAGTTGACGGTCTCGAGATCCAGCCACTCGGACAGAAAGAACAGCCCGATCAGGAACGCGCCGCTCAGCGCCATCTGCATCGCGCGCGTGCCGCGAATGAGCAGCAGGAGCTCGTAGATCAGCACCGCGACGACACCGATGTCGAGGAGATCCCATCCCGAGATCGAGGGACGTCGCAGGAGCTGGAGCAGATCCGTCAACCAGTGCATCGCCAGGGTCAGAGAGTTGCAGGCTCAGTGTTCGCGATGATACTTCCGAATCTCATCGGCAACGCGCGCGACCTCGAGCATCTCGCGCACAGCATGGACGCGAACGATGTGCGCCGAGGCGAGCACGGCGGTGGCGACTGCGGCAGCGGTCGGCCAATCGCGCGCCGACGCTGGCACGTCTCGGCCGAATGGCTTGGCGAGAAATGCTTTGCGCGACGGTCCGATCACGAGCGGGCGGCCCAGCTCGCTGAACTGGTGAAGCCGCGCCAGCACTTCGAAGCTGTGCACCGGCTCCTTCGCGAAGCCGAGGCCGGGATCCACCAGCATTTGATCTTTCGAGATCCCCGATCCCGCCGCGAACGCCATGCTTTCTCTGATCTCGTCGAGCACCTCGTCGACGACCTCGTGGTAGACCGCCTGTTGGTACATGTCGCGCGAGCGGCCGCGTGTGTGCATCAGGATGATCGGCACCTTACGTTCCGCCACCACGCCGGCGAGCTCCGGTTCGTACCTCAGCCCGCTCACGTCGTTCACGAGTGAGGCACCGGCATCCAAGGCCGCAGCCGCGGTGGAGGCCTTGTAGGTGTCGACAGAGATTGGAATCTGCACGCGCGCGGTGAGGGCTTCGATGACCGGCAGGATTCGGCGCCGCTCCTCCCCGCCTGGAGTGGGAGTGGCACCTGGGCGCGTCGATTCACCGCCGATGTCGAGCAGATCCGCTCCGGCTTCTGCCATCCGCACGCCGGCTTCGACCGCCTGCTGGACATCGAGCAACTGTCCGCCGTCGGAAAACGAATCGGGGGTGACGTTGATGATCCCCATGATCAACGTCCGGTCGCCCAATTGCAGCATCTTGCCGCGGGGCAGCTGCAGTGCGAATCGACGACGGGGGAACACGCGCGAAACACTGTCAGGTCAAAAGGCAAATGTCAAAGGTCAAAGGTTAGGGAATCGGTGTAGGTGTAGGTGTAGGTGTTAGGTTGAGGTGAAGGTGAAAGTGAAGGTGCAAGTGAAGGTGCAACTGGAGGTGCAAGGTTCAGGTATATACCGGTGGCGTACATGAGAACGCCCGCCATGCAGCGGGCGTTGTTTACCTAACTTTTGACTTCTGACGTTTGCCCTTTGACCTGGTGAGCCGAAGGCTCACTCCTGCGTCACCGGTCGCGGCGGAAGCGACGGAACGATCGTCGGCGACGGACGTTCCTTTGCCGGCTTGCTGTCGCGCGGAGGCTGCGCGCTTGGCGTGCCTGCGGGCGACGCGGGCTCGTCGAGTGGCAAGCCGGCCGACAGCCGCTTCACCTGATCGGCATCGAGCGTCTCGCGAGCGAGCAGCGCATCGGCCATGTCGAGCACCCGCTGTCTGTGCTCGCTGATGATCGTCTGCGCGCGCAAGTAGTTGTCGGTGACGAAGCGCTTGACTTCCTGGTCGATGCGCAGCGCCGTGTCCTCGCTGTAGTCCTGATGCTGCGCGATCTCGCGGCCGAGGAAGATCTGCTCTTCCTTCTTGCCGAAGGTGAGCGGTCCCATCGTGCCGCTCATGCCCCACTCGCACACCATCTTGCGGGCGAGGTCGGTGGCGCGTTCGAGATCGTTGCCGGCACCCGTGGTGATGCTGCCGATCGTGATCTCCTCGGCGATGCGACCGCCCAGCAGAATCGCGATCTGATCCTCGAGATACTCCCGTGAGTAGTTGTGCTTTTCATCGATCGGGAGCTGCTGCGTGAGCCCCAGCGCCATACCGCGCGGGATGATCGTGACCTTGTGAATCGGATCGGCGTGCGGGAGCATCACGGTGAGAATCGCGTGACCCGCTTCGTGAATCGCGGTGACGCGCTTCTCTTCCTCGCTGATGATCATCGAGCGCCGCTCGGCACCCATGAGCACCTTGTCCTTGGCAAACTCGAAGTCCAGCATGCGAACGACCTTCTGGTTGTAACGCGCGGCATTGAGCGCCGCTTCGTTCACCAGGTTGGCCAGATCCGCGCCGGAGAAGCCAGAGGTACCGCGTGCCACGACTGCCACATCCACGTCATCGGAGAGCGGGATCTTCTTCGTGTGGACGAGGAGGATGCCTTCGCGTCCCTTGACGTCGGGACGATTCACGACGATACGGCGATCGAAACGGCCCGGACGCAGGAGCGCCGGATCGAGGACGTCGGGACGGTTCGTGGCTGCCACGAGGATGACGCCTTCGTTCGACTCGAAGCCGTCCATCTCGACGAGCAGCTGGTTGAGCGTCTGCTCGCGCTCGTCGTGTCCGCCGCCAAGGCCTGCGCCGCGGTGCCGGCCGACGGCGTCGATCTCGTCGATGAAGACGATGCAGGGGGCGTTCTTCTTGCCCTGCTCGAACAGGTCGCGCACGCGCGAGGCGCCGACGCCGACGAACATCTCGACGAAGTCGGAACCGCTGATCGAGAAGAACGGAACGTTGGCCTCACCCGCAACCGCGCGGGCCAGCAGTGTCTTGCCGGTTCCCGGGGGCCCCATGAGGAGCACGCCCTTGGGAATGCGGCCGCCCAGCTTCTGGAATTTCTGGGGTTCGCGCAGGAAGTCGATGATCTCCTGCAATTCCTCTTTGGCCTCGTCGACGCCGGCGACGTCCTTGAACGTCACCTTCTTCTGCGCGCTCGAGGAGAGCTTCGCCTTGCTCTTGCCGAATGACAGCGCCTTGTTGCCGCCGCTCTGCATCTGCCGCATGATGAAGACCCAGAAGCCGATCATCAGCAGGATTGGGGCCCAGTTGTAGAGCAGCGCCGCCCAGGGACTGGCGGTGGCGTCGCGGTAGTTGATGACGACGCCCTTGTCGTACAGCTGCTTGCCCAGATTCTCGTACTGGGGCGGCGCCATGCTGCGGAACGGTTCGTTGGTCTTGTACGTTCCTTGAATCTCGTTCCCGGTGATCGTGACGGTCCCGACCTGTTCAGCGTTGACGGCCGTCAGGAACTCGGTAAAGCTCAGGACCTTGGTGTTGGCTTGGAACTTGGTGGAGAAGTTCCAGACGAGGACCGCAATCACGGCCATCACTATCCAGAACACCAAGCTCCGCAGTGTTGAGTTCAAACCTACCCCCCCAGCCCGCGGCTGATTTTACGGCCTGAGCCGCCTTACACAGAGTATCACTTGCCGACCGGTTTCAGGCGCTATGTACAAGTAAGACCAGTTTTTCCCGCCGAAGTTCCACGCGCGCTCCGGGCACGTCGATCCCGCCGATTTCTCCTGATGCAACGGCCATGACAGCCTCGACGTGATCGAGGCCGTATTCTTGGCTCGAAACTGCACATCGCAGCGCCATTAGCACCACCCTGCGCCCGACCGACGGAGGCTCGGCCAGTAGAGCCGGAGCATCGATCTGCAGCCCGGTCGGAATCCGGGACACGAGCGCCTCATACCGACCGCGACTCACCTCGTCGAGCCATCGGCCGTCTTCGCGAACCAGTCCCGCCGTTCGAGCGATTGCGCTCGTGGCCGAGGCATAAGCGCGATTCAACTCGGGCAGCACCCGGTGGCGGATTCGATTGCGCGGATTGTCGAGATCCTCGTTCGTCTCGTCGTCGACCCAGCTCTGACCTCGCGCCTGGAGGAAGGCGCGCAGGTCCATCCTAGATACGTCGAGGAGCGGCCTCACTATTTCACCCCGCCGCGGATGAATGCCAGCCAGCCCCGTCAACCCGGCTCCACGCACGAGTTTCAAGAGGAAGGTCTCGGCTTGGTCGTCCCGGGTATGGCCGACGGCCACGCGATCGGCGCCCATCGATGCCGCTGCCCGATGGAGAAAGTCGTAGCGCAATCGACGCGCCGCGTCCTCACGAGACAACTGCTGTGCCGCCGCGTATCCCGCCACGTCGACCGACTCCACCTCGATCGGAAGGTGGATCGCATCAGCAAACGCCCGACAGAACGCCTCATCGCGATCCGATGTCGAACGAAGCCGATGATTCAGATGCGCGAGGCCGACGACACTGAAGCCGCCGTGCTCAGACAGCTCACGCACGATCAGCGCGAGGGCAACCGAGTCGGAGCCGCCGGATAGCGCCACCAATACACGACTGCCAGGCGGACAGAGACGATGTCGCTGGATCGTGCGACGGATCTGCTGGAGAAGAGCACTCATGCTGCAGGGCTCAGGGCTCAGGCCCCAGGCCTCAGGGCTGGTCTAGGCATCAGGGCTGACTCCTACTGAGGCCTGAGGCCTGGGCCCTGAGGCCTTTTCTTTGGTGCCGGAGGGCGGACTCGAACCGCCGACCCCGCGCTTATGAGACGCGTGCTCTAACCGACTGAGCTACTCCGGCACAAACGGTGATCATAGCAGGGGGCAAGGGAGAAAGGGGGCAGGGGAAAGGGCTATCCAGGGGCGAGTCCTCCAGGGAGAAGGCATCAGGGCTGGGCGTCGATCACACCCGCCGCGATCAGAGGGATCAACACCTCGTGATGGCCGACAAGTGAGATCCCGACGCCGTTCGTTCCCGCGACTGGACGACTCACGACGTTGGTCTGCGGCCGATACATCCGGATGAAGTCGATATCGACCGTCGTCATGCCCTCGAGCGCGATCCCTTGGTTGCGCACGAGGGCAACAGCTTTGAGGAAGACCTCCGGCAGTACCACCGCTGATCCGCAATTCAGATACACGCCGCCCGTGAGCCGCGCGATGCACGACGTGAAGTAGCGGAAGTCCCTCAGGCTCGCATCGCCGATGGCGGCACCCGATGCCTTCGGATGCATGTGGATGATGTCGGTGCCGACGGCGACGTGGACGGTGACTGGAATGCCGAGGCGATGCGCCGCCACCGCAAGACTCTTGTCCGCGTGCGGCGGCTTCAGCTGCGAGAGATGCGCGCCGATCGCCTGACCAAACCCCTGCCTCTTCGCGGATGCGTCGATCAGGATCTCATTCAGCTGCGTGCCGGTTTCTTCAGCCATCCCGAAGCGGCCTGGGCCAAGCGCTTCATCGACGTCTTCGGACGTCGCGCCCGACAAGGCGATCTCGAAATCGTGAATGATGCAGGCGCCGTTCATCGCGAGCGCCGACACGTAGCCGCGCGTCATCAGATCGATGAGCACGGGCGAGACGCCGGTCTTGATCACATGCGCGCCGATGCCCCATACGATGCCGGCGCCTCGGGTATGTGCGTGACCTATGGCCTGCACGACACGATGCAGATCTCTGGCGCCGAGGATTGCCGGTAGCGCGTCGAACCACGATCGGAAAGACCCTCCGCGCTCGAAGGGCTTTGCAAAATCCTCGGCGCGCGTCTTCGATGTGCGCGAAGAGAGCGCGTATGTCTTGACGCCAGTGAGATCGAATTCTTCGTATGGGAACGGCATGGGGATAAACGTAACCCTGAAATGCAGAATTCAGAATGCAGAATGCAGAAGGGAGCCGTGCTCTCCTGCGAGGTGTCTGCATTCTGCATTCTGAATTCTGCATTCTGTATTACGGAATAACCCTCGATCCGATGAACAACTGAAACGGCGCCCAGTAATACGGCTTCGACCGCGCGCCGCCAGCCTTGATCATCTCCAGCTTGGCCGCGCGAAGCGCTGTCCCTGGCGACGAACCCGACGCCAGCGACGCGTACATCTTCCCCATCAACTCCGCGGTCGAACGATCGTCCACATCCCAGAGTCCGGCAATCACGCGCTTGGCGCCGGCGCGTAGGAAGGCCCACGCGAAACCCACGAGTCCTTCGCCAGCGTACGTGCGCTCACCAGCGCTCCGACACGCGGAGATCGTTACGAGATCGGCAGTGAGCTGGCGATCGGCGACATCACGCGCGTAGAGCTTGTAGCCGGTCGAGCCGCGCGACAGGATGACCGATGAATCGAGCGGGCTCTCGATGTTCGCGTCGGCGTGGGCCGTGAAATGGACGATGTCGAAACGTCCTGGTTCTGATTCGAGGTATCGCGAGGGCGTCGCCTGGTCGGCTCGATAGACCGAGGCGCGCTCGGGAAACGCGCTCGAGATAGCCGTGATCTCCGCACCTGCATAACGCAAAGCGGGATACTTCGCGTCGGCTGGAACGGCGTCGCCGATGAGCAGCACCGATCGATCGCGAGGCGGTGGCGTCGCGGGCGCGGCGTTGAGGTTGCCCAGCGACGGGGCCACGGCGATCTCGACGTCCTCGATCCAGTAGTGACGTTTGTCGCCAGCAACCGGCAACGTTTCGAAGTTCAAGATGCTCAGCGCCGTGTCAGGAGCAATGACAACCCGCGAGCCGCGAGGGACCCATTGAGCAACGGGATCAATGATCAACCGATACAACTCGTCCCCAGGAGATCTTGCGGAAGCAAGGGGATCGGCAAGCGACGCCACGATCGACTGCTGGTGGGCGCGAACGAGATCGCCAACCTTCGAGGCCGGCGCCGACAACGGCACGAAGCGGATTCCGTTTGCCGTCACCAGCCAGACGTAGGATCGTTCCTCCCCCACCCAATACGTCAACAGCGACGCATTGAGATCGACTGCGATGCGGCGAAGCATGCCGGGCGTCGATCGCGCGGGCGCCGCAACGCCCTGCCGTTCGGCGAGGACGCGGCCTCGGCTCGAATCGGCGATGACGAGCGCCGGCTCGAACTTCCCCTGTTCAACCAACAGGTCCATATAGTCTTGATAGAGACTCCGCAGGGGCCCGGTGAGGAATGAGAGGCGGTAGTCGGCCTTCAGCAGTTCCGAGCGCGTGCGCTCGACAACCGCGATCGCGGCTTCAAATTCTCGCTGCGCATCGTTCGGCTTCCCTAAGGCCATTGCTACTCGCCCGAGGCCTTGGTGCGCCGCCCACTCGAGCGAGGGCCGGTTCTTGGCAAATGTCAACATCTCGCGATATAGGCGAACGGCGTCCTCTGATCGTCCTCGACCACGCGCAATGTCCGCGGCGTTCTCCACGTAATAGCCGGCGAGATCGGACTGTGCAGCAGCAAGCTGCCGCGACTCGTTGTTCGTACGCTCCGCCCGATCCCATTGGCGTTGTCGAATGTAGGTGAAGGCGAGATTCGATGCCCATCTCGCGGCCTCCTCGTTCATGCCCGCAGCCTTCGCCACGTCGACGGCGCGCTTGAGGTAATCGGCGCTCTGATCCAGGTCGCGGGAGCTGTAGGTGCGTCCGAGCTCGCCTAGCGCGCGGATGTAGTAAATGCGAGGGCGCCCGGGTTGTTCATGACTGAGGACCGCGCGACGCTCGACGTCGATGGCGCGATCGAATTCGCCGAGCCGCTGATAACAGATGCCGGCGTTGGTCAGCGCCACGGCGTACACCAGCTGAGACTCCAGCTCTTTGAACGACAGCGCGCGTTCGAAGTGCTGAAGCGCGTGGTCGAAGCGATCTCGCAGCAGATCGCCAGCACCGAGGTTCACCAACGCAACAGCTTCGTGGTAGCGATCGCCGTGTTGTTGCGCGTCGGCGACCGTCTCGTTCAGCACGCTTTCGGCGGCCGCCCACTGGCGCAGCAGCGAGAGCGCCTGCCCTTTCAACGCACCGATGTCGAGACGAACGTCGAACGCGCCCGACCGATCCGCCAGTTGTCTCGCATCGTCGAGAATCGCGACCGCATCGGCGGGCTTCCCCTGAATCAGAGCCAGCTGTCCCTGGAGATACCGGTGCTTGGCTACAGTCCACTCGAAACCGGATGTCTTCGGTGGCACGTCCTGGAGCAGCCGAGCGGCGCCGGGAACATCGCGGCTCACGAGCTTGATCTCGGCGATCAGCAGCTTGAATCTCCACGCCCAGGGGGATTCGCCGTTCTTGCTCGCGCGCTGAAGGCCTTGCTCGGCAAGCGACGTCGCAGCGGGTAGCGCACCGCGCCAGAGCTCCGCCTTGGCCGATTCGTACGACTGCGCGATCTGCTGTTCGGTTCGGGTGGCGCAAGCCGCGGCGCTGAGGATCAACGCCACGACGAGCACCAGGGATCTCACGGGAAAAAACTCCCGTTCGACGATGAATCACCGGCGTCGATCCAGCCTCCGTCCGGCGACCCGAGATCGAAGCGGAGCATGGTGAGTCGGCGTTCGCTGCCGCCAATGAGAAGCTCGCCAAAGAACACAGTGCCGAAGTCGGGCACGATGACCGTGTGACCATCGATCTTCGCGCCGGGGTACGGCTTTCCGTCCCAGCGAATCTCTTTGACGATCGTCGCGTAGATCACGCCATCGCGCTGCACGATCCCCGCGCGTCCGGGCTGATGACCCTCAACCGTCGCACCGCTCACGAAGTGGGCGGCGTTCGCGGCGGCGCTCTTCGGGTCGTCTGCCGCGGCCATGAGTTTCGAGCGCGTGTCGTATTTCTGGAAGAAGCCACAATTGATGTTGACCGAGAGTCCGAAGCCGCCGATGGCGACCCCCTGAATCGTCGTATCGCGCGCGGGCGCGATCGACGGCTCGCCGCTGCCTTGCGGTGAGCGACTCACCAGCGTGCCGCGCAGCCGCTTGGTCGTGAACAGCGGCTTGCGGCCGATCGACAGCTCGCGAACTTCAGACGTCACCGTGGTCGTCGAATTGAGCTCGACCTGGCGACCTTTGTGGTTGGAGACTTCGCTCGCGCGCTTCGCGTCGTCGAACAATCCCTCGGCAAGCGTGAATGCCGAGCCGAACGTGATGAAGTCGCCAAACGCACGACCCTTGATTTGTGCCTGCGATCGTCCACCGGACACGCCGAGCGAGCTGGCGCCGTCGAGATCGATGATGATTGTCGACGGTCGAAACATTTGACCGCCGAGCGCGGCTGCGTTGCCACGGAACACGAACCGTCGTGTGAGATCCATACCAGTCTCGATTGAAAGATGTGAGCGCGTACACGGAAGCCGGGTCCGCGAGGACCCGGGCATCGGGACACGAAACGCTGGTTAGGATACGTCGAAGTCGTACTCGCCGATCACCGCATTCGCCGAATCGGCGCTGCGGACGATCAACGAGTAGCGAGTATGGTGCTCAAGCTCAGCCGCGGGAAGCAGCAGCATGAGCGGCGCTCCTGCACGTGGAATCGGCGCGTCACCGGTCAACACGTCGCGTCCGTTGTGGACGAGCTCGTATCTGAGTGCGCCGCTTTGCGTCGGTGACACGACGTCAATGGCGAGCGTCACGAAATGCTGCGTCGATCCGATTTCCACGACCGGCAGGGCGCCGCGAGTGGCGCCGCGCAGCATGACCGGGGCGAGCGGTTCGGGCGCGACCGAATCCCTCAGTGCCGGGACGGTAACGAACGACTGATAGCTGACCATCAGCGCCAGGCCAGCAGCCGCCGCCCACGGAATCGCCTGCATCACCGGACGACGACGCCAGAAAGGAAGCACTTTCGCTGACCCGGCCCGTGCCTCTGAAACGTGTGTCGCCACGCGCGCCGCCGCACTTCCGTGGGCCGCTTCGTCGCGAATCATGTGCGCGAGGCGCACGTCCTCCGCGCATTCGGCGCAATCGAAGTAGTGCGCCTCGAAGTCAAAGCGCTCGACCTCGCTCATTTCGTCTAGGAGGTAGCGCTCCGATGCCATGCCGTCGATCGCCTGTTGGTGTGTCATTGCCTTCTGCACACTTGGTGCGGGAAAACCCCTAGGCGTTTCATTCACGACCCGACGAATTCTGTCTTGAAGCGCAGCTTGGCCCGATGGAGCAGCACGCGCAGGTAGTTCCGGTCGATGCCGAGCCGGCGGCACACCTCGTCCTTGTCGCATTCTTCGAAGAAAAGCCACTGAAGCAGCTGTTTTTCCTTGTCCGGCAGCGACGCCATGACGG
>Ga0075424_100003587_pt1 | contig 14565 bp, 11 predicted proteins | sample SoiMethybrSBSTD3_FD_75301 | JGI IMG/M metagenome (GOLD analysis project Ga0075424, IMG submission 75301) | Bulk soil microbial communities from a Populus tree surrounding site in Tennessee, USA - Soil MetaG P. TD hybrid SBSTD3 | ecosystem: Environmental > Terrestrial > Soil > Tree plantation... | reverse complement strand
CGGCCGGCTCACCGACATCCTGCGACGCGTCGCCGCCTTCGGCCTGACGCTCGCGCGCCTCGACCTCCGGCAGGAAGCCTCGCGCCATGCGGAAGTCGTCGGCTGGATCGCGCGGACGCTGGCACTCGGCGGTTACGAGCACGCATCCGAGGACGAGCGGCAACAGTTACTGCTGCGCGAGCTCCAGCGGGCGCGAATCGATCTCGCCGGCCTGCCGATCGCGGACGCGCCCGAGCGTGTGCGCGACGTCCTCGACACGTTCGCCGTCGCGGCGGCGCTCCCGCCCGACTCGCTCGGCGCGTACGTCATCACGATGGCCGGCGCGCCGTCCGACGTCCTCGCCGTCGAGCTGCTGCAGCAGATCGCCGGCAATCGCCATCCGCAGCGCGTGGTGCCACTGTTCGAAACCGGGCGCGATCTCGAGCGCGCGGACGCGGTCATGCGCGCGCTCCTCGGCCTCGACTGGTACCGGCAGCGCACGCAGGGGCGGCAGGAGGTGATGGTCGGCTACTCCGATTCGGCCAAGGAGGCAGGACGCTTCACGGCGGCGTGGGCGCTCTATCGCGCGCAGGAAGAGATCGTCGCCGCGTGCCGCGAGCGCGGCGTCAAGGTGACACTCTTTCACGGCCGCGGCGGCAGCGTCGGGCGCGGCGGCGGACCGACCCATCTCGCGATTCAGTCGCAGCCGCCCGGATCGATCGACGGCACACTGCGCGTCACCGAGCAAGGCGAGCAGCTGCAGGCGCTCTTCGGGTTCGCCGAGATCGCAGTCCGCACGCTGGAGGTGTACACGACCGGCACGCTCGAGGCCTGGCTCGTTCCCGCGCGCGCGGCATTACCCGAATGGCGCGCCTGCATGGATCGACTGTCGTCTGATGCGGCATCCACGTACCGGCGCATCGTCTACGAGACGCCCGAGTTTCTCGACTACTTCCACACCTCGACGCCAGAATCCGACATCGGCGCGCTCAACATCGGCAGCCGCCCGGCGCGCCGCGGCGGCGCATCGGACGTCGGCGGCTTGCGCGCCATTCCGTGGCAGTTTGCCTGGACGCAAACGCGCCTCATGCTCGGCGCCTGGCTCGGGATCGAAGACGCGCTCGCCTGCGCCGTCGAGCGCGGCGACCGCGATCTCGTGATGCGCATGTACCGCGAGTGGCCGCACTTTCAGTCGGAGATCAATCTGATCGAGATGGTGCTGGCCAAGGCCGACGGCCGCATTGCCGGCGAGTACGATCGCCGGCTCGTGCCGCCGTCGCTGCAGCCGCTCGGCGTCGAGCTGCGCGATCGCCTGACGCGCGCGATGCGCGGCGTGCTCGATCTCACCAGCCATCGCGAGCTGTTGGAAGCAACACCGGTGATCCGCCGATCGATCGACGTCCGCAACCCCTACGTCGATCCGCTGAACCTCGTACAGATCGAACTGCTGCGTCGCCTGCGCGAGCACGACGATCCGCGCGCTCGTGCCGCGCTGATGGTCACGGTCAACGGCATCGCCGCCGGCATGCGCAACACCGGTTAGTGGATCGTCTCCACTGGTATCATCCCTCTCGGAGCGTCTTGTAAGGAGTGGCCATGAGAAGCATCAGCGTTGTCGTCATCGCCGCGGCATGTGCGCTTGTCGTGCCCACTACGGTTGCCGTGCAATCGAATGACGATGGGCGGAGGCCAGCGGCGAAGCAGTGGCCGGCCGTGAGCGGCGATTGGGGAAACACACGTTACTCGACGCTCAGTCAGATCACGACGCAGAACATCGCCAAGCTTGGTGCGGCGTGGACGTCGCAGAAATTCGACGCGCCGGCGGGCGCACGCACGATGCCGCTCGTCCACGACGGCCTCATGTTTCTGTCGGCGGGAACGTCGGTGTACGCGCTCGATGCCCGGACCGGCGCTCGAGTCTGGAAATTTCAAGGCGGCCCTCAGGCCAACATGGGTGGACCTGGGCGTGAAGGCGTCGCGGTTGGAGACGGCCTGGTGTTCGTCGGACTCTCCGATGCGCGCGTCATCGCGCTGCGGGAAAAGACCGGCGAGCTCGTGTGGAACAAGTACGTCGGCGACAAGGCCAGAGACAAAGGACAGGTGGCGTCGGGGGCGCCGCTGTATGCCGGTGGACTCGTCTCGATCGGTTTGAGCGCCGACAATGGGTGGCGCGGACAGGTTGTCGCCCTGAACGGAAAGACCGGAGACGAAGCGTGGCGCTTTTTTGCCGTGCCGGCGCCCGGCGAGCCCGGTGCTGATACGTGGCCGAAGGGCAATCCGATTTGGCAGCGAGGTGGCGGCGCCGTGTGGCTCGTCGGGGCTGCCGATCCCGATCTCGGAGTCGTGTACTACGTGACCGGGAACGGCGTTCCGCAACTGGCAGGCGAAGGACGGCCCGGCGCCAATCTGTATCTCTGTTCGATCGTGGCGATCGACATGAAGACGGGCAAACTTCGCTGGCACTACCAGGTCATTCGCCACGACATCTGGGAAGCGGATATCGCGATCTCACCGGTGTTATACGACGCGCAGGTGGACGGACGTTCGCGCAAGGCGATTGCGGCCATGCGCGCCGACGGCTATCTGTTCATGCTCGACCGCGAAACCGGAAAGCCGCTCGGGCGCGTGGACGAGCGCGCCGTGGCGCAGAATGGCTTACAGCGAACGGCGGCGACGCAGCCCTTCCCGGCCGGCGCCGACAGCGCGCTGCCGCCATGCGACACGTGGAAGAAGCAGCCGTTGCCGCGCGGATTCGATCTCTCCTGCGACTACTACACGCCCGCATCGGTGGAAAAGCCGAACCTGCTCACGCCGTCATTCGGGATGCGCGTCGCACCGATGGCCTACAGTCCCGACACGGGATACTTCTACGCCACCGGAAATGCCGCGCTCGGGTGGCTGCGGCGCGATGAGAATCCCTGGTTCTTCAGCAACACGTTCAACCAGCGCGTTCCAGGGCTCAACAGTCTGGGCCACGGAGTACTCGCGGCGATCGACAGTCGGACGAACAAGGTGGTGTGGAAAAAAGACTTCAGACCAGGCCGGCCGAGTGGCGCGATGACGACCAGTGGCGGATTGATGTTCCAGTCGGCGCCGGACGGCAATCTGCAGGCCTACGACGCAAAGACCGGGAACATGCTCTGGCAGTTTCAGATCGGCGCGGCCGGTGGGCCGCCCTTGTCGTACGAGATCGACGGCGAACAATACGTCGCCGCGATCACGCCCGCAGGTGTGTGGGCATTCAAGCTCGGAGGCACGGTGGCCGCAGCGCCGGCGCCCACCCGTCAGCCGCAGGAGCTATTCACTGGGCAGATCACCGACACGACACAAGTGGAGACGGCGTCCCTCGTGCGTGATACCGGGTTCACCGGGTTCCACTACATGACCGACGAATACGCGTTCAGCCCGTATCGCGCGCGCGTCAAGCGCGGCACGCAGGTGACCTGGCGCAACAACGGGCTGATGGTCCACACGATCGTCGCCCAGGATGGATCGTGGACGACGGGTCCGCTCAATCCGGCGGATGTCGGCGGGGTGATGTTCGACAAGCCGGGGAGCTACACCTACATGTGCAAGGAGCATCCCTGGGTCGTCGGGCAGATCGTCGTAACCGACTAGGTCGAGGTCGTAACCGACTAGGTCAAAGGTCAGAGGGCAAAGGTCACAGGTGGCGTTCTCGCCGATCCGCCGGCGTCATCCGATACGTGTCGTCCTGTCGTCGGACGCGCTGCTGCCGTTCGTGTCGGTGGGCAACGTCGCGGCGCTGGCGATCGCGCAGCTCGGGGTGGCGGCGTTCTTCATTGCCGGCATCACCCGCTCGGCACTCGGGGACGCCGCGGGTTGGTTCGTGCTCGCGGCCGCGATTCTTGCGTGGTTCGCGCGCGCCGTCGATCTCGAAAGCTGGGCCTTGCTTGTACCCGGCGGGTTCGTCGGGCGCGTCACGCTTGCGTTCGGGTCTCGGGTCGCGGAGCTCGCCGCTGCCGCCGCGTTGATCGAGCGCTTGCTGCTGGGCGCACTCGCGGCCGTCGTCGTCGGTCATTACCTCTCCGGCGTGGCGATCACGGCGATCGCCGGCCTGCGCTTCACTCGATTCGTTCAGCCCGAGGATGTCACCACGGTGCTCGCGATCGGCGCCATCGGCGTGCTCTGGGTCCGCGCCCGGCTCGGCCGTGAGATCGGCCGCGACGCGATCGCGAAGGGCGTGTGGATCGGCATCGGTATTCTGGCGGCGACGATGGTGTGGGGCGTGATCACGCTGACAAGAGGCGGCGCCACACCGCTGGCATCGGTAGTGTCGATCCCCTCGCCGGATCCGATCACTGGATGGCCGGCTGTCGATGCCGGTTTTGCAATGGTGCTCGGCTTCGCGCTCACGCTCACCGTCATCGGCGGCGGCGAAGCGATCGCCCGTGCGGCGCAGGAATTCCCGCCGCCGCGGATCAACGCGCTGCGCCGCACGGTGCAGTTGATCTTGTTGTTCGCCCTCGTGGTGACGACGGTCGGGACGTTCCTCGTCACGCTGCTGGTGCCGGCATCCGAGCAGGGCGTGTGGGTGAACGCGCCACTCGCCGGCCTGGCCCAGCATCTTGCCGGTCCGGCGTGGGTGCGCGGCTTGTGGTCGATCGCGTTGGCGGCCGCCGCCGTGTTCGTGGTGCTGCCGGCGGCGTATGCTGCACTCGGCGATGCCGAGCAGATCCTGCATCGCGCCTCCGAGGACGGCACCCTTCCTCGCGGTCTGGCCTCGCTGCATACGAGGTTCGGCACGCCGGCGCGCGCCGTCGACATGACGGTGCTCGCGATCATCATCGTCATCCTCACCGGCGGCGGACGCGTCACGTGGCTTGCCAGGGCCTGGGCGATGGCCATCGCCGTGATGCTGGTGTTGATGATCGCGGCGCTGATTCGGCTTCGGCGCACGCGTCAGGGCGCGCGGCCGTTCAAGGTACCACTCAACCCGCGCATCGGTGGACGTGAGCTGCCAATCGGTCTGATCGGCCCCGGTCTGCTCGTCGCTGGAAGCGCGCTGGTCATGATCCTGCTCGGCGACATCGCCTCGATTGCGTCGACGGCCTCGATGGTGGCGGTGGCCCTGTGGCGAACGGCGATGAAAGATCGCCCCGCCGTCGCCGCCGCCGAGCCCGAGCAGGAATCGTTCGATCTCCTGCTCGCGGCCGATCTCTCGCTCGATCAGATGGACGCGCGGCCCGGCAACGTGCTGGTGCCGGTGCGCAACCCTCATGCGCTCTCGCATGTGATGGCGGCGCTGCAAGTCCCCGGCGATCGCGACGTCGTGGTGATGACGGCGCGTGTCATCGACGTCGACGTCGGCGAAGAGGCAGCGGGGCAGCGCGCGCCGACGCGCAACGAGCAGCGTCTGCTCTCCGATGTCGTGGCGCTCGCCGAGCGCGTCGGTCGTCCGGTGCGGCTGTTGATCGTGCCGACACGCAACGTCATCGATGCGATCGTCGGCACCGTCGTTCGCCTGCGATCGTCGGACATCTACGTCGGCGAATCGTCCACGCTGTCGGCGCAGGACCAGGCCCGCCTCCTCGGCGAGGCCTGGGAGCGTGCCGACAAACCCGAAGCGCTCGACGTTCGCCTCGTCGTCTATCACGCGGGCGGACGCGGCGACACTTTTCATCTCGGCGCCCATCCCCCGTCTCTTGCGTCGGGCGATCTCGATCTCATTCATCGCATGTGGCTCGATGCGGTGAAAACGATCGGCCCTCACGTGCACCATCACGACGTTGTTCGAGCAGCCCTCAGAAAAATGGAACACGAACTCACCGGACCAGACCGCGAGGACGCCATCGCGGCGATTCGCGATGTCGCACGGCCTGCGGAGGAGCTCGCCGCGCTATTGCGCGCGCGCGACTACGCCCGGCTGCGCGACTTGCTCCGCAACCGCCACGCGAGCGACGTCGCGTCCCTCTTGACGGCCTTGAGCCTCGAGGATCAGGTCGTCGTGTTTCGCGTGCTGCCGCGCAAGGACGCCGCCGCGGTGTTCGAGTATCTGTCGCAGGAGGACAAGGAATCGCTGCTCAAAGCCATGGCGCAAGAGGACGTGGCCACGCTCCTCAACAACATGGCGCCCGACGATCGCACGTTGTTCCTGGAGGAGCTGCCCGCCGAAGTCACCCGACAACTGCTTGCACTGCTGACGCCAAAGGAACGGTCCGTTGCCCTGACCCTGCTCGGGTACCCCGAGGACTCGGTCGGCCGTTTGATGACGCCGGACTTCGTGGCCGTCCGCGAGCAATGGACCGTGCGCGAAGTGCTCGATTACGTCCGCACTCACGGACAAGACAGCGAGACGCTGAACGTCATTTACGTCGTCGACGCGCAAGGGCTGCTGATCGACGACATCCGCATCCGCGAGTTCCTGCTGGCGCCGCTCGAGGGGCGCGTCTCGGATTTGATGGACCGTCGTTTCGTGGCGCTGAAGGCGACCGACGATCAGGCCGCCGCCGTCGCCGTCTTCCGCCAGTACGATCGCACTGCACTGCCCGTCACCGACACCGCCGGCATGCTGATCGGCATCGTCACCATCGACGACATGCTCGACGTCGCCGAAGCGGCGGCGACGCGCGAGATTCAGAAGATCGGCGGATCGGAAGCGCTCGACGAGCCGTACATGGAGATCGGCTTCTGGACCATGATTCAGAAGCGCGCTGGCTGGCTGACCGCGCTGTTCATCGGCGAGATGCTCACCGCGACAGCGATGGGTGCATTCGAAGCCGAGATCTCGAAGGCGGTCGTGCTGGCGCTGTTCGTGCCGCTGATCATCTCCAGCGGCGGCAACTCCGGATCGCAGGCGTCGACGCTGGTGATCCGCGCGCTGGCGCTCGGCGAGGTGGGGATCCGCGACTGGTGGCAGGTGATGCGGCGCGAGGTGTTTGCCGGCCTCGCGCTCGGCGGCATCCTCGGCGGCATCGGCTTCCTGCGCATCACGCTGTGGTCGGCGTTCTCCGACGTCTACGGTCCGCACTGGCTGCTGGTTGCGGTCACGGTGTCGGTCTCGCTGGTCGGCGTCGTGCTGTGGGGGACGCTGAGCGGATCGCTGCTGCCGTTCGCGCTCAAGCGGATCGGATTCGATCCGGCGGCTTCGTCGGCGCCGTTCGTCGCGACGCTCGTCGACGTGACCGGGCTCGTGATCTATTTCTCGGTTGGGCTCGTGGTGCTGCGCGGGACGCTGCTGTAGGTTCTTCGTTCCTACCGTGTTTTCGAATTCGACGTAGAGCGGACGCTCCAGCCTCCGCGGACACGCGCACGCTGAAGCGTGCGCTCTACGGCGCTGTCGAAAGCGGACTAACGCACCGCTTCGAGACCGGCAGCTGCGCGCCAATCGGGCCACGGCGCCGGCATGCCCATCGATCGCACATACGCCGTCAGCTGTCCCATGTGCTCGTTCATGTGTGCGAGCATGCGCAGGTAGACTCGGCGCGCGGTCGACTCCTCGCCGAAGACCTGGCCTGGCTTTGTCAGTGCTTCGTCGCTCGTGTTCGTGAACGCGTCTTTGACGGCGGCCAGGGAGTGGGCGAGCAACGGCATGACGTCGGCCTTAGCGGTGACGGCTTTTTCAAATCCGTCGTTTTTGCGAACGATCGCGATCATGCGTTGGAAGCCATCGCCCTCAACGTGTCCGTAGATGTCGGGCAGCGGCATTCCAACAACGTTGAGCAGCATGAAGTTGCCGACGGCGATGTGAACGAGGACTTCGCTCACCGACCGCGCGCCATCGGATGGCCGCCACGAGTATTTGTCTGCAGGAATCGCTTCTGCGAGCGCGGTGATCTGCTTCTCCGGGATCTCGAGCTCCCAGAGATACTCGCCTTTGAAGCCTGGAATTCGCTCAGCCATTGTTCTCCTCGCGTCTCAGTCGGCAATGTATTTCCATTCTTCCAGCGGCTCGCACCAGCCGCCACAGGTGCACGAACGTCCGTGGCTCTTGTACTGACGCCTGGAGCATCGAGGACAGATGTAGTAGATGCGGCGATCGGACAGGATCGGACCGTATGACAACTGCAGCATGTAGATGATGACGAAGAACACCAACACCGAAATGACGAAAGACGGAAACCTGTCGACCATGGTCTGCGGCCATTTGGCGAGGGGGACAGGAGCTTTATAGAACCCGTGGAAGCTGTCGCGACAGCCGACCATGTGACTGAATCCCAGGACGCTCTCCAAAATAAAGGCTTGCACCAATGGCCGGATAGGATTCTTGCGCCTTCTATTCCAGACGCGCTTGTCTTCCTCGAGCTCTGCTTCCGTTTTGCGAACCCACATGGCAGCGCGCTCTAAACGGCGCGCTCGGGCGGCAGACACCCGCGCACGTAGTCGAAGCCATCGATCCGGAGCGAAGACATGCGCGGAATCTACCACGCGTGCTCCGCGTACAAATGAACGCGCTCTTAAATATGTCCGGCCGGCTCGAGCCGGCCCCCACGTCTAAGGGTCGTCAGCGAATCGATAGCCGACCCACGGCTCGGTGAGGATCCACTTCGGTGCCGAGGGGTTGGCTTCAATCTTCCTCCGCAGCGAGCCGATCAGCACGCGGAGCAAGGCCGGCTGGTCGACCGCGTACGGACCCCACACCGCCTTCAGAATCGCTCGGTGAGTGAGCACGCGGCCGGGATGCTGAGCGAGATGGGTGAGGAGCTCGAATTCCTTGGGTGTGAGACGGATTTCCTCGCCATCCCGGAGGACGCGAAACCGTTCGCGATCGATGACCAGGCCGCCGCGAACGATCGGCTCGTTTGTGTGCGCTGAGATGTCGCCGCGACGAAGGGCCACTCGAATGCGCGCCAGCAGTTCTTCGGTGCCGAATGGTTTGGTCACGTAGTCGTCGGCGCCGATATCGAGCGCGCGAACCTTGTCGGCTTCGGTACGCCGCGCCGAGAGCACCACGATCGGCACGTTCGAACGCTCACGCACCAAGCGGCACACCTCGACGCCGTCGAGATCGGGCAGCCCGAGATCGAGCACGACCAGATCCGGCTTGCTGCGTTCGATCTCTTCAATCGCTCGACGCCCATTCGAGGCCGACGAGACCTCGTAGCCGCGCGAACGGAGCAGCGGTGTCATCGTATTGAGGATGTTGGGCTCGTCGTCGACGACCAGGATGTGTGCACCGGTTGTCATGACACCGTCACTCCGCGCACACGGCCCGGAACAACCATCGAGAATCGAGCCCCACCCTCGGGAACGTTTTCCGCCCACACGCGGCCACCGACCGCCGCCAGCAGCCCGCGCGCGATCGCGAGGCCCATGCCCGTCCCTGACGCTCGCTGATGCGAGGTGCGACCGCGATAGAACCGATCGAACACGTATTCGATCTCGTCCGCCGGGAGCCCGGGTCCCTCATCGGTGACGCTGACGTGCAGGCCGTCGGCCTCTACGGATGCGGAGACGACGATCGACGAGTGCCGTGGGGAGTATTGGGCGGCGTTCTCCAGCAGATGGGATAACGCGCCCGAGGCGAGACGAGGATCGATCTCGGCCTCCGTCTCGCCGTCGGCATTCACGTGCAGCGCGTGTCCGTCGAAGATCGGCTGGACAGAGACGAGCGCGGCGTCGACGATGTCGGCGGCACCGACCCACTGTCGGTCGATGTCGAGGGCCGCGGCGTCGATGCGGGCCATGTCGAGAATATCGTCGAAGAGGCGAGTGAGGCGTTGGATCTCCGACGTCGCTGCCGCCACTTGTGCGTGGCGCTCCTCGGGCGACAGCGAGCCGGTCAGGTTTTCGACCGCAACGCGAATCGCTGTAAGCGGCGTCCGGACGTCATGGCTCAACGACGCCAGCAGCGTTGACGCCAGCTCCGCTTTTTGCCTCGCCAGCGCCCGATCCTTCGCGGCCGTAGAAAGCTGACTGGCAATCACCGCAACGATCAGAAACGCAAACAGCGCGATCCAGTTTTGCGGGTCGGCGATGGTGAACGTACCGACCGGTGGCAGAAAGAAATAGTTGAGGGCCAGCGTGGCCACGATCGCGACGACGATCGCGACGCGGAGCCGCGCGATCGTTGCCGCGCCGAGCACGACGAGCAGCAGAGTCAGCGCGACGGTGGTCGGATTGACGTTCGGAATGGCATAGAGCAGCGCTGTCGTTGCGGCGACGACCGCGAGGCTACCCAACAGCACCGCCATGTCCCAATTCTTACCGACTCTAAACGTCTTTCGTATGCGGTCTCTCGCTAGTCTGAATGTGGAATCAGAACGATGGCGCACACCGAGCCCATGCCCCAGATCGTGCTCGCCAGCGACGAGACGTCCGCGGCCGCCGTCGAGTACCTGTCTCTCGAGCAGGTGCGCACGGTGCGCCGTTTGCTCGTGCCCAGATGCGGCTTCCTCATCATCCTCGCGGCGATAGGCGGTGCTCGTGTTCACGGGCTGACTCTCGTCGCGCGGTGCGGGTCGATCGTGCTCGTCGCCATGCCTCCGATTGTCGCGTGGATCATCGAGATCAGATTGGCCCGACGGCTGGCGCGGCGGTTCGTTCACTGCAGAAAGTCATAAGAAGTTGATAAGAATCGGCGCCCGCGTCGATTCATAGCCGCCACGTGGATCGATAATGGAGCTACGCCAAATTCGCTCGCGCGCCGACACGATCGACGGTCGCGGACAACGAGCGATACGGGGGACCCACGTGAGCATGCGGCTCACACGGGGCGAATCTCTCGCCGAAGCTCGCATCGCGACGATGTCAATGCGATGCGAGCGAAGGCGGAGTAGAGGACTCCAACCTCGAGCCCGTCAGCTAACCCCGTCGGCGGTTGGAGTTCGCAGTGGCTGAAGAGTCGTTTCTCGGACAGGTCAAGCGCCTGATCGTCGGCGCGCCTATTCCCTCGCATCTCGCGCATCACGAACGCTTCTCGCGCGTCACCGGCCTGGCGGTGCTGTCGTCAGACCCGCTGTCGTCGGTCGCGTACGCCACCGAAGAGATTCTGCGCGTGCTCACCGTCGGCGGCGTCGCAGCACTCAGCCTGGTGACGCCGATCGGCGCGGTGATCGCGACCATGCTCGCGATCGTCGTGTTCTCCTATCGACAAACGATCCACGCGTATCCGAACGGCGGCGGCGCGTACATCGTCGCGAAGGAGAACCTTGGACGCAGCCCTTCGCTGATTGCCGCGGCATCGCTGCTCATCGACTACGTGCTCACGGTGTCGGTCAGCATTGCCGCCGGCGTGGCCGCGATCACGTCGGCGCTGCCGCAGTGGCACATCGATCCCGTGATGTTGTGTCTGGCGTTCGTCGCGATTCTGATGCTCGGGAATCTCCGCGGCGTCCGAGAGTCGGGCCGCCTGTTCGCGGGGCCGACCTACGTGTTCATCATCAGCATTCTGTTGATGGTGGCCGTCGGTACGTGGCGCTATCTCACCGGAACACTCCAGCCGGTGCCGATGCCGGAGCACGGACTGCCGCCGGGCACGTCGATGCTGCCGCTGTTCGTCATGCTCACCGCGTTCTCGAACGGCTGCACAGCGCTGACCGGTGTCGAGGCGGTGTCGAACGGCGTGCCTGCGTTCCGCCCGCCCGAAAGCAAGAATGCGGCGCAGACCCTGGTCGCCATGGCGGTGATGTCGATCGCGATGTTCATCGGCATCACTCTCCTGGCGCACGCCTACGGCATCGTCCCCAACGATTCGGAAACCGTCGTCTCGCAGATTGCGCGCGCCACATTCGGCGGCCGGGGATGGCCGTACTACCTGGTGCAGGCCTCGACGATGGCGATCCTGGTGCTGGCGGCGAACACCGCGTATGCCGATTTCCCGCGGCTGTCGTCGATCCTCGCGCGCGATCGCTTCTTGCCGCGTCAGTTCATGAACCAGGGCGATCGCCTGGCCTTCTCGAACGGCATCCTGATCTTGAGTGTGCTGGCGTCAGTGCTGCTCGTCGTCTTCGGCGGCGACACGCACGCGTTGATTCCGCTCTACATGATCGGCGTGTTCGTGTCGTTCACGCTGTCGCAGGCGGGCATGGTGATCCACTGGCGGACGCTGCGCGAATCGGGGTGGCGCACGAGCGCCGCCATCAACGGCTTCGGCGCCATCGTCACCGGCATCGTCTTGATCATCGTGGCGACGACGAAGGCGGCGGAAGGCGCGTGGATCATCATCGCGATGATCCCCGTGCTGGTGACGATCTTCGAAGTGACGAAGCGTCACTACGATCACGTGGCTGCGGAACTGTCGCTGCGCGACTGGTCGCCGGGAGCAGAGGGCAGCCACGTGGTGCTGGTGCCGATCGGCGGCATCCAGCGCGCGGTCGTGAAAGCGCTGCGCTACGCGCGGACCCTCGGCAGCGACGTGCGCGCGGTGTATGTCGAGATCGATCCGGCGGCGACCGAATCGGTTCGCCAGATGTGGCCGGAGTGGGGACAGGACGTCGATCTCGTCGTGCTGGACTCGCCGTTCCGGTCGTTGCTGGAGCCGCTGCTCGAGTACATCGAAGAGGTGCAGCGCGGCAACCCCGACGGCTTTGTGACGGTGATCCTGCCCGAGTTCGTGCCGAGCCGGCTGTGGCAGCACCTGCTGCACAACCAGCATGCGCTCCTGATCAAAGGCGCGCTGCTCTTCAAGCGCAACATCGTCGTGACTAGCGTGCCGTATCACCTCGGATGGCAGGCGGAGCCGACACCGGCGCCGAATACAGTGGTGGTACAGCGGTCCCGCTCAGTTCTCTAACGTCTCAGCCACAGCACTCTTCGACGGCACGCGTCGCACGTCGGCAAGGCAGCACGTTTGCACCACGTGTCGTGGGTCTACGTCAGATCCAATCCCGTGGAGGTCGCCATGCAAACGGATGTGGTGTGTGGAATGAAAGTGGATCCCTCTAATGCACCGGCCAAGAGCCAGTACAACGGGCAGACCTATTACTTCTGCTCGCAGGAGTGCAAGAAGAAGTTCGACGCCGATCCTCAGCGCTACGTGAAATCCCAGCAGGAACAATTCGCACGATAAACAGGAATCAGGAATCAGGAATCAGGAATCAGGGCTGGGCCACGCTTGAGGGGTCCAGTCCTGAGGCCTCAGCTCGAATTGACCCTGCGCCGACATTAGAACTACTATGTAGTAGTAATGATGTTGGGCGAGTTCGAGTACCTGCTGCTCACGGCCGCGGCGCGCCTTGGCGACGAGGCGTACGGCGCGGCCATCCGCGAAGAGATCGAGGAGGCCACTGGCGCGCCTTGCTCGATCGGTGCGCTGTACACGACGCTCGATCGCCTCGAACACAAGGGCTTCATCAAGACCTGGATGGGTGATCCCTCGCCCGAGCGAGGAGGCCGTCCGAAGCGCATGGTGCGCGTGACGGCGAACGGCGCGCGGGCGGCGTCGGCCTTCTACGACGCCGTGATGCGCGTGAGCCGCGGCGTGGCATGGAGCGCGAAGTGACGCCGCGTGGATGGTGGGCCGTCGATCTCCTGTGCGCGCTGCTCGAGCGCGACGAGCGCGCCGCGGTCTGCGGCGATCTCCTCGAAGCGCAGGCGTCGAGCGGCCGTGCGTTGATCGAAGTCGGTGGTCTCGTGATCAGGCGTCAGGCAGCGCTGTGGCTCGGATGGCGGCCGTGGCTCGCGCTCTTCACCATCGTCGTTCCACTTGGCTTCCTGCTCAGCCTGTCCTCACGGTGGTTTTCGGACCCCATCGCCGCGCATCTCTGGCTCTACGTACGCCTCGGTGAGTGGCGGTACATGACGATCCCTGGATGGCGCCGCGACGTGATTGAAGCGGCGACCATTGCGTTGGTGGGCTTTGCTGCGTTGGCCCTCTGGTCGTGGACCGCCGGCTTCGTTTTGGCGCGCCTGTCGCGAAGGGCATGGTGGACGCTCGGTCTGGTGTTGGCGCTCGCGATCGTGTTCACGGTCGGCCCGGTCAAGAACGCAGCGATCTCGTTGACGGCGACCGTACGCGTCCTCCTGGTGTTGCTTCCCTTGTGGAGTGGTTTACGGAGCGGAATCACTGGCAAGGCGCTGGGTACGGTGCGCACCATCACCCTCGCTGTCGCCACGATTGCCGTGACGGTATTCATGTCGAGAGCGCTCGAGGGATCGGTGACCTATGGCTGGCTCGTGCCCCCTCAGCCGGGCCCCGACGGCATCTTCGGTACCGAAGACGATCTCCGTCCGCTGTGGTGGATCTCACTCGTGATCGCCTGGCCCGCGGCGTACGCGTTCACGAATTCGATTCGCGGCACAGCATCGCGACGATCACGATAACGACGGCGAGGAAGAAGGGGATGATGAAGAACGGTCCCCGCAAGACGAAGAGATCGACGAGCACGGCACCGATCATCGTGCACGTCAGCATCGCGGCGCCGTAGACCATGGTCTTCGGCACGCACATCAGCAACCCGCCAAGCACCTGCATGCCGCCGGTGAAGTAGCGGAACCATTGACCGAGTCCGATACGCTCGAAAATCTGGTACCACTCGCCCTGCGGATTACTGTCGAACTTCGTGTAGCCGATCAGCACGAACAGCAGGCCGACGAGCGCCGGCGGCACGATCGTCTTCGCGCGATCGACCCAGGTGACTTTCGGTTCCGCCGCGTCGAAAAGACCAGGCATGGGCGCTAACGGTCTAC
>Ga0075424_100003581_pt1 | contig 14574 bp, 15 predicted proteins | sample SoiMethybrSBSTD3_FD_75301 | JGI IMG/M metagenome (GOLD analysis project Ga0075424, IMG submission 75301) | Bulk soil microbial communities from a Populus tree surrounding site in Tennessee, USA - Soil MetaG P. TD hybrid SBSTD3 | ecosystem: Environmental > Terrestrial > Soil > Tree plantation... | reverse complement strand
CGCCGCCGCGCGAACGCCGCGCAACGCGCCGTCCTCGTGGAGCTGCGGGATCCCGAAGACTGCCATGACCCGTCATCCCACGCGGTGCCGAGAGCGACCCGCGTGCGTGGTCCCGCCGCGCGCTCCACAACATCGTCGGCGCCAGCGCTTTCTCGAGCGACGCGACGATCCGGCAGTACGCCGAGGACATCTGAGGCATCCAGCCCGTGAAGACGGACCTGACCCTGCTCGGCGAAGCCATGCGGAGCCGCTGACAGACCAGCGCTGCAGCGGCTGACCTGTAGCCGCACCAGTCGGAGTGGCACGTCGGCACATCGTCCGCGCGGGAGATCGGCACGCCCAAGAGAGCGGCAGCGCGCTTGCGCGAAGCAAAGGCACCGCTGCTCGAGTGAGCACGCTGATAGCCTGCGACGCACAAAGTGTGGGCTGCTCGAGCCTTCGGCAGGTCCGCCGCTTGCGATGGTGCCGTCCTTCAACATCAGGCTCTTCCTCGACACGCACGATCCGCGTCGACCTCGATGCGCCGTCGATCACAGCTGGTCGTGTTATTGCAGTCGCGCCCGGCAGGTCTCCGATCCTCGGCGCCCAAACATTTTGCACACGGAGGACACCATGCCGATCACCCGACGGGCCTTCCTCAAGAGCAGTGGCGGCGCCGCCGCCGCCACTCTGGCCGCTCCCTACATCTGGCCGCGAGGAGCGTGGGCTCAGAGCACGGTGAAGGTGGGCATTCTCCACTCGCTCACCGGCACGATTGCCATCGCGGAGGCATCGGTGGTGGACGCGGAGAAGCTCGCCATCGAGGAGATCAACGCGAGCGGCGGCGTGAACGGCCGGAAGATCGAGGTCATCGTGGAGGACGGGGCGAGTGACTGGCCGACCTTTGCCGAGAAGGCGCGCAAGCTCCTCGACCGGGACAAGGTGGCCGCCATCATGGGTTGCTACACGTCGGCTTCGCGCAAGGCCACCCTGCCCGTGGTGGAGCGGAGCAAGGGGCTCCTCTATTACCCCACGTACTACGAAGGCCTCGAGATGTCGCCCAACATCATGTACACCGCACAGGAGGCGACGCAGTCTGTCATCGCCGCGGTGAACTGGCTTGCCCAGAACAAGGGTAAGTCCTTCTACCTCATCGGCTCGGACTACATCTGGCCGCGCACCACCAACAAGATTGCCAAGCCGACCATCGAGAAGGCGGGTGGCAAGGTGCTCGGCGAGGACTACATCCCGCTGGGCAACGTGGAGTTCGCCTCCGTCATCAACAAGATCAAGGCCCAGAAGCCCGAGGTGATTCTCTCCACCGTGGTGGGCGGGAGCAACGTGGCCTTCTACAAGCAGCTCCAGGCCGCTGGCCTCAACGGAAAGAACCAGGCACTCCTCGCCCTGGCCGTGTCGGAGGAGGAGGCCTCGGGGATCGGCACCGAGAACCTCGAGGGGTTTCTCTCCTGCATGGGCTACTTCCAGAGCTTGAAGGGCTCGCCCAACGAGAAGTTCGTCAAGGCCTTCAAGGCCAAGTACGGGGCAAACCGCGTGGTAGGGGACACCCTTGAGTGCGGCTACATCTCCGTGTACCTCTGGAAGATGGCGGCGGAGAAGGCCAAGAGCTTCGAGGTCCCCGCGGTGGTGGCCGCCTCTTCCGAGCTCGAGATCGACGCCCCGGAAGGGAAGGTGAAGTTCCACAAGGCCAACCACCATCTGTGGAAGCACGCGCGCATTGGCGCCTTCAGGAAGGACGGCCAGATCGAGATGATCTACGAGTCGCCCTTGATCGAACCCAACCCGTTCCCGAAGATCTGAGGGTCGAGCGCCCGTCTCCATGAGCCTCGACATCGTGGTCATGCAGGCCTTCAACGGGCTGAGCCTGTTCACCGTGCTCGCCCTGATGGCCCTGGGGCTCGCCATTGTGTTCGGCCTGATGGGCGTGATCAACATGGCCCACGGCGAGCTCATGGCGATGGGCGCTTACACCACCTATCTGACCGCCGTCATCTTCGAGCGGTTCATGCCGGGGCTGCTCGGCATCTACCTGCTCGTGGCCATCGTGCTCGCGTTTGCGGTGACCTTTCTCTTCGGCCTGGCCCTCGAGCGCAGCTTCATCCGGTTCCTCTACAACCGCCCGCTCGACACCATGCTGGCGACTTGGGGCCTGTCCCTGATCCTCCAGCAGACGTTTCGGAGCCTGTTCGGGCCGCGCGAAGTGGGGGTGCCGTCGCCGCAGTGGCTCAGCGGCGCGTGGCAGCCCTCTCCTGGACTCTCCATCCCGCTTTCGCGTCTGTTCATCATCGGGCTCACCGTGCTGGTCGGCCTAGCTCTCTACGCCCTCCTCTATCGCACGCGCTGGGGGCTGCGCATCCGCGCGGTGACGCAGAACCGCGCCATGAGCGGCGCCGTGGGCATCGACACGGCACGCGTCGACGCCATGACCTTCGCCATCGGCTCGGGGCTGGCCGGCATCGCGGGGAGCGCGCTCACCATGCTCGCCTCCACGGGGCCGGTTACCGGCCAGCAGTACATCGTGGACACCTTCATCGTGGTGGTGTTCGGCGGTGTGGAGAGCCTGCTCGGCACCTTCAGCGCGGCCTTCATGATCGCCCAGATGCAGTCGTGGCTGGAGTTCACCATGACCGGCTCCATGGCCAAGGCGACCATCCTCCTCTGCGTCATCGTGGCCCTCTACTTCCGTCCCGCCGGCCTCTTTGCGCTCAAGGTGCGGCGGTGACCCAGGCCAGGGTGGGGCGGGCGGGCGAGCTGGCGGGGATCGTTGTCCTCGCCGTCCTCACGTCCGTGGTGCCATTTACCCTCGACGAGTTTCGCCAGCAGCTCGCGGCCAAGTATCTGTGCTTCGCCTTTCCCGCGGTGGGCCTGGTCCTCCTGTGGGGTTACGGCGGCATCCTGAGCCTGGGGCAGGGGCTCTACTTCGGCATGGGCAGCTACTTCATGGCCATGTTCCTCAAGCTGGAGGCGGCGGCCCAGACCAACACCGGATCGGCGCTCTCGCAATTCTACGGGTCGAGCCTGCCCGACTTCATGGTGTGGAACAGCGTGGAGACGCTGCCCTGGTGGTGGCGCCCCTTTCACTCGCTGTCCTTCGCCCTGGCCGCCATTGTCATCATCCCGCCGCTCTTCGCCTTCCTGCTCGCCTACGCCAACTTCCGCAAGCGCGTGGGCGGGGTGTACTTCTCCATCATCACGCTGGCCCTGGCTGCCATCGCCTCCATCGTGATCATTGGCCAGCAGGGCTACACGGGCGGAGTGAACGGCATCACCGATTTCAAGACCTTTCTCGGTGTGGACATCCTGAGCAACGGGGTGAAGCGAGTTCTCTATTTCGTCACCGTCGCCCTGCTCCTGGCCGCCGTGCTCGCCGGGCGCGCGCTCCTGCGGAGCCGCACGGGCAAGATCCTGGTGGCCATCCGAGACCGCGAGGACCGGGTACGCTTCTCCGGCTACAATCCCGCCACCTTCAAGGCGTTCGTCTTCGCGGTGGCCGCGCTCCTCGCCTCCATTGGCGGGGCGCTCTTCGCCCTCCAGGAAGGTCTCGCCTCGCCCTCGCTGGTAGGCATCGTGCCGTCCATCGAGATGGTCATCTACGCGGCAGTGGGCGGGCGCCTGTCGCTCATCGGCTCCGTGTACGGCACGCTCCTCGTGTTTTCCGCCAAGACCTTCTTTTCGGAGAACTTCCCGGAGATCTGGCTCTACCTCCTGGGCGTGCTTTTCATCCTCGTGGTGATGTTCCTGCCCACCGGCCTGGCCGGGCTCGGGGAGCGCCTGCGCAGGCTCCGCGGTCGACCCGCCCGGGCCGCGAGCCCGGCCGCCGCGGGCGGCCGGCCCGCGCGGAGCGAGGTCGACTCGGCCGTCGAGGTCGGGAGCGGGCGCCCGGCATGATCCTCGCCGTGCAGGACCTGACCGTGTCCTTCGACGGCTTCCGCGCCGTGGACGGGCTCGCCCTCTCCGTGGAGGAGGACGAGCTTCGCTGCGTGATCGGTCCCAACGGCGCGGGCAAGACCACGCTCCTCGACGCCATCTGCGGGAAGACGCGGCCCAGCCACGGCTCCATCCGCTTCAAGGAGCACGAGCTCACCGACATGATCGAGTACGAGGTCACGCGCGTAGGGGTGGGACGCAAGTTCCAGACGCCCTCGACCTACGAGGACCTGACCGTGTTGGAGAACCTCGAGATCTCCTACCCGAAGAATCGGGGGGTGATGAGCTCGCTCTTTTTCGCGCGCGACGCCACCCTGCGCGACAAGGTCGACGAGGTGGCGCGCGCGATCCATCTCGAGGAGCACCTGGGCGTCAAGGCGGGCAGCCTTTCCCACGGGCAGAAGCAGTGGCTGGAGATCGGCATGCTCCTCATGCAGGACCCCGAGCTCCTCCTCCTCGACGAGCCGGTGGCAGGGATGAGCCCCGGCGAGCGCGAGCGGACGGCCGAGATGCTCAAGGGCATCAGCGCGGGGCGCTCCACCATCGTCATCGAGCACGATATGGCCTTCGTCCGCATGATCGCCCACACCGTCACCGTGATGCACCAGGGCAAGGTGCTCGCGGAGGGCTCCATGGACGACATCCAGCTCGACCCGCGGGTGATCGAGGTCTACCTCGGTGACTGAGCCCGTCCTCGCCGTGGAAGGTCTCAACGTGTACTACGGCGAGAGCCACGTGGTGCGCGACGTGAGCTTCCGTTTGGAGGAGCACGAGACCATCGCCGTGATGGGCCGGAACGGCATGGGCAAGACGACGCTCTTCAAGGCCCTCATCGGCCTCCTGCCCGTGGGGAGCGGACGCATCCTGCTCCGCGGCCGGGACATCACGCGGGCCAAGAGCTACGAGCGGGTGGCGGCTGGGCTCGGCTACGTGCCCCAGGGGCGCATGGTCTTTCCGTATCTCAGCGTGGAGGAAAATCTCCTGGCGGGGCTCGAAACGGTGACGGATCGCATGGTCCCCGACTACGTCTACGACACTTTCCCCGTGCTCCGTGAGATGCGGAAGCGGCTCGCTGGCAATCTCTCGGGCGGGCAACAGCAGCAGCTCGCCATTGCCCGGGCCCTGGTGGCGCGGCCCGCCGTCCTTCTCCTCGACGAGCCCACGGAGGGGATCCAGCCCTCCATCATCAAGGAGATCGCCCGCACCCTGAACACGCTGCGCGCCGCTCACGGCTTCGCCATGGTGCTCTCCGAGCAGGTCCTGAGCTTCGCCCTGGAGATCGCCGATCGCTTTCTCATCCTGGACAAGGGGGAGTTCGCCTACGAAGGGCTGAAGGCCGAAGTGGACACCGCGAAGATCCACGCCCATCTGACCGTCTGACGAAAGGAGCGTCCACCATGATGCACGGAGACATCTCGAGCAGCTTCGACACCGTCGGCGTCGCCGTGGTGAACTATAAGATGCCGCGCCTGCACACCAAGAAGGAGGTGCTGGACAACGCGCGGAAGATCGCGGAGATGGTCGAGGGGATGAAGGTCGGCCTCCCCGGCATGGACCTCGTCATCTTCCCCGAGTACAGCACGCACGGAATCATGTACGACGCCAAGGAGATGTACGAGACGGCGTCCGCCGTGCCCGGCGAGGAGACGGAGATCTTCGCCAAGGCTTGCCGCAACGCCAACGTGTGGGGCGTCTTCTCCCTCACCGGCGAGCGCCACGAGGAGCATCCGCACAAGGCGCCTTACAACACCCTCATCCTCATGAACAACGAGGGGCAGATCGTGCAGAAGTACCGCAAGATCATGCCCTGGGTGCCCATCGAGGGCTGGTATCCCGGCAACTGCACCTACGTCTCCGAGGGGCCCAAGGGCCTCAAGGTGAGCCTGATCATCTGCGACGACGGCAACTATCCCGAGATCTGGCGCGACTGCGCCATGAAGGGGGCGGAGCTGATCGTGCGCTGCCAGGGCTACATGTACCCCGCGAAGGACCAGCAGGTGATCATGGCCAAGGCCATGGCGTGGTCGAACAACGTGTACGTGGCGGTGGCCAACGCCGCCGGCTTCGACGGCGTCTACTCCTATTTCGGCCACTCCGCTATCATTGGCTTCGACGGGCGCACCCTGGGCGAGTGCGGGGAAGAGGACTACGGCATCCAGTACGCCGCCCTGTCCAAGGGGCTCATCCGCGACGCGCGCAAGAATCTCCAGTCCGAGAACCATCTCTTCAAGCTGCTCCACCGCGGCTACACGGGCAAGATCAACTCGCGCGAGGGCAGCGAGGGAGTGGCGGCCTGCCCGTACGACTTCTACACCAAGTGGATCAATGACCCCGACGGAACCAAGAAGATGGTGGAGGCCCTCACCCGGTCCAGCGTAGGCACGGAGGAGTGCCCGATCCCGGGCATTCCCAACAGCAAGGACTTGGCGCACGCGTAACCCGGCGAGCGCCGCGCGGTGGAGCAGCCGGATCCGGTCGGCCAGTACCTGATCCGCAGAGAGCCGTACTACCGGCCGATCGGCGAGGAGATCGAGCTCTACCGCGCGGCGTACGCCGTCCGCCTGCCCATGATGCTCAAGGGGCCCACGGGCTGCGGCAAGACGCGCTTCGTGGAGTACATGGCGTGGCGGCTGGGCCGTCCCCTCATCACCATCGCCTGCCACGAGGACATGACGGGCTCCGATCTGGTTGGGCGGCACCTGCTCGATGCCACGGGCACGCGGTGGCACGACGGCCCGCTCACCCTCGCCGTGCGCTTCGGCGGGATCTGCTACCTGGACGAGATCGTGGAGGCGCGACAGGACACCACGGTCGTGTTGCACCCGCTCGCCGACGGGCGCCGCGTGCTCCCGCTCGAGAAGAAGGGTGAGCTGGTGCAGGCGCATCCCGACTTCCAGCTCGTCATCTCCTACAATCCGGGTTATCAGAGCATCATCAAGGATCTGAAGCAGTCGACCAAGCAGCGCTTCGGCTCCCTCGACTTCGGCTGGCCTCCGCGCGACGCGGAGGTGGAGATCGTGGCCCACGAGGCGTGCGTGGATCCCGCGATCGCCGGGCACCTGGTGAGCATCGGGGAGCGGGCGCGCAACCTCAAGGGGCACGGCCTGGACGAGGGACTCTCCACCCGCATGCTCGTCTACGCAGGCTCTCTCATCGCGCAGGGCGTGGATCCGGTGGCAGCGTGTCGCGTGGCCATGGTGGGGCCCGTCACCGATGATCCCGACATCCGCGACGCGCTCGACGCCGTGATCAAGACGTTCTTCTGAGCGCGATGGCCTCCTCGGCCGAGCGCCGGCTCGTCCACTACCTTCGGGCCTTGTGGGACCTCGGGCCGACCCTCCGCGAGGACGGTGAGCGGCCGCGCGTCTCGATCGTCCGCGGCGCGATTCGTGTGCCCGCCTCGCTTGCGGGAGTTGACGAGGCGTTGACTCTGCGCCGGGCCGCGGTAGCCCACGCCGCCGCCCACATCGTCCACTCCACCGCGCGCTTCCCGCTTGGCGGGCTTCGTCCCCTCCAGGTGATGCTCGTCTCCCTGGTCGAGGATGCGCGGGTGGAGCGGCTCGTCCTTCAGAGCCTGCCCGGTCTGCGCCGACTGTGGCTGCCGTTTCATACCGCGCGGCCCGGCGCCGTGCCCAATGCGCTGGCGCTGATGGCGCGCCTCGCCCGCGCGCTCATCGACCCCGCCTACGAGGACGGCGACGCCTGGGTCGGGAAGGGGCGCGCGCTCTTCGAGGCGCAGGCCAGACAGCTCGATGATCCCTCCCTCAGCCGCGCCATCGGCATGCTCCTGGGCAACGACCTCGGCCAGATGCGTCTGCAGTTCGACTACGGAAACTATCTGGTCGAGCCCGCCTACCGGGACGACAACATGTTCTTGTGGGATCTGCCCCAGACGGCGGATCCGCCGACGCACGCCGATCCCTTCGTGCTGATGGGAACCCTGACATCGGAGGCGAACGATGTCACTGCAGCAGACACCCCGTCGGAGGGATCCCGTGAGGAGATTGCGCCCCCGCGCGAGGTGCCCGCAGCGGAGGTGCCCGACACGCCGCCGCATCACTATCCCGAGTGGGACTACGTGATCGGTGTGTACCGGCCCACGTGGTGCACGCTGCGGGAGCAGCCCGTGGAGCCGGGCGCGGCCGGCGACATCGACGCGATCCTGGCGCGTCACGAGGAGGCGACGTCGCGAGTAACTCGCCTCGTCAAGACGGCGCGGGTGGGGCCGGCGACGCGAAGGCGGCGGCAGGTCGAGGGCGCGGATCTCGATCTGGATGCCTGCATCTCCGCGCTCGCCGACCTGCGCGGCGGCCGCACTCCGACCCCGCGCGTCTACCAGCAGCCGGGGCGCATCCGGCGAGATCTGGCCGTGCTCTGGCTGCTGGATCTCTCGCGCTCCACGCAGGAGATCGTGCCGGGGGCGGGGGTGTCCGTGCTCGCGCTCGCCCAGGCAGCCACCGCCGTGGTGGCTCAAGCCATCGCATCCACGGGCGACCGCTTCGCCGTGCACGGCTTCGATTCGAGCGGGCGCGAAGACGTCGGCTACTACTGCTTCAAGGATTTCGACGAGCCCTACGCGGCCGAGGCGCGAGCGCGTCTTGCCGGCATGACCCCTCTTCGGTCCACTCGCATGGGGACCGCCCTCCGCCACGCCGGGCGCCGTCTGAGCCGCGAGCGCGCGGCCCGCAAGCTGATCGTCCTGGTGACGGATGGAGTGCCTCATGACATCGACGTGCACGACCGGTGGTATCTCGCGCTCGACGCCAAGCGCGCCGTGGCGGAGCAGACCGGCCTCGGCATCGCAACCTACTGCGTCAGCCTCGATCCCAGCACCGACGCCTACGTCGCGCGGATATTCGGGGCCGGCAACTATCTCGTCCTGGACCAGCTGGTCCGCTTGCCCAAGAAGCTCGCGCTCGTCTATCTGCGTCTCGCCGCAGCCTGACACCACGGTGAAGCGCAAGAGGGGGCCATCGGCGCGAGCCTAATTGATGAGCAGGGTAGTCGCGGCTGCCACTTTCGTCGGCAGCAGCGCCCGTGGCCATCGACGACCCTTCTTGAAAATCGCGCCTCTTCGCGCCCGCGCCGGTGGCACTTCGATTGCTCTTCCACGGTGGGAGGTTTGCCAACGGCGATCCATGGCGGCACCCGCCTCGCTCGAGCTGGTCCGTGTGACCAAGCGGTACGGAACGATCGTCGCGGTGGATGCGATCGACCTCAAGATCCCCGCCGGCACGTATTGCTGTCTGCTTGGCCCTTCCGGCTGCGGCAAGACGTCGACGCTGCGCATGATCGCGGGCCACGAGGCGGCGAGCGGCGGCGACATCATCCTGGGCGGGCACAACGTGACGGACCTGCCGCCGGCGCGCCGCGGCACCGCCATGATGTTCCAGAGCTACGCGCTCTTCCCGCATCTCTCCGTCCTCGACAACGTGGCCTTCGCGCTCAAGGTGCGGGGAATCGCGCGGGCCGAGCGGCACGCGCGCGCCCGCCGCCTCCTCGAGCTGGTGGCCATGGCCAACTATACGGAGCGCCTGCCCGCCCAGCTCTCGGGGGGCCAGCAGCAGCGCGTGGCCCTGGCCCGCGCCCTCATGACCGAGCCGCAGATCCTCCTCCTCGACGAGCCGCTCTCCGCTCTCGATCCGTTCCTGCGCGTCAAGATGCGCGCCGAGCTCAAGCGTCTCCAGCGCGAGCTCGGCATGACGTTCATCCACGTGACGCACGCGCAGGAGGAGGCCATGGCCCTGGCCGATCTGGTGGTCCTCATGAACGAGGGACGCATCGAGCAGCAGGGCTCGCCCCGTGAGGTCTTTCACCGTCCCCGCACGGCCTTCGTGGCCACCTTCATCGGCGGCCACAACGTGGTGGCGGTGGGATCGGCGCGCGTGGCCGTGCGCGCGGATCGGCTCCGCCTCGAGCGTCTCGGTCCGGGCGCCAACGGCCATCACGCGGGCACGCTCCTCGCCACGGTGTCCGACGTGGAGTACCAGGGCACGCTCGTGCAGACAACGGTGACCACCGAGACGGGGGCGGAGCTGGTCGCGGTGTCGCCCGACCAGGCCTTCGATCGCGACCCGCTCGAGCCGGGCGCCCGGGTGGCCGTGGGCTGGGATCCCGACGACGCGCATCCGCTGGCCTGAGCCGCCGCCATTCACCCGCACCACGACAAGGAGGTTCCCATGCAGGAACAGAAGAGGCAGAGCACGCCGATCGGACGGCGCAGCATTCTGAAGGGCGCGGCGGCCGTGGCGGGAGCGGCGCTTGCCCCGCGCGCCATCACCGGATTCCCCGCGGTGATCGCGGCGGAGCCGGTGAGCCTGCGCTACCTCGGCACCGCCGTCAACCAGTCCAAGGAGATCGCCCAGAAGGTGAAGGCCGACCTCGGCATCACCATCGAGTACGTGCCCGTGGTGACGGACGACGTGGCCAAGCGCATCATCACCCAGCCCGGCTCCTTCGACATCGCGGACTGCGAGTACTTCCAGCTCCGCAAGCTGATGCCCTCCGGCAACCTCATCGGCATGGACGCCAAGCGCATCAAGTACGCGGACAAGATCACGCCGGTCTTCACCAAGGGCCAGGTGGCGGGGAAGACCATCGGCGATCAGGGTACCGCGCCCAAGAAGGTCTTCTATCTCGAGGGGCAGACCTCGACCAAGTTCGCCACATCGCCCACCCAGTGGATCACTCTCATCCCCACCGTGTACAACGCGGACACCCTGGGAATCCGTCCCGACCTCATCAAGCGGCCCATCAGCTCGTGGTCGGAGCTGCTCAACCCGGAGTTCAAGGGCAAGGCCTCCATCCTGAACATTCCCTCCATCGGGATCATGGACGCGGCGATGGTGGTGGAGGCCATGGGCACGCACAAGTACAAGGACAAAGGGAACATGACCAAGGAGGAGATCGATCTGACCATGAAGGTGCTGACCGACGCCAAGAAGTCGGGTCAGTTCCGCGCCTTCTGGAAGGACTTCAACGAGAGCGTGAACCTCATGGCCTCCGGGGAGACGGTGATCCAGTCCATGTGGTCGCCCGCCATCACCAAGGTGCGCTCCATGGGCATCCCCTGCGTCTACCAGCCGCTCAAGGAGGGCTATCGCGCGTGGGCGGCGGGCTTCGGGCTGCCCAAGACCCTCAAGGGCAAGAAGCTCGACGCGGCGTATGACTTCATCAACTGGTTCCTCTCGGGATGGGCGGGCGCCTTCCTCAACCGGCAGGGTTACTACTCGGCGGTGCTGGAGACGGCCAAGGCCAGCATGGAGCCCTACGAGTGGGCGTACTGGATGGAGGGCAAGCCGGCGGAGAAGGACATCAAGGCGCCCGACGGCACCCTCCTCGAGAAGGCGGGCACCGTGCGCGACGGCGGCTCCTACGATACGCGCATGGGCGCGGTGGCATGCTGGAACGCCGTCATGGACGAAAACGACTACATGGTGAGGAAGTGGAACGAGTTCATCGCGGCCTGACGAGCAGGGCGGCGCCCTACTGGCAGGTCGCCCCTCTCGTCCTCGTCTTCGCCATCTTCTTTGTGATGCCGCTCGTGCTCACCGCGGTGGTGAGCACGTGGCGGTACAACGAGTACGAGATGCTCCCCGCCCTCGTGGGGAGCAACTACGCCTCCGTGTTCACGGACTGCCTGGCCGAGCTGCCGCGCCTGTGCCTCACCTTCAAGACCTATCTCTCCACGCTCCGCCTGTGCGCTGCGGTGTGGCTCGCCACCCTCCTCCTGGGCTTCGCGGTGGCGTATTTCCTCGCCTTCCACGTGCGCTCGCTCGCCTGGCAGATGGCGCTGTTCCTCGTCTGCACCATTCCCTTCTGGACGTCCAACGTGATCCGCATGGTCTCGTGGGTGCCGCTCCTCGGCCGCCACGGCCTCGTCAACTCCTTCGCCCAGGAGGCCGGGTTCACGCACGCGCCCATCGAGTGGCTGCTCTTCTCGAACTTCTCGGTGGTGGTGGCCTTCGTGCACCTCTACACCATGTTCATGATCGTGCCCATCTTCAACTCCATGAGCCGCATCGATCCCGCGCTCCTCGAGGCCGCCTACGACGCGGGAGCCACGGGCTGGCAGACCCTGTGGAACGTCATCGTGCCCCTGTCCAAGCCGGGCATCGTGATCGGCTCCATCTTCATCGTCACCGTCGTGATCGGCGACTATGTCACCATCGGCGTCATGGGCGGCCAGCAGATCGCCTCCGTGGGCAAGGTGATCCAGGTCCAGCTCTCCTACCTGCAGTTCCCCCTGGCCGCCGCCAACGCGATGGTGCTGCTGGCCGCCGTCCTCGTCATCGTGTGGGGCATGACCCGCCTCGTCGACGTGCGGGCGGAGCTCTAGATGGCTGCCGTGGGCCCGCGCCGCGCGTCGATCTGGCTCGGCGTCGTGTTCGCCGTCTTCGTCCTCTTCCTCTACGGCCCCATCCTCACCATCCTCGTCCTCTCGTTCCAGGGGCCCACGGGAGGGCTCACCTTCCCGATGCGCGGCTTCTCCACGCACTGGTTCGCCAGCCTGTGGAGCGGGCTCGGGGTAGTGGACATCTGGTCCGCCTTTGGACGATCGATCCGCCTGGGCCTGGCGGTCATGGTGCTCACGGTGGCGATCTCGCTCCTCGCCGGCTACGCCTTCCGGCGCGGCTTCCGCGGCGCCACCTTCGTCTTCTACACCGCGGTGGCGAGCCTCATCGTGCCCTCCATCGTGGTGTCTCTCGGGATCGGAGTCCAGTTCCGCCTGCTCGATGACGCCATCAAGGCGGCGGCGCGCCTCCTCGGCTGGACCTGGCTCGGCGAGCACTTCACCACGAGCGCGGGGACGTTCACCTCGGGCCTGGGCGCCCACCTCACATGGACGCTGCCCTTCGGGCTCCTCATCATGTTCGCGGTGTTCAATCGCTTCGATCCGCGCTACGAGGAAGCGGCCCGCGACCTGGGCGCCTCGCCCTGGCAGACATTCCGCCACGTGGTGCTGCCCATGATCGCGCCCTCGCTTGTGGGCATCGGCCTCTTCGGCTTCACGCTCTCATGGGACGAGGTCGCCCGATCGAGCCAGGCCATGGGGAGCGACCAGAACACCCTGCCCCTCGAGCTGACGGGGCTCACCACGACCATCACTAATCCCGAGATCTACGCGCTCGGTACCCTCACCACCGGCGTCTCCCTCCTCGTCATCGGGCTGTCGCTCTTTCTCATCCACGCCCTGCGCCGCCGTCCCGCGCGGGCCCATCCGTGAGGACGCCCGTGGAGATCCTTGTGGTCAATCCGAACACGAGCGCCAGCATGACCGAGAAGATCCGGGTCGCCGCGGTGGCCGCGGCAGCGCCCGGCACGCGCATCACCGCGGTGAGTCCGGCCACCGGCCCCGAATCCATCGAGGGCTACTTCGACCAGGCGCTGGCCGTGCCCGGTCTGCTCGCGGAGATCGCGCGAGGCGAGACACGTGGGGTGGCTGGTCACGTCATCGCCTGCTTCGACGACACGGGCCTCGACGCCGCGCGCTCGCTCGCGCGCGCCCCTGTGGTGGGCATCGGGGAGGCGGCGTTCCACGCGGCGAGCCTGGTCGCCGGAACCTTCTCCGTGGTGACCACCCTCGGCCGCTCCGTGCCCGCTCTCCAGCACAATCTCGTCCGCTACGGCCTCGCCTCGCGCTGCGCGCGGGTGCGCGCGGTCGAGGTGCCCGTGCTCGCCCTGGAGGATCCGGTCAGCAACGCGCGGGCCCGGATCGAGGCGGAGATCGCACGAGCGAAGGAGGAGGATCGCGCCGAGGCGATCGTGCTGGGCTGCGCGGGCATGACCGACCTCGCCACGGATCTGGCCAAGCGCTGTGGGCTGCCCGTGGTGGACGGCGTCGCGGCGGCGGTGGTTCTCGTCGAGGCGCTCGTGCGGCTCGGGCTCGCCACCTCGAAGCTTGGCGGCTACGCCTCACCCCTTCCCAAGGCCATCACCGGCTTCCCCGACCTCGCCTAGCCGCCGCGTCCCCCGCGAGCGCGGCTCGCGGCCATGACGGGCCGGCGATCCACCCGCATGGGCGCGACCCTACGCCATGCCGGGCACTTGCTTCGCCGCCGCCGCGCCGCTCGGAAGCTCATTGTCCTGGTCACCGACGGCGCGCCCCATGACATCGATGTGCACGACCGCTGGTATCTGGCGCTTGACGCCAAGCGCACGCTGGAAGAGCAAAAGGGTGCCGGCATCGCCACCTTCTGCGTGAGCCTCGATCCGGGCGCCGACTGCTACGTAACGCGCATGTTCGGAGTCGGCAACTACCTCGTCCTCGACCATCTGCGTCGCCTGCCGGAGAAGCTGGCCCTAGTCTATCTCCGATGGGCCGCCGCGTAGCGCCTTCTGAGCGGTCGCCTCCAGCGGCGTCAACGGCAGCAAGCGTCTGACGAGGAAGGGCCGGACCAGGTGGACGTGCATCGTGGTAGTTCGTGTAATCGCGCCCAGGCTATTGACGTCCATGGAGGGCTCTCGGGCAAGATGTGATGCGTTCGGCCATTCAGACGACGTCGACCTGAACCCAAGGAGAATTGATTTCGGTGATTGCGGGCCCTTGATTGAACCAGCGAAATCCGAAGAGCGGCCTGCGGATGCCGTTCCGTAATAGCTGCAGGTACGACGTCTCGTTACAGGGAGCGGCTCCCCCCCTCACTCATC
>Ga0075424_100003579_pt1 | contig 14575 bp, 13 predicted proteins | sample SoiMethybrSBSTD3_FD_75301 | JGI IMG/M metagenome (GOLD analysis project Ga0075424, IMG submission 75301) | Bulk soil microbial communities from a Populus tree surrounding site in Tennessee, USA - Soil MetaG P. TD hybrid SBSTD3 | ecosystem: Environmental > Terrestrial > Soil > Tree plantation... | reverse complement strand
TTAGCCGTTTAGAGTTCGAACCGCCGAAAGATTTGCCGCCAATAGAAGCTGCGGCATGGTTCGCTGGGCGGCTCAGCGGCTAGCCTACATCAATCTCGCGGTGAGGTGGAAGAGTGCATGCGCGATCGGGCACCCAGAAGATCGAGACGTCTGTCCGATGGGATTATGGAAGCCGACCCGGTCAGAAGTCTCACCGTATTTGCTTGCTGCATCGCGATGATGCATCGACCGCTGCTGCTTAGGGGGCGGCGATCGTACCTGTCTCGGAGAAGAAAGACGCGAATCGGGGCTTCGAGAGGCATGGCGGCTGCCCCACTGAGACCACAGAAAGTCCCACGGAGATCGTGTGGAGACCTCGGTAGCCTTGGCTCCGGCCGGAACGGCGTTGCTAAGCCGCCGCCTGGTCCTGTTCAGAGGGGGGAGAGCCAGCCAACGGATCCCCTGCATTCCACGTAGACGGAAGTATCTTGTCTTGCGGCGGCACCATACTGGAGATCTTGCATGTCATCCCTCTCCGTCCCTTACGCCCTTGGCGGCACGCTCACAGAACAACAAAGGCTCATGGCCCAAGCACGTGGCCTCGAGGAACAAGCAGCATGGATGCTCGATAGGATGGCTCTTGAGCAAGGCGCTCACGCCGTTGACGTCGGTTGCGGACCAATCGGGATCATGAACCTGCTCTCGGAGCGTGTTGGCGCGAGGGGGACCGTAGTCGGCGTCGAACGCGAGCCTCGTTTCGTCGACATGGCACGAGCGGAGATTGAAAAACGCTCGCTCCACAATGTTAAGGTCATCCACGCTGATGCACTGCACACGGGTTTGGAGAAGGGCGCTTACGATATCGTGCATGAGCGACTGATGTTGATCAACTTGCCTCGCGCCTCGCAAGACGCGTTGCTGACCGAAATGCTCTCCCTCCTCAAGCCTGGCGGGATCATTGCCCTTCAAGAGTTCGATTCTGCATCGTATGTTTGCCACCCAGAGCATCCCTCCTGGACCCTGTTACTTAACACTTGGAATGACGTCTTTCACTCTACCGGCGGCAACGAATTCGTTGGTCGCTCGCTCGCGCACCGCTTACAACGCGTTGGCGTAAAGAATGTTGAGATGAAGATCCATGTCGGGGTGGCACTGATCGGGGAATACCGCCGCACTCACTTGCTATCGCTTATCGAGTCAATGCGTGATGGGGTTCTCGCATCCGCGCGCCTATCGCAGAGCGAACTGCGGGATCATATGGCTGCTTTGTCGGACCATCTTGCGGATCCCAGCACCACACTCATTGACAAGTTGGTTATCCAAGCCTGGGGCAGAAAGCGATCTGAGGATCAATAAGCGCTGCACAGCACGCGCCGTCTCTAGCTCTCATCGAACAGCCAACGTTGCCGCGATCTGCACGGTTCCGTACGGTCCTTCGCGCCGCAGCAGGCACGCCGCGCACCGATGGCTGGCTTGAAGCCGTCGGAGGGGAGAATGCGGGCGCCTTCGTGCCTTTGCGGACACACTTGCGCTAGCCCGCGCGATGAAAAAGACGTGACGCGGAACCGCTTTCAGAATGACGCGTTGCTCTGCTGACGGATAAGCCCGGTAAACGGGCAGTGCATAAGATGATCATGGAGCAGGCCATGCAGGAGTTGCAGGGCCGCGAGGACGAGTTCATCTCCGACGTCTACCGCGGCAGATCGATTGCTATCTTCAACCACCACGGGCGATGGCTCGTCTACCTCGACCACGTGCTACAGCACAACGTGGTGTTTGCAACAGCTCATCACGCCATAACGTGGGTGGTCGAGCGCGTCGATCACGGTGTTTCGGCGCGGGTCCATTGAGGCTGCGTGCGCTGGAACGCTGGAACTAAAACGCGGGCTTGAAGTCGCGCTTAGCGTAAAGGTAACTCGCCGACTTTCGCTCGGTCGCCTGCGGAAAGGTGCGGCACTGTCTCGACACGCCGCGCCAGGATTGCGTAGCCTTCTGCCAGGCCCAGACCATCGCCGAGGGCATGAGCATCTTCCGGGGGTACCTACCCACCCACCCGGAGGAGGGGCCTTTTTGCGAGACGGCCCTGGAAAGTCCGCGGGCAGTCCCTGGACATTTGGGCAGTCGCGGCTGGGTTGGGTCCAATGGACGCGGCGCCAAGCACGCGCTGTGGTCAGCAAGCCATGTTCCGCAACCCATGATCAGGAATTGATCGAACTTGATCAAACTGGCGCCTTCAGTAGGGATTTGGCATCTACTCCTCTGCGGGCAAAGACGGCCGACGCACAGATTGCGTAGATTGTGTAACGTCGCTCTCTGTCATACGTAGCAGGACGTGGGTTCACCCTGCGGCCGCGGCGCTTGGACAGGGGCAGCCTGGAATTTCCATCATAGCTCGCTTGAGGAAGAGCGCCATGATCGCCGACACGTTGCTTCGTCTCACCCGCGAAACCGTGAACGCAGTCCCCACGTGCCTTGCAATCACCATGGACAGCAACGGTGACGCCAATGCGAGAGCGATCAATACGTCAAAGCTTACCGACGAATGGACCGTTCCGTTCATGACGGATCGCCGGACGCGCAAGGTCGGCGAGATTGCGCGAACCGGGCGCATGACGCTAGTCTATCATCATCAGGTCGGCCGGGCCTATGTAACGCTGGTCGGCCACGCAAACATCATCGATGATGTCGCCGTCAAACAGGCGATCTGGCAGCCCGGGAGCTTTAAATGGCACCCCGGCGGCCCGACCGACCCCAACGTCGTACTCATCGAGTTCGCGGCGGAGAGAATCGAGACGTGGAACACGCCTGGCGAGATCGTCCCGGATCCAACCAAGGGCTTATGGGCCGCTGTGCTCACTCGCGATGCCGACGGCTGGCGCTGCGCCGGCACAACCCAAGAAGCGCCGTTCAACCCACGTTAGTTGGCGCAACTCGTCGTTCCGACGTCCACCCGTGCGGCTATCGCGACGCGTCCGCGACGATGAGGAAATCAATCGAGCCGTTAGGGCTCACTATTCTTAGGCACAGGGCAAAGGGCCACCCACCCTTCCCATGATCTTTTGAGACCTCACCATGACGCTCCGTCCTCTAGCCCCTCCAGCGGACGCCGCGGCGCGCCGCGGCGCCAAACCAGTGGTCGTCTACCCAGTCGGGTCGCTGCCAAAGCCTGATGGCACGGTGCTGGAGGCGATGCGGCAAAGCATCGTGAAGGAGAACGAGATAATTGTGCCCCCACGCGATGCTCGGACCTTTCACGTCAAAAGGGGACAGCTCTTCCGCATCGTCTGTATGGAAGGCGCGCAGGTCGGCGATCTCAATCTGTGGAACTCGCACGATCTCGCAGAACGCTTCTTCAGCGCGAAAACGCGCGCGCTTCACTCGACGCACGTCAGCACTGGCGATCGGCTGTGGAGCACCATGCCCTATCTGAGGCCCATGGCGACCATCAGCCATGATACGCTCGGCTGGTACGGCTGGGACGAGGACGGCGCGGGTGTTCACGACGTCATTGGCACGCGCTGCGACCCCTACACGAACCGACTGTTGAGCGGCAGCGATTACGATCGGTGTTGCCACTCCAATCTGGCGCGCGCACTGGCGACAGAGCTGGGGGGCACGGCAGGCGCCGTCGAGCATCACATTCATGATGTGCTCAACGTCTTCATGTGCACTGGCTTCACGAAGGACACGCACCAGTATTTCATGAAGGCGAGCCCCGTTCGGGCTGGAGACTTCATCGAGTTTTTCGCGGAGATTGACCTGCTTGGTGCTTTGTCAGCTTGCCCCGGCGGCGACTGCAGCGCGACCCACTCGAACGATGTTGCGGCATGTCACCCCCTCAAGATCGAAATCTTTGAACCCAACCCGGCCTCGATCGCGCATTGGCCCTGGGCGTCACCGAGCACCTATCACCGCCGCCACGGAGGCGAAGAGCGGAAATCAACGTGAAAACGCCTAAGCCCCTCAGCTGAAGCGTAGCGCCTTCGCGGCCGATGCGGGGCTGATGAAGTCTTTGAATGAGGCGAAGAGAGAGTTCATTGGACATCTTGCGGTGAAATGCTGAGCCGCCCCATGGCTGGGCGCGCGCCCCCCTTTCAAGATCCGCATCGACGCATTGCCTATCTCGGCACACCAAGCACTGCGGGGTCAGCCCCCTACCAGATCTAGCAATTCCAAGCGGTTCCCCGAAAGGCAAGGCAAGCGTGACGCCGCAAGAGTATCGGCTTCAACCCAGCGATCGGGTCGCCAGCTGCAGCGGAGACGGCTTCCAAAGTTTTTCTCATAGAAGTCATTGGAAAATTAAATTTGCTTTATCATCGAGGCGGTTGCAAAGGAAGCAGCCCTTTCCGGCGCAGCCGGTCGCGAAGGGACTGTGCCCGGCCGCCCATTGACGGCTCGGACGCTGTCCTCTGCGCGCGTTTGGGCGCCAAGGCCTCTTCGGTCATGGAGACAATCGGTGCCAAACCCCGAGCAATTCTCTTCGCTGATCGGCGACATCTACGATGCGGCCATGGAGCCGGCGCTTTGGCCGGGCGTGCTCGCACAGATTGCCTCTTTTGTTGGCGGCTCTGCTGCGGCGCTCTACTCGAAGGACGCAGCCACCAAGACGGGGGAGGTGCACTACGATTGCGGTGCGAGCGATCCGCACTTCAAGCGGCTCTACTTCGAAAAGTACATAAAGATCGACCCTACAACGGCGGGACATTGCTTTGCGCCCCTCGGCGAGCCCGTGATCACTGCCGACGTTCTTGACTACAACGAATTTCTGTCCTCGCGCTTCTATCGCGAGTGGGTACGACCCCAGGAATTGGTTGACAACGTAAGTGTGGCTCTCGACAAATCGGCGACGGGGACGGCGCTGATTGGGGTCTTCCGACACAAGCGGCAGGGGCCCGCCGACGACGAAGCCCGTCGACGCATGCGGCTGATAGCTCCCCATGTGCGCCGTGCGGCCCTTGTCGCTCGGGCAATGGCCCACAAAAGCGCTGAGGCAGCAACCCTGGCCGACACGGTCGACGGTCTCAGCGCCGGGGTGTTCCTCGTCGACGCGAGCGCTCGTATTGTTCACGCCAACGCCGCTGGGCAGGCCATACTGGCCCAGGGCACAGCGCTGCGTGCGCCCAACGGGCGGCTCGTTGCGGCCGACCCCAATGCAGCGCGCATCCTGGGTGAGGTTCTTGAAAGATCCGATGGTGCCGACCGCGCCCTAAAGATCAAGGCCGTCGCCGTGCCATTGCCGACCCGCGATGGTGAGCGCTATGTGGCACACGTACTAGCGCTGGCATCGGCATCGCGCCGCGGCGGAGCTGACGGCTACGTCGCTGTCGCCGCCGTCCTGGTGCAGAAGACCTCGCTGGAAACCAAATCGGCAATTGAGGCGATTGCCAGCACGTTCAAGCTGACACCGAGCGAGCTGCGCGTCCTGCTCGCGATCGTCGAGCTGACCGGCGTGTCGGAGACAGCCGATGCGCTCGGCGTTGGCCAGGCGACCGTCAAGACGCATTTGCATCGGCTCTTTCGCAAGACGGCCACGACGCGTCAAGCCGAACTCGTTCGACTCGTGGCCGGCTTCTCCAGTCCACTTGTCGGGTAGCTTGTCACCGGTCCCACGCTGCCGTCGATCGCGGACAATCACAATCGGTTGAGTGGGAGCTCAATCAACCGATCGATGGAGGCAAAATGAGCCGGACATCTCCACCTGCTCGCCGATGAGCGACCAAACAATCCGCTCGTTGCATCGCGAGGAAGTGGAGATGATCATGAGCGCAAACCTGAGCGCGCCGACCGGCGTTCAAAGACTGGCCCGACCCTTCCGGAGGAGGCGTCTCATCGAAGCCCTGAAGCGGCAGTGGGCGGCTTACCAGAATTGGCGCATTCAGCAGCAGGCGATGGCTCGGCTTCGTTCGATGAGCGACGCACAGCTCAAGGACATAGGGCTGGTGCGCTCACAGATTGAAATTGCGCTGCGCGCCGGTATGGGCCTTGAGCAACGTCAGCTCACGCACGTCTGAGCGTCCTCACGGCCAGGAATTTCTGTTCCCCTGAATATCACCGTCGACTCGCCGCGGCCGCATCGCCGCGCCGGGTCATGGCCCTGCATTGCTCGGGAGCCTGACCGAGCCCAATGGCGCCATCTCGCGGCAGCGCTTGGCGGCTACGCCTGCTGGCCTCAGAGCACTTCGGGGGTGAGGGCGCCGGGCCTTGAACCGAGGAGCACGCATGCACGTTTGCTGACCCGGCTGCCGGAACGATCGCACTTAGCGAGTGTGCGGAGAAGCTTCAGCTTGTCGGTCACTCCTACGGAGGGGGTGTCCTCCACAATGCCTGCCCGCCCCGACAAGATCGCCAGCAGGGTCGCGCACTCGCTCGAACGATGGGTGCCCCCGCATCGTGAAGTTGGGCAATAATTTCCGCGCCAACAAGCTTTCGTGAGCCGAACGCAACTGGCTTGACCAAGTCGCGATCAGCCGTTAATTAACACCTCTGTTAATTGCAGACTCGGTTAAATGATGCGCGATTCCTTGTCCACCACGCTCTCGGCCCTCGCCGACCCGACACGGCGCGCCATCCTCGCGCAGCTCGTGCAGGGCGAAGCGACCGTCAACGAAATCGCCAAGCCTTTCAGAATCAGCCTGCCGGCTGTGTCGCGCCATCTGAAGGTGTTGGAGAGAGCCGGGCTGATATCCCGGGGGCGGCAGGCCCAATGGCGGCCATGCAGGCTCGAGGTGGGAAGGCTGCAGGCCGTGGACAATTGGCTCGCGGTTTATCGGCGCTTCTGGGAGGAGAGCTTCGATAGGATGGCCGCCTACATTGGGGAGCTCAAAGAGGGAGAGGGTCATGACCGTCGCAAGAAGCGTCGCCGATGACGAATTGCTGATCGTGCGCACTTTCAACGCGCCGGCGTCGGTGGTGTTCGCGCTCTGGTCTAGCCCTGAGCACATGCGGCATTGGATGGGTCCGCAAGGCTTCAACTGTCCAGTGGCGACGATCGATTTCCGGGTCGGCGGCGCGTATCGCGCAATGATCAGCTCGCCCGGGCATGGTGAGAACTGGTTCAGCGGTGTCTATCGCGAGATCGTGCAGGACAAGCGCCTGGTCTTCACCTTCACCTGGGAAAATGCGGGCCCGTCCGCCGGCCTCGAGACGCTGGTCACGATCACCTTCGAAGAGCGGGACGGCAAGACCGTTCAGACCTTTCACCAGGCGCCATTCCGCAACTTGGAGCGACGCGACAGCCACGTCGGCGGCTGGAGCGAGGCCTTCGACAAGGAGGCCGCCTATGCCCAGAAGATCGCAAAGGAGCGCGCAGCATGATCACGATATCAGCCTTTCGTTCGGTTCCGCCATTCGCGCAGGGCCTGGTCCGCGATCTGCGGGTGCGCTGGGCACTGGAGGAGGCCGGAATTCCCTACAAAACGCGCCTGCTCGAGCAAGGTGAGGGAGACACACCGGAATATCGTGCGCTGCAACCCTTCGGACAGGTGCCGATCTTCGTCGAGGACGATGTTGCTCTCTTTGAATCGGGCGCAATCGTGTTGCACATCGGCGAGCGGAGCGAGGTGCTTTTGCCAAAAGACGCCGAGGCTCGCGCCCGCGCGATTCAGTGGCTGATCGCGGCGCTCAATTCGATCGAGCCGTTCGTGATGAATGTGGCTACCATTGATGCGTTCTTTGCCGATCAGGAGTGGGCAAAGCTTCGTCGGCCGGGCGCAGAGGCGTTCGTGCGTCGACGGCTGGGTTCCCTGTCCGCGTCGCTAGCCGACAAGCGCTATCTCGATGGGGACCGCTTCACGGTAGGCGATCTGATGATGTCGACCGTGCTGCGCATTCTGCGCCACACGGACATCGTGACGAGCGACCAGCGCCTCGCCGCTTACGTGGAACGGTGCACCGCCCGGCCGGCATTCCGGCGCGCCCTTGACGCCCAGCTCGGCGACTTCCGGCAGGGGGCTGACCCCCGATAGGGGCGCAGACCCTTTGGGCCCACAGCACAACCTCTTATATGGCTCGCTCCGGAGATGGCTCAATCTTGTCCATAGATGCTGTCGCGCTCGCCAAGAAGGCATACCGGGCGTACCTCGATAACGATTGAGCCCTAATCGAACCGCTCCTCGCCAGCTCATGACCTGCGTCGCCCTTGGGGCCATGTTCTCGCTCGCCGTGTTCCTCGAGCCGATGTCGACCGCCACCGGCTGGTCCTGTGCTGGCATATCAACCGCAATGACCCTCAACTTTCTCATCATGGGGCTGGGCGCTTTTTGTTGGGGCGCGGTTTGCGACGCTTCGGCACGCGCGTCGTGGTGCTGATCGGCGCAGTGCTGCTGGGGCTCGCCTTGTCGTTGGCAAGCCGCGCTCAATCGCTCACGCAGTTCCAGCTCACTTACGGCATTCTCGTGGGGCTCGCCGCCAGCACCTTCTTTGCACCCATGATCGCTGCAACCACGGCCTGGCTTGAGGATAACCGCAGCCTGGCCGTCTCGCTGGTCTCGTCAGGCACGGGCGTGGCGCCGATGACCATCTCGCCGTTCGCGCGCTGGCTGATCTCTACCTAGGACTGGCGGACAGCGATGCTGTCGATTGGCATCCTAGCTCGGACGTTGTTGCTGCCGGCGACGGCAACCAAAGACACCACGTCCGGCCTCGCCGCCGAAGGGGGCGCATGTCGCTGCGCAGGCCTTCCGCTCTCCGCAGTTCTTGGTTCTCGCATTGACTTTCTTCGCGTGCTGCGCGGCCCACTCGGGACCGATCTTTCATATGGTAAGTTACGCCATCTTCTTCGGCATGCCGGCGATGGCTGCCGTCAGCATCTATCGTGTCGAGGGCCTGGCGGGGTTGGGCGGTCGCTTGCTGCTGGGCTTGCTTGCTGATCGGTTCGGCGCCAAACAGGTTCTGATTGCCGGTTGGCTCTTTACTGCGCGATCGCGCGTTGGACTGCCGATTGCACCGAACCTCCTTGTCTACGCCACGACAGGTTTTGCGCTAACCGACCTCAGCGTCAGCAATTCCGTGACCACGATTGGCGCGGCGAGTGCGCGCGGGCTCGTGATGGGAAAGGTCTTTGGTGCCGGAGCGGAATGGGCGCTGACCCGCAACTGGACGTTGCGGGGGGAATACCTATACCTCGATTTTGGCAACGTGAGCGTCAATGCGCCGACTGTCCAGCCTGCTGGTGACTACAATACCGCTCGGACCACTGCTGATCTAACGGCACAAGTTGTTCGCATGGGATTGAATTACAAGTTTTGAATAGGCCATCGCGGACACGGCAAAAACCCACGTTGCGTGCCATGATCGGCCAAAGAGTAACCGCGCCGCCGAACGCCCAAGCGATGCGGCGCTCCTCGCACTGATCCACGGAAGAGCCCCCTGGTTCACGGGCCTTCGTCTGAGCCTCGATCGACGGGCCCAGATATGGTGTAACTCACTCGCCCCTGTCGTCGCCTCGATCGGGCCGGCGGGGGTGAGGATCGCCCTTGGCCGGTTAGTGCACCAGCTGCGCGCGTGGGCAGAACGGGTATGCTTGCTTCAGTCAGCGAGATCACCACAGAAGGCCGTCGGAGGACACCATCATGGCCATTTCGAGCGACCAAAGCAGCACAGTGGGCACGCTAGCGCAGACCACGCGCCGCGACTTTTCAGGGGTCGACTACGAGGAAGCCATGCGCCGAGCCCGCGCGATCGTGCCCGTCCTGCGCGAGCGCGCCCAGCGGAGCGAGGACGCCCGCGTGCTTCTGCGCGAGAATGAGCAACTCCTGCATGAGACGGGGTTGTTCCGCTTCCATCAACCCAAAGCATTCCGGGGCATGGAACTCGAGTTCGTTGCCATCGTCGACATCACGGCCGAGCTGGCGCGCGGCTGCCCATCAACGGCCTGGAACGTGGGCAACCTTGCGTGCCATCACTGGATTCTCGGCTACTACGACCCTGAGACCCAGCACGAGGTGTGGGACACCAACCCCGATGCGCTGATCGCATCTTCCATTGCGCTCGCCGCCGGTCGAGGACGCAAAGTGGAGGGCGGTTTCATTGTCAATGGCCGCTGGCCATTCTCCTCGGGCGTGGACAACTCGGATTGGAACATGTTGGCCGTCACCGTCTATGGCGATGGCAGCGAGATGCCCATCGACTGGCGGCTGTGCCTGGTACCCAAGTCCGACTACGAGATTATCGACAGCTGGTACGCCATGGGCATGGGAGCTACGGGAAGCAAGGATGTGCTGGTCAAGGAGCTGTTCGTGCCGGTGAACCGAGCGCTGCCATTGCAGCGCTGTCGTGGCGGCTCCGAGCATCCGGGCGCGGCGCTCACGCGCGGTCCGCTCTACCGTATCCCAATCGTGGCGGCGTCCAGCCATCCGCTGGCGCCGGCAGCGCTCGGCGCCGCCGAGGGCGCCTACGAGCTGTTTCTAACGGCCATGGCCAAACGCGCCGGCACGTACACCGGCGCCCGGGTGGCGGACTTCCAGGCCGTCCAGATCAAGATGGGGCGTGCGCGCTGCCTGATCGACTCGGCACGTCATCTATTGCGCCAATCGGCCCTTGCGTTCCAGGCGAACGCCGACCGCAATGAGGTGCCGGACATCGAGACCAAGCTGCGTTTCCGCGCGCACTCGGCGTTCGCCGTCAACCAGGCGCGAGAGGCGGTCGAGGTACTGTGGTCCTGCTACGGGGCGCAGGGACTTTATACGCGCGATCCACTCCAGCGCCATCTGCGTGACGTGCTGGCCATCGGTCAACACTTCTCGTTTAATTTCGATATCGCTGGGGCAGCCTACGGCCTCAACGCGCTTGGCGGATCCTATGTCAGCCCGACGATGTAAACGTTCGGGCGGCACTGCCTTGCACCCAATTCTGGCCGTCGCCAAGAATGACGTCAGCGGCAAGCGATGAACCGACGGCTCGAGCGCATGGACTTGCCCTGGCCGGTTTGTTTTCTATCGCACCCGGGGTCTCTCCGGTCGCCAGGAGACGGGAAGGGCAGGCAGATGCGTTGGCAAGGGCATGTCACGTTGCCTTCCAGGGTCACGGTACCTTGCAGAAAAATTGCGACTCACCGTCGATGGCGACAAAAGGAGGAGATTATTGTTCTCTTCGGCATAGGTTCGTCCGTGCCGGCTCGACTTAAGTTTGTCCGAGGAGCAAATCTTCCATGAAGATGTTGGCGGCCGTTGTGGTCCTTGCTGGGGTGATCCTGGGCGTCGGCGGCTCGATCGCCCAGGTCTATCCTACGCGGCCCATAACCGTGATCGTTCCGGTTGCCGCCGGGGGCATCACTGATACCGTTGCTCGCATTCTCAGCGACCGCATACGCAGCACGCTCGGCCAACCCGTTATAGTCGAGAACGTAACGGGTGCTGGCGGCACCATCGGTCTTGCGCGCCTCCATCGCTCAACGCCCGACGGCTACACGTTAATGGTCGGCCAATGGACCTCGAACGTCGGCTCGGGCGCCATATATCCGCTGCCATTCGACCTTTTGAACGACTTCGAACCGATTTCGATGCTATCGATCGGGCCGCTTTGGATCATGGGCAGCAACAACCTTCCGGCCATGAACTTGAGAGAGCTCATAGCCTGGCTGAAAGCCAATCCGGACAGGGCGACTGCTGGAACCATCGGTGCTGGTAGCGCCGCGCATTTGTGCTTTGTGTATTTTCAGAATATGACCGGCACGAGCTTCAAGTTCGTACCCTATCGAGGTGCCGCGCCCGCGCTGCAGGATTTGGTCGGCGGCCATATCGATCTGCTCTGCGCCGAGGGCGGACAGTCATTGTCGCAATATCGCGCCGGCACCTTGAAGGCCTTTGCCATCTTGACACCGAAGCGCTGGTCTGCTGCGCCTGACGTTCCCACCATGGAAGAAGCTGGGGTATCAGGTCTGCAATTTCCGTTTTGGCATGCCCTCTGGGCTCCCAAAGGAACGCCGAGGGCGATCATTGCGCGACTTAACGCCGCCGTCGTTGAGGCCTTGAGCGACCCAACAGTGCAGCAGCGTTATACCGATGTCGGCCACGAGATCGCTCCGCGTGAGCAGCAGACGCCAGAAGGCCTGCTCGCCTACCACAGGGCTGAAATCGAGAAGTGGTGGCCGATCATCAAAGCGGCCAACATCAAGGTACAATGAGTGCCCCAGGCCGCCTACCCGTCGGGTGCTGGCGATCACTTGCGCTTGGATAATCGAGTTGGGCAAACCTTGATCGGCGTGACTGTCCTATGGCGATCAGATCCTCAAGGGCACAAAGCCAGGATCCCTGGCTCAGTTCAGTCTGGGCATAACATGAAGTCCGTTTCAATCAACGCACCTGACTTCAAGGCGACACGGCGCGCCACTTGCTCTTTTGCTGCGTTCAAACGACAGCAGCAATGCTCGCTCATCTTGCTGCGCCCTCGCCGACGACGATGAACGGTGCCCAGTAGGCCGGATGCGCCTCGTAACTGTCGCCCTTATCGATCATCGCGAGCATCGATTGGCGCATGGCCTCTGCACGCCCCACCCTCGTGTCTGCGACCATTCTTCCAACAGCACCCGTTATAAGCTTGACGGTCGCATCCGAGTAGACCGCCCAGTGTGAGACGAGCAGCGCACGGGCTCCGGCATAGAAGAAGGCGCGCGCCAGACCCGAGAGCGCCTCGGCCCCTTCCGCATTTCCTGCCGCCGTATTGCACGCCGACAGTATCACCCAATCGGCATTGAGCTTCAGTGCAGTGATCTCGGAGGCGGAAAGATAGCCGTCGTCCCCATCCGTCGGTGTTTTTGGCGGTGTCAGGAGCAGTCCGGGCTCGGAGCCATCACCGATCTGGCCGGCGAGTGCGCCATGGGTCGCAAAGTGGATCACTCGATATTTCGCGAGTTCGCCCGTGGTGCTCAACCGCTTGATCTCGGTCTCCGTCGCCCGTTGCCCCAAGCGGATCTCGTTACCCAGTACACCTAAGTCGTGCGCCACGGCGCAGAGTTCGTCGGCGGTTTCAGGGAGCGGTACCTGCGATCGAATGGTCGCCACATCAACAAGGCCACTGCGGAGTTTAAGCGGCTGCACGGTACGGCGCACCGCCGTCAATGCGGCAAGCTGCTCTTTGGGCGCCTTGGGGCAGGATTGCTTGGAGCGTGCTTCGCTCGCCCATTTCGCATAGCCGGCGTCCGGACCCTCAAGCAGGGGATTGCCGAAGCCGATCAGCGGACGGCTCGCGTGGCTGCCCCTCGCCAGTTGGCGCAGCGCCTTGAGCGAAGACACAGATGGCAGCACCGTCAGAGCATGGCTCCTGATGAGCCAGGCAGCACGTTGGAAGGTCGCAGATCCGCTAGCTGTTGGGTCTGGCTCATGCGTGACCAGGACCTGGAAGGGTAGTTGCGTCAGCGCTCCAGAGGGTACGATGAAGAGGTGCTTATCTTTGATGACATCTTCAATGCCTCCAAGCAGAGCCGTGTACAGCACATGTGCACGCTGCACATCGAAAGGCAGCGACCTTCGATCCCAACTTGCCGTTTTGGCGGTCTTGAGCAGCTCCGAGCACCGCAAACCGTCCGCGCTCCATGTGCCGTCGTAATCCAGCCCACAGCGCAGAGCCGCCACCTCACGCTCAATCGACGAGGTACCGAGATCGGTGCGTACCCAGCGCATGCCGGTTTTGGTAACGACCCAAATGAAGGTCTCCTCGGGTGCCGGCTTCCAAATGGGCGTGTCGAGGAACAGGACCAGAGCTTCGTCGTTGGCAAGCTGGGCTTGTACTGCCTGCACGCTGAGCGTGCCCGGTCGCGTCAACGCTGTATACTCGGGAAACTGCGCCGCGAGACGACCGTCGATCTCGGCAATACGCGCATCCAAGCTTGCCAAGCGCGAAAGATTGGCGGCTTCCGTCTGGTTATCACGCTTGTCGGGAGATTGCCCGATGGCCGCACCGCGCGTCGCATCGCGCTTCTGCCATTCCTCCACCAGATCTTGGCGCTCGCGCACCAGGGCAGCGAGGGCTGCATTGCCCTTGGCTCCGCGTGCTGCCATTTGGGCGAGCGAGGCTGCAGCCTCTGAGCCCAGCGCCCACTGCGCGGTCTGGAACATCTCTTCCGCGATCTTGGTTTCTGTGAGCGGAGCTTGTTTCGCAAGGCGGTGCGCCGCTTTGATCTGTCCCCAGAACTCATAGCGGAGCTGTTCAGCCTCGCTCTTGCCTTTTCCCGTCACGGCTTGTCCAACATCGGCTGTGCCACGCAGGGCGCGGCGCAACAGGACAGCGGTGCCGCGTCGCCAATAGTCCACGGACCCTGCCCAATCCTCCTGTGCGAATTTGAGCTTGGCCAGGTTGTTCAGGGATTGACCGATCAGGGGATGATCGGGGTTCAGCGTCTTCTCCCGAATGGCGAGACTGCGCTCGTGCAATTGCTCCGCCTCGGCGTAGCGGCCTTGGATGCCCTCAAGCTCCGCCAGATTATTGAGCGACACGGCCACATCTGGGTGGTCAGTGGTGAGCACCTTCTCGCGAATTTCGAGGCTACGGCGATAAAGCGGCTCGGCCTCCGCAAATCGCCCTTGCAACTGGTATACGGCAGCCAAATTGTTGCACAGCGTGGCGACATCGGGACTATTTGCGCCAAACGCCTTCTCCAAGA
>Ga0075424_100003577_pt1 | contig 14575 bp, 12 predicted proteins | sample SoiMethybrSBSTD3_FD_75301 | JGI IMG/M metagenome (GOLD analysis project Ga0075424, IMG submission 75301) | Bulk soil microbial communities from a Populus tree surrounding site in Tennessee, USA - Soil MetaG P. TD hybrid SBSTD3 | ecosystem: Environmental > Terrestrial > Soil > Tree plantation... | reverse complement strand
CGACGGGCTCGCGATCGGCCCGGTGATGATCGCGGCGGCGAGCTTCGGCTTCATCGCCTACGTGGTCGGCAACGTGGTCTATGCCGACTACCTGCAGATCCATTTCGTATCGGGCACTGGCGAGCTCGCCGTGCTGTGCGGCGCCGTGATCGGCGCCGGCCTTGGCTTCCTCTGGTTCAACGCGCCGCCGGCCTCGATCTTCATGGGAGACACCGGCTCGCTCGCGCTCGGCGGCATGATCGGCTCGGTGGCGGTCGCCACCAAGCACGAGGTCGCGCTTGCCATCATCGGCGGGCTGTTCGTGCTCGAGGCGGTGTCAGTGATCGTGCAGGTGTTCTCGTTCAAGCTCACCGGCAAGCGCGTGTTCAAGATGGCCCCGCTGCATCACCATTTCGAGCAGCTGGGCTGGACCGAGCCGCAGATCGTGATCCGCTTCTGGATCATCTCGATCGTGCTGGCGCTCGCCGGACTATCGACGCTGAAGTTGAGGTGAGACGGCCGTGATTTGGGGGCACTGCATTGCCGCGGGTGCAGACTGCTCCCTCCCCCCTTGCGGGGGAGGGCTGGGGAGGGGGGTAGCCACAAACGCATGGGCAAGCAGCTACCCCCCTCCCTGTCCCTCCCCCGCAAGGGGGGAGGGAACGCATGAACCGCGGCGCAGTGCGTGGAGGCGGCCATGATTCCCGTCACCACCTTCGCCGGCCGAAAGGTCGCGGTGTTCGGCCTCGGCGGCTCCGGGCTCGCCAGCGCCAGCGCGCTGTTCGCGGGCGGCGCCGACGTGATCGGCTGGGACGACAGCGAGGCGCGCATCGAGCACGCGCGCAAGGCCGGCATCCCGACGGCCGATCTGCGGGAGACGGACTGGTCGAAGATCGCGGCGCTCGTGCTCGCGCCCGGAATCCCGCTGACCCACCCGGCGCCGCACTGGACGGTCGGTCTCGCGCGCGCCGCCGGCGTCGAGGTGATCGGCGACATCGAGCTTTTTTGCCGCGAGCGGCGAGCGCACGTGCCCGACTCGATCTTCGTAGCCGTCACCGGCACCAACGGGAAATCGACCACCACCGCGCTGGTGGCGCATCTGCTCGACAGCGCCGGTATCGACACCCAGCTCGGCGGCAATATCGGCACGGCGATCCTCTCGCTCGAGCCGCCGCAGCCCGGGCGCGCCCATGTGATCGAGTGCTCGTCCTACCAGATCGACCTCGCGCCGAGCATCGAGCCCAGCATCGGCATCCTGCTCAACGTCACGGAGGATCATCTCGACCGTCACGGCACGCTGAAGAACTACGCCGCCATCAAGGAGCGTCTGGTGGCCCGCGTGCAGCAGAATGGCGCCGCGGTCATCGGCGTCGACGACAGCTGGTGCCAGGCCGCCGCCGATCACGTCGAGCACCTCGGCAAGCGAGTGGTGCGCGTCTCCGTGCGCCGGCCGTTGCCGGATGGCGTCTACGTCGAAGGCGAGGAGATCATGCTCGCGGCGGGCGGCACCGCGCGCCCGCTCGCGCTGCTCGGCGGCATCTCCTCGCTGCGCGGCCTGCACAATGCGCAGAACGCCGCCTGTGCGACCGCGGCCGCGCTCGTCCTCGGCCTCGACGCCAAGACGATCCAGCAGGGCCTGTGGTCGTTCCCCGGCCTCGCGCATCGGATGGAGGAGGTCGGCCGCAAGGACGGCGCTCTGTTCGTCAACGATTCCAAGGCGACCAACGCCGACGCCGCCTCGCGCGCGCTTGCCTGCTTCACCGACATATTCTGGATCGCCGGCGGCAAACCGAAGACCGGCGGCATCACGTCGCTGGCGGAATTCTTTCCGCGTATCCGCAAGGCTTATCTGATCGGCGAGGCGGCACAGGATTTCGCCGCGACGCTCGACGGCAAGGCCGAGCACGTGATCGTCGGCACGCTCGACCGCGCGGTCGCGGCGGCCGCCAAGGACGCCGCCGCCTCGGGCCTCGCGGCACCGGTGGTGCTGTTGTCGCCCGCCTGCGCTTCCTTCGACCAATATCCGAACTTCGAGATCAGGGGCGACAAGTTCCGCGAGATGGTGCGGGCCATCCCGGGCGTCACCTGAAGAACGTGGCACGACGCCGCGTGACCGCCTATAAATGGCGGGTCGCGGGGAGGTTGTCGCACCATGAACGCGCCGTCGGGGCAGGGCGCCGCAGATCTGGCCGTGGTGCGCGCGCTGTTCGCGGGAAAGCCGGGCGCCTGGGACACGTTCGTCCGTCTGACCAAGGACGACGTCTACACGGCCTGCCGCCTGGCGTGCCCGGCCGACGAGGTCGATCGCGCCTTCACCGACATCTTCGCGCAGCTCCATGCCGACAATTTTGCGCGCCTCGCCAAATACGACGGCCGCGCCAGGCTCTCGTCCTATCTGCGGCTGGAATTGCGCGACCTCTTGGCCCAGCAACTGGTGCGGCGCTTCGTGCGCGACCGCAACGCGGGCTGGCACGTGTTCGAGGCCTTCTTCAAGGCGGACATCGTGCGTCTCATTGCGCGCTACTTTCCGCCGTCGATCGGCGGATTGGACGAGGACAAATATCAGGACATCGTCTCGCTGCTGATCGAGGACGATTACCGCCGCCTGCGCGCCTATGACGGCCACGGCAGCTTCGGCGGCTTCGTGCTCGGCATCGTGCGCAACCTGTGCATCGATCTGCTCCGCAAGGAGGTGCCGCGCCGCCGGCTTCCCGCCGCCATCAAGCGCCTGCCCGAGCTCGAGCAGGAAGTCTTCCGGCAGCTCTATTGGCAGCAGTGTCCGCCTGGCGAGCTCGCGGCGCGGATCGCGAAGAAATCGCCGGCGCACGGAGACCCAACGGCCGTCGCCCGCGCGGTCGACGCCGTGAAGGCGGCGCTGCCGCCGACCTACCGCGCCGACCGCGAGACCGAGCGTCCGCGCCTCGTGCCGCTGGCGGCCGGTGGGAGCGATGAGGGCGCCGAGCTAGCGGACGAGCGGGGATCGCCCGAAGAGCACATGCTGGCGCGGGAAGAGGAGGAGAGCCTGGAGCAGGCCTCGCTCGCGCTGCGCGACGTCATCGCGTCGCTGCCGCCGGAGATCCGGTTGTATGTTCAGCTCAACATGTCGTACGACCCGCCCTTGCCGCCGCGTGAGATCGCGCGCCGCATGGCGCGGCCGGTGGTCGACATCTATCGGCTACGGCAGCAGGCCGAACGCGCGCTCGAGCGCGCGTTGAGCGAAAATGCCGCCGTGAAAAAATGGCTGAGTGTCCGTCCGAAGGGGGATGCCCATGTCTCGGATTGAGGCGCTCATCCGCCGTCTCGCCGGAGGCGAGGGACAGGAGCCGCTCTCGCCGGCGGAGGAGCGTGCGTTGCGCCTCGCGGTGCACGATGGCGCGGAAGAGACCGCGCGGAGCGGCGAAGATGGCGGCGCGGCGGCCGAGCACCTGCGGCTTGCGGCCTATCTCGACGGCACCATGACGGCGCGGGAAAAGGCCGCGTTCGAGCAGGAGCTGGCGCGCAGCCCGGCCGGCCGCGAGCAACTGATCAGCGCGGCCGCCTGGCTCGACGACATTGAAGCGAAGCGGCAATCCGCGCCCGACCATCTGGTGCGACAGGCTCTGGCGCTGCACGCCGCGAAATCCGACGAAACAGCCGAGGCGTGGTGGCAACAATGGCTGCCGGCTCCGCGCCGCCCATGGGTACTTGCCGCCGCGGCGCTCGCCAGCGTCGCGATCGTGATCGTCGGCATCCAGGTCGTGCGTCAGGTCACGTCGTCGGGGCCATCGTTCAAACTGCCGGAGATCGCCGGCGTCGACAGACCCGCCGAGACCAGGCCGGCGGCGCTTAAGCGGAAGATCGATGCGTCGGCAGAGCTCATCGGTGCCGTGCTGGCCTACGACCGAAATCCCGGCGCGCAGCAGCGGGCAGATTTGCTCGCTCGCCTCAAGGGTTCGGGCACGGTGGGGATCGATCTCGATCGCATTCAGACGATCGAGATCGAGAAGGCGCTGAAGGATCGCCTGCAAACGAACCCGCCGCCTGCGATTTCGCTCGCGGCGCCCGCCCCGGATCGCTTGGTCCTCGGCGTGGCCGACTGAAAAAATTTTCGCCTCGTCGTCGAAAAAATCTTTCGCATGCCCGTCCGACGTCGGCGTCACGCGGGCGGAACGCGCCAGTGCGTTTCGTCCCGGCAACCTTGACCAATGGAGACTTTCGATGCGCAGGTTCACGCTTCTGATCGCCGTCGTCGCCGTGGCGGCGTCGCTCGCGGGCTCGCAGGCGAGCTTCGCCGGCGGATTCGGACATTCGAGCGGCTTCGGTTTTGGCAAGCCGCACACCGGTCCGATCTTCCATCCCAATCCGCTCGGCCAAAATCCGTTCAGCTTGGGTCGGTGATCCGACAGTTGTCGGGCGTACATCGACCCTCGCGACACCCCGTGGCCCCCGCCGCGGGGTGTCGCAGCATTTGGATCGCCTTTGCCGCAGATCTACGACGCGCGGACCTCTTCTTCCCGCCAAAAAACCAAACACGTCCGTCCGATCGCGCGAGCGTCGAAGCGCTCACGCACGATCGGGAGGAAGAGATGGAGCGGAAGCCGATGATCGAGTTGGCGATGCTGGTCGTATTCGGCTCGGCATTGTGTGGCGCAACCGGCGTTGAAATCCTTAATCACCGCAACAGTGCGACTGCGCCGCCGTGCCGGCAGGTCTGGCAGCAATATTGGGACATTCACGCCTGCGCACGCGATTTCCAGCGTTGTTCGGCGCGCGTCACATGGCCGAGCTTGTCCGAGCCATGCGTCGAGCATTTCGCCGCCGAGCGTAGAGCGACGTGATGCCACGGCATCCACACGCTGCGATCCATCCTCCGCTACCGGAAAATCATATTCACTGAAGCGATTTTGATGTCGCCACGCGCCGGGCATTGCCGCCAGGCCGATCGTTTGAATTGCCGCCTTCTCAACTTTTGGTTTATGCTGCCACCCGGTGGTTGGCAGTGGTGTGGGCATGCCGTCACGTCCCAAGATGACCGGCTGGTACGATCCGGTACGGCTCGTCTCCATCGGCATTCGGGTCACCGAGGCCACCGTCTTCGGAAGACTGTTCGATCGGCGCGAGCTCATGGCCTCGCTCGATCCCTTCGACAGGGCCGACTTCAACGCCAATTGCAATTTCTCCTCGGCCGCGCACCTCGCCGCGGACGGTAATTTCTGGCTCGATTTCTGCGCCGATACCGGCGACGGCTGGTGGCCCACCCATGCGGTCGCCCGTCTGCTCGCTCGGCCAGAGCTGCGGCCGGATCGAAGTCCCGAAGGTGAGCCGCCGTCGGGGCCGCTGTTGCAAGGACGCGTGCTCGTGTTCGGTGGTGACGAGGTCTATCCGACCGCGTCGAAGGACGAATACGAGGCCAAGCTGCAAGCCCCGTTCGAGGATGCGAACACGCGCGAGGCCGGGGCCCCCAGACTGCTCGACCGTGTCCTGTTCGCGCTCCCCGGAAATCACGATTGGTACGACGATCTCACCGCCTTCGCGCATCTGTTCGCCAACCGTCATCCGCCGCGGGTCGGAAGCGCGCAAAGTCCGGGACGCGTCGTGTGCGGGCGCGACACGCGTCAGACCCGGAGTTATTTCGCGCTGAAGCTTCCGCACAACTGGTGGCTCTGCGCCTGGGATGTCCAGCTCGACGGCTTCATCGACCAGACGCAGATCAGCTTCTTCGAATATGTCGCCCAGCACATCATTGAGCCGGGCTCCAACATCATCCTCTGCGTCGGCCAGCCGGTCTGGGCCTATTGCCGGGACGAGGTCATTCCCGAGTTTCGCAACTTCGCCTTCGCATCCCTGATCGTTTCGGGCGGCTTTCCGCGCCTGGACGATCCTGCGGCGACGCGCCGTCACAATGTGCGGCTCGTTCTCACCGGCGATGCCCACCATTATGCGCACTTCGTCGAGCGCGGAACGCAGCCGGACGTGCTCGTTCATTACCTCACCTCGGGGCAGGGCGGCGCGTTTCTCCACCCGACCCATTGGCTCGAGGACACCAACGTCGAGGTGAAATGGCAGGCGGCCCAGCCGCTCACGCAGGTCCCGTCGGGCGCCTCGCCGGATGGCAGCAGCCTTTACACGCGCAAATTCGAGCTGGTGAAGGACGCGACCGGGCGCGAATCCGCCAACGCGGTTTTCCCCGACAGGACGACATCTGCCGAACTGACGTGGAAGAACCTGGGCTTCATCGGCATCAATCCGCAGTTCGCGGTGTTTCTGGGTCTGCTCGCGCTGTTCGCGGCGTGGCTTCTCCATTATGGCAGCCTCGTATTCCATACGACGTTGGCCGAGCTCCGCAGCTTGACGACCCTCCAGGCGGTCTCCGCCCTGTTCCGGCTGCTCATGGTGACGCCTTGGCCGGCGTTGATGATCCTCGGAATCGCTGCGGCGTTCATCTACTTCGCCGACCACAAGAAATTCTGGTCCCGACGAGTCCCGATCGGCGCCGTCCATGCGCTGGCGCACGTCCTGACATTTCTGATCGTGTTGTTCTTGGTCGCGCGGCATGTGCCGCTATCTTTGGCTGCGGACCGCTGGATCGTCCTGCTGACCGCGGTGCTCTGCGGGCTGATCAATCCGACGATTTTCGGCGCATACCTGCTCGTGGCGCTCAACGGGTTCGGCTTCCATTGGAACGAGGCCTTCTCCTCCCTGCGCATGGAAAACTACAAGGGCTTCCTCCGGCTCAAGATCGATCCGCAGGGAAACGTGACGGTCTATCCGATCGTCATCAAAGATGTGCCGCACGCCGACGACGGTGCATTGCTACCGCGCCTCGTCGAGAAACCGATCGAAGTGCACGCAACGCCGTAACCAATCGTCGCTGCCGTGTGAACTAGCACACACGTCGGCCGCGTGAACTACGTCACACTGGAAGACCAGGCGAGCGTAAAGCTCAACGAAGGGAGGCGACCATGACGACACACGAACAGACGCCTGTCACGCGGCGCGACGCGGTCAAGGGCGCGGCCGCCGGAGCGGTCGCCGTCGGGCTCGGTGTGATCAGCAAGGCGCAGGCGCAGGCTCCGGAAACTTTCGATGCCATCGTCATCGGCACGGGTTTCGGCGGCGCCGTCGCGACGATCGCGCTCAGCGCGGCCGGAAAGAAGACCTTGGTGATCGAGCGGGGCACTTTCTGGGTGACGCCGGAAACGTTGGGCGCGCCGACCGCTCCCAGCAACGCGGTCATCGACTTCGCCACCCGTAACCAGATGCGAGTCCAATTTTGGTCGCGGCCTGACCACGCCCTTGGCATTCTCGACCTGCTGGCCAATCGCTATCACGACGGCAACCCGTATGGGCTGCACAATTATCGCATGTTCCGGCATGCCCATATTCTGACTGCAAGCGGGGTGGGCGGCGGATCGTTGATCTACTCGAACGTGAACTTGCAGGCGCGTCAGGCGGTGCTCGACCGCATCGGATTGAAAGGCATCGACTACAATCACGCTCAGAAATTCATGGAAAAATTCCGCGGCAAATTCAGCAAGGTAGTCACCAAGATCCCCCTCCCGGCGGGCGTGACCCTGGACCAGCTCAGCAAGAAGCTCGACCCCGCACAGGCGACCAAGGACTATCTGCTGCTCGATCGCAGCCGCGCGCTGCGCGACGCCTCCGATCTCGTGGCCAAGCAGATCGGCGTCGCCATGCCGTGGAGTCCGCTCGATCTGTCGCTCACCGAATATACGGACGGAAACAATGCGGCGACCGATCCGGCCGGCGGGTCCGACACTGTGCACACCTTCTGCGAGCGTCAGGGACGCTGCTTCCTCGGTTGTCTGCCGGCGGCGCGGCATACGCTGAACAAGACGCTGGTCAAGTTCGTGTTCTCTAAGAACTCGAAAGTGACGCTATCGCCCGAATCCGAAGTGCGCACCATCAAGCGCGTCGGCGATGGCTACGAGGTGGCCTATCTCGATCGGCGCGGCGATCATCCCGACGGCGCGGAGAAGACGGTGCGCGCTTCGCAGCTCTTCCTTGCGGCCGGTGTTCTCGGCACCACCGAGATCTTGTTGCGCTCGCGAAACGCAGGTCTCGCGCTCAGCGACAAGCTTGGAGTCGGCTTCTCGACGAACGGCGACTTCGGCGCGCTCGCAGTCGGGACGAAAATGATGGGCGCCGACGGAAAACCAGTCGTCAGACCCGATGGGAACCCGGCAAAGGCCAGCGTCTATCCGACGCGCGGGCCGATCAATACCGCCGACGTCCGCTTTGAGATCGATGGCAAGCACTACACGATCGAGGATTGCGGAATTCCCTCCATGTTCGCGCGCATCGTGCGCACCGGGCTCGATAACCGCACTGCGCTGCTGGGGTTGGCGGACCCCGCCGCATTCGTCGGCGGCCAGCACTCGTCGAGCATCGGCTCGCTGTTCACCACGGTCAGGGAGCGGCTGTTCGGCAGACGACCGAGCGATCCGAGCAAGGACCGCCATTCGACCGAAGCCGAACTGATCGACGATGTGTTCTTCTTCAACGCCATGGGCGAGGACGAGGCCAACGGCGTTTTCACGTTGAAGGGCGACGAGATCGACCTCAATTGGCCGGCCGACAAGCCGATCGCCAATCAGGCCTGCTTCGCCAAGGTCGAGGACATGATGCGGAAGCTGAGCCAGGCCATGGGCGGGACTTACACGCCGTTGCCGACCTGGGAGGGCCTCCCCCCGGTGTTCGATCAGAAGACGGTGATCGTGACCCACCCGCTCGGGGGCTGCCGCATCGGAGCCACCATGGCGGAAGGCGTCGTCAACGAGTTCGGCCAGGTTTTTGACGGCAGCAAGAAGACGACCGATCCGCTCGCCGTCCATCCCGGCTTCTTTATCGTCGACGGCTCGGTCATGCCCGGCGCGCTGGCGGCGAATCCGACGCTCACCATCACGGCGCAGGCGCTCAAGGCGATCGAGAGGGCGGTCGGTCCGATTCCGCTCTGATCATCGCGGATTCGGACGGGCGAATACGTTCGCCGTCCGACTTCATGTCACCGAGCTCGGATCAACCCGGCTCGGCGACGGCCGGCCGCGCCGCTTACCGCGGCTTCGGATTGAGATTGAGCGGCGCGGCGACCTTCTTACTCTTGTTCTTGCTCTTGGCGACCGCCTTGATGTTCGTCTTCGTCGCCTTGACCTTCGTCGCGGTCTTCGCGCTCGCCTTGCGTTGTGACGTCACCTTCGCCGCGGCCTTGACGCTCGTCTTGCTGTTCGTCTTGACGCTCGTCTTGATCTTCGTCTTGGGCGTGCTGGCTTGTTTCGGCGCTGGCTCGGGCGGCAGATAAGGCGCCAGCGCCTCGCGGCAGAGCGGTGCGATCAGGTCTTTTTTCTGCAGCAGGCAGGCGAAGACGCGCTCGCGGTCCGGCATCGCCTGCTGGCAGAACTGAAAGGCGCTGTCGGTGCAGGCCTGGCGCTGCTCCGGCGTTTCGGCCGACGAGCCGCCGATTCCGGCCAGCATCAATCCGAATGTGAACGCAGCTCGCCTGATCATGTCGCCCCCGACCCCGGTCTTATTGCGGCTTCGGCGGCTTGGCCGGCGCGGCCTCGTCCGCCATGCACTTCACGATGAAGTTCTTGCGCTTCGCGCCCGTGAGCTTCTGGCTGTCGGCGCCGAACTTGCAGGTGGTCATCTTTTCCTGCGCCGTGAGCGCCATGCCGGGCGTGTTGAGCGCGGCCAGCAGCAGGGCCGTCAGAACGGCGACACAGGTCCTTAACAGCATGGGAATCCCCCATTTCAAAACGTCGGATCGAGCCTAGCACGTTTGCGCCGCCGGTGTCGTTACTTCGATATTCCGGGATTCAGACGCCCCGGCACAGGTCGCCGAACGGGCGCTCCTGAGATGGTGCCTGCAACGGCAACGGGTGCGTCCATTCCGCCATTCCGACATATTTGGCGACTCGGCTAAACTCTCGAAGGGGCATCGCCGACAGGCCGCGGTGCGGCGCTTCAGCCGGAGGGGAAGAGCATGCGGGCCGGACTATCGCATCCCGGCGCCATTCGCGGCGCCTTGCGAACCGAGCTTGCCGTCCGTTCGGACAGCAAGGACCTTCGCACCTTCGCCATCGCCGCCGGACTGTGCTGGTCGATCCTCTTCGTCGCGATCGGGCTGCGCTACGAGCTGCAGATGTATGCCGACGGCTCGATGTTTTCCTATTCGGTCGCGGTGCAGGACCCCTGGGCGTTCCATTGGCACAACATATCGGGCCGCTTGTTCGTCTATCTCTATTCCTTCGTGCCGGCGGAGATCTATGTCGGGCTGACTGGCAACGCCCACGGCGGCGTCGTCCTCTATGGGTTCCTGTTCTTCGTGGCGCAGCTCATCGGGCTGCTCGCGACGTTCGCGGCCGATCGCTCCGACGGCCGCATCATCTTCAGCTACGCGTGCGTTTCGACCGCCTGTCTGTGCCCGCTCGTCTTCGGCTTTCCGACCGAGATGTGGGTGGCGCACGCGCTGTTCTGGCCGACGCTCGCCCTCTGCCACTATGCCCACCGCGGCATCGGGACGTTTGCGTTGATCTGCGCGGCGCTGCTCGCGCTCGTCCTGACCCATGGCGCCGCACCCATTCTGGCGTTCGCCATCCTCGCCACGCTCGGGCTGCGCGGGCTGCGGGACGCCGCGTTCCTGCGCGCTGTATGGGCCTTGCTCGCGGTCATACCGATCTGGGTCGGTCTCCATGTGATCTTCCCGCCCGATGACTACTTTGCCAGCGCCCTCATGAGGGCCGCGCTGCACTTCTTCGATGTCGGCATTCTGACCTGCGGCGTGATGCGCCTGCTGTTCGGTGCGCTCGCCGGCTATGGCGCGGTCTTGCTTCTGGTCCGGCGATGGTCGCCGAGTGCTCACGTCTATGCTGCGGCGCTCATCGCCGTGGCGCTCGCCGTCTACTGGCTGTGGTTCGACCAGGGACTCCACGCCGACAACAGGTACTACCTGCGGACCGTGATGGTGATCGCCATTCCGGTACTGGGCGCGGTCGCCGCGGCGTATGCGCTCCAGGCCGATGGCCGCCAGCTGCCGTTCTTTCTGCCGGGCCTCATGGCGGCGCTCACGCGCGGCGCGGCGGTCCGGGCGGCCGCCGGCGCCATTTTTGTGGTGATGCTCGTCCACGCCGTGGAAACGGCCAAGTTCATCACTGCCTGGGCACACTACGAGACGGCGCTGCGGGCGCTCGCCATGGGTGCGGTATCGGATCCGGTGCTCGGCGATCCGCGCTTCGTGTCGTCGCACCGTATCGCCGCCGGCCTCAACCGGCTGTCGTGGTTCTCGACGACGCCATTCCTGTCGGTGCTCGTCGCGCCCCACTTCGCGCCGGCCCGGCTCGTAGTCGATCCGGAGTCGAGCTATTTCTGGCTGTCGTGCGAGACCGCGACCGAGAATCTCGCGGCTCCTCGCGTCGTGCCGGCGGAGAGCCGGCGGCTCGTGCGTGTGTATTCCTGCCTGCATCGCTGATGCGGCCCGCGCGCCCGATTTGCGCCGCCCACGCGTGTGCTATCGTCCGCGAACGCGACGTTTCGAGGGGAACCAAGGATGAGGAAGTTGTTTGTTGCGGCCGCGCTCGCCGCGCTGGCCGGCATGCCGGACGCGCACGCGCAGGACGCTTATCCGAGCCGTCCGATCACGCTGGTCGTGCCCTATCCGGCGGGCGGAACGGCCGACCTGCTGTGCCGCTTCGCCGGCGAACGGGCGGGCGCCCGGCTCGGGCAGCAGGTGGTGATCGAGAACCGGCCGGGCGGCGCAGGCGGGCGCATCGGCATCGATCAGGTGCTGCGCGCGCCGCCCGACGGCTACACGCTCCTGTGCGGCACCCAGCTCAACTACAGCATCACTCACCTCGTCTTCACCAACACGGCGTTCGATCCGCGCAGGCTCGAGCCGGTGAGCGTGCTCGCGACCTATCCGATGATCGTCATCGCGCGCGCCGAGCTGCCGGTCAAAAATCTGGCGGAGTTCATCGCCTATGCGCAGGCCAATGCGGGCAAGGTCACCTACGGCCATCAGGGCAAGGGCAACACCGGCCATCTGCTCGGCGAGCTGATGATGCTCAAGGGCAACTTCCGCATGACCGAGGTGCCATATCGCGGCAGCGCGCCGGCGATCAACGATCTGCTGGCGGGCAATATCGACATGGTCCCGGACTATCTGCTCGCCAACAAGCAGAACATCGACGCCGGCAAGCTCAAGCTGCTGGCGACCGGCAGCCGCGAGCCGCTCAAGGATTATCCCAACGTCGCGACCATCGCGGCGACCTTGCCCGGCGTCTATGCCGACACCTGGATGGCGGTGTCGGCGCCGCCCGGCACGCCGAAGGAGATCACCAAGAAGCTGTCGGACGCGATCCACGAAGGCTTCCAACAGCCCGACATGAAGGCGCGCATTCTCGCGCTCGAGGCGCAGCCGCTCGGCAGCACGCCGGAGCAGATGCGCGAGCTCACGCGCAAGAGCCTCGAGACCTGGGAGCCGGTGATCAAGGCGGCGAAGATCGTGATCGAGTGAGGATTGCTGCGTTCACGCTCTCAACGCGCACCGCTCCACCTCTCCCCGCGTGCGGGGATAGGTCGACATCCGAGCGTCAGCGAGGATGTCGGGTGAGGGGGCGCTTCCGCGAGTCTGAGCGCTCAGAATCGCGGAGACGCCCCCTCACCCCGACTCTCTCCCCGCAAGCGGGGAGAGGGAGAAGTCCCGCACGCGGGGACAGAGAGCGGCAACCGTCTTGCCCGCCCTCTCCGACAGGCGCATGCTTGCCGACAACGACACGGCCTCCGAAACAAACCGGAGGCAGGGAGGAACGCCATGACGGACCAAAATTTGGACCGGCGCGACTTTTTGAAGGGCGCCGTGGTCGGCGGCGCGGCCGCCGCAACGACCGGCGCGGCATTGCCGCAGGACGCGCTCGCGCAGCAGCCTGCCGCTGCGGCTGCGGCCGCCGCCGCGCCGGCAGCCGCTGCGCCCGCACCGGCGGGCTATGCGTTCCTCAATCTCGAGGAGGCGGCCTTCGTCGAGGCGCTGGTCGACCACATGGTGCCGGCCGACGAGCTGACGCCCAAGGGCACTGACCTCGGCCTCGCCGTCTATATCGACCGCGCGCTCGCCGGCGCCTGGGGCAAGGGCGAGCGGCTCTACATGCAGGGACCGTGGAAGCTCGGCACGCCCAACCAGGGCTACCAGCTCCCGCTCACGCCCGCGCAACTCTACCGCGCCGGCATCCAGGCGACCAACGCGCATTGCCGCAAGACCTACGGCAAGACCTTCGACCGGCTCGACGAGGCGCAGCGCGAGGAGCTGCTGCTTGCGCTGTCGAGCGGCAAGGTGACGTTCGACAGCGGCCTGCCGGCGCGCGTCTTCTGGGCGACCGTCTATCAGACCGTGATGGAAGGCATGTTCTCGGACCCGATCTACGGCGGCAACCGCGACAAGGCGGGCTGGCGCATGATCGGCTTCCCGGGCGTGATCGCGGTCAATCGCGAGAACATCGAGAAATTCCGCGACAAGCCGTTTCCGAACAATCCCGTCAGCATCGCGGACATGAGCTGAGGAGCGCGCCATGGCAACGAAGCTCAAGGAAGTCGATGCAGTGGTGGTCGGCCTCGGCTGGACCGGCGGCATTCTGTCGAAGGAGCTGGCGGAAGCCGGCCTCAAGGTGGTCGCGCTCGAGCGCGGCGGCATGCGCAATCCCGCGGCCGATTACTCGCTGCCCGGCATCCGCGACGAGCTGCGCTACGTCGTGCGCCACGACCTCATGCAGAACACCGCGCGCGACACGCTCACGATCCGCAACAACCCGTCGCAGGACGCGCTGCCGATGCGGCGCCTCGGCTCGTTCCTGCCCGGCGAGGTGGTGGGCGGATCGGCGGTGCACTGGAGCGGCCACACCTGGCGCTGGACCGACATGGAATTCAAGGTGCGCTCCATGTACGAGGAGCGTTACGGCAAGAATTTCATTCCGGCCGACATGACGATCCAGGACTGGGGCATCACCTACGCCGAGCTTGAGCCCTATTACGACAAGTTCGAGTACACTGCGGCGGTCTCCGGCAAGGCCGGCAACATCAAGGGCGAGATACAGGCGGGCGGCAATCCGTTCGAGGCGCCGCGCGCGCGCGACTACGCGTTGCCGCCGCTCACGCCGATCCTGTCGAGCGTGATGTTCACCGAAGCCGCGAAGAACGCGGGCTATCATCCGTTCCCGCGGCCCTCCGCCAACGCCTCGCGCGCCTACACCAATCCGGACGGCTCGCGCTTCGGCGCCTGCGTCTACTGCGGCTTCTGCCAGCGCTTCGGCTGCGAAGCCAATGCAAAAGGCTCGCCGCACCTCACGGTGATCCCGATCGCGATGCGCAATCCCAATTTCGAGCTGCGCGCGAATTCCTGGGTCACCAAGGTGCTCAAGGATTCCGACGGCAAGCGGGTGACCGGCGTCGCCTACACCAACGTGCTCAACGGCGAGGAATTCGAGCAGCCGGCCGGCATGGTGCTGCTGTGCGCCTACGCGCTCAACAACGTGCACCTGATGCTGCTGTCCGGCATCGGCGAGCCCTACGACCCGGTCGCGCAGACCGGCGTCATCGGCAAGAACTACTGCTA
>Ga0075424_100003576_pt1 | contig 14576 bp, 14 predicted proteins | sample SoiMethybrSBSTD3_FD_75301 | JGI IMG/M metagenome (GOLD analysis project Ga0075424, IMG submission 75301) | Bulk soil microbial communities from a Populus tree surrounding site in Tennessee, USA - Soil MetaG P. TD hybrid SBSTD3 | ecosystem: Environmental > Terrestrial > Soil > Tree plantation... | reverse complement strand
CCAATGTTCTGGAGACCGGCTTTTCGAATATCAACGCGATCATGCATCCTGCCGGAATGCTCGGCAATGCCGGCTGGATCGAAAAAAGCGCCGGAGATTTTCTGTATTATCGAGAGGGGATCACACCGGCGATCGGCGCATGGATAGATGCGATAGATGCCGAGCGGTTGAACATCGTGCAGGCGCTTGGATTGGAGCGACTTCGGTTTGTCGATATTTTTCATCAGGCAGGACTGACGACGGAGGCGGGACGCGACTCCGGTTCGGCGTATCAGGCGATTCACCAGAGCGAACCAAACCGGACAATAAAAGCGCCGGCATCCCTCGATCACCGCTACATCAAAGAGGATATCGGCTACGGCCTGGTGCCGATGGCAGAAATCGGCAAATTGGTCGGCGTACGCACACCGGTGATGGATGCGCTCATCACACTGGCTTCGGTTGGGCTCGCGATCGATTTTCCCGCCGAAGGCTTGACCCTGAAAAAAATGGGGCTGGCGGAAATCCGGCCTGATAAATTGCAAAATATTCTCATGAATGGTTTCTAGTGTGCTGGCATTCAAATCTGCCGTTAGATGTGAGGGTTTTGCCGTCTCGTTTCTTTGGGATGGGATTCGCTGGGGCTACGGAGGGCGAATGCCATTCGCCTCTACAGAACTCCTGGATTCCGGGTCGCAGTAGCGATCGCTAGCTTGCCCGGAATGACGACGGATCTTTGGTGATACTGTGGTCCCAGAACACTAGTGCGAGATCGAGTCAGAGCCATGTCATTCTGAGAAGCGCAGCGACGAAGAATCTCCGCTGTGCAGCCATGCTACAAAAGGCAGATCCTTCGCCTTCGGCTCATGATGACACGCGTTGCGAGAATACTTGAAAACCCGGAGATAACATATGCGCATTGGTCTTTGCTTTGACGGTTTTTACTCTATCCATGAAATGATCGAGCTCGCTCGACTGGCCGACGAAATCGGCATGGAGTCGATCTGGATGTCCGATCATCTCTGTTTTCGCGATTCTCTGACGACATCCATGGCGCTGCTCGCATCGACGCGCAAAATCAAAGTTGCGCCGGCGCCGATGAGCCCCTATTCCCGCTCGGTGATTATTTCGGCTATGGCGATCGCGACACTCGACGAGTTTGCGCCCGGCCGCGTGATCGCGAGTCCCGGTACCGGCAACGCTGCGGCGTTGAAGGAAGCCGGTATCGAGTCGCCGCACCCGCTGCAAACCATGCGTGAGTACGTCGAAGTTCTTCGCCGATTGCTGACAGGCGAGACCGTACAGTACCAGGGCAAAATGATTCACATCAACGGCGCTAAGATGGGGTTTGTGCCAGAGAGGGCGATTCCCATGTACATCACCGCGGTGCGCACGCGTATGCTCCAGTTGGCCGGCGAGATCGGCGAAGGAGTATTGCTGTCGGCGGGCTGTGCGCCGGGTTACATTCAAAAATGCCTGAGCGACATTGGAAGAGGAACGGAAAAGGGCGGCAAGAATTTGCAGGATGTAGACGTCGCGGGATTTGTGACCGCCTCGGTGGCCGACGATCCGCGGGAAGCCATCGAAGCCAATAAAATGTTTCTCGCCTACATTTTTCGCAATACACATCATGCGGAAAATATACGGCTAGGCGGCGGCAAGGTGGATCAAGAAGCCGTGGCGGCGGCCGTCGCCAAGCGTGATTGGGAAGGAGCGAAAAAATACATCAGTGATGAAGTCGTCTTTGCTCACTCGGTGGCTGGCACGCCCGCCGAGTGCCGCCGGCAAATCGAGCGCTTTACTCAAGGCGGCTTGAGGTTGCCGATCGTGTTGCCGATGGGTACGCAGGAAGCTCGAAAACAAGTCGTGCGCATGGTTCGAGAGGCGGCGTAGTTTTAATAGATCGTACGGGGGACCCTGTGTGGTCGCTCGTCCATAGGGCGGACACATGGGTCCGCCCCTACAGGAGCGTGGATATGTCAGCGATATCTTGGCGCGTTGTACAGTCATTGTTTGTCATTGCTGCGCTGTTTGTGCCCGTCCTGTTGCATGCCCAAAGCGTCAACATAGAAGGGGCGAAAAAAGAGGGCAAGGCGGTCATTTACGGGACCGTCGTGCCGCAGGTGATGGGACAGATCCAAAATGGATTCGAAACCAAGTATGGCATCAAGATCGAGTACTGGCGCGCCGATGCGACTAAGGTCATCGACCGAGTATTGACCGAATGGCGCTCGGGGAAACCCGGGTTCGATCTCGTGATCGGCGCGCGTGGGCCGCTCGCACTCGGCAAAGAGGAGCGGGTGTACGCGAAATATAGTCCAGCCGCGGCGGCAAGTTTTCCCGCAAAATTCAAAGACAAGGACGGACAGCTGATCGCATGGCGCATCACGCCAGTCGGTATTCTTTACAATACCGAATTGGTCAAGGCCGGTGAGGCGCCCAAATCCCTTGATGAGCTGCTCGATGCAAAATGGCAAGGAAAAATTAGCATGCCGGACCCGTCGCGACATGCAAGCACCGCGCAATATTTGTGGAATCTGCAGCAAGTGAAAGGCGAGAAGTGGATGGAGTTTGCCAGAGGATTGGCCAAGCAGAAGCCGATGCTTCTGGAGTCCTATTCCACCGTCCCCAACACGATCGTGCGCGGCGAAGCTCATCTCGGCATCAGCTACATTCAGTACACGGTACAAACCAAAGGGCCGATCGGCTTTGCATCCATCGAGCACGTATTTGCCGATCCTAGCGATGCAGCGCTGAGCGCCAAGGCGCTAAACCCGAACGCCGCAAAGCTCTTTATCGAATATTTGTGCTCCGCCGAGGGCCAGAAGAAAGTTGCCGAGACCGGCGAATTCGTACTCTCCCCCGGCGTTTACCCGGCGATCAAAGGCGCCGATAAAATCATGGCGAATCTCTATATGATGGAAGATCCGAGCAGCGAGACCTTGGGCAAGATCCAAAACGAATTTCGCGAGCTGTTTCTCGCGAGATGATTCATGCCGCTGGAATGCGTTATTGACATAGCTAGGACGGGCCGTTAATTGTTATGCTGTTTCGAGCTTTCGAGCTCTAGGGAGGTAATTGTGAATAGATACATCAAGCGATGGGCGGTCTTGCTGGCGGTGGTTTTCCTCGGCGCCATGATGTTTCCGCACGAGATATTCGCTCAAGCAGGCAACGTCGATGCCGCCAAAAAAGAATCTAAAGTGGTCGTCTATGGCTCGGTGCCGCCCCAATCGATGGAAGGGCTGCACCAGGCTTTCAAAAAAAAATACGGCATTGAAGTCGAGTACTGGCGCGGTTCCTCCACGCAGGTCTCCGAACGCGCCTTGACCGAGTGGCGCGCGGGCAAGCCGGCTTTCGACATCGCCGAAGGAAATCGCGGCGTGCAGCTCATCATGAAAGACGAAGGGTTGTTTCAGAAGTTCATTCCGCCGGCATCGCAAAAATTTCCCGATCGGTTCAAAGAGAAAGACGGGCTGATCACTCCCTGGCGCGTGCTGCCGATTAGCATGCTCTACAACACGGAACTGGTAAAAAGCGCCGAGACGCCGAAGACATTCGATGATTTGCTCAATCCTAAATGGATGGGAAAGATTTCCATTCCGGATCCGACTCGCCATACCACGACGGCACAATTTCTGTGGAACCTGCGGAAGTTCAAAGGCGACAAGTGGCTCGACTATGTGAAAGCCCTGGCCAAGCAGAAACCGATACTGGTGGAGTCTTTGGCGCCGGTCACGACGACGATCATCAAGGGCGAAGCGCTGGTAGGCATCACTTACATAAAGTACATCAAGCAGTACAAGGGACCGGTCGATTACATTCCGATGGATCAGTACTTGACCGATCCGAACTATTTGAGCCTCAGCGTCAAAGCGACCCATCCGAATGCGGCGAAGCTCTATATCGACTTTGCCTGTTCGCCGGAAGGACAGAAGGAAATTGCCGAAGACGGCGAATTCGTTCTGGCTCCAGGGGTATATCCACCGATCAAAGACGCGGACAAGGTGGCGCCGAAGATGGTTTTCATGGATAACCCTTCCGAGGAAGAATTCAAAAAACTGATGAGCGACACATTTCGCGAGATTTTCTTCGCCAAATAAGCCGATTCATTTTGTGTCCACCGCCGAGAGGGCTCGCCCACACGTGGCGGCCCTCTTTTTTTATGGCCGAGCCAAACTTTAATAAAATAGGAAAGGATCGGATCCGGTTTTGCTGAGCCGCCTGGCTAATTCGTTTCGACGCGAGCCGCAGCTGGCGCTCGTGATTTCGATCGCGCTGATCATCGGGTTTCTCAGCTTGTCGCCGACGCTGATGCTCTTCTACGGCAGCTTTCGCAGTAAACCGCTTGGTGTGCCGGGCGCCGGATTCACTCTGGCGCATTACCTCTACGCTTACACGGATCCCTCGACTTATGAGCTGCTCCTGAATTCGTTCATCTTTGCCGCCGGCTCCTCGATCATGGCAACGATTCTAGCGACGGTGCTGGCTTGGATCGCGATCCGCACCAATGCCCCGTTTAGAAAATTTTTTGAGCTGACCGCTATCGTGCCCAATATTTTTCCCCCAGTGATGCTCGCCGTATCCTGGACCGTGCTCTTGAGCCCGCGCACCGGACTGATCAACCGCGCTCTCATGCAGCTCTTGAACCTAGAAAATGCGCCGCTCAATGTTTATTCGCTCTGGGGCATGATCTTTGTCGAAGCGCTGATCACGACGCCGCTAGCTTTTTTGCTCGTCTCCGCGTCGCTCTACTCGATGGATCCATCTCTCGAGGAATCCGCTCGGGTGGCCGGGTCGAACAATCTGCAGATCGCTTGGCGTATCACGCTGCCAATTATTCGGCCGGCGCTTTTAGGCGCTGTAATGCTCAATTTCGTCCGCGCCATCGAAAGCTTTGATACTCCGGCGATTATTGCTTTGCCCGCGCGAATCGAAGTGTTTACCACGAAGATTTACCGCGAAGCGGTGGGAGCTTTCCCACCGAATCAAAATCTGGCAGCTGCATACGGCGTGTCGCTGCTGCTGGTGACGATGGTCTTCGTATATCTTTATCGTTTGCTGACGCAGCAGAGTGAACGCTACGTCACGGTGACCGGGCGCGGCTATCGACCCACGCTGGTGGATCTGGGGAGATGGCGCTATCCGGCTGCCGCGCTCGCATCGCTTATTCTCGTGCTCATCGTCGTGCTGCCATTCTTGGTACTCACCTATGTGTCATTCGTCTCTTACATTCATGTCCCCGGTTCGAAGACGTGGGAGCTATTGACGCTCGACAATTACCGCACCAACTTGAGCGACGGTCGCACCTATCGCGCGCTGCAAAACAGCCTTTTTCTGGCTACCGGCGGCGCAACCGTGTGCATGCTGTTGGCCGCGCTTACCGCATGGGTGACGACCAAAACGAGAGTGGCTGGGCGAGGTTTCATCGAAGGGCTCACCTTTATTCCATGGGCATTCCCGGGAACGGCGCTAGCCATTGGACTGCTCTGGACCTACGTGTACGTTCCTTTGCCGATCTATGGAACGCTATGGATACTGTTGATCGGCTACATCACTCGATTTCTGCCCTATGGTCTGCGCTCGATGACGAGCACGATCGTGCAGCTGCACGACGATCTGCAGCAGGCGTCGATGGTTTGCGGCGCGACCTTCCTGACGACCTTCTGGCGCATTATCTTGCCCTTGTTGCGGCCCGGTTTTTTTGCCGGGTGGATCATTTTGGCGACGATTTTTTTGCGTGAATTCAGCACGTCGATTTTTCTTTACTCGCCGGGCTCGGAGCCGCTTGGACCGCTGCTATATCATTTCTATGTCGACGGCAATCTTGGACCGATGTGTTCGTTGGCCTTGATCGTCAGCGTGGTTTGTATCACCCTGATCGTGATTGCGCGGAGGCTCGGCGGTGGCAGTGAAATCGCCGGGCGTTGATCGACCTGTGCCAGGCGTGGACGCCGTATTACGAGAACAAGTCGTTTTTTTATGCTGATTGCGATAGCGTTGTGAAATAATTCTCTTTCGCATAATCCGACAATATCGGGTGAGAATGACGGACGAAGCACAGACGTTTACCAAGCATAAACAAAAACTGATGCGGGATCGCAGTACCTTGAAAAAACTTTGACAGAGGAGCATGGCGAAGCATCTCGCAATTGCACTCTGCCAGCAGATCTTCGGCTTCGGTTCAAATGAGATGGTGAATGTTCTTGTTCGAACGCCCGACAAGCAGGTCTGAAAGTCAATGCTGCAAGCGCTGCAATTAATTCAGCCGAACAATGTGAGTGAGGCCTCCGACGCGCTGGCGGATTTCGGCGACAAGGCAAAAATTTACGCCGGCGGCGCGGAATTATTGTTGCTGCTCCGCAATAACCTGCTGGAAACCGAAGTTCTGGTGGACGTGAAGAAAATTCCCCGACTGCATGAGATAAAAACGGCTGACGGGACGCTGCATATCGGCGCTTGCGTGACGCATAACGCGCTCGAAAGCAGCTCGATCGTGCGCGAGCATGCGCCGGCACTCGCGTACGCAGAGTCGCAGGTAGCCAATGTTCGCGTGCGCAATCAAGGGACGCTCGGAGGGAATCTCGTGTTCAGCGATCCGCATTCCGATCCCGGCACCGTATTGCTGCTTCACGATGCCTCGCTCACGATCGGCAATGCCAGGGGCGAGAGTCGGATCGCGCTGCGAGATTTTTTCGTGGATGTCTATACCACAGCAATGGAGCCCGACGATCTGCTGATCGAAGTTGAGATTCCGCGATTGCCCACCGGTATGAAAAGCGCGTACCGGCGGCTGCATCGCTATCAGCGGCCGACTCTGGGTGTGGCAGTGGGCGTGCGGATGATTGACGGACATGTCGAGGACAACAGATTGGCGGTGGGTTGCATCGGTCCGAAGCCCGAGCGCTTGATCGAGCTGGAAACCAAACTCAATGGCGTTCAGCCAGAGGAGATCCGGCGGGTTCTCGGTGAAGAAAAAAACAACCTGCGCGATCTGCTTCGGCCGGTGGACGATCTTTTGGGCAGCGCGGAGTACAAATTGTATATGGCATGCACGATGCTGAGCGATGCGTTAGAGAGCGTCACTGGATCCACTCGTGCATCAGGTCAACCTGAACCCAGTCCGGTGTAGCGCGACCGCAAGATGTGGTTGTAGGGGCGTATGGCATACGCCCTCGCCTGGATACCGGCTTTCGCCGGTATGACGAACCATTGCTAATCCTCCTCGGGCGCGGGAACCTGGTGGTTTAAAAAAATTTCCTTTCGCTCTTTCGCAGACTCCATCAGCGCCAGGCAGACCTCCAAAGTCGCCATACCCCAGGAGCCGGTATGCCGAATCGGCTTGTCGAGAACGACCGCATTGTACAGCTCCATCAGCTCGCCGCGCCGTGATGGGCCACCCCCACCGATCAGCGGCACGTCTTTGGTACCCGCATCACTGTGTACGAAAAGACCGTGCTGAGATTGGCGAATGTCGCCTTTTTCACAGCTCGCGATCAAAATCCCGAGATCGTTGGGGAGCCATGGCTTGGCCTTGCTCCGGTCGCGAATTTCGCTCTCGTTGGCGCCGCCGATACGCATCGCGTCTTTGTCGGCGTTCTCATCGCGCGTGCCGTTCAGCAGAGCGGCGCGGATGGCCGCGCGCTCCGGTTCGCTGTATCGGCTGTTCTGTCGACCCCAGGGAACGAGCTCCGAAGCGAGAAAATAACCATAGCCGTTGTGCATGAGGGTCGCCGGCGTGCCGTCCTCGAACTCCAAGAACCCGGAATAATACCCGGGAATCGGGCGGCCTCGGAACCACTGTCCGATTGCGCCGCGCACGCTCCGCACCAGACCGCCGCCGAGCAAACGCAAAGTATCGATCTGGTGCGGTCCTTGCCGGAAGGGGACGCCTCCGCCTTGATTGATATCGAGTTCTTCCGCGGTTCGGGGCCGAAGCATCCAGTCCGTGTAGGCCCAGACATGAAGGGCGCAAAGCTTGCCCAACTCGCCTGAACGAATGATTTTCCGCATGGTTCGGATATGCGGCCCGAAGCTTTGCGTATGACCGCAGAGGAGTTTGATGTTGTTTTTGATCGAGGCCTGAATCATTTGCTCCGCTTCCCGGAGCGAAATCGCCATCGGTTTCTCGACTACGACGTGCTTGCCCGCATTGGCGGCAGTGATCGTATGTGCGGCGTGAAAACGATTCGGCGTGGAGACCCAAACGGCTTCCACGTCGGGATCGGCGCAAAGTTTCTCTATGCTGTCATAGGTCTTCGCCCCATAACGCTGGCGAAAAGTTTCCAGCACCCGCGCATTGATGTCGGCGGCCGCCACGAGTTGGAACTCCGGAATTTGCTCCATCGCGGGCAAGATTTCCGACGCGCCGACGCCGAGTCCGACAATTCCGAGCTTTAACTTTCGGCTGGAATTCGATTGAGTCATGGTTCCCGTCCTTTTTGAACTTACTTACCAGATCGAGGGACGCAGATGTCAAGTCGCCCTATATGTTCCTTTCGTGAAACTATGTGATTTGTTAGATTACGTGGAGGGAAAGCGCATGTGTCTGTCATTTCGAACGCAGTGAGAAATCTTTCCGAAGCGCGAGCGGACGAACGGCAAGATCCCTCTAAGCCTCGAGAGGACAGTTGTAGGAATGCATAAAACTCGATCAGACAATTAGAGCCAGCATGGAGTAATCACGGATGCGGACATTGTCTATTGTGGCGATAAGCGCGTGCCTTTTTCTGGTCCTATTAGCAGCTCAGCTCGACGCCCAGGAGAAGCGAAACATCCGGATGGTCTTCGTGAGCCTGGCCTGGAACAGCGAGATTCCGTTCCGAGCGGCGCTCGCGCGCGGCTACTTCAAACAGCAAGGACTGCAAATCGAACCGATTCTCATTCGCGGCGGTCCCGCGGCGATCGCGGCGCTGGTCTCGGGCGAAGTCGATTACGCCAGCATTGGTGGCGCGCAGGCGATCTTCCGCGGCAAGGCCCGCGGTCTGGATCTGTCGATCATCGGCTGCATCTCGAGCACAACCAACTACATATTGCTCGGCAACAAACAGACGCGAACCGTGGAAGAGCTCAAGGGGAAGCCGATCGGTATCACCGGCGCGGGCACCTATTCGGAATTTGCCGTCAAGGCTTTCCTGAAAAAGAACAATCTCAATCCCGACAAGGACGTGGTGCTGCGCGCCATCGGTGGGACGGTGCTGCGCGCCGCGGCGATAGAGAAGGGGATTATCGCAGCCGCGCCGTTTTCACCCGAAGACGCTGTGCGCCTGATGCGCTCCGGCTATTCGGTCATCAGCAACATGAATGACTCGCTGGGAATTCCACAAAATATCCTCGTGACCCGCAACGAAGTGCTAGACAAATATCCGGACACGAGCAAACGAATGCTCAAGGCGTACATTCAGGGAATTCAGTTAGCCAAATTCAACAAGAAGGAAGCGCTTAAAGCCGGTTACGACGCCGGACTCCAAGGCGAGCCAGATATTGTTAGCGCTGCATGGGATCTCTATTCGCCCGGCTTGACGTCCGACCTGTCGATCGCCGTCGCGGGACTTCAGCAGATGCTCGATGAAGACATTCGCGCTGGCTTCGTCGATAAAAACTTCACGATCGATCGCGTGATCAACGACCGCATTTTAAAAATCGCCCAGCAGGAACTCCGCGCTGAAGGAAAGTTGAAGCAGTAGCTCGATGACAAATCGGACGGCAATACTGGTTTGGCGCATGAACTTGTTTTTCGCGTGTGCGGCTTGGGCATATGCGCCGGCCACGGCGATTTCCCAAGAAAAGAAAACCTCCGCGTCGTTTTTACGGGGCTGGCGTGGAACAGCGAATTGCCTTTTCGCGTCGCGCTCGCGCGAGGATTTTTTCGCGCCCAGGGATTGGACATTCAGCCGATCTTTGTCCGCGGCGGGCCGGCCGCTCTGGCGGCGTTGTCGTCGGGCGAAGTGGATTTTGCCGAAATCGGCGGCGCGCAAGCAATCATGCGCAGCCGGGCTCGCGGCCTAGATGCCATGATCATTGGAGCGATTTCGAACGCCGCCAATTACCAAATTGTCGGCAGCAAGTCGACGCGGACGTTGGAGGAGATGAAAGGAAAGACCGTCGGCGTTACCGGAGCGGGCGCATTTTCCGATTTCGCCATGCGCACATTTTTGCGGCGCAAAGGTATCGATCCCGACAAAGATCTTATGCTGCGCGCCATCGGCGGCAGCAATTTGCGCGCAAGCGCGTTGGAAAAAGGCATTGTGGCAGCCGCACCGTTTGCTCCCGACGACACGGTCAGGCTCACGCGTGTCGGTTTTCCGATGATCGCCAACCTGAGCGATACACCGACGATCCCACAAACGATACTGGTGGCGCGGAACGAAATTTCTCGAGAAAAGCCCGGAAACCGCAAAGAGTTTCCTGAAGGCGCTCATCCTTGGGATTCAATTCGCTAGGCTCAACAAATCCGAGGCAATCAAAGCTGGATTTGAAGCGAAGCTGGAAGGTGAGCCAGACCTCGTCAGTCTTGCTTATGATCTCTATTCTCCAGCTTTGAGCGCAGACCTGTCGGTCAATATGAGCGGGCTTCAGTTTATGCTCGATGAAGACAAACGAAGCGGTTGGTTGACGCGAAATTTACCTTGGATCGCGTCGTCAATGATAAGCTTTTAAAAGCTGCCCAACAGGAGCTCAGGGCCGAAGCACGTCTCAAGTGACGTGCTCGAAGCATCAGATGAACGACGGTCCGACAATCAGTGTTGAGCAGGTCTCCGTATCAGCAAGCGGCGACATAAACGGTTGGATAGTGGAATGGACGATCGCCAATAACGGCGCCGGTAGAATCGCAATTCTGACCGCGCGTTTGCCCCACGGTCAGTTCAAATCGCCCGAACAACGCTTCGAGCCGCCCTTAAAACTGGAGCAGGGCGGGCAGGTTGCTTTTCGGGCGCTGGTGCATTGCAACGAGCCGCCAGGACTCGTCACCGAGAATGCATTCATAATATTGCAGGTCCTGTGGTTCGATGAGATGTGGCGCGTGTTTGTGCGAATCCGTGTAGTCGTCAAGCAGAGCGGCGAGCCACAAACTGCCGTGGAATTGATCACGACGCAAAGAGCCGGTTTTTCTACGGCAAATTAAAACAGGAAGCATGGCGAAAAATTATCAGGACATTTACGTATTGCAGCGTATGCGTGGCTGATACACCAATTGAAGCCTCGGCTTCGAAGAGACCACGGGTATGGTCTCCAACACGCTAAAAATCAGCCAGGAGGAAGTCGTCGCGGCATTGAAACGGCTGCGCGAAACACATGCCGACGATCCGCAATACCAGAAGCTGCGCAAAGATTTGCCGCCGGACTGGCCGATCTAAATAGTTTTGAGTTGCCAGATTCTACTAAAAGCCCGGCGCGTAAAGCTCTCGGCAGCCCCCTCCGTACGCGCTTTGCGCTACCTGGGGAATCGGTGTACGCGGACCGTCATGAGTAAGACAGTGCCTGATGCTGCCGTGTCGAAGGATATGCGCTACGCGGGGAAATTGGTTTTCAACCGAGTAGGCAGCATATAACACGGTCGTATCGAAGGTCTTTGCGGCAAATCAATCTTCGCTAAGCACGTCTTGGCGGTAGCCGCACTTCTGGCGGGCGCAGACTGAGATCCTTGACGCCGCCCCAAAACTCCCGTTTCCCGGTCATGGCTTGAACATGGCCGTCCCACTCCAGAGTAAAGGCGGTCAGGCCAAGCTTGACCGCGGCGCGGACTTTGATTTGCATCGCCTCATCGATTGCCAGTTGCCGGATCGCATCGATCTGGCGATTTCCATGTCCTTCATCTTGAGCGGCATGGAGCTTGTAAGTTTCTGCGGCGCGCTGCGAGAAGCCGTAGTGCGTGGTGAGTTCGCGGTAGACTTTTTCAGAGATTTTCCCGGCGCCGCCCAACTGGCTTTCGACGAATGCGAGCATAGCGACGCCTTCGAGAGCAGAGCGACGCTGGCAACAGCCAATGATCATTTCGATCGCGGCAAGGGTCCCGGGCGCAGGTTCGGCGTTGTCGGCCTGTTCACGTCCGATACCGCCTTCTTCGAGAAACTGCAGCATGATATCCATGTGCGTCTGTTTGCCGCCAAGCTCTTCCATGAAATTTTCCAGCACCGTATCCATGACGCTGTAGTCTTTTGCACTCACGGCGTTGACGGCCATGTAACCAAAAAATATCGGGTTCGTACGAACCCTCAAGTAATGCTGGACTTCACCGAGAATGATTTGCTCGCGCGTCCAGCGGTGCTTGATAATGCCGTCGAACCAGGGATGCTGCTCCATGGGAACTTCGGCGGCATAACCCCAAAGCTCGTCGATAAATTGATCGGCTTTCATGAGCTACGGTCTAGCTCAGCACCATGAGAATGTCCACTCAACAAACGGCACTATTTGGCCATGTGAAGCTTGCGCTGGACCGCCGTCCGCCAATCCAATTCGCCCTCTATAAAAACCCTGGATTCCGTATTGACCATGCTGCTCATGCAGTCCTTTAAAATTTGCTTAGGCAACTCCTCTTGAAATCATTGCAGGGGCGCAGCATGCTGCGCCCTGACATTCGAGTGCGGCGTGAGCGCGTGAGGTGATGCGTGAAATTATGGGTCGGCACCAGCGGCTATAGTTATAAAGCATGGCTGGGAAGCTTTTATCCTGAGCGTTTGCCAGCAAAGGCAATGCTCCGATTCTATGCTTCGCGGCTGCCGGCAGTCGAAATCAACAATACGTTTTACCGCTTACCGAAGGAGAGCGTTTTGCAAAATTGGGCCGAGCAGGTCCCTGCCGAGTTCCGTTTTGTCTTAAAAGCGCCGCAGAAGATCACGCATGTAAAGCGTCTCAAGGACGCCAGTGTGGAAGTCGAATATCTTTTTCGTGCCGAAACGGCGCTTGGCGGAAGCAAAGGCACGGTGCTCTTTCAGTTGCCGCCGTCGCTCAGAAAAAATTTACCGATACTGCAAAGTTTTTTATCGCTGCTGCCGGCCGAGCGGGCGGTGGCCTTCGAGTTTCGCCATCCCTCCTGGTTTGACGAAGAGGTGTTCGCCTGTCTCCGAGCGCACAATTGCGCGCTTTGTCTGGCTGAGATGGAGGACACTGAAACATACGATCTGGTCGCAACGGCAACTTGGGGTTACCTGAGATTGAGACGCTCCGACTATACTCCGACGGACTTGGTCAATTGGAAACAGCGGATTCTCTCACAGCCGTGGAATCACGCCTACGTTTTCTTCAAGCATGAAGACGAAGGGATCGGTCCAAAGCTCGCTGCACAATTTCTGGGGCTCGAGGAAGGGAGTGATACCTTGGCAGCGAAATAGTTCCGATACAAAAATCTTTGAAGCTACAGAAGGATCTCTCACTTACGTCAGACTGTGTGAAAACTCATGTTCCGGCCGATTGTCATCTCGAATGTAAGTGAGAGACTTGCATTTTCAGCTACATAAAGAAAGATTTCTCGACTTCGCCTCGAAATGACAAGTTTTCACACAGTCTGTACGTTCGAGATGACAGGCATTGTCATTCCGCGCGGGGCGCGAGGATCTTTCTACTCTTTCATTCTCCTAGCCGAGTGTAAGCTCACGAATCACTTTTTGAATCGAGTGATGCTTTGTTTTTCAAGCTGGCATTCGTGCTAGAATGCGTCTGAATCAACGGAACAAAACCGTTTCTGGTCGATCGACTGGACAATGAGAGCGCATATTATGAGCGTCATTGCTCATACTGGAACACGCCGTTATTCGAAGCCGAGATCAAAGACGAGTCGGCCTTACCGCCGCAAGGCGCTTGTTGGATGGTACTGTATTCTCGCGGTCGGTTCCTTGTTGGTGCTCAACTGGATTTACCAAACCATCCGTAAACCCGCGGAACTGCTGAGCCCGATCAGTTCGTCTTTCGCAAAAAGTCCCCAGGCGACATGGGAAAGCTATGGCCCGCTTTTCAATAAATATTCGACGTCGGTTGTCTCCGCTGAGCTTCTTGCAGCACTGGCGCAAGTGGAAGCGAATGGTAACCCCGTCGCTCTCACCTACTGGCGCTGGAAGTGGTCATGGTATCCTTGGGAAGTCTATCGCCCGGCTTCCACTGCGCTCGGCATGTTTCAACTTACCGACGGAACCTTTGCCGAGGCGAGAAAATACTGCATCCGCGATCATCAGGTTTTGACTGAGGGGCCGTGGTACGATCCGCACTCTTGTTGGCTTAATCGTTTCTATAGTCGAAATATACCCAGCCATGCGGTCGAGATGACTGCCGCATATCTTCATACCAATATCGCCGCGATTTTGGGTGCCCGTCTGGATAAGGCCACCGCGGAGCAAAAAGACAGGCTTGCGGCGGTCATTCATCTTTGCGGCGTGAAACACGCAAGAAGGTTTGCCGAGGGAGGCTTTCGCATGGCCGAAACGGAGCGCTGTGGAACGCACGGGGTGCGAATGTATGTCTCTCGCGTAAACGCCATGAAGGATCGCTTTCACAGATTACGAGAACGCGACGTTTCATAGTTCCGAACCGAGAGAACAACGGCTCTGCCTCTCGGGCAAAATCTATGCGCTGGCAAGCTTTACCATATCGACAAAAAAGCAGGA